>Ga0193719_10000878_pt1 | contig 11705 bp, 8 predicted proteins | sample U2a2metaG_FD_160103 | JGI IMG/M metagenome (GOLD analysis project Ga0193719, IMG submission 160103) | Soil microbial communities from a riparian zone of the East river system, Colorado, United States - U2a2 | ecosystem: Environmental > Terrestrial > Soil > Riparian zone | place: USA: East River... | reverse complement strand
CCAAGGCCGAGTTGCCCGGCTCTCACCAGCGATCGCCGAGAACAACCGGACTCTGATGATCGAAGCCGAAGTGCCAAACCGCCAAGGCAATCTTCGCCCCGGTTCTTTCGCCAAAGCCGACATCGTCGTCGAAGCCGGCCAGCACATCATTACGGTGCCGGTGGACGCCATCGTCACCTTCGCCGGTATCGAAAAAGTCCTCACCGTCGCAAAAAATAGCGCCGTGGAAAAACGTGTGCACACCGGACGGCGCATAGATAATCAGGTCGAGATCCTGGACGGCATCAGCGTCGGCGAGTCGGTCATCGTGCGGCCCGGCAATCTCGTTGGCGGTCAGCCGGTGCAAGTGATTCGTTAATGCAGAAGCTCGCGGAAATCTGCATACGCCGGCCGGTCTTCGCCTCGATGATCGTGCTCGCTTTAGTGGTCGTCGGCACGGCGAGTTACTTTCGCCTCGGCGTCGATCGCTTTCCCTCCGTGGATCTGCCTAACGTTTCTATTCGAACCACACTGCCTGGTGCGTCGCCGGAAGAAGTCGAGACAGTCGTCTCGCAGCCCATCGAAGAAGTCGTCAACACAGTGCAAGGCATCGAAGAGCTGCGCTCCATCTCGGGTCAAGGCACCTCGGCCGTCATTGCCACATTCAATTTGAAACGAGACATCGATTCCGCCGCTCAGGACATCCGTGATCGCGTCGCCACGGTGCTGAACCGTTTGCCGCCCGATATCGATCCGCCGATCATTGCGAAGTTCAATAACGACGATGCGCCGATTTTGACCATCGCCGTTTCCGGCGACCGCTCACTGCGCGAGCTGACTGAATTCGCCGACAAAATTGTCAAAGTTCAGTTGGAACGATCGGCGGGCGTCGGCGAGGTGCGGCTGGTCGGCAATCTGGACCGGGCGATCAATGTCTGGATCGACGCCGACCGATTGGCCGCCTATCAAATTTCAATCACCGCCGTGCGCGACGCCATCCGGCGTCAGAACACCGACATCCCCGGCGGCAACGTCACCGGTCGCGCTCAGGAAGAAGTCCTGCGCACCATGGGACGCATCGTCGCGCCACGCGAGTTCAACGATCTGACCGTCGCGACGGTGAATGGCGCGCCGATTCGTATACGCGACATCGGCTCCGCCGAGGACGGCACCAAAGAGCAGCGCTCCCTGGCGCGGCTCAACGGCGTGCCAACCGTGCAACTACAGGTATTGCGTCAGTCGGGCGCCAACACTGTGGCGGTTATCGAGGCGGTTAAACAAAATCTCGCGCGCGTGCGGCGCCAGTTGCCCGCCGACATGAAGCTCGAAGTCATCCGCGATCAATCGCGCTACATTTACGCCGCGCTGCACGAGATCAACCTGCACTTGATCCTCGGCAGCTTCCTCGCCTGTATCGTCGTGCTCGCCTTCATGCGCAGCTGGCGCTCGACCATCATCGCGGCAGTCGCGATCCCCGCTTCGGTGGTTTCCACTTTCGGCATGATGTGGGCCCTCGGCTTTACGCTCAACAGCGTCACCATGCTCGCCCTCGTGCTGATGGTCGGCGTGGTGATCGATGATGCCATCGTCGTGCTCGAAAATATTTTCCGCTTCGTCGAAGAAAAAGCCATGACTCCTTTCGAAGCGGCCCGCGCCGCTACTGCAGAAATCGGTCTCGCGGTCATGGCGACGACCTTTAGTTTGGTCGTCATCTTCGTGCCGGTGGCTTTCATGTCGAGCATTTCCGGACGGTTTCTCTACCAATTTGGCTTCACTGCCGCGGTCGCCGTGTTGGTGAGCTTGCTGGTCTCATTCACGTTAACGCCAATGATGAGCGCGCGCATGTTGCGCCCGGAAGACACAGGCGGCGAAGATGCACACTCGCGTCAGGGTTTTTACGCTTGGCTCGATAGCCGCTATGAGCGCATGCTCGAATGGTCGATGGCCCATCGCGCCATTGTTATGGCGATTGCCGCCGCGGTCAGCCTGTCGTCAATCCCGCTCTATAAGATGGTCCGCCAAGAATACATCCCGACCAACGTCGACGAAGCCGAGTTCGACGTTAATGTCACCGCACCCGAGGGGATCAGCCTGGCGAGCATGGATAAAATCATGCAAACCATCGAAGGCGAAATCCGTGCCTTGCCGTTGGTCCGTCTGATGCTCTGCGACGCTGGCGGTGGTTTCCTAGGCGGCGTGAATCAGGGCACCTGCTACGTTCGCATCGCGCCTCATGATGAACGCATCTTCTCCCTCGGCCGCCTTTGGCACGAAACTTTAAGAGGCCGCCCGTGGGTGGCCTTTACCGATACCGCGTCACAGCGCGATGTCATGCAACAACTGCGCGCCCGCATCGCCAAATACACCGATCTGCGCGTCTCGGTGCGCAACGCCCCGTCGTTCAATATCGGCAGCGGCAGTTGGGATATCGACTTCGTCCTGCGCGGTCCGGATTTGAAAGCGCTCGCCGATTATGCCGATCGTTTGCGCATCCGTTCCAAAGACCTTGGCATCATCGACGCCGACACGACGCTTAAACTCACTAGCCCCGAGCTCCGCGTGATTATCGACCGCCAGCGCGCCGCCGACTTAAACGTCAGCACGGAAGACATCGCCACCGCCCTCCGGCTGATGGTGGGCGGTGACACCGAAGTGTCGCGCTTCATCGATCCCAGCGTCAATCAGGAGTACGACGTGCAATTGCGTTTGAGCCAACGCGACCGCGGTGACGTCGGCACGATTTCAAGGCTTTATGTGCCGCGCGCAGGCGCCGGCTTGGTGCGTCTCGACAACTTGGTCAAAGTCGAGCGAACCAATAGCGCCTCGCGCATCGATCGCCTCGACCGTCAAAGACAAGTGAGTTTGCGCGCTCAAATCGCGCCCGGTTTCGCCCTCGCCGATCGCCTCGAAGCCTTGAATCAAGCCGTGCGCGAGATGAATCTGCCGGTCGAGTATTCGACCAGCATCTCGGGACGGGGCCGAGAATTGGAGCGCACGTTCACGGAATTTCTGTGGGCATTCTTACTGTCGATCATTTTCATGTACATGATCCTGGCGTCGCAGTATGAAAGCACGGTGCATCCGCTGACGATCTTGCTTTCCCTGCCGCTCTCGGTGCCGTTTGCGCTGTTCTCGCTCTGGGTCACCGGCAACACGCTCAATCTGTATTCTGCCCTGGGCGTGCTGGTGTTGTTCGGCGTGGTGAAAAAAAATGCCATCTTGCAGATCGATCACATGAACCGCCTGCGCCACGAAGGCATGGAGCGCGCCGCAGCGATTCTGCGCGCCAACCGCGATCGGCTACGCCCGATCTTGATGACCACACTCGCGCTGGTCGCCGGCATGCTGCCGCTCGCCCTCGGCACCGGCCCTGGAGCGGAAGAGCGCCGTGCCATTGCCGTCGTCGTGATCGGCGGACAGACCTTATGTTTGCTCTTGACGCTGTTGGTCACTCCAGTGGCTTACTCGATGTTTGAAGATTGGGCAAAGAGCTTCAACATTGACCGCCTCCGCCGTACCAGCCGCTTGTTCGCGCAGCGACTACGGCTTTCAAATCGATAAAAGGATAAACAGACCCGCCGAGTTTGCGCCCGGGGTCGCGCCGCGTGTTCATCGGACGGATTCCATCGATTATGCCGTTGTCATGTCAGGCGAGATCGATATGGAGCTCGATAACTCTGTCGTCCATCTGAAAGCCGGCGACGTGCTCGTGCAGCGCGGCACGATCCACAATTGGGTCAATCGCGGTACCGAAGCTTGCGTGATCGCTTTCATCCTTATCGACGCCAAGCCAGTCGAGGTGGGAGGTAAGGTCTTGCACGCCGACGGGTAGTTCGGCGCGCGCTTGATCGCTGTGTTTTACGACAGTGGACCGACTATTTTTTTGCTCGGCGGTTGTGCGCCCGGTGAAAAACCAGCATGACCATTTTTGGCTCCTTCCTCACCGTAGTCCCGATATCTCCGTCACTAGTAGAGCAAGGCGCGGACGCAGTCCGTTTTCTCTGACGCGGACCAAATTTAAAGTTGCCGGCTTTAAAATCAACTTGACGCCGCTCACGGGTCGAAATAGGCTTCGGGTCAAATGCTGGAGTGGCCATTAAACACTTGTCTGCTTAATCACCGCATGGCATCGGGACAGAGTATTGTATAGAGGTGCTATTGAGGACCGCGAGTTAAAGACGAATAACAAGACTGAGACAGGAAACACTGAATTAACGTGAAGCTACCGCCGTCACAGGAACTACTCCAGGCCAAATGCTTTCATTCAACGGGTACTTTTGTCGAATTTAATAAGGACGAGATCGAGCAATCCATCCCAAAGCGCTTCGAGGAGCAAGCGCGAAAATATTCTAATCGAACTGCCGTTGTTACAAGAAACCAAACTCTGACGTACGACCAGCTAAATCAAGGTGTTGATCGTCTGGCAGGTGCCATCTTGCACCAGCGAGGTGGCCGACAGGAACCAATTGCTCTGCTGCTTGAACAGAGTGCATCGGCGATTTCGACGATCCTCGGGGTGCTGAAGGCAGGCAAGATTTACGTTCCGCTAGACACCACATATCCCCAAGCCAGGATCGAATACATATTGGAGGATTCGCAGGCGCCTGTGATCGTAACCAATAATAGAAACTTTTTGCTCGCCCGTGAATTGGCCAAACACAATGGCTGCCAGTTACTGAACATCGACGAACTGGATCCAAGCTCATTCGTTGAGGAACCCGACTCACACATATCACCCGATAGCCTTGCTTGGATTCTTTACACTTCGGGATCTACCGGACAACCTAAGGGCGTCGTACAGACCCATCGCAATGTGCTCCACGACATCATGAATTATACCAACGCATTTCACATCTGTCAGGCTGATCGACTAATTCTTCTGACCTCCTACAGCGTCGTCGACACAGTACGAACCATGTACGGCGCCTTGCTCAACGGGGCGTCCCTGTATCCAGTGGACGTTAAAAAGGACGGGCTGACCCATTTAGCCGATTGGCTAAATCACCATCAGATTACCATCTATCGTTCCTTTTCGACCCTCTTCCGTCATTTCATCGACACTCTCGACGGAGATCAGCAATTTCCTAAACTCCGGTTGCTCTACTTGTGTGGCGAACCGGTCTACAGGAGAGATTTAGAGTTGTACAAAAAGCAATTCTCACCGGACTGTATTTTCGTTAACGGAATAGGCTCTACAGAATGTCTAACCTATCGGTGGAATCTAATGGACAAGAAAATCCAGGTCAATGATAACAACGTTCCGGTCGGTTATCCGTTGGAAGACATCGAAGTTTTGTTGCTCGATGATGGTGGCAAGGAAGTGGCGTTCAACGAAATCGGTGAAATGTCAGTGAGAAGTCGATACCTATCTCCCGGCTATTGGCGTAGACCTGAACTTTCACAAGTTAAATTCCTGTCCGATCCAAACGGCGGAGACGAAAGGATTTACCGCACCGGGGATCTGGGTCTCATCCTTGATGATGGCTGCCTGGTGCACATGGGTAGAAAAGATTTTCAGGTAAAAATCAGAGGTTACAGGATTGAAGTGGGTGAGATCGAAGCAGCACTGCTCAACATAGACAATATTAAAGAAGCTGTTGTTATCTTACGTGAGGATAGGCCCCGTGATAGGTATTTAGCGGCCTATATCGTACCCTCTAGACAGCCCGCCCTTAGCATTACGGCCTTACGACACGCACTCGCAGAGAAATTGCCCGGCTATATGGTCCCTTCGGCCTTCATTATACTGGACGCCCTACCGTTGTTGCCCAATGGCAAGTTAGATCGTCAAAGACTCCCCTACCCTGACAGTTCCAGACCCAATTTAGATACGCCATTTATTGTCCCTGAAACCTCCGTCGAACAAGCACTGGCGAAGATCTGGGCGGAGGTCTTGAACGTTAATCACGTAGGTGCCCACGACAACTTCTTCGACCTAGGTGGACACTCATTGGCAGCCACGCGAATCGTGTCTCGAGTTATAAAACACTTTCAGGTGGACTTACCTCTTCAGTCGTTATTTCAATCCCCTACGGTGGCGGAGATGGCAACTGTAATTGCTGAGCACCAGGGAAAAAAGCTGGACCAGAAAGAGCTTAGAGACATTCTGGTTAAATTAGAATCGCTAACCGAAGAAGAAGCAGAACGGGTTCTCAGCGAGAGCGTATCGAAAGACACAAACTACCACAAATAAAATTTTTGAAAATCCTACTCCTTGCGATTCCCGGTCTGCTCAGATGAGATTGATTTCTCCTGCCAACAAATCGCCTCAGCTGGTACCGCTCTGGTAGCGAATCAGCTTCTATGCGCTACTTGGACTTTTTGCGAGACTTACTGATGCACAACGCGGGTCCGATCCGGCCCGGGGCGGGTTTGAAACCCGCCCCGGCCAGCTGTTGCACTGAACTTTTCTGCGCTACTGTGCAAACGTCCCAGCCTGAAGCTCGCGCAGCGTCTGCTCGATCTCCGCTTTGGTATTCATCACGAACGGACCATAGCGCGCGATCGGCTCGTCCAACGGTTTGCCCGACACCAGAAGAAAGCGCACAGCGCCTTCTTCTGCGCGCGCTTGGATTCCATCGCCGTCGTCCCATACGATAAGCTGCGGGGCTTTGACGATTCGATCCTCGGGACCGAACTTTCCCTCGCCCTCGAAGACATAGGCGAATGCCGAATGGCCGCGCGCAATCGGCAGATTGAACGATCCATGCGGCGCGATCGACACGTCTAGATACATCGGCTCCGCAGCGATCCCGCTGATCGGCCCAGCGACTCCGTCGACGCTCCCCGCTATCACGCGCACTTTGGCGCCGCCTTCGCGCTCAACCTCGGCGATTTCGTTGGCGTGAATATTCTGGTAGCGCGGCGCGATCATCTTCTGCTTCGCCGGCAGATTCACCCACAGCTGAAAACCAGACACTCCCTCTGGCCGCACCTGCGGCATCTCTTCGTGCATGATGCCGCGCCCCGCGGTCATCCACTGCAGGTCGCCCGGCCCAATCTCGCCGGCATTTCCCACCGAATCTCTATGACGAACGGCGCCCGCGAGCAAATAGGTCACCGTTTCGATGCCGCGATGCGGATGCAACGGAAAACCCGCTTGGTAATCGGCGGGATTTTTCGACTGGAAATGATCCAGCAGCAAAAACGGATCGAGGTAATCCAGTGTATGCGTGCCGATGCTGCGTTTGAGCCGAACGCCGGCGCCTTCGACGACCGCCTGCGGCTCGATGATTTCGGAAATTTTCCTCGTTGTCCCGTCCATAATTTGACCTCCTGATTCTATCACCCATGCCTCGCTGACATTACGCATTGGCGGCCTTGGCGTGTTTTGCCTGCTGAAGGTCGCGCGTCCTGGTCACCAAGTTGGTCAATAACTGACGGATCAAATTCTTGGTTGACTCATTGGTCAGGTTTCCCTCTGCGTCGAAATTTTGTGCGGCGTTGCCGATCATCACTTCCGGCTGATTGACGGCGTGAACGTTCAGAAACACGAAGACCTGGCGCAAATGATACTGCGCCCGCGCTGTGCCGAGCGTTCCCACGGACGCGCCCATGATCGCCGCCTGCTTGTCCGTCCATGCGCTGTCGCCGTAGGGACGCGATGCCCAATCGATGGCGTTTTTCAATACGCCCGGAATGGAATAGTTGTATTCCGGCGTGACGAACAAAATCGCGTCGGCTTCGCGAATCCGTTTTTTGAATTCCACGACTTTCGCCGGCGGCTGCCGCTCGTCGTCCTCGCTGAATACCGGAATACCGTCGAGCTCGAAAACATCGAGCACGGCATCTTCGGGAACGAGCTGTTGCGCCGCTCGCAGCGCCGCCCGGTTATAGGACTTTCGCCGCAGGCTGCCGGCGATGCCGAGTATGCGGATGGGTTGGTTCATGTTTCCAGTCTCCTTTTCATGGAAGATTTGAAATCGCTCACCTCTCAGTCCAGGTTATACATTCAAAGGCGCTTCGACTAGACGGCAAATCTTGGAAACATTCTTCCGCCTAATGTAGAATCGCCGGCATGGATCTCGACGGCATCGAAGTTTTCGTCAAAGTCGTTGAAGCCGGCAGTTTCAGCCAAGCGGCCAAGCTTCTTGGCATGCCCAACTCGACCGTGAGCGCCAAGGTTTCGGCATTGGAGAAGCGGCTGGGTGTTACTCTACTACAGCGGTCGACACGCAAATTGCGTGCAACGCCGGCGGGAGAGACTTACTTTCAGCAATGCGTGCAGGCTCTGGAACAATTGCAAGCGGCGGAAAGTGAATTGACAAGCGCCCAGAGCGAACCCCGGGGGCTTCTCAGAGTAACGGCTCCGGCGGACATCGGCCACACTCTCCTCGCTACGCTGGTGCGCAGTTTTTTACAGCAGTACCCGAAAACCGAAATCGAGCTCGTGGTCACCAACCGTGTGCTCGACCTCATCGCCGAAGGTGTCGATCTGGCGATCAGAGCCGGCGAGCTCGCCGACTCGAGGCTCATCGCCAAGCGATTCACCGTGGGTCACGTCGGACTGTGGGCGAGTCCTGCTTATCTGAAGAAGCGCGGCATGCCTTCGCATCCGAGAGATCTGGCGCCACAAGAGTGCCTGCAATTCTCGCTATTCAAAACCAACCGATTGGAACTGACCAATGGTAAGGACACCGCCCGAGTGGTTCCCGCGGGGCGATTGCGCGCCGATGATTTCGAAGCGCTCAAAGCGTTCGCGCTTGTCGGCGAAGGCATTGTCTATCTCCCGAGTTTTATGTGCGCCGAGGAAGTCAAGCAGCATCGACTCCAACGTGTTTTACCCGATTGGCATGGCGCGGCGGTAATCTTCTCCCTCGTCTACCCCGCGCAACGATTCGTCTCGCCCAAGGTGCGCGCCTTCATCACCGTCGCCGAAAATTTCTGGCAGCGGCAAAAGTTCTGAAGCCAAGTCGCCGCGGGCTTTTTTTCAGGAGCTATTTATAGAGGCTGTCGATGAACCCGCTTTTATCGAGCTTCTGGATGATCGAAGGGTCCGCGACGTCTTCGAATTTCAGGCTCGTCGCCTTGGGAATCTCCTTCCCTACTTCGGTAATGATGGTTTGCAAGCCATCGCGATACGGATACGGCTTTTTGAGAACATACAAACGGGTAAGATCTTCATAAGCTCCTTCAGCCTCCTGAGTTGTTTTCAAGCCCAGCTGGGTCTTCAGAAGGTCCGTAACGACAGCGCGGTTAGCGGGGTTCAGAACATAAGCATTTGCTTGGAGCAGCGCTTTCATGACTCGCTCGACCGTGTCCTGCTTGGTTTCGAGGTATTTTTTTGAGGTCACCAGATCGTCTTGTTCCCAGGGGATCTTCAGAGTTCGCAGGTCAGCAAGAATATTGAGATTCAACTGTTCAATTCTACCGTGAAACTCCGGGCCGACAACCGTGCCAGCGAGCGCTCCCGCGGCCAACCCGGCGATTCGCTCGGGCTCTGCTCCCGCAGCCACGAGCGTGATTTGATCTCGCTTTAAGTCCAAACCCATCTTACTCAAGGCCACCATGAGTGCGAGGCGAGAAGCAGACAGACCCAGACCGGAAGATCCCACTCGCTTCCCCTTCAAATCGGCGACAGACTTAACGTCGCGAGACCCCACTAAGTAATAGGGCATGATCGTCGTGATCGCCATAATTTCGACGAGTGGAGCGCCGGCCGCAATCGCGGAGACGGTGGAGGTTGGGTCGGTATAGCCGATGTCGACACCGCCGCTGAGCATCGCCTGAGTCCCTTGAGTTCCGCCGGCGAGTTTAAGAACCTTGATATCTACCCCGTTTTTTTTAAAAAAGCCTTCTTTCTCGGCAGCCCACAGCGGCGCGACACGCGCATTAACGAATCCAACTCCCATGTTCACCTCAGCCATCTGAGCCGCGGCTTCCGTCTGAAGAAAATTTAGAATGAGCACGATGGCTAGCGCACATGTTGCTCTTATTTGCCGATACTTGTTCCAGCGCATGGCGTTATTCACTTTCAGTTAGCCTCCCCGTGGTAATTGCGAACATTATCCTGTCGCTTGAACACGATCCGTATACTACGCTAACGGTTGCTTAAGACAACGAGACTTCTTCCCGTTGAGCGTGAAGGCGCCAATTTCATGCAGGTTAATTTTTTCTCCGCCCCAAGGCTTTCTCGACAAAGCTGAAATCGAACACCTGGCTCGGCGGAATCTCCTTCGTCACTGCCAAACTTTTCTTAGTGAAATCGATCGCGCCGCGCATCCAGGCATCATCTAAATAGCTTAGACCACCGAGGCGGCTTAGATGAAGATCGTAGACTTCGCCGGCCAAGGTGAGATCTTTGACGCCCAGATATTTCGAAATGATGTCGATGGACTCGGGGCGATGCTGCGAATAGTATTGCAGCCCTTTCAGACTGGCTTTGACAAAGGCAAGGACCTCGGCCGGATTGTTTTTGATCTTTTCTTCCGTCGCGCCGACGCCGCCCGACGGATAACTGGCGAGATAATCTCCGGAGTAGGCGAGCCGGCTGAAACCTTCACGGTAAAGAATCACCTGGCGCGGCGGGCTGAGCAGACAGGCGGCGATGAGCCCGGTTCTCAGCGCCGTCGCCAATTCCTCGGGGGTGCCGATCACGATGGAAGTCACGTCTTTGTTCGGTGTCAGACCATGTTTTGTGAGAATCAACTGCGTCAAAAGATCGACCGCGCCGCCGCGTGAAGAGATTCCGACAACCTTGCCCTTGAGCTGCGCGACCGATTTGAGATCCGGCTGGCCGACCAGGTCGAACTGCGGCTTTGCGTTGACGATCAAAACGAGCCGCACCGGCGCGCCGCGCACGCCTGCGGCGATGATGGAACCGGCGGCCGAAGCGTAATCGACGGAGCCGCCGATCAACGCCTGCATGCCAACTGAACCGCGTATGAGAACCGTTTCAAGGTCGAGCCCTTCCTCGCGGTAAAAGCCTTTCATCTGGGCGATGCGAAATTGCATTTCGGTTACGGCAATAGAGCTCGTCGAGAAACGTATCTTCTTGAGCTGCGCCGCCGTGGGGCGCGCCGCAGTTAAACAAATGATCAGCGCAAAGATCGCGGTGGAAATTTTTCGCATGCTCCATTGCCTCCGTTAGAATGTTTCGAGGCGTCACATCACTGCGTACAAGCGCGGAGCCTAACAAGGCGTGCCCATCCCGGTCAATCCTCTTAAACGTTTGGAACGTTTTGAACGACTGGAACGACTGGAACGTATTTTCCCGTTCCGGTGAAGCCTTGACAACGCCGATGCGCCTAACTTAGAAAGTAGGTAAATCACATTTCGCAAAAGGAGCGCCGCCATGATCGCCAAAATCCGCCACGTCGCCACCCATACCGAACACTACGATAAAGAGTGTAAATTCTATCAAACGATTTTCGGCATGAAGCAGATCACCACCGGGCTGGTCGACGAGAACGGTAAGTCCAACCCGGACCGCGGCCACATTAGCGATGGCGTCATCGGCATGGCGCTTCTCGCGAAACGGGCCGGAAGTCAGGCGGGCATCGACCACTTCGGATTCGAAGTCGATGATGTCGGCGAAGCAGTCAACCGTCTGAACCGGCTATATCCGGAACTGCTGCACACGCGAGCGCTGACCTATGTGCCCTTTGCCGGCACCCGCGCGCAAGACCCGACGGGAACGCAATTCGATTTATCACAAAAAGGCCAGGAAAATGTCCGCGAAGGTTATCTCGCGGACGGCTGGGAACAGCCGCGCTGGGTCAATCATA
>Ga0193719_10000877_pt1 | contig 11706 bp, 7 predicted proteins | sample U2a2metaG_FD_160103 | JGI IMG/M metagenome (GOLD analysis project Ga0193719, IMG submission 160103) | Soil microbial communities from a riparian zone of the East river system, Colorado, United States - U2a2 | ecosystem: Environmental > Terrestrial > Soil > Riparian zone | place: USA: East River... | reverse complement strand
TGAAACATATTTTTTTAGCCGCGAGAGCCTGCCGCTCGCCTCGGCCATTCATTATTATGTCGCGGGAGGAGCGCCGTCGTCCAATCGCGGAGTGCGTCGCCGCGGTTTCTTTGTCCTGCGAAAAACAAGAGTTCCAGCAGTACTTGTGGAATGCGGTTTTCTGACCAATCCGACCGAAGGAGAGTACGTGCAAACTGCTGCTTACCGTCAAAAGCTCGCAGAAGAAATTGCGGCGGGAGTCCGTGGGCGTAATTCCGTTGGCACCGCCTTGAGCTCGACCCGGGTGGCAACGAGCGAAAGCATCCCGCTGCAACCGTACATCGATCAGACCAAGGTGGCGAAATCTGAACGCAAGAAGTCCAAGCATTCGCACAAAAAAACCGCGCGAAAGAAGAAGAGCTCATCCAAACCGGCGGGATCGGAGACAAGCGCCCCCTCACAAAATCCGGAGGGTAATTGAACTCGCCGATTTTGAGTTCGGCGCAAATGCGAGCCGCAGAAGAAGCTGCTTTCGCTGGAGGAGTAGAAGTCGAGGCGTTAATGGACAAAGCGGGCGCCGGTGCCGCGCAATCAGTTTGTAAATTTTTTCCCAATCCCGGGAAGTGCATTGTATTTGCCGGGAAGGGTCATAACGCGGGTGACGCCTTGGTCGCGGCACATTGTTTGGGGCGACGCGGTTGGAAAATCGAAGTGCGGCTCGCATCCAAGGAAAGCGAGTGCAGTGAACTGATGCGCAAAAAACTGGAAAGCCTGCGTCGCAGGCCACCCGAGATTTTGGGCGCGAAGCCATCCCGGGCCGGAGGGAATGACTTCGGCGTCACTCTTGTCGAGCTTTGGGCCGAGGCGGCCGATCAGTTGTTGGCTGCGCAGGAGGCCATTGCGTCCGAAGGTTATCTGGGGAGTCGTTCCCCGGTTGTTATTCTCGATGGCTTGCTTGGATTGGGCGCGAAGCCACCGCTGCGTGATCCAATCCGCGCGGCCTGCCGTTACATCAACCAGCTGCGCGAGAAAGAGGGCGCTTACGTTTTTGCTGTCGATCTTCCGACTGGTCTCGACGGCGATTCGGGCAAAGCCGATCGCGATTGCGTCATCGCGGATTTCACTGTCACGATTGGATTCGCAAAGCCAGGTTTGGTGGCCGACGGCGCGCTGAACTTTGTGGGCCGGCTGGAAGTTGTACAGCTGGATGAGCTGCGGCCGCCGGAAAAAAAAGAAAATGAAATTGTCGCGTGCGCGCCAGCTCTTCGTCATCTCCTCCGGCGGCGGAAGTTCGGCGCCTACAAGAATCAATTTGGCCGCATTGGCGTGGTGGCAGGTTCAAAGGGGTTTATCGGCGCTGCGCTGATGACCACGCAAGGAGCGTTGCGCGCCGGCGCTGGGTTGGTAGAAGTCTTTGTTCCGGAAGAAATCTACGAGATCGTTGCTGCCGCCGCTCCGATGGAAGCGATGGTGAAGCCGGTCAAATCTTATCGCGACTTGCTTAAGGAAAAGACCGACGTCTGGGCGCTTGGACCTGGTCTTGGCAAGCTGCGCGCTGCCGAAATTCTCGAGCTCATCGAAAAGGCAAAGCAACCGATGGTGGTTGACGCAGACGCGCTCAACATTTTGGCGGGTAAAACTTCAGCGCTCAGACGCTGGAAAGGCGAGCGCTTGCTCACGCCGCATCCAGGCGAGATGAAACGGCTCTTCGACAACAAAAAGGAAACGCGCACAAAAACAGTAACGAAATTCTGCCGCCGTTTCCCCGTCACGCTTTTGCTGAAAGGCAGCCGTACGGTCGTTGGGGAACGCAATCACCCGTTAAGCTACAACACGACGGGTAATCCAGGAATGGCGACGGGCGGAATGGGTGATGTTCTCACCGGTGTTTGCGCTGGTTTGGTTGGACAAGGTTTGTCGCTTTACGACGCGGCGCGGCTCGGTGCATGGCTCTGCGGACGTGCGGCGGAGATTTCGATCTTTCACGGCGGCCAAAGCGAAGAGTCGCTGCTTTCACGCGATGTGCTCAACCATCTTGGTGAAGCATTTAACGAACTTCACAATTCGCCGGTCTAATTTTCGACAGTGAATATTCAGACCGAAAGAACACAACTCGAAGCGCCGAAAACCGAGACAGCCTGGAGCCGGGTGAAAAAAGCGCTTGGCCCGGTAGCCGTGGTTGGTGTCGTCATCGCAAAGCTCTTCGCGAAACTGAAATTTGTTCTGCTCCCGCTCCTGAAGTTTCTGCCGATCCTGTTAAAGTCCGGCGGCACCATGCTGCTGATGGTTTGGGTCTATACCCAATTCTGGGGCTGGCGATTTGCGCTTGGATTTGTCATCCTTCTCTTGGTGCACGAGACCGGCCATTTGCTTGTCGCGAAGAAATTCGGGCTCAAGGTCGGCGCGCCTGTGTTTATTCCGTTTATGGGCGCGTTCATCGCGCTCAAAGAAGCGCCGCGCAATGCTTGGATGGAAGCCTGCGTGGGAATCGGCGGCCCAATGCTCGGAAGTTTGGGTGCGTTAGTCTGCAACGCCTTGGGCGAATTCTTCGCCGCTCCGATTTTCATCGCGCTGGCGTGGTTGGGGTATTTTCTAAATCTGTTCAACCTTACGCCGGTGGGAATGCTCGACGGCGGACGAATCGTGACGGCGTTGTCGCGCTGGTTGTGGTTGCCCGGGTTTGCGTTGCTTGTCTGGTTTGGGTGGAAATATCCAAATTTCATCATCTGGCTGATCGTTCTTTTGTCGCTGCCACGGATCTATTCACTCTTTCGAAAACGCACGGAGGAAGAACAGCGGTACTTCGAAGTCACACCGTCCCAGCGCTGGATTATGTCAGTGTTGTATTTTGGCCTGATCGCGCTGTTGCTTTTCGGAATGCACGTGGCGCAACAGGATTTGAACAAATACGGAGTACGCTCACACGGTCACGGCAGAGACGTAATTGTACAATAATCAATGTGGTGTCGCTGCGAACACCTTCTCAGGTTCGAGTCCGATTCTTTGGAGAATTGACCCGAAACGTTTGTCCGAACGCAGCGGCGCAAATTCGGGAGCGATGCCAACGCTGTGCAAGGATGACGAGCGCTGCTCGCACGCGTGTCCAAGTTCTCGAATTGCATCATCATATTCGCCAAGCGTTACATGCACGTGCGCAATGCCATCACCCGGCCGATAACCCCAGCCTGCGACGGCTGCGTTCAGGGCTCCCAGCGCCTCCTTGCGCCGGTTCATACGAGCGTAAGTAATCGCCAAACCAAACCCTGGCCTCCCCAGGGAATCTTGGGCCTTTTTATACAGCGCGATTGCATCATCAAAGCGTCCCATCTCACGATATAACGCTGCCAGTGCGGGCTCACCCCAATGAGCAAATGTCGGATCAAGTTGCAGTGCGCGTTCGCCAGCGGCGATCGCTTCATCGTAAAGACCGAAATATCGGTAAAGTTCGCATGCAAAATTGCTCACCCAGAGTGAAGCCGGATCGATGGTAGCAATCCGACGCAAAAACGTTAATGCTTTGTCACGTTCACCGCGTGCGGCATGAAGCGCAGCGATGAAGTAATTCGATGGCGTCGAGTTCGGCTCGATTTCCACCGCGCGATTGAATTCCGCTTCCGCACCGTCAAGATCCCAGTCCAGGATGCGCTTGGTTTCGGCTAGATACACGTGCGCTTCGGCCTCCTGATCGTCGAGTTGTAAAGCCCGAACCGCAGCATCACGGACTTTCGAGTACGCTTCACGCGGCGGCACGTAAGCGTCAGCAAGCCACAACCACGCCTTTGCGATCCCAGTCCATGCGCGGCTAAACTTCGGATCCTTCTCCAGCGCCCGCTGGAAAAATTCGAGACTCTTCCGCAAGTCGGACTCCGTGCTCTTGTCGGAATAAAAGAGGCCCTGTAAGTACGCGTCGTAAGCTTCGGTGCTGCGTGATGCAGGCGGCGGCGAAATATCGAGGTTCAGCTTTAGTGCATCGACAATGGAACGCGTAATCTCATCTTGCAGCGCAAAAATCCCATGCATTTCGCGCTCGTACGTTTCCGACCAAAGCGTGAATCCGTCGCACGCGTCGATCAGTTCCGCTGTGACGCGCACCCGATTGCCATCGCGCCGAACACTTCCCTCCAGCACGTGCCCGACATTTAACTTGGACGCGATTTCGCCAAGCTCGGCTTGCTTGTCTTTAAACCAAAACGAAGAGCGCCGCGCCGCCACGCGTAGCCCATCAACTTTCGCCAGCGCTCCGAGAAGCTCCTCCGCAATGCCGTCGCTGAAATAATCATGGTCCCTGGCCGGACTCAGATCATTGAACGGTAAAACTGCGATTGATTTTTCAGTCGACATCGCCAGTGGGACGACGTCGATCTTAGCCTCGGGTTCGAGGTCTCGTGTTCGAACAATTCCGTATCGAGTGAGATCGAAAAACCAGGAGAGAAGAAGCGCGACGGGGAAACCGAGCACGATGAGGAGGACTACGAGGCGCACGACCCAGTTCGGAATATCGAACACCGGAAAAACCTGTGCGATACCCTGCGCAAGCGCCCAACCCCCGACGACATACGCAATCGCAACGCTGTAAACCCTCCTTCGCTTCAGCTCGGCGAGAAATTTACGTAGTTTCACGATGAAGACAGAACACTTCCTCCCAAACTATGGCAATGTCTGAAACCTTTCTGTCACAGACCGAAGCTCGCTCGGTGGGACATAAACATATTGCTGATACGTATAACCAGCCGAGATTAGCGTGCTGATCGGCGCTCTCCGGCGCTTCTCCTACCGTCGTCTCAAAGGCGGGCTGCGCCAGTTGAAAACATTTCTGGGCGTTCGTCCTGTCGCCTTGAGCGAGAAAAATACTCCCTTCGAGAAAAGTCTTCGGCGTTGCGCCCGGTTTATTGTTTTTTTTGGCGACCAAGCACTTTTGCAGGATCAATTCCCATCCTTCGTAGCAGCTCTGGAAACCTCGCGTCGGAATGGAGAGGCCGAAGCTCGCGGCGCGTGGAGATAATGTTCGCCGAGTGTTCGTCGACAGCGCGATTCAGCCAGCGAAATGCTTCATCGTGGTCATCTAGCGCGACGAAGACCGTCGCGATCTGCTCACCGGCGACGTAACTTCTGTTTGCTTTGTCAATTAGCTGCTGCAACACGCGCCGCGCCTCACTCTCCCGACCGAGTCGAGCATAGGTGATTGCCAAACCTGCAGTCGGCTCATGTGTCATTTCGCGTGCCTTTAAGTAGATGGCGAGCGCATCGTCGAGCTTCCCCTGCTCTCGGTAAACACGAGCCACCGTGGGCTCCACGTAGATGTAGTTTGGATCGATGGTCAGTGTTCGTCTTACGGCGGAGAGTGCGTCCTCCAATCGGTCCAAATTGACATACAGGCTTGCTTGCAGATCACTGACGATGGCTGAAAGCGGATCCAGACGTTCCGCCTCGTGCATTTCCATCGGTACTTCGTCCAAATCGCCGCTGCACAAATGGAGGTTTGCGGAAAACAAATGAGCGCTGGACGAGTTTGCGTCGATCTCAAGTGCGCGCTTCAGCTCACGTTCGGCGCCATTCAGGTCCCAGTGAAGGACACGTTTAGCCTCACTGAGATAGCAGTGCGCTTCGGCATCGCGTTCGTTCAGCTCCAGTGCTTTCGTGGCTGCGGACTCTACAGCCGGATACGCCTCGAGCGGTTTGAGATAGGCGTCCGCCAGCCAGTACCACGCCTTAGCGATTCCGGTCCACGCGCGGGAGAGCGTCGGATCCTTGTCCAAAGCGTGTTGGAATAAGGCCAGGGCCTTCCGCAGTTGCTCTTCATCACTTTTGTTCGAGAAATAGAGGCCTTGTAAGTAAAGATCATAAGCTTCCGTATTTTGCTCCGCGTGTGCTGGCGGCGCGACTGCGAGCTTGATTTTCAGCGCATCCACAATCGAGCGGGTAATCTCATCTTGAACAGCGAATACTCCCTGCAGTTCGCGCTCGAATGTCTCCGACCAAATGTGAAAACCATTACGCGCGTTGATCAACTGCGCCGTGATGCGAATGCGATTGCCTTCCCGGCGCAGACTGCCTTCCAGAACATTTTCCACATTTAATTTCTGCGCGATCTGAGCCACATCCGCATTTTTTCCCTTGAATGAAAATGACGAAGTGCGCGCGACCACTCGCAATCCCTCCACCTTCGCGAGCGCATCAAGAATTTCCTCGCTAATGCCGTCACAAAAATACTCCTGATCCTTTGCCTGGCTAAGATCGACAAAGGGCAAGACCCCAATCGATTTCCCCGGCAACTCGTTTGCTTCACGCTGTTTCGGGCTTGTGTAGCGCCCGAGAAAAAAAATCCCAACCGAGATTGCCCCGGCTATGATCACGATATAAATCCATGCACGTTTCGGAGACCGGCCGAGAGGATACTTGGCGTCCGCGATTTCGGTGCGCTTCAAGCCTTCCGGCGTGAGCTCAAACGCCCAGGCAATCACCACCGCGATCGGGAACCCGGCAATGATTACAAGAACAACCAGGCGTACGACCCAGTTCGGAATTTCGAAAAAGGGAAAGACTTGCGTCGCGACCTCAGTCAGCAGCCAGGCCACGGCGCCGTAGGCGATCGCCACCTTGTAAACATTGCGCCGTTTGACCTCGGCGAAGAATTTCGTCGGATTCATGGCGACGACGTAATCGATTTCTGCGCTGGAAAAATTCTCGCTACAAGCGCCTCGAAACGCGGATCGCCGCGCAACGGATCAAGGAACGGATCGACTTTGATGAAGGCAATGCTGTATCCGTCGCGGTCTTCGTAGGTCTTTTCGAGAAAATCAATGGCTTGGTTATTGTCTCCAAGACCAATGTAAATCATCGCGAAAAGGTATGGTGAGACATAGTGTTGCTTCGACGATTCGTGCAGTTGCTGAAGAATCTGCCACGCCTCATTTTTCTTGCCGATTTTTGCGTAAAGATGACCGAGTAACGTCTGCGGCACAGGATCATTATTCAACCCTATTGCTCTCTGGTATTCGGCAATGGCGTTCTCAGTGAGGTCCTTCATTTCCAGCGCTTCACCCAGATTGTAATGGGCGTAATAGAAGCTTGGGTCCATCTCGAGGGTTTTCCGCAGTTGCTCGATCGCTTCGTCGTATCGCCGTGCGCTGGTTAGGACAGTTCCAACATCTGCGTTGATGATTACAGACAAGGGATCGAGCTCCAGCGCCCGCTTCAGCTCTGCTATGGCATCCTCGAACTGGCCAAGGGGGGTCAGTCCGCTTTCGCCATACCAGTGATGTGCAGTCGCGTAGTTGGGGTTCAACTCAATGGCACGCCGGAATTCCCGGTTCGCCCCGGCGATATTGAAATCGTAGGCAAAAAGCGCTTGCGCAAGCGAAGCATGCGCTTCGCCTAGCGAGTTGTCCAATTCGAGGGCTTTCTCGGCAGCAGCTTTGGCTTGCGGCAAACTATCCTTGGGACTAGCCGCTCCGAAACCAGAGAGCAAGACGTAGGCGTCCGCCAGCCCAGCATAGGCAAGAGCATAGCTCGGATCTTTCGCCACCGCTTGATTGAAGTAGTCGATCGCTTTGCGCAGGTCTACGCCCGTTCGCTTGTTCCAAAAAAATCTGCCCTTCAAATACAACTCGTAGGCCTCAGGATTTGCTGTCGGTTTTTTTGACATCATCCGTTCTTCCGAACCGGTGAGCTTCGCTTGCAACGTATCGGCGATCGTTTTGGCAATATCGCTCTCCAGCGCGAAAATGTCGGTGAGCTTACGATCGTAAGTCTCGGCCCAGAGATGCGCATCGGTGGTCGCATTGATTAATTGCACTGTCACGCGCACCTGATCGGCGGCTTTTTGAACGCTGCCCTCGAGAATATTTACAACGTCGAGTTGCTTTGCGATTTCGCGCAAGTTATCCGGCGCGCTTTTGTATTTCTGGGTGGAAGTACGCGAGATCACCTTGAGATCGGCGATCTTCGCTAGTCGGGCCAAGATTTCGTCTTGAATCCCTTCCGCAAAGTACGCGTTGTCAGGGTCGCGGCTAAGATTGTCAAATGGCAGTACGGCAATCGATTTTCTCGAAAGCTCTGTCCCTACACTTGATTTCGAAGTTGTGTAACGCCCGAGGAAAAAAATACCTACGGAGATCGCACCGGCGATGATTACGACGTAAATCCACGCCCGATGTGGCGAACGCAGAGCCGGCGCGGCATCGGCCACCTTAGTTCGCTTCAAACCCTCCGGCGTAAGCTCAAAGGCCCATGCGATCACCAACGCAATGGGAAATCCAACTATGACGACAAGAACAATCAGCCGCACCGCCCAATTTGGAATTTCAAAAAATGGAAAAACCTGAGTCGCAATTTGAATGAGCAGCCAGGCGACAACAGCGTAGGCCACAGCAACTTTGTAAACATTGCGTCGCTTTGCCTCAGTGAAGAATTTCCTCGGGTTCATGGCGATGCCGTGCTCGATTTCTCAGGCGAGAAAACTTTCGTCACGAGCGCTTCGAAGCGTGGATCGCCGCGCAACGGGTCAAGCATCGGATCGACTTTGATGCCCGAAAGCGCATGATCACGATAAGCACGCTCGAGGTAGTCGATTGCTTTATCTTTTTCGCCCAGTGTAATGTAGACACCGGCAAAGGTGCCAAACGGAACATATCGACGGGCCGCAACTTCCTGCAATTGTGCCAAAAGCTTCATCGCCTGATCGCGTTCCCCGAGCTTCGCGTAGGCGTGAGCAATAAGCCCAAGCACAATTGGATCGTCGCCCAATTCGGCAGCTTTCTTGTATTCCGCGAGTGCTTCGCGGAGCTCGCCCTTAAGTTCCAGCGCCACGCCGAGGTTCCAATGCGCGTAATAAAAGCGCGGATCCATCTCGATCGTTTTGCGCAACTGTGCGATCGCTTCGTCATAGCGTCGTGCTGTAGTGAAGGCGACGCCTAGATCGGCATTGATAATCAACGAAAGCGGATCGAGTTGTTGTGCACGCCTGAGTTCGGCGATTGCTCGATCGAATTCGCCGACTTCTAGCGGCGGCCCACTTCCATCCCAATGATGCGCGGTCGCATAATTTGGATTCAATGCGATAGCGCGTTCGAATTCCTTGGTGGAGCCTGCTAAATCCAAATCATAAAAGAGCAGGATTTGTCCAAGCGACGTGTGCGCTTCGGCCAGCGTATCATCGAGTTCGAGCGCCTTCTGTGCTGCTGTTTTCGCTAACGGAAAGGATTCCTGCGGGCTACCCGCGCCGTATGCCGAAAGAAGCGCATACGAGTCCGCCAGCCCCGCATAGGCCAGCGCGTAGTTTGGATCCATGTCGATCGCCTGTTTGAAATAGTCGATTGCCTTTCGCAGATCAGGGCCGGTCCGTTTGTTCCAAAAATATCTGCCTTTGAGATAGAATTCGTGGGCCTCGGTGTTTTCCGTCGGCTGGGCAGCAATAGCATGTTTCTCCGAGCCGGTGAGCTTCGCTTGCAATGTATCCGCGATCGCTTTCGCAATCTCGCTTTCGACACCAAAAATGTCCGTCAGTTTACGATCATAGGTTTCGGCCCATAAATGCGCGTCAGTTTCAGCTTTGATCAGCTGCACGTTGACACGAACCTGGTCGGCTGCTTTTTGCACGCTGCCTTCGAGAACGTTTGCCACGCCAAGCTGTTTTGCGATCTGCCGTAAATTGTCAGGCGAGCTTTTGTAACGCGCCGTGGAAGTGCGCGAGATTACTTTCAGATCGGCAATCTTGGCCAGGCGGGTCAGGATCTCTTCCTGGATTCCATCCGTAAAGTATGCGTTTTCAGGGTTGCCACTCAGGTTTTCGAATGGCAAGACGGCGATCGATTTTTCTCGAATTTCGCTCCCGGCGCTCCGCGTGGAAGCAGTGTAGCGCCCAAGAAAAAATAAACCAATCGACATCGCTCCGGCAATGATCACAACGTAAATCCACGCGCGATGTGGCGAGCGCGGAGCGGGCGCTGCATCGGCCGCTTCGGTCCGCTTCAAACCTTGTGGGGTGAGTTCAAACGCCCAAGCGATGATTAGCGCGATTGGAAATCCGATTGCGATTAGCAACACCACCAGTCGCACCGTCCAATTTGGAATTTCGAAAAACGGGAAAACCTGTGTCGCGATTTGGATCAGCAGCCAGGCCACGACACCGTAGGCGATCGCGACCTTGTAAACGTTGCGCCGCTTTAATTCGGCGAAAACATTTCTCAGATTCATGGCTAGGTTTATCCGCAAACTTCGCAGATCGCGCACATTACTACAGGAGAGGAAATGACCGCGAGGCCGAACTGGCATCCCTGCCGCACGCTTTCGAGTTCACTATGTCGATGTTAGAGTGACGGATGCCGTTTCAGCTCGAATCGAACTACGAACCGCGCGGCGATCAGGGTCAGGCGATCGCCAAGCTGCTGAAATCTGTCGAGGCTGGCAATCGGCACCAGACTCTCCTCGGCGTCACTGGCTCCGGCAAGACTTTCACGATCGCGAATGTGATTCGAGACCTCGACCGGCCTACGCTCGTCATCTCGCACAACAAAACGCTTGCGGCGCAACTTTACTCCGAATTCAAACAGTTCTTCCCGCAGAATGCGGTCGAATATTTCGTCAGCTACTTCGATTACTATCAGCCGGAAGCTTACATCCCGCGTTCCGACACCTACATCGAGAAGGATTCTTCGATCAACGAAGAGATCGAGCGCTTACGATTGTCCGCAACGAGCGCGTTGCTCTCACGCCGTGACACCATCGTCGTCGCGAGCGTTTCCTGCATCTATGGCGTCACCTCGCCTGAAGATTACGAGCGCATGCTCCTGACGGTGAAACGCGGACAGAAAATCAGCCGCGAAGCCGTCCTCGGCCGTTTGATCGACATGCTCTATGAACGCAATGACATGAATTTCTCGCGTGGAAAATTTCGCGTCCGCGGCGATGTCGTCGAGGTTTATCCGGCCACCGCGGATGAAGAAGCAATTCGGCTCGAATTCTTCGGTGACGAAATAGACGCGATCACGCGGTTCGATCCCCTGACCGGGCATGCGCACGAATCGCTAAGTGTGATTACGTTTTATCCGGCGAAACAATTCGTCACCCCGGCCGATAAGCTAAATCGCGCACTTCGTTCCATTCGCGAAGAGCTCGAAGCGCGTATTGTCGATCTTGAAGCCCGGGGAAAACTTCTTGAAGCGCAGCGGCTGAAAATGCGCACGGAGTACGATCTCGAAATGTTACAGGAGATGGGCTTCTGCAATGGGATCGAAAATTATTCGCGTCATTTGTCTGGCCGGCCGCCGGGCTCAAAGCCGTACACGATCATCGATTTTTTCCCGAAAGATTTTCTCGTGGTGGTCGATGAATCGCACGCCACCATCCCGCAGATCGGCGGGATGTATGAAGGGGATCGCTCCCGCAAAACTGTGCTGGTCGATTACGGCTTTCGTTTGCCCAGCGCACTCGACAATCGGCCGCTCAATTTTCCGGAGTTCATGAAGATGACGAACCAAATTGTCTACGTGAGCGCGACGCCGGCCGAGTTTGAGATCCAAAATAGTGTAGTTGGCAACAAAGGTTATGTCCCGCACAAGCGCGCACGAATTGGCGAAGAGGAATTAGTTCCTTTTATTTTGCCTGGGAAAAATGGAGGGACGACCTCTGGGTCGTCGCATTCTTCATCGGACGCGACGGAGCGCATCCCTTCAATTTCCCGAACCGATGAGCCACCGGAAAAGTTCGACGTACACACGCCTGGCGCGC
>Ga0193719_10000876_pt1 | contig 11709 bp, 14 predicted proteins | sample U2a2metaG_FD_160103 | JGI IMG/M metagenome (GOLD analysis project Ga0193719, IMG submission 160103) | Soil microbial communities from a riparian zone of the East river system, Colorado, United States - U2a2 | ecosystem: Environmental > Terrestrial > Soil > Riparian zone | place: USA: East... | reverse complement strand
GCTATTCCTTCCGTCATCTGCGACACGATGCCGCTTCCCGACTTCGTCGATCCAGCATGGTCGCCCGACGGCGGCATCCACTTCCTTGTTTCGGACGCGGGGACCGTAGGCATCTACCGCGTCGGCATGGAGGGCGACCCTGCGCCCGTCGTGAGTGGTCACCGCGTCATCCCTTCCTTCTCCGTCGGTGGGCGAACAGTCGTCTTTATTTCCTCTGCACCTGAAGATCCGGGATCGATCCGGGCCGCCGACGCAGACGGCTCCAACGAGCGCCTGCTCCACGATCCCAACCCATGGATCAAGCAACGTGCGCTGGGCAGCCTGCGTGAGCTCCCTTTCGAAGTCGAGGGGACGGCGACCGACGGTTGGGTGCTCCTGCCGCCCGGTCACTCGGACGGGATGAAGGTGCCGACAATTCTCGAAATTCATGGCGGTCCTCACGGCGCTTACGGCTGGAATTTCCCGTTTGCGTTTCAGATCCTGGCCGGCGCCGGCTACGCCATCGTCTATTGCAACCCCCCGGGCAGCCAGTCCTATGGAGAGCGATTCGCGCGTGCGGTGATCGGACGCTGGGGCGACAGCGACTTCCCTTTCTTCATGCGACTGGTCGACGCAGCTGTGGAGGCGGGGTTTGCCGACCCGGACCGGCTCGGCGTGGCGGGTGCCAGCTACGGCGGCTTTTCGACGCTGTGGGTCGTCACCCACACGGACCGCTTCAAGGCGGCAGTCTCACAGCGGCCGGTGTCCCTGCTCGAGTCGTTCTATGGGGCGAGCGACATCGGTTGGGGATTCGGCGCGCGCGAGATGGGTGGTGAGCCCTGGGACGAGCCGGAGCAGTACCGCCGCCTATCGCCCGCGCTGAAGCTGCAGCGAGTGACGACGCCCCTTCGCCTGATCGCATGCCTCGCCGACTTCCGCACTCCGCCGGCAGAGGCCGAGCACGTCTTCGTCCGCCTCAAGAAGATGGGGAAGGAGGTCGATATGGTGCTGTTCCACGGCGAGCCGCATGCGATCGTCATCGTGGGCAAGCCGTGGAATCGCGTCCGCCATATGCGGGCGTTGCAGGAGTGGTTCGACCGCTTCCTCAAACCAGACCGATAGCGTGAAAGTGGCCATCGTCGGGAGCCGGCATTTCTCGGATCCGGATCGCGTGAGCGACTACGTCAACGCGCTCCCGGGTGGTGCGTCCATCATCACTGGGAGCGCGAGCGGAGTCGACGCAGCAGCGACCAGGGCGGCGCGCGCCAAAGGAATCCCCGTCCAGGTGATCCCCGCATCGTTCGACGAGGTGGCAGACGCTGCCAAGTCAGCAGCCCGGAACCAGCGGCTGATCGATGCATGCGACGTGCTCGTCGCGTTCTGGGACGGCAACTCGAAGGGCACGCGCAATACGGTGGAGAGGGCGTTGGACTCGGGCAAAGAGGTGCATGTCTTCCTCGGCACTGGGACTGCCGCTCACTAACATTCAACTCATGACGGTCGTGATCGCAGTGCGGGCGCGACTGTTCGCCCGCCTGCGCGAGCAGGCAGGCATCGACACGGAGCTCATCGCGCTTCCTCCCGGGTCAAACGTGTCAGACGTCTACGAATTCATGAGGAGGCTGCACCCCGGACTGGAGGCCGACCGCAACTCCGTGCGTGCTGCCCTCAACCAGGAGTTCGTCGGTTGGGACGCCGCCGTGGCGGATGGGAGCGAGGTCGCATTCATCCCTCCGGTCAGCGGTGGCGCGCACGGTGCGGGCGTCCTGTTCGAGCTCACCTCCCGACCGCTTGACGCGCGACGCATGGAGACTGCGGTCGCTCACAAGGGGGCGGGTGCGATCTGCACGTTCACTGGCGTCGTTCGCGACAGTTCACGCGGCCGATCGGTGACCCACCTCGAGTACGAGGCATACGCGGAGATGGCGACGGCCCAGATGCGGAAGATCGCCGACGAGATCGCCGAGAAGTGGCCAGAGGCACGGGTGGCGATGGCCCACCGGACCGGCCGGCTGGAGATCGGCGAGCCCTCGGTCGTGGTTTCAGTGTCGGCGCCACACCGTGACGAAGCGATAGCGGCATGCAAGTGGGGGATCGACCGTCTCAAGGAGACGGTGCCGATCTGGAAGAAGGAGCATGCCGCGGACGGCAGCTACTGGATCGAAGGCGACGAAGCCCGACCCGTCAATCCCTGACGCGCGCCACAGAAAGGCCATCTCGGATCGGGATCACAACGCTCTCCAGCCTTGGGTGCTTGGCGACCAGCTTGTTGTAGGCGGCAACGTTGCGAGACTGCTGGTTCTTGGGCTTGACCACGTCGCCCTGTCGTAGCGCGTTGTCTGCCATCAGCAGGGCGCCGGCATCGAGGCGCTCGACGCACAGCTCCATGACACGGCGGGTCACCTCCTCTGAGGGGAACGAGTTGAGAAGGTCGATGAAGCAGGCATCGAACCGGCCTTGCAGCTTCTCGAGCCCTCCCACCGCGTCCTGCTCCAGGACAAGTGCCTGTTTGCCCAGGCCTGCCTCCGCGAAGTTCTCGCGAGCGCGCGCAGCGCGCTTCCCATCCACCTCAAAAGTGGTCAGCATCCCGCCATCGGTCCCGCGCAGGAGCCAGATGCCGCTGTAGCCTGTCGCGGTACCGAGCTCGAGCACTCGCTTCGCGCCCGCGATCCGCACCAGCAGGCTGAGCAGTGCGCCTTCGTGGGTGTCGACGATGGGGATGCTTTCGCGATGCGCCTCGTCCTCCATGCGCGCCAGCACCTTATCCCGTTTGGGGAGAAGGCCCACCATGTACGCCTCCAGCTCGTCGGTGACCTCGACCGGCTTCATTTTCGTGCTCCTATGCATTCCTGTCGTTCAGGAAGACGGTGACCAGCGGCTGCAGTGTGGTGATGTACTCGGCGAAGCGCCCGATGGCGCTTTGCTGAACCAGCTCATCGAGCTGGGCCGCGGGAATCGTTTCATACAGGCGAGACCAGCCGCGGTCCCAGGGCTCCAGCTCCGCGCGTGGCAGGCTCGCCTTGATCTCGACCATGCGGGGCCGGAAGAAGTCGAATGCCTTCTGATTGAACGAGGCCGTTCCCTCGAAGTGGAGCCCAAGCTCCAGCTTGCCTGCCCCGGTGTGATGCCACGCTTCGAAGTGGATCTCGGGGCGCCCGTAATGAAGCTTGAGCAGACGGCTGTGCCCGCGGCCGGTCTCGCAGCCTCGCAACTCTTGGGGAAGCTTCGACTTGACGCCTTTTCGGAGGCCGCCGAAGAACTCCGATGGCGTAAGCAGGACGGCATTTACCAACCGCCCGAATATATCTCGTAAGCTCCATTCGATGGCATACATCCCGACTGTCACGGAGAACGAGGGCGGCAACCGCGAGCGGAGCTTCGACATCTACTCGCGACTCCTGAAGGATCGAATCATCCTGATCGGACGCCCCATCGACGACGTCGTTGCCAACCTGGTGGTGGCGCAGCTAATCTACCTGTCGGCCGACGACCCTGAGAAGGAGATTCAGATTTACGTCAACTCCGCGGGCGGCGCGGTGACCGCCGGCTTTGCGATCTACGACACGATGCAGTACGTCCGCTCGCCGATCTCGACAGTCTGCATCGGCCGCGCGGCAAGCTTCGGCACAGTCATCCTCATGGCAGGGGCCAAGGGCAGGCGATTCTCCCTTCCCAATGCGACGATCCACATGCACCAACCTCTGATCGGCGGACGCGGCCTCCAGGGCCAGGCCAGCGACCTCGACATCCACGCCAAGGAAATCCTGCGCATCAAGGTCGTGCTGAACGAGCTGATCGCCAAGCACACAGGTCAACCTCTCGAGCGTGTCGAACGCGACACCGACCGCGACTACTTCTTGAGCCCGGAGGAGGCCATCAGCTACGGCCTGATTGACGGCCTCATCCAGCAGACGCCGGCGCCGGTCCTCGCCGCCACGCGCTAAGCCCGGCGGCCCGCAGGCACAGCCAGCCGACGACCAGCACTCCAACCAGCGTCGGCCATGGAACTGGAACTATGGCGGCGATCGCGGCCCCCACCGACAGGAGCACCCAGTCCTGCCACTCAGCCTCCCCCCAGATGGCGAGCGCAACAGCCACCAGCACAAGGTCAGTCGGCAGTGCGTGCGGCGCGACAAGGACTCCTCCGGCGACCAGCACGGCGGCTGATGCACGGAAATTAGAAAGGCGCCGCCGAGCCAGCACCAGGACCGCCACGAGTGCCAGCAGGGACAGGACCAGCACTGCCCAACCCTGGTAGGGCGCCGGCAGCGCAGTGCCGAGGTGCGGCAGGTCGACCTCCCGGCTCCCCGGCGTAACCGTGCTGCCCAGGGCGGGCAGCCATTCGAGCACCCAGTGAGGATTCAGCGCGGCGGAGGCGGCAAGGAGCACCAACCCAGCCACCGCCCAGCCGGCCAGGACTCTCCAGTGCCGCGTCACCAGGAGCGCCGCGCCGAGCGGAAGGACCAGCTGCGGTTTGAGGAGCGTGAGGCCGAGGCACAGACCCGCGAGGAATGGCCGCTTCCACAACGCCACGCCGGCTCCGATCCCAAGCGCGACGAAGCCATCGAGCTGGGCATTGAGAAGTAGCAACGCTGTTGGTACCGACGCGAACGCGGGAAGGATTGCTGCAGGCGCCCGCGGGCGCACCGCGAGATATAGACCGAGCGCGAGACAAGCCAGTCCGACCAAGATCCACAGCCGCCCACCGAGATCGGTGCCCAACAGCTCGAACGGCGCGGCCAGGAACGCCACCCAGGCGGGCGCAAGGAACGGCAGGATGCCGTTGATCCCGAGGGTGACCAGGGTCCGCCCGTTGGTGACCTCCAGCTGCACCCGGCGTTGCGCGTCGAAGTCGTACAGATGGCCGGGGTCGTCGACTATCAATCTGCCGCCTGTGGCGAAGGCAGGCCAGTCGGAGTTGATCACGTCGTTGCCGCCTTCGATCAGCGGGTAGATGACAAAGCCGAGCGCGATCGCAACCAGGGCGACGGAGCCACGCCACTTCCAGCCGGCGCTCCCTTTCAAGGTGTTGTCTCAATCCGCAGCCCTCGCGTGACAGGAGCGACCAGCCCTCCTTGGACCAGCAGCGACAACAGGACGACCCCGTAAGCGATCAGCGCGACTCGGCTGTCGACGCCGGGGATGTTCGCCACCGAAAGAGCCAGGGCCACCGAGAGCGCGCCACGCAAGCCGGCCCAGAACGTGAGGTGACGCCAGGCCCACGGGATCGGTGGCGGCCTGAGTGCCGACACCACCAGCAAGCCGTATACGGGCACGGCCCTGGTCACCAGCATGATCAGGAAAGCGACCACGATGAATCCCAGAACTGGCAACAGCTGCCACGCCGGCAACGCCGCGCCGACAAGGATGAAAAGCATTGCGTTGAGCACGAAGGCGAGCAGGCTCCAGAAGCCGAGCAGCTGAGGGCCGTGCAGCCTCCCGATTGCGGATCCGTATCGGGCGACGACGATGCCCGCGACGACGACGGCGACGATGCCGGAGGCGTGCACCACATCGGCCGCGAGGTAGCTCCCGTATGCGATGACCAGGGTCGCCAGTATCTCCAGCGGCGCATCTGCTGCGAATCGGAGCAGAAGAAGGCCGAGAAAGCCGACCGCCAGGCCGATCGCTGTGCCGCCGGCGGTGATCTCCAGAAACCTGATTGCGGCGTCGCCAATCGATGGAGCTCCGCTCAGGATTGTCGCCAGCACCGCAGTGAACACGGCGACCCCGGTGCCGTCGTTGAACAGGCTCTCGCCTTCGAGGATGGCCGACAGCCCGGACGGAGCCTTCATCTGGCGCATCAACGTGACGACCGCGATGGGGTCGGTCGCTGCGAGGATCGCGCCGAGCAGCATGCCGCTAGCCCAGCTCAGTCCGAGGATGAGGTGGGTCAAGGTCCCGATCAATAGGACGGTCAACGCGACGCCGGCCGTCGCCAGGAGTCCGACAGGAAGCAAGCGCCTTCTAAGCTCAGGCAGGTCCAGGGTCAGCGCCGCCTCGAAGATGAGTCCGGGGACGAAGGCGAGGAGGATGACGTCCGCACCGACGCGTCCGAACTGCCCGCCCGGCAGCAGCCCGACGAACACGCCGGCCGCCGCGAGAACGACTGGATAGGGCACCATTCGAGCGCGCTTTGACACCAGGCCGAGCACTGTCGCGAGGGCGCCGACCAGGATGAGCAGCAGCAGGAATCGCTGTTGCGGGCTCACACCTCGATGCTCATTCCGTCTCGGGCCGCTTTCACGTCGATACCGGTTCGTTGAGTCAGGTCCGCGGCGAGCTCCCAAGGATGCGCTCGCCAAACAGTCATCCCGAAGTGAGTGAGGATCGCGAGCCGTGGCTTCGCCTCGCGGATGATTCGTTCCGCGTCATCCAGGCAGAGGTGCGGCAGTTCGGCGCGGCACTGCATCAGCACGACGTGGATGATCATCACCTCGGCCTTGTGCTGCTCGGCGATCCCGTCGTAATAAGCGGAGTCGGTGATCCAGCCAAGCCTGTCGCCGAATCGGAAACCGTATGTCTCCACCTGGTGCTTATGCCGCGGGCTCGTCGAGAACTCGAGCCCGTTGACGCTGTAAGTGGTTTCGGGCTGCAGGCGCACCACCTCCTGGGGGAACCGGCGTAGGTACTGCAACACCACCGGGTCGTCGTCGAGGGCGTCCGACGGACAGAAGAGCTTGCCGCGATGCGCGAACCCGCCCTCGGTCATTGCCTCGACCATTACGTTGACGTCGCCACAATGGTCGAGGTGGCGGTGACTGACCACTATCGCGTCCAGCTTGGTCAGGTCGACCTTGCGTTTCGCGTACTGCACGATGGCGCCAGGCCCAGGATCGAGGGCGAGGCGCGCCTTCCCATCCTCGATGTAGAGACCGCCGGACGCAGCGAGCTGCTTGGCGACCATGAACCGAGCCCCCGCGGTCCCCATGAAAGTGACCTTCATGTCTCGGCAACCTCCCCACTCGCTGGGGAGGGAGGGTCCACGTGGGCAACGGCGGAGAGATCCGCCACCGACTTGCCGCCGAAGTACCTCTCGTACAGCTCGTCGACGCGCTGCAGTGTGTCGATCTCTTCCACCGGCTTGTCGTCGCGAATGTTGACGATCCGCGGGAAGCGCAGCGCATAGCCGCTGGCGTGGCGGTTCGAGCGCTGGATGGAGTCGAAGGCCACCTCGAGCACGACCTCCGGCTTGACGACACGCGCCCAGCCACGGTCGTCGAGCGTGATCGCCAGGAATCGCTTGGTCATCGTTGCGATCTCGGCGTCCGTCAAACCGGAGTAGGCCTTGCCGACGTTGACCAGCTTCCCCGTGTTCTCGTCTTTCACCGCGAACGTGTAGTCCGAGAGCACGCCTTTGCGCTTGCCATGCCCCCACTCGACCGCTGTCACGACGACGTCGAGCGTGGCCAGCGGCCGCTTCAGCTTCAACCACGCGAGCCCGCGCCGGCCCGGGGTGTATGGGCTCATCGGGTCTTTGACCATGAGGCCCTCGTGGCCGCGCTCGCGGGTGTCGGCGAAGATCCTGTCGAGGTCGTCGGGACTCGTCGCCTCCTCCAGTCGCGCGAGGAGATATGTGTGCTCGCCGCCCAGGCCTTCGAGCAGGCTCCGCCGTGTCTCCAGCGGTTCGTCGAGCAGCGAGCGGCCGTCGAGATGGAGCAGGTCGAAGATCACAAGCACGACAGGAACCTCGCTCCGCAGCTCGGCCGTGACCTTCTTGCGACCCAAGCGATGCTGGAGCTCAAAGAATCTCAGCACCTTGCCATCCCGGTGGGCCAGCACCTCGCCGTCGAAGAGTACCGAGTGGCCGAGCTGCGGAGCGCTCTCAACAAGCTCCGGGAATGCGCCAGTCGTCTCCTTCAGGTCGCGCGAGAAGAGCTCGACGCGCCCGTCGGAGTGGTGGAGCTGGCAACGCACGCCGTCGTACTTCTCCTCAGTCCAAACCTTCTCAGCGGTCATCCTCTCGAACGCTTCTGCCGCAGTCTCGACTGGGCTGGCGAGCATGAAGCGAACGGGCTGGAAGAGTGTGACGCTCGTCGTTTCCAGCTCGCCGCGTTTGCAGCGAACCGCCGTCTCGCCGATGTCGCCGGTGATGAGGTGAACGCGCTTGACCTGCGTAACGGGCAGCCCGAATGCCTCAGCGATGGCCGCTTCAACGAGGCCTTCGCTGAGGCCGATTCGCATCTCGCCGGAGATCACCTTGACGACGAAGCGGGCGGCCTCCGGATGCAGCCGCCGCAGCAGCTTCTCGAGCGGCGCCGCCTTGGCAGCGCCGCGCGCGGTTCTGATTGCCTCCAGCGTCTCCTCTACCTCCGCGAGCGAGACGTCCTCCGCCTTGGTGCGCCCCTCGAGCGCTTCTCCTGCCCAGTCGCCGATGTCGGAGTGCTTCCGGAAGATCGCCTGCAGCTCATCCGGCTCGCGACCCGAGATCGATTCGACGACCTTGCTCGTCACCGTCCATCCAAGGCCCAGCGTCCTACGCTTCGACGGGCCGAACGCGCGCCCGCTCATGAACACAGCCGCGCGCCTCAGGTCCTCGTCGTCAAGCGTTCGAAAGTAGCCGGCGAGGATTCGCGCCTTCTCCAGCGTCGCGGAGGTCGCGCCGACGGCAGCGCCCGCGCGTGCGAACTCGAGTACGCCGCCAGCGTCCTTGCTTGACACGGTGGCCTATCGTAAGTCGCATGCGACGCTGCCCCTATCTCGAGGAGTATCTGAAGGAACGTCGCTCGGTTCTGCGCGTTTACCGATTCGACTGCCACGTGGATCGAAAGTCGAAGCGGAAATACGCACTGAGTGACAGTCCCCCGATCTGCGTGCGCAACTTCGAGGATTGTGCCCTGTATCAATCGGAGAAACGGCGCGAGGATCAGACGATCACGCGCTACACGGATTGAGCTGCACGGTCTGCCAGGCCCCGGCTCTCCCACTTGACGGCGCCTGCGTCTTCTGCCACGCGCCGATGAACGAAGACGAGGATCCGACAGAGTTGCTCGACTACCTTGCGGAGAGAATCCCGATCGCCAAGGTCAAGCGAGGACACTTGAACCGGGGTCCCATCACTGAGGTGATGGTTGACGTGGGAGGGCGGAGCTTCAGGGTTTATTGGAAGAAAGAGAAGCTTGAGGTCCAGCCTCCTGTGCACCTGACGGCTTGGGTCGACCTCCTGCTCACGCGGCTCAGCGACGCGGCCGCGGTCGACGCAGACCTCCGCCGCTCGGTTCTTCGATCGGGCTGGGCCCTGCGTTAGAGCGCCAGCGCCAGCTGTTCGGTCGCTTCCAGTGCCGAGGCTTTGATGCCTCGCTTGCGAAGGTGCCGCGCGAAGTCTTCGGTGTAACCGTGCACCGTATAAACCTGTTCGGCGCCCGAGCGCTCCACCACCTCGAGGAGCTCGTCGAAGTCGCAATGGTCGGAGAGGTCGAAGGTTGCGTCCGCGCCGAAAATGCGCGCGAACTCCGCGTCTTTGGCCCAGCCGGAGACAAGGGCCGTCCTGTAGCGGCCTAGCCTGCGAACCTCGTCCTTACCGGCTGGCGGCGCTATGACCACGCGTCCCGGCGGCGTCTCACCGTCCAGCTCCACCCAATCGGGCAACGGCCGGCCTGCCATCCCGTATGCGCGCGCGCAGGGCACGCATCGTTTCTCGAGCGCAAAGCTGAATCCAAAGGGCGCGAGCGCCAGCATGATCTCCTCGGTCTTGCCGAGCGCGTGGCATAGAAGGACCGGGGTCACCCGGCTGTCGAGCGCCAGGCGGCACCAGCGGGCGATCGCCTCGACAGTTGAGTCCGGGTCGCCGAAGCGGAAATGCGGCCGTCCGTACGTGCTCTCCAGAACGAGGACGTGGGCTTTCGGGACGTGTGTCGCCGGCAGGCCACCTGGCTGGCGCAGCTTGATGTCTCCCGTGTAAAGCACTCTGGCGCCCTGGTGCTCGAAGAGCAATTGCGCCGAGCCCAGCATGTGGCCCGCTGGATACAGGGTCACCGTCGCCGGACCATGACGCATGGGCTCGTGATAACCGAGCATTCGCCAACCACGTGGCCGTCTCGAATCAGGGATGAGTGCCAGCGTCTGTGGCGTGAGCAGCGCCTCCTTGTGGCGCCGGGCGTGGTCCGTGTGCGCGTGCGAGATGAAAGCGAAGGCACGTACCACGAGCGGATCAAGCCACATGCGGTGGCCTGAGATCGAGACACCGCGGTCCCAGACGACCTGGGCGGTCATGTCAACCGCACGCTGTCGTTCTCGCCAAACAGGTTGTGCGGAACTTCGATGCCAATGGCGGTGTAGGCCTCGAAAGGCACGCCGATGTCGGCCACCCAGATCTCGCCGGCGACGCGCGGACCATCGCCTTCGAGGAGTCCGGGTTTGGCCAGACCGAGAGTCACTGTCGTGTTGGCGCGCACAGTTGGAGCGTAGGCGACTCCGGAGTCCGCGTCGAGGCCAGACGGCAGGTCGACCGCGATCACTCGCGAACGCGAGTCGTTGATAGCCTCGATCCAGGCGGCGAACTTGCCTTCGGGCGCGCGTGACAAGCCGGTTCCAAACAGCGCGTCGAGGACAACCTCGGCGCCCTCCAGCTTCAGCTCACCCGAGACATCGATTCCGACTTTTGCGAGCGCATCCCTCTGTCGCAACGTTGCGCCGCGGAGGCGGCCCGCGTCCACGCAGCTGACCGACACGAGCTTTCCCCAGCGGTGCAGGTGACGAGCTGCCGCAAATCCGTCGCCGGCGTTGTTTCCCACCCCGCACACAACCACCGTCCGCCCTCGGCAGAATCGGGCGGCCTGCCAGCCCGCCGCTTCCATCAGCCAGTCCACGGGGATGCCGAAGCGCTCTTGCGCCATGGCGTCGACCTGGGCGACCTGCCGGCTAGTGAGTGTCGGTGGGGCGCTGGACGACAAATGAGCAGTAAGGGTCGTGGCGATGGATGGAATCGGCCTGAGAAACGGCTGCGCCGAGCAGCTTGGAGATGAGCTGTGGGGTGATGGTGCAGACCTGCGGGTACTTGAGCGCGGTGTTGCGGAAGGGGCAGTTGTGGATTGTCACCTTGACACCCTCTGGGGTCTCACTCTGCTCCGCGAGTGTGCCTGCTCTGCCGATCCAGGCCACAACATGGCGCAGCTTCTCGTCGAACTCGAGGCCTTCGAGTTTGGGGGCGATCGCGCCGGCATGGCGGGTGGCCATGCGTTCGAAGACTTCGTCCAGTGCGTCAGGACCTCCCATCTCCTGGACTTCCTGCAGCACCATCGTGGCGAGCTGGCCGTAGCGCTTGGGGAAGACCGAGTCCGCCCGCTCGGTCAGGGAGAAAAGGAGGGAAGGGCGGCCCCGCCGGCTCTTCTCAGGGCTGCTGACCACGAAACCGTCTCGTTCCAGGTTGGTCAGGTGTTGCCGGATTGCGTTTGGGGTAACTAAAAGCTCGGCAGCGATCGTTTCGGCGCTGGCGTGGCCCTTACGCCGGAGCAACTCCAGGACTTCCATGCGGGTTGAACGGCCGGCAATCATAGTGGGCACATCCGGACGCAGGCGGCGATGCTAGCACAGCCGGGAAGCATTTATTACATACGGTTCTTGACAAAAGATTTAGGGGTCGTAAAATTGCCTCCAGAGAGGGAAATATGACAATGATCAAGCAGGCCAGCCGCGCCATCGAGCACATGACTGCACGCGAGCGGCGCGTACAGCGGGCCAAGTACGCGCGCCGGAACAAGATGCACTACATCGACAAGCTCCTCAACGAGC
>Ga0193719_10000874_pt1 | contig 11717 bp, 13 predicted proteins | sample U2a2metaG_FD_160103 | JGI IMG/M metagenome (GOLD analysis project Ga0193719, IMG submission 160103) | Soil microbial communities from a riparian zone of the East river system, Colorado, United States - U2a2 | ecosystem: Environmental > Terrestrial > Soil > Riparian zone | place: USA: East... | reverse complement strand
AGTTTTTCGAAATATTTGTCGAAATCGCCGTGTAGCGAACCGGTTTGATGTGGATTTTCGCCGTAGCGCAATCGCATCGCCAGCGGAAGCGAAAGTGAAAACGACGCGTCGGTTGCCTGCTCCTTGTTCAAGAAATTGGCAATCGCTCGATCGTATTCCGCGGTCCGGTTAAAGGCTTTTATCGCAAGGCGCTCACGCAGTTTCAGCGTCGTTTCCCCGTCGTTATCGCGCATGTTTTCCAGAACCGGATCGTAGTCTGCGGGATCGACAACGACCGTCACGGATTCATAGTTTTTCGCTGCGCTTCGAATCATCGACGGTCCACCGATGTCGATGTTTTCAATTGCTTCGGCCAACGCCACGCCCCGCTTGGCGACGGTGGCCTCAAAAGGATAAAGATTGACCACCACCAGATCGATCGGGTCAAAACCGCACTCACGCGCTTCGGCTTCGTGCTTCGCGTTGCCGCGCTTGTAGAGAAGACCGCCGTGCACCCGAGGATGCAAAGTCTTCACACGTCCATCGAGCACTTCCGGAAACGCAGTGAAATTCGAGATCTCGCGCACGGGAATTTTTTCCTTCCTCAACATGTCTGCTGTTCCGCCCGTGGAAATGATGTCCACGCCCTGGCGCTCAAGGGCGCGCGCAAACGCAGCCACGCCGGTTTTGTCCGAAACGGAAATGAGCGCGCGGGAGATTTTCATTTAGCTGAAGCGGAAACAGTATCTAGATAAAGTTGTAGTGGCGGCTGTGCCAGCCGCCGAGCTTTTTCAAATTGACGCTTGGCACAAGCGCCACCACAACCTCAGCGGTCCAAGATGACATTCTTGGCCGCTGGGTACAGAACGGGGCAGCAGCCGATGGTTTCGCAGAACGCTTTGCTGAAATGACTCAGGCTCGAGTATCCGACTTCGGTGGCCGCTTCAGTGACGTTGTAACGCCCGGTGCGCAAAAGTTCCGCCGCGCGCTCCATCCTCAAATTGCGCAGATATTGCGGAATGGTCAGACCGACTTCGCGCGAAAAAATCCTGCTTAGATAAAACGGACTGCAGCCCACTTCCTGGCCGATCATTTCCAGCGTGGGAGGATTAGCAAGATCCCGCGTCAGCACTTGCTTGGCCCGTTCGACCCGCTCGCGAGCCAGGCGTTTTTGACGCATACAGAAGAATTCGGGGTCTTTCGGCGCGAAGAGAAAATGCGCCATGAGCTCCATTGCCTTGCTTTGGTACCAAAGAACTTGCGCTGCTTTCGCCACCGGAGGTTCCGCCAAAGTGGCTACGACACCACGTTGCTGAATCGTCATCGGCCGCGTCGGCGCAACCACTGTCTTATTTTTTTCGCCGAAAATGATCCGGCGAATCTCCGGCTCCAAATCCGATTCGTTCTGCACCAGCTGTTTTTGCAAATGTTCCCTCGAAAATTCCAGCGTCACGAATTGATGATGATCGCGCGCCTGACGTGATGCGAGCAACGGCTCGTCGGCGACAGCGTAGTAGCCGGCGTTGCCCGGGAAGTAATCGCTCCGCAATCGGCGCTCTCCACCCACGGCACCGTGTCCGCTGAGATTCAAACAAAATTCCAGGCTACGCGGGTGGAAAGTGCGTCCCCAGTTAAAGGCATGGTCGATGCGAAAGTCGTGCCACTCGATCGCGACGCCGATCTTGTCCACATCGCCGTACAATGGGCGCCATCCATCTTTCAGTTCACGCCAGGCATGTTGCTCGGCTGCACAACCGGGGTTCATCGCGCCTAAATTACGAATGATGCTGACGCGAATGCAAGGCTGGTTTCTTTTCTTCCAGGGCGTCGCGGTCCCATTTACCGAGCTGTGAGGCGGCGTCGTAAGCGCTCTGGGCAAAATCCAGCAGGGCTTTGTCAGGCGTTTCAGCATTGCGCACCGCGTCGTAGGGCAAGATGAACTCACGCAGTTTGGGCTCATAATAAGCCGCGCCTGGCCGAACTTTCGCTTCTGAGAACCCGGGCGGTTCCGGATATGCGTAAGAGTAGAAAACGGGCATCGGCATGGCTGCATTGCCGGGCCAGAAGCCGAGGCTGCTCACCTCCTGTGAGTAAGCCTCGCGCGTAATCGCATCCGGCAGATGCGGGACTCCTCCCGGATGCGGTGGCGCCGGTCGGCCGGAGAAACGCGTCACCGCCAAATCAAAGCTACCCCAGAAAAAATGCACGGGACTGCATTTGCCACAGAAACGCGATCGGAATTCTTTGAATAGACGATCACTCTGAACGAGAACGCGCCAGAACCGATTGGCGTATTCGCGATCGTAAGAGTGATGCTCTTCATCTTGATCGAACGGGACCGGATCTGCAATCTCGTTCGGCATTGTATTGATGGTAACCGGCAACGCGAGATCGCTTAATGTCTTCATCACGATCCGATAAAACTCGGCAACGGACCGCGGTTTCAGTTCGATCGTTCGCCCAGCACCGTCGCTTTTGAGGATGCGCAATTGGTGATCGATAAAGTCAAATCGTATCTCAAACGTAGAAGAATCGTGCGGGATCGGCGAAGTCGTCAGGCCGCGAGCAGTCACGTACAGCGTGACGTGCCAGGAGTGGTTCGTCCACGGAGTGAGCGTCAGGCGAATTTTGCCGACAATCTGTGTCCACATGTGCAGAGTAATCGCGGTGTCTTTCCACTCCGCGAAAGGCAGAGCCGGCCAATAATAATCAGACGCGCCGTTCACTGTAATCTTGCTACTCCCGGTTAATGAAATCCGAAAAGGAGCGCTTCACTTTCTCAAACATCCCTCGCGCCTGTTCCTGTGCTTTATAGAAGCCATGCTTGATCTTTTTCCTGGCGTTGCTGATGACGCCGCTTCCCTCTCCCTGGTCGGAATCGCTTGCTACATCCTCCATGGTCGCGCCGGCAAACATTCCCTCGGTTCTCTTCACAATGCCGCGAGCCGCGCCGATGTATATCGTACCGACCGGATGCAACGATCGACTTAGCAAAGTGACAATCCACACCGGCTCGCCGCGCTCAGCTGTGCGCAATGTGTAATCTGCTGTGGCAAAATGCGCATGCGACGTGTCCGCTATGTGACTGGCCACCGCGAATGCGCCGCTGGAATCCAGGTTCAACCGAGAAATATTGAGCGTTGCGCCTTCGGCAGAACCCGCCGTCGACCAATCCGCTCCATCGCCGGAATCAATCTTTCCCTCAGCAACCTGCAGTTCGCGCACACCGCGACCATCGGGATTTTCCAAAATAATTTTCCATTTCTCTGGCTGCGGATCGCCTTTTACGCCGGTGATCGACACTACATGATTCAGCGCGCCGCGGCCAAATTGCCCGCCCACCACCCGCAGCGCCTCGTAAGCCGTGGCGTTCTCCTGTGCGCAGATAGGAGTAGCCAAAAGCAAAAGTGCAACAAAGGACCGCCACATACCTCAAAATTGAACAACGGTTTTATTGTGTGTCCAATCGCGTTTTTGCCCGGGCCACCCACTCTGCAGCGATCTGTTTAGCGCACGACCCTCTGACGCTTGAGTTCTTCGCCATATTTTCGCTGGAATTCTGCCGCATCCTGCTTAAGCACCGGCAGCAGGCGCTCAGCAGGCACAGGCTGCCTTAAATTGAAACCAGTGTAATTGGTGTACAAGACACTTCCCCCTCCGCCAGTAGCGGGCTGCATCGCGGCATACACCTTTTCGCCCGAGTGAGGCAAATCGTATATGACGATTTCCGCCTGCGGACCAACTGCCTTTCGAACGACAGCAAGCTCGCTCGAGAGGCTCTTGTCCGCGACGGAAGCTATTTTCCAGCCTGCTTCGTCTTTGGCCACTTCGACAACGGTCGCTACGGTGCCGTCGGCGACCAGAGGAACGACCGCCGCCATCTCGTTCCGTCTTAAAGCGACGAAACTATCAGCCGCTGCCAAATCCTCGAACGTGATCTGATACTGTTTGACCGGAGCGGCCGGTTGAGATTTTTCGATTGTTTGTTGCTCCAAGCCAAGCGCGATGTCTTTTCTAGAGCGCAGCAGGGTCAACAGATCGTTTTTTGCCTTGTTAGCCGCTTCTTGCGGAGCGGAAAAGTAGGTTCGCTGCCCCGCTTCCTTTTGGCAACCCATGCTACAAATTACCGCCATCGTCAGGACGAAGTATATCAAAATGCGTTTCATCTAGTTCCTTTCGATAGGCTTCATTTCTTCGCAATATCGTACCAGGTATTCCAATGGGTGGCTGTCCCTGGAGGATCTGCATAGGAGCTGTACTCGAGCAAACGCTCTGCTCCCTGGCACGGACTCCATGGATCATTCAACACGACGTAGTTGGTGTTGCCTACGCTAACGTAGCCTTTTATCACCACAACGTGACCCACTACACCGGGCGTTCCATACGCGTAGCCCATCGGTTTCTTTGCACAATAAATCTGCGACTTAACAGAATCCCACGATAACGCACTCCCGCTTTCCGAGGACTTGGCCCCGGCAAAATCGAGATCAACCCAGCCCGGTGTATTGCAGTCGTTTGTCTTGGGACATGGGGTGCCGGAAGTTTGTTCATTACAACAATTCGTCCTGTTAAAGCGATGGTTGGCCAGCGCACATTGTGTAACGGACAAGCCCAGATACTCGGCAAGCATTTGGGTCGTTGCTGCCCAACACCAATTATCGGTCTCCTGCGGTCGCAACGTGTCGGGAACACTGCCGATTATTTCCGGCCGACAACACCCCGATAAACAGACGACTAATACAAAGCTCGAAAGCGCTAGAACGAATTTTCGTTTCATGTACGACATTTCATTGGAAGCTATCTCTGATTAGGGGAAAACCGCACCGGGAATTGTCAAGGAAAATCACGTACCTCGAGTCGAACTAAAAAGGCCGCATGCCCTATCGCTTGAATGAACGGCCGAATCTGTTCACCTTTTTGCGAACCGCGATGAAGAGGAGGAAAGTCGAATTCAGCAGTCATACCGCGAACCTTGCCTTGCTGCGCAACTGCGTCCGCGATTTTCTCAACGGTTATCCGTTCTCCGAAAAAGAGCGCCTGCTGATGGTGCTCGGCGTGGACGAAGCATGCACGAACGTGATCCGTTATGCTTACCATTTGCGTGATGATCAACTCATCTCATTGGAAATGGAGGGACTGCGCAAATGCGTGCGCATGCGGTTGCGCGATTATGGCGAACAGGTCCTTCCCCATCACATGAAGGGCCGCCCTCATAGTATCATTAAGCCCGGCGGGCTCGGTATATTTCTCATCCGTCACGCATTCGACGAGGTCGATTACATTCACAAACGTCGCGGTACCGAGCTGGTGCTCACAAAAAACCTGGCCTAGTACAGTGATGGAGTATTGATATTTTCGCGGCATTACTCCAGTACTCGATTACTCCACAACGTCATCGCCTGTGAAACCGCCCGAGCCAGATGCTGCTTTTGAAATTTCGCTCCGACCGCCCGCGTTCAGCGAGTTTACCGGCCAGGCGAAAGTGCGCGAACGCTTGGAGTTGATGGTGGAAGCCGCGAAAAAACGCGGAGACGTGCTCGAGCACATTTTGCTCAGCGGCCCTTCAGGCCTCGGCAAAACCACGCTCGCCTACATCATCGCCAACGCGATGAACGTGAACATAAAGAACACAAGTGGCCCGGTGATTGAGAAAGCCGGTGAGCTCGCAGGTCTATTAACAAGCCTTGAAAAAGGCGACGTGCTTTTCATCGATGAGATTCACCGGCTGCAACCTGCGATCGAGGAATATCTCTACCCGGCGATGGAAGATTACCGGCTCGACATCATCATCGACCAGGGACCGCAGGCGCGAAGTCTTCGCCTTAATTTGCCGAAGTTCACGTTGGTCGGCGCGACCACGCGGGCCGGAATGGTGAGCGCGCCGCTTCGGTCGCGGTTCGGAATGACGGCCCGGCTCGATTACTACAATGCCGAGGAGATGCAAAAAATCATCATGCGCAGCGCGCACTTGCTTGGTGTCGAGATCGATCCGGCAGGCGCGGCCGAGATCGCCTCCCGCTCACGCGGCACGCCGCGCACAGCGAATAATCTGCTGCGCTGGGTGCGCGATTATGTGCAGGTGAAAGCCGAAGGCAAAATCAACGCTGAACTGGCCGACCGCGCCCTTGCGATGCTGGAGATCGATCGCGACGGCTTCGATCAATGGGATAAGCGAATCATCGAAGCCTTAATTCACAAGTTCAATGGCGGACCTGTCGGTTTGAATTCGCTCGCGGTCGCCGTAGGCGAAGAAGCAGGCACCATCGAAGAAGTGAACGAGCCGTATTTGATCATGGAAGGCTACATCAAGCGCACGGCGCAGGGCCGGGTCGCCACGGCAAACGCCTATCGCAAGCTCGGACTCAAACCGCCCGCCGGCGCTCAAGCGGAATTGTTTGGCCAATGATATGGGTGCGCTGGGCTTTGTAGGGCGTTTCTGTTGAACTCCGAAAGCTTTCGGAGCCGACACAGACGGCGTACAAACCCGGACAGGACTAAGCTCGCTTCACCTTCAAATACGAGTTGGAATTCAGCAGAAACTCAAAATCGGTTTTTATTTCTGTGAATTCAAAGTGTTTGAGCGCCGGATCGGATCGCAGCATTGGAATATATTCACTTGGTTGTGCTTCGAACGTCACCGTCGGATAAATGCGCGCTTCGTCTCTCGTCACGCGCATGATTTCAAGGATCGATTCGCGGTGAAACTCGTACCCTAGCCGGTCTTGGTACGCGAAAAGAAAATAGGACACGAGAGTCAGATCGAACTCCCGATCTGCGAACGGTAGTCTCGGCAGCTCTCCCGCTACGTAACGCTCCGGATGAGCCTTGTAATCCGAGAGAAAGATAATGGACGCGCGTTGGCGCAATTCGCGCATGTATTCCGGATTCTTGTAATAGCCCCAACGATAGGTCGGCGCACTTCCAATGGCCTTGTAAACCGACTCGAGGTCCGGCTCGGATCGTTCCCGGATTTTTTCCGGCGGCAACGAATAGACTGGATCGAACGATGTTACATTTATGCCGAGCGCGTTGGCCTCCGCGCAAAAGGAGCTGACTCCGCCCGCCACATCCAGGACTCGTTTTGCCACCAGATCATCCGGCTCAAGCAGCAAGTAGCGGCGATACTCTTCGAATGTGCGGCCGAGCAAAACGACCCGATCAAGCTGAAGCCCGCGTCTGCTTTGCATCAACTCATGACTCATACCTTTCGCTCGATTTGTAGAGGCGTTCGCCGCGGCGAGCACCGCTACAACGGCCGCGAATGCCGTTGGTAGGCTTCAATGTTTGCAGCGAGCCCGACCAGAGCGAGAACCAGTCCACAAGGGACCAAACGGAAGACGACGCGAATGTCCATTAGCGCGCGAGCATCCGCACGCCGGGGACACTGTCAACAGCGATCGATGGTTCTGTAGCGGCGGTCTGCGGCCGCCGAAGGTGTACGACGCTCAGAGAGCGCCGCTACAGTTTCTGCAATTGAACGTTGGACGTTGAACGTTGGACGTTGAACGTTTTCTTCAATGCAGCTCGCCAGCGACCTCTTTCAACAGACATCCAAAGTCCTAACGGTTTCCGAGCTGACGCGGAGCATTCGCGGCACGCTCGAGACAAAATTCAGTGGAGTCTGGGTGCAAGGCGAAATTTCGAATTACAAACTACATTCGAGCGGTCATCAGTATTTCACGCTGAAAGACCAGCGCGCGCAGATCGCCTGCGTGATTTGGCGGGATACCATGGCGCCTCTGCGACAAGCTCTCGCCGACGGCGCGCAGGTGCAGGTTTATGGCATGGTCACGGTTTTTGAAGCGCGCGGCCAATACCAGCTCAACGTCCAGATTCTTCAGCCACGCGGACTCGGGTTGCTCCAGGCAAAATTCGAAGCGCTCAAGCGCAAGCTCGAGGCCGAGGGACTTTTCGCGCCGGAACGCAAGCGACCATTACCGAAATTTCCGCGGCGAATCGGACTCGTCACCTCACCCAGCGGCGCAGCGATTCGCGACATGCTCAACGTGCTGCGCCGTCGCGCGCCGTGGTTGCAGATTCTGATCAATCCAGTGCGCGTGCAGGGAACCGGTGCCGCGCAGGAAATCGCAGTCGCGATCCGCGAACTCGCCGTGCCGAACGAGGCGCTTGCACCTCTCGATCTAATCGTAGTCACGCGCGGCGGTGGAAGCATCGAAGATTTATGGGAGTTCAACGAAGAGATTGTGGCGCGCGCAATATTCCATTCCGCAGTCCCAATTGTCTCGGCAGTGGGTCACGAAATCGATTTTACCATCTCTGATTTCGTCGCGGATTTGCGCGCGCCCACGCCGAGTGCCGCAGCGGAATTGATCGTGCCCGATGTTATTGATCTTCAGCGACAGATCGACGGTTGCACCCGCGCGCTGGCGCGCCAGTTGCTCAACCGGGTGCGCGACGCGCAACAACGGTTGGATCACGCGCGCGAAACTTTGCAGCGCTGCCTTGCGCACAAGTTGGACAGTCACAAACGTGGCCTTCTCCACATCATGCGTGCATTGCAGGCACGCAGTCCCACACGGGAGCTCACGATGCGCCGCAATCGTTTTGCTGATTTGCATCGGCGATTGCTGGCGTGCCCCGGACGACTACTCGAAAACGCAAGGCATCGTTTCCAGCGCATGGAAGGAATTGTGCGCGTGCTCGGCCCAGACGCCACGTTACGACGCGGCTACAGCATCACCATGAACGACCGCGGAAAAATCATTCGCACAATCACAGCAGTCCGGCCAAAAATGAAAATTCGCACCCGAGTCAACGACGGCGAATTTGGCTCCGAGATCCTTTAAGGAAGGACAATGTGAATGCCGTAAAGACGCTCTCGGCAAACGCACTGCCCGACACGATGGAGACAAAGGCGAGAAGTAGAAAAGTTCAGTTGATTCTCAACGGGAAAGCGGCCGGCAACGACGCTCTCCGGGCTGCAATCGTTCAGCAACGAGAAGCCGGGCATCGCATTGAAGTACGAGTGACTTGGAAAAAGGGAGACGCGCGGCGCTTTGTGTCAGAAGCAAGTGAAATGGAAGTGCTGATTGCCGCTGGTGGCGACGGTACACTGAACGAGGTGGTTCACGGTCTAATGGATCTCTCGATCGACGCACGACCCGCTTTGGGAGTGGTGCCGCTGGGAACCGCGAATGACTTCGCCACCGGATGCGGGATCCAGCGCGATCCAGAGAAGGCGCTGGCGCTTTGCATGGAAGGTGAGCCATTACCAATCGACGTCGGCAAAGCCAATGACCGCTGGTTCCTGAACGTAGCCAGCGTTGGCTTCGGCGCCGAAGTCACAGCCACCACTTCGCCGGAACTCAAACGCCTACTTGGTCCCGTCGCCTATGCCGTGATGGGTGCAATCCTTGCGATTAATGTTCATCAATATCACGGCAGGCTCATCTTGCCAGATCGCGAGATCACTGGCAGCGGTCCGGTGGCGATTGTCGGGAATGGACGCCAGACTGGCGGAGGCGTTCAAGTCGCTCCGCGCGCATATATTGACGACGGTTTGCTCGATGTGCTTGTGGTTCGTGATATTCCGGCGACCGCGCTGCTCACCGCTGCGCGAGAATTGCAACAGCTTTCAGCCGATGGCGAGTATATCTCTTATTGGCAAACTCCCTGGGTGGAGGTCTATCCTGAAGAGGCGATTCCAGTCAATTTGGATGGCGAACCGGTAGAATTTTCAAGTGTCCGATATGAAGCGGTACCGAGGGCGATTCAGCTGATCGTTCCGCCGAATTGTCCATTACTATCGGCAACCGTAAGTTAAACTTCTTTTCAGGAACAGGGAAGGCATTTTGCGGATGCTCGGCCTAGCCGCGACGTTGCGCCGCGGATACAGCCGCCCAAAGATGAAAATCCGCACCCGGAGGAGCGACGGCGAATTCGACTCGGAGATTTCGTAAGGGCAACGCCTAAAGCTCAACCCAAGGCGCTGGCTTGCTCCTTGAAACGCAACCATTTCGTTGGATGTCGTCGTGCAACCGGATCAGGCTCGCTGCTCGGATTACAGATATACACGGCCGGGGAGTGCTTTGCGGCATCGAGAAAGCTGCTGGCATGAGCGCTTGCCGCTCTCTGATTCTCTGGGGGTGGATGTGGGGGATCGTTGGCATCATCCTGGCCGTGCCAATCCTGGCCACTTTCAAGATTTTCTGCGCGCACATCAAACCGATGGAGCCGCTCGCAGAGTTTCTTAGCTAAACCAGAACAACCCGCAGGCGACTCACATTCAAGCGGCAGATTTTGTCCGAGTACGGCTAAGCATGGGAGAGTTCTCCCTCGTGGCACTATTAACATGCAACCCTAGAACAGCCCTAGGAGTTTGAGGACGATCACAATAACGACAATCACTCCGATTATATAAAAGATGTTTCTGTTCATGCCAGCGACTTGTAGCAGACCGCGCGCGCGATTGTCAACATTTCCCGAACTTACCAGACAATCCGGCCAAATTCGCCTAACGAATTGACGCAGCTAACGACAGGCCGGTACGAGAACTGTATCTGCCTTCGGCACAAAGTTAATTTCTGCGCTCCTGCCCAGGTATATCCTTATCTCCATCAAGTATGGCAGGGATCCGGCAAAGTTTCGTTGGCAGGCCCAAATCCCCTCGCCCCTGGACGTTCGCTCAGAGCGGTTCGCTCAGCTTGATGCGGCCAGGAGTGTTTCCGTTCCGCTCTGCTTTTTTTCGGACTCGCTCGAACTGTTTCTCAAGGCTAGCCAGATCTTCGTCGGCAAGTTTTTCCAGATCGATAAGTTCGTTTCGAGCGCCTTTCAGAGCTCGAATTATTTCGTCGAGTTTCAAATGAGCCGCTTTGGCATCGCGATTCTGCGTATTCTGAATGAGAAAGACCATTAGAAAAGTAACAATCGTCGTCCCGGTATTAATAATGAGCTGCCAGGTATCTGAATAATGAAACGCAGGGCCGGTTAGTCCCCAAATGACGATAATGAGGATAGCGCTGGCGAAAACCCAAGCGCTACCGAGCACCATCGACGAGCGCCTTGCAAAAATCCGAAAAGCATCGCTCATCACGCAAAAGAAATCTCGCGATTCTTCCTGTTCCTTAAGTTTTTTCTTCTGCGTTTTCATTGTCTTGGCACCCACCTCAGCCAGAGACAGCGCTTATACGTGCTGACAAAGAACTGTGGCGCTTCACATCGGGCAGCCTGTGCCAGCACGTCGACGCCCTAACGACGGAATATGAAACCGAGCACGAGACCGACTCCGAGCGCGGTAACGACCGCCTTCGTCGGGTTTTCGCGGATGTATTGCTTGCTATCGTCCTGGAAACTGCGGACACGATCGAGCGAATCATCCCATACCTCTTCCGCACGACCGAGATATTTATCGGCCATTGCGCCTGCGGCCGAGCCGAGATCTTCGGCCGCTTTGCGCGCGTGCGTCCCGCCACGCTCTGCTTTTTGTCTCACCTGCGGTGAAACCGCAGGGCCTTGATCCATTTGATTTTCGTTAGCCATATTAAACTTTCGCTGCCGATGCTTCGCTGACGGTGCTGATATCTTCAGCGCCTGCAGTTTTGAAAATGTGCTTCGCCCGATCAACGTCTTCGCTTTCATCCGTATGAACGGCGATTAGATAATTCCCTTTTCTTAACTTCTCGTCGTAGCGCTTTGCCTCGATCTCCGGAATGCCGAGACCGATCAAACCGCCGACGACACCGCCGGTCGCCGCTCCAACGGCCATGCCACTAAGCGCC
>Ga0193719_10000873_pt1 | contig 11719 bp, 7 predicted proteins | sample U2a2metaG_FD_160103 | JGI IMG/M metagenome (GOLD analysis project Ga0193719, IMG submission 160103) | Soil microbial communities from a riparian zone of the East river system, Colorado, United States - U2a2 | ecosystem: Environmental > Terrestrial > Soil > Riparian zone | place: USA: East River... | reverse complement strand
CATGCTCGAGAGGCGGCGCTGGCTGCGGAAGCCGCTGGACTGCAGGGCCGTTTTTGGGAAATGCACGATGTGCTCTACCGGGAACAAGAAACCTGGACCAAGGCCCCCAATGTTCGCGAATTGTTCGAATCTTATGCGGGAACCATCGGACTCGATCTTGATAAGTTCAAAAAAGACATGGATGGTGAGCAGGCCCGGGCTCGGGTCGATGCCGATCGACAGCGCGGCGAGTCACTCGGGATACAGCTTACTCCAACTTTGTTCATTAATAATCAGCCGCTGGACCCGAAAGACAAGAACCCGGAAGGCATTCGCGCCGAGATCAACGCTGTGCTGGAGAAAAAACCGCAGGCATGACCGTATCGCGATTTCGCACGATCACTTATGCCGTTGCCGCGATTGTTTCGCTGGCCGGGTTGGCAGATGCAACATATTTAACCGTACAGGCGCTAACGGGCGAGACGCTTGGTTGTGGCGGATCGCCAGATTGTTTCAAAGTCCTCGGTAGTGCGTACGCCAGAGTAGCGGGAATTCCGGTCGCCTCGTTTGGAGTGCTTGCTTATTTCAGTGTGTTCACCTTCGCTACGTTCGCGCTGTTCGGCTACGCGCGCGCGCGTATATTTCTTATTCTAACCGTCGGCGCGATGTTTCTCGGCACGCTCTGGCTGCTGTATGTTCAGGCCTTCCTGCTGCACGCCTACTGCCGCTATTGCCTATTTTCTGCAGCAACCACGTTTCTGCTTGCAGGGCTGGTGATTGCTCTGCCGCCCGGACAAGACAGATCAGTCGCTTAAGTGGCCCATTCTCTTGTCTTGCTCGCGCTGCTGCTCTCGCTCATGCTCTTTAGGCTCCGTACTGGAGCATGAGCGCAATTGTGAATAAGAGTTAGAGAAGAGGCTTATGCGAATTCTGGTGATCGAGGATGAAAAGAAGACGGCGGCTTTTCTGGCAAAGGGCCTGCGCGAAGCCGGCTTCGCTGTCGACCTTGCTCCGGATGGCGAGGCTGGACTGGCAGCAGCGCGTGCAAGCAGGTTCGACCTTCTCATTGTCGATATCATGCTCCCGAAAAAAGATGGCTGGGCTCTTGTTGAAGAATTGCGCGCGGCCAAGGCACAGACGCCGGTCATTTTTTTGACAGCCCGCGACGGCGTGCGCGATCGGGTAAAAGGGCTCGAGCTCGGCGCGGATGATTATGTGGTGAAGCCATTCGCGTTTTCGGAATTGCTCGCCCGCGTGCGTTCGCTTCTGCGTCGTACCCCCGCGCGTCGGGACAAGTTGCGCATCGATGATTTGGAAATCGATACGCGCCATCAACGCGCCGAGCGCGGCGGTATTCCCCTGAATCTTACGCCGAAAGAGTTTCTCCTGCTCGCCCATCTGATGCACTCGGCCGGTGACGTGGTCTCGCGCGACGAAATTGCAGAGCATGTGTGGGACATAGGATTCAAAACCGATACGAACGTAGTCGACGTGGTAGTGCGCCGCTTGCGGGCAAAGGTGGACGATCCGTTTAAGACCAAACTGGTCCATACAATCCGCGGCATGGGTTATGTTCTCAAAGCGCCCTGAACCGCGCTCCATTGCCTCCCAGCTCATCCTGCTTTTTACGCTGGCTGCGACCCTCCTGCTCGCCTGTGGGCTCGGCGTATTTTACTGGATCGTTGTCCGGCACGCGTTCGCGGAGGATAATGCCGTGCTCGCGGACAAAGTGGACGGGCTGCAAACGAGTTTTGAACAACGCGGCGGCTTCGCTGCGGTTGCTGCGGAAATCGAAGCAGCAGGCAGCCGGCAGCGCGCTCCGTTTATGGTGCGTGTGCTCGATCCGGCAGGTGCAACCATCGGGCAGACAACCGGGATGGAAACGCTGCTGCCGACAAACATTTTTCCACCCATCGCTTCACGTGAGACTGCGACACCGAGTGAACATCGAGTTGCCGGAAAATTGTTTGCACTGACGACGAGACACGCCCTTGTAGATCGGCAGCAGTTTACGATCCAAGTGGCGCAAGACCGCTCCAGCGACGAGCAGGTCGAGAGAAAATTTGGTATTGTGGTACTGGTCGTTCTTTCAGGCAGCATTCTTGCCTCCATTCTAATTGCGATCCCGGTCACCAGGCGCGGCCTGCGTCCGTTGGAAGAAATGAAGCGTTCACTGGAGCGAATCGGGCCCACCCATCTGAACGAGCGCGTCGCACCCGCCAATTGGCCGCGCGAGCTTCAGCCGCTGGCCATCGCTTTCGATGAAATGCTTAAACGCCTCGATGATTCTTTTACGCGCCTCTCTCAATTCTCCGCCGACCTCGCCCATGAATTGCGAACTCCCATCGCAAATATGCTGGGTGAAGCGCAGGTCGCTCTGTCGCGCGACCGCAGCGCTGCGGAGTACCGCGAAACTATCGAATCCACGATCGGCGAGTGCGAACGCCTTTCCGGAATTGTGGACAACTTGCTTTTCGTTGCGCGCGCCGATGCAGCAACCGAGCCGGTCGAGCGGATAAGATTCGACGCGCGCGCGGCAGTGGAGAAAATTGCTGCCTTTTATGAAACGATCGCAGAAGATCGTCATGTGGCCATCAATTGCAGCGGCCAGGGCCAAATTTCTGCCGACCCCGCCTTGTTCGAGCGCGCCGTGGGCAATCTGGTCGATAACGCGCTGCGTTTTACTCCTGAGAACGGTTCAATTCAAATCGCGCTGGCCGAGCGCGCCAATGATTTCGAGATCGCAGTCAGTGATAATGGCTCTGGAGTAGCTCCCGAACATTTGCCGCGCGTATTCGATCGATTTTACCGCGCAGAATCATCGCGCGGATCTGATGGAGCAGGCTTGGGTCTGGCTTTAGTAAAGTCGATTGTCGATCTTCACGGGGGCACCGCAAGGATTCAAAGCGAAATCGGTCGGGGTACCATGGTCAGCCTCACCTTTCCCAAGGGAGCATAATCTCCCCCCTCCAGCCCGCTCGAGCAAGCAGGACTGAAAAGCGGTCTTTCGCTACGGAAAGATTTCTCTTGCCAATTATTACAATTTTGTAATGCTCGGCCAATCGAGCAATGAAAGCGACAGGTCAAACAGCCGGTCGGAATGCTTTCGGGTCTGGCCGCAGACCCGAAAAATCAATCTAAGAAGCCATGCCAGCGTTAACTCTCCATTCTTTTTCCAAGGCGATCCAAATTCCTCCAAGGCTTCACAATCAGCCGTTGGATGCGTCGCAAACATCAGCGCGTCTCACCACTTTGTTGAGCCGGTTTGGCATTCGTGTGCTCGGCGACCTCCATGGACGAAAGGTGGTTGATTTCGCCTGGGAAAAAAATTGTGGTCCAAAAACTTTATATGAACTGGATTTGCTTGCGCGCCGCGCACGATCCCGAAACGGGAAGGCGTCGGGTAATGGTCACCGACAGGACTGCGTTCCTGCTTCGTACGATTTCTCTGCGACAAACAGCGGAGGAGCGAGTGCAAAGATGCACGAAGATTCAGCCAGCTTTGCCATTCCGGAATCCATTTGCCATCTCGCTTTAAACGAATTGCCGCTGACGAGACGTTTGGGAAATGTTGTCCGCTCAATGGGTGCTCGGAATTTGGGGGATCTCAACGGACGCAGCGCTTTTGAATTGCTCCAATACAAAGCTTGTGGGTGGGGCACGATTAGCGAGATCCAACAACTGATTGAGCGCGCAATTTCCGGAGAATTTGACGTTGCGCAGATTGAAGAGGCCACGGCGATAGCCGAATTATTGAGTTTGCTTGAGCAAGGACTGGCGAAGCTACCGCTTCGTGAGAGACAATTTCTTCTTGCCAGAATCGGAGCACAAACGGGGACCGGCCGCAGCCGGGGCGCAGATCTTGTCGGCCTCACCTACGCAGAAATCGGCCGACGATACGGACTGACCCGTGCTCGGATACACAAGGTGCTTGTAAACACGCTTGATAGCTTAAGAAAAATCTGGGGTCCGCGAGTGCCGCGCCTGCTCGAAGTACCAAAATGGCGCTGCCTGTCGGCGATTTGTCCACTGACTCCGCAATTACTCGAGAAGTGGGTCGGCCCCTCTGCAGCCTTCTCGTCGCGGCCAACAACGGGTGATTGTTTCAACAGCTTTCGATTGTCGATGGAAGCGCATGTGCGTTTGATCGCAGCGCTGGACAAAAGTATTCCTTGTTGGCCAGAAACGAATCATAAATTGCCACGCACCTACGACCCTGTCGGCCAGTTCGATCTCACTTTGGCGCGAGTCGTGCGCGAAGCCGGCAGGCAGATCACTGTTGCCGAAGCTTATCGCAGGCTTTCAAACCCGGGAAAACGGGATTATCGCCGGCTGACAATCGAAATGTTTCTGCAAATGCTCCGCAGCGTCGAGTCCACCGTAGTAGAGTTCAAAGATCCGGAGGTACCGATGGTCAGCCTCCGTTCATCGAATGGTGGAGTTCTCTTTCGCGATGTTCCAGGCCAAAATGGCAAATCATCAACTCCTCGGAAAGGTTCTTCTAACTTAGCTGCGATTCAATTCTTTGGTACAAAGAACGGCTTCTGCGAACGCCAAGCAGTCAGAAGGCGCTAAACCTGGATCCCGCATTTTTGCAATGCGCCAGCTATTTTTCCTTTGAAACAGGGGCGGGATCGGAAAACGCGGACCGGCTGGAAAATAATTAAAAATTTGCCTTGGCTTATCATTACAAATTTGTAATGATCGAACTCTTTAACTCAAATCCCATCTATGAAAAAGAAATCACCTTCGCAATCAGCATTCCTTAATCTTCGGGTTCTAATTGGTCTGGCCGTCTTCCTCTCCGGCATTTGTCTGGCGCTGGCCGGGCTTGGAACCTTCGCGAATGCGTCGCGCCAATCGAAGCAAACGGCGCAACGTTCCGGCGGAAAACCCAGCACCGCGCCGAATTCCTCCTCACACTCCTTCTCCCACGCTACGGGCGGGCGGAACGTCCAGTATTCACCAGCCGACAAAGACGGCCGGTTCCGTTACATGATCCAATTCACCGAGAAAGGGATGCTGCAGCGGCAGACGCGCGCCCACGGCCAGCGTTTCCAGATGAATGCACCGCAAACACAGACCCTGCGCGCGGCGGTGATGAGGGAACAAACCGGTCATATTCAGGCCATGAATCGAGCGTTGGGCCACGAACTAAATGTCTCGCACTATTTTCTAGTGTCGCATAGCGGTATCGCGGCGGGTCTGACTCCTGAGGAAGCGCAGGCTGTGCGCGGATTGCCGGGCGTCAAGTCAGTCGAGCGCGAACGTCTGTACCACACGACGACCTTTCGCAGTCCGGAATTTATTGGCGCCAATCAGATTTGGGATGGCACCGCTGTGCCCGGCGGCTCCGGCACAAAGGGCGAAGGGATCATCATTGCCATGCTCGACACGGGTTTGGATCCGACTCATCCTTCCTTTGCCAACGATCCGGACTGCGGTCACGGCAGTACCGAACCAGACAAACTGCTGAGTGTGTTGGATTGTTCCAGCACTGATCCCACCGGACTGTGCAATGGCCCCGACCCAACAGATCAAGTCGATCACGGCACGCATACCTCCAGCACAGCGGGCGGAGACACTGTGGGGACCGATGCCACGCCGCCGCCTTTCTTACAAATCTCTGGTGTCGCGCCCTGCGCCAGCATTCGCTCCTATAAAGTTTGCCCGACCAATAACTGCCCCGACGCGGACATTGAAGCTGGCATCGATAGCGTGCTAATCCATGGCGACTGTAAGTTGTTGAGTTTTTCGATCTCCGGAGGCACCGACCCATGGGCCGATAATGACCGAGACTTCCTCGACGTGGTCGATTCCGGCGTGTTGGTTTCGGCGGCAGCGGGCAATACTGGAGCCAATCCCGATCCCGTCGGTCAGGTGAACCATCTTGGTCCCTGGGTCCTGACTGTGGCCGCATCCACCAAGGACCAGGAGTTCGCCTCGATATTATCGGCTAGCGGTCCAGGCAGTCCTCCGCCTGAAACCCAGAATATTCCCCTAAGCAAAGGAAGCGCTTCGCCTGACAGCGGTCTGCTGACCGATTTTCCAATTCGGCATTTCACCGGTCAGGATATCGATTTCGAAGGCTGCAACGGACAACCGCCGTTCCCAGCCAACTTCTTCCAAGGCGCCATCGCATTCATCCGCCGCGGGAATTGCGCGTTCACCGAGAAAATCACCAACGCATTCACGCAGGGAAACGCATCGATGGTGGTAATCCGGAACAACCAGCCTGGGACGTTAAATATGGACACTACCGGACAGCCCAACATCCCAGCTTACAGCATCTCTGATCAAACAATCGGTGATGCTTTAGCTGCGTTTGTGGATGCAAATCCCAGCAATGCAACGGTCGATTTCAACCCGCAAGGAACGGTTCCTGTTCAGGGCGACATTTTGGCTGATTTCAGCTTGCGCGGTCCCGTCCCGGGGCCGTACCAGGACATCCAAAAGCCGGATATCGATAACCCTGGCGTAAACATATATGCCGCTATCCCGATTTTCCTTGGAGGATACGCCAATATCAGCGGCACATCGATGTCCACCCCGCACACGTCCGGCTCCGCCGCACTGGTGCGCGCAGTCCACGCAGATTGGACCGTCCTTGAAGTGAGATCTGCCTTGATGATGACCTCGTTTAACGGCGGCACCAAGGAAGATGGAACGACTCCATGGGATGCCGACGACGTCGGCACCGGGAGAGTTGATCTGACCAAGGCTGCCCTCGCTGGATTGGTGATGGATGAGACCACGCAACATTTCATCGACGCGAATCCTAATACCGGCGGCGATCCCAAGACCTTAAACGTCCCGTCGGTCCGCAACATGGAATGCACGCCTAGCTGCACCTGGACGCGCACCGTGCGCAACACGCTCACCACCGCCACAAGTTGGACAGCAACGGGTACGGCGATTACTCCGGGGTTCACGGTGGAAGTTTCGCCATCGAGCTTCAGTTTTACCGGCGGTCTCGGCGAGACCCAGGAACTTACCATCACAGCTACGCCGGAAACCAACCTGACTTCCGCCGTCGCATTCGGTGAAGTGGTGCTGGCTGTTGATGCCAATGGACCGAATGGCATCGCCATCCCCAATGAACGCATTACTGTCGCGATCGAGGGTTCGAACGGCGGCGGCGGCACCCCAACGCCGACGCCGACGCCAACGCCAGGCGGAAGCTGCCCACCGACCATTACGGAGTCTACGAGTCAGGCGATTGTGGATGGCAACTCGGTGTCCTGCGGCGGTGGCAGTTTGGAGAACCATTACTGGCGCGCTTTTGATATGAATACCTTCACTGGGGGCCAGGCGTATAACATCACGTCCGTCGAGTTCGGGATCGAAAGTGCCATCAGCGGCTTAGGTTCGGGACAGCCGCTAACTGTTAATCTCTACGCTAACCACGGCTCAGCATTCCCTGGAGGCGACTGGCAGTCGAACCTGATCGCCACGTCAGGCCAACTGACTATACCGGACCAGACCGACAGCATCTTCAATGTGCCAATAACTGTGACGGTGCCCGCTGGGACGCTCGAGCTGATCATGGAAGTGACGACACCTGATGGAACGGCTACTGGCGACATCTTCTTTGTCGGTTCCAATCCAGATCCGGAGACCAGGACGAGCTACATCAGCGCAATAGGTTGCGGCACGCCGGATCCCGTGCCTGTGGGAGACATTGGCTTCCCGGATTCGCACTGGGTGTATAACGTAAATGGCACTTGCCCGGGTGGAAGCCCCACGCCGACACCTAGTGTAACGCCGAGTGCAACACCTACAGTTACTCCGAGCGTGACGCCGAGCGTGACGCCAAGTGTTACTCCGAGTGCGACGCCAAGAGTAACGCCGCGGCCGCGGCCCACGCCACACCCGCGTCCGACGCCATAGATGACGATTTCTCCGCGAAGTCATTAGTGAAACCTGAATGGTGACTGGAGCCGGGGTCGGGTAACACCGACCCCGGCTCTACGTTTCATAGTCCGGATCGCAGCGCCACTCGCGCCTCTGGGCTGATTCGCCGGCGACCCTTTGGTTATCCGGAATTCTTCCGGAGTTTGGATTTCAAATCCTCACCGTCGAAAGACGGAGTATCCGATTTGAAATGCCGTCGTGAGCAGCAGCACCGCGCCCAATGGGACAAGGAAGATGGCAATACCCGGATCGTCTTTGAAATGCCATAGACCGGCGAGCAGAAAGCCGACAGGTAGCAGCACTACGGCCGCGCGCAGTCCAAGCGATGTTACTCGTCCTATTCCAATCAGATCAAGCCTGGCACAGATTGCCGCCGCGATCAGCACCAGGTTAAGCAATGTTCCGTGAGCGTGCGCGAGGCGAAACATCTCGCGACGGACCGAATCATCCAGCAAGGCTGGGGAACGAAATCCGATCAAGCCTTCAATTAAAAGCCCAAAGACAATCCATGCTGCCAGGGAAATCCAGCCCTGGCAGATCATCCCCGCGCATTGAGATGGTTGAGAACTCGATCGCATTTTTCTCATCTGCTATCGACTATTAACGATCTACAATCAGCGATTGTTTCTTACTCGCCAACTTCGACGTCGACTTCCACGCGGTTGGTACTGAGGCGCTCGCGAGCCTCTTTTGCGGCGCGTAATCGTTCGGGCATGAAGAACGGATACCAGGCTTGGAGCGTAGCATTGCGCTTTTCTGAGCCAGCCAGATAGTCCGGCTTGGGCATGGCCGGATACCCGGCTGCGAGCGCGTTTGCGGCGAAATATCGCACAATCGGATATCGGTCCTGCATCGCTTCCAACAGCAACGGCGCAGTCGCATCGTTCGCGGGCATCATTGCAGCGGCAGCAAGCCCTCGCATGACTGCGTCGCCCGCGAACAATGCCCGCTGTCCTTCCGCATCATCAAAATGCTTGTCCCCTGCTTTACTCTCGATAAACGCATTCGGCCAGAGACGCTGGGACGCAGCGATTGCGCGATTTACAGACCAGTCCAGATGACATTGATTGCAGGCATTCGGTTTGCCGAAGCGAACCGTTTCGTCTGGACGCGGGATCGTAATATCATGCGTCCGGTGCGCTGACATCACTCCATAAACGATTGACGGCATGTGGCAACTGTAGCAAAGACTTCCGCTCGATTCGGCCGGATGTTTCGTGTGCTCGACCAGTTGCACCGGTGTTGTAAATTGCTGATGACACTGAGTGCACGCGGCATTGGTTTTCATTTTCTCTGTCAATTGGCCCCTTGGATCCCCGCCGTGCATCTCATGACACGAGATGCAGGTGATTCGTTGACCGGGCTTGCCAGCGCGAAAGCACTTCGAGCGCGTCATTCCCTGATATTCGTACGCTGTCAGGCGCGGTGACCCATCCTGCCAGAAGCGAGAGGCAAAACTGAAGGAGCCGATCTTGTCTTCGCGCTGCACCGGCCTGTAAAACTCGAGCAGATTCTTTCCAGGGTCATACGGATCGCCATCGCTCATCATTGTGTGGATTCGATCGCGTGGCTCCGGGAGACGTTGTCCATGGCAATGTCCGCATACCATTGCGGAGCGGTCGGAATTCAATTTGGCTGGATTCGTCACATCAAGAGATGGAGCCACTGGATCTTTCAGATGCCAGCGGTAGCGCGTCACTGGTGAAAGCGCGTGTTGGGCATGCTCCCCGGCCGGGCCGTGACACGCGCCGCATGCGATGCCTAATTCGGCTACCTCTGTGTTCCACGATCTGTCAGTCCAATCCAGGTTTGGCTGGGCCTTGACGTTGTGACAAAAAACGCAGTTAGAATTCCATTCGGTGAGATGTTGCCTGTAATCGCTTCCGTCGGGGTAAAAGAACGACCCGTTCAGATGCATCCAGCGGTGCTGGACAAGATCGTACGCGATCGGAAGGCGCGCCCATTGATCGCCATTTTTGGTCAGATACTGCTGGATGCGGCGGGAACCGACGGTGCGTCCGATTTCGAGTTGTTGCTTTTTGCCATCTACTCCGGTCAATTTCATCCAGTAGCGTCCATTCTCACGAACCATTTCGGCACGAACCCCCTGATAAGTGATTGTGTTGTCGCGCTCAAAATCGCCAAGGACACTTTTCGGATTTGCGTCCTGGGTCATTGTGCGATGAAAAGTCGCGTGCCAGGTCGCGTAATTTCCCTCGTGGCATTTCCGGCAATCGTTTGATTCAAGGTAGCCGGCATCGACCCGGCCCGCGCGGATGCCGGCGTAATCAGGAGTAGCCAGATGTATCGTCGCGGCGACCAACGCGACGGCAAGCAAAGCAAAGCCACACGTTGTGACGGCAGACGAAGATTGGGGCGTAATCATTGCCAATAAATTCTGTCAGTCAGTCGCGACTCATGAAGAGATTTTGATTCTTCTGGTCCATTGGTAACAGTTTTGGGTGTCTGCCTCGTCGGGTTCGAAGGCTATCATCTTCATTACAATGTTGTAATAATAAAGCGGACGTCGTCCAAGCTGAGGTAACAAGATCCCGCCGGAAAATTTATCTTGCCAATGATTACACTTCTGTAATGATAGCTCTATACCTGCAGGGCTGATAGCCCCGAAACCCTTCGGGGTTGCTGAAGTGGAGAAGCCGCAGTCCGGTGGAGCGGACTGCGGCTACACTTTTATGGCATGTACACGGTTTGTTTAGCCGTGCGTTAAGACGAAATCGCGCCCGCGGAGCGTCTCCACCCCTCAATTTTTCAGTGACGCTTCGAACACGTGGCGACAGCAAGAATTCACCCAAAATGGCGTAAGCAAGTCTTCGCAGAACTGCCTAAAAATTTTTCTTGCCAATGATTGCAATTCTGTAATGATCGGCGCCAATTCAAATCTTAACCTCTATTTCAGCCATGATTAACACCCATTTTTTCCGGCGAAATTTGCCGCAATACGTGCTTTTGATTGTGTCGGCCTGTTTTGTCAGCCCGGCCTTTAATCAGCGGGCCCTTGCCCAGGCGACAACAGAACAATCGATTGTAGTTACAGGCGAAGAAGTGCCGAGTGCTTACGGCGCGCCACCAGGGCTTTCGCGTAGCCGCTTCTCCAACACAGTAAATGCCTACGTATTGCCGCCATGGGCATTTTTCTTCGGCGAACTTTTTGAGGGCCAGGGGTTCCGCCATGGACCGCCGGATTATCTGTTCACTCAAGAGATCGAAATGGGTTTGCCGTATCGCTTTAACATAGCGGCGGAATCACAGTTCGAACGATTTAACGGTGGTGGCGGCGCGCAGACAGTGAGTCTGGAAGCCCGATGGGCTCTTGCTGACTGGAACAAGATTCCACTCAATCCAACCCTTTTCGCAGAATATAAATTCGGTGTCGGGACCATTCGACACGAAGAAGTTCCACCTCCCCCGGGAGGAGGCGGAGAAGCGGAGGAGGAGGAAGAGGGCGGCCCGCCTAAAGTTCCCGATGCTTACGAAGTTCGGTTGCTGCTCGCCCAGGATTTTGGCGAGCGCGTCGAGTGGGCCATGAACTGGTTCTTCGAAAAAGAGAACACAGGCGACCGTGGGCGCGAGTGGGGATTTTCTCAGGCGGCCATGGTGCCGTTTCTGTTGCCTAACGAACGTCTGAAAGTCGGCATAGAAATGGAATACAAGAATGTCACCACTAAAGACACACGCGGCGACGCCGTGAACAGTTTCGTCCTCGGTCCAACCGTTGCGTGGAAACCGACCCCGCAAACTCGCCTGGACATCTCACCTTTGTTTGGTTGCACGCACGATTCGCCAGTGGCTGATGTCTTTGTTGCTT
>Ga0193719_10000871_pt1 | contig 11729 bp, 10 predicted proteins | sample U2a2metaG_FD_160103 | JGI IMG/M metagenome (GOLD analysis project Ga0193719, IMG submission 160103) | Soil microbial communities from a riparian zone of the East river system, Colorado, United States - U2a2 | ecosystem: Environmental > Terrestrial > Soil > Riparian zone | place: USA: East... | reverse complement strand
TTGATAGGTAAATGAGCGGGCAACGGGAATCGAACCCGCATGGCCAGCTTGGAAGGCTGGAACTTTACCATTAAGCTATGCCCGCGTCCGGCAGCTGCCGGATAAGAAGTGAATAGTGATCGGTGAATGGTGAATAGTCAAAGCTAACCAGCCGCCTCGTACGGCGACAAAGAACGGCGATTTGGGAGGTCGCCAATCGCAAGCACGCGAGGGCGCCCATTCGACTTCGCTCAGGGCAGGCAGTGCGCTCCCCTATTTCTCGAATGCGGTCGCGACCAGCGTGGCGTTGTGGCCGCCGAAACCGAACGAGTTACTTAACGCCACCCGCACTTTCTTCTCGCGAGCGACATTTGGCGTGTAATCCAGGTCGCATCCCTCTCCGGGATTTTCCAGATTGATCGTTGGCGGGATCACGGAATCGCGAATGGCGAGTGCGCACGCCGCAATTTCTATTCCACCGGCCCCGCCTAACAAATGGCCGGTCATCGATTTGGTGGAGCTGATGGACACCTTGTAAGCTTGCTCGCCGAACACTTGTTTGATCGCGCGCGTTTCGCAAAGATCGCCGATGTCGGTGGAAGTTGCGTGCGCGTTGATGTAATCAACCTCGTCGGGAGAAACGCGGGCATGATCGAGCGCGAGCTGCATGGCGCGCACGGCGCCTTTGCCGTCCGGAGGCGGTGCCGTCATGTGGTATGCATCTGCAGAAACCCCGTACCCTGTCAGCTCGCAATAAATCTTCGCGCCACGCGCCTTGGCGTGCTCGAGCTCTTCCACCACCACGATCCCTGCACCCTCGCCTATGACAAAACCGTCGCGGTCTCGATCAAACGGCCTCGAAGCGCGTTCGGGTTCGTCATTGCGCATGCTGAGCGCTCTCATCGCTGAAAATCCCGCAAGGCCAATTGCGACAATCGAAGCTTCCGAACCGCCAGCGAGGAAAATATCGGCATCGCCAAATTTGATGGTCCGCCAGGATTCACCGATGGCATTGTTCGATGTCGCGCAGGCGGTAACAATACACATGTTGGGTCCTTGGAGGTCGTACTCCATTGAGATGAGTCCGCTGGCCATGTTGCTGATCAACATCGGAATCGTGAACGGAGAAGTTCGCGACGGGCCTTTCGTCAAGAGGATCGTCAACTGATCCTGCAGCGTTTTCAGTCCGCCGATTCCGCTGCTAACAATGACACCGAAGCGATCGCGGCGCCTCAGCTTCTCGACATCGATACCGCTGTCCTCGAGCGCCATTTTTGCCGCTGCCAACGCGAGCTGAGCAAATCGGTCCGTGCGCCGGACATCCTTGGGATTTTTAAAGAATGCTTTCGGGTCGAAGCCGCGTACTTCGCCGCCGATCTTGCAGTCGTAAGCGCTGGTATCGAACGCTTCGATTCTGCCAATACCGCTGACGCCGTTCTTCAGATTCGACCAAAACGTCTCCACGTCGTTGCCAAGTGGCGTGATGGCGCCCAATCCAGTGATGACGACTCTGCGATCGTTGTTCATTGAGTGGTGGTTTAACGATTTAGCGATTTAACGCGCGAAGTTCGTGTGCTGATGGTTCGAGGTCAAAGCACAATCGCTCAATCTCTAAATCGCTAATGCGCTAAATATCCTAGCTCGTTCCCATCCCGACGCTTTGCACGGTCTGGAAGAGCTTTCCTTCGGTCTCAATAGAAGGCGCGATAATAATCTCGGTTTGCTGAAATTCGGCGATACTGCGAGCGCCGACATTACCCATGCAGGTGGTAATTGCACCGACCAAGTTTTGGCTGCCATCATCAACTTCCGCCGGACCGAAGAGGATCTGCTTCAGCGACCCGGTTGTGCCGACTTTGATGCGCGTTCCTCGCGGGAGATTTGCGTGCGGAGTGGCCATGCCCCAATGGTATCCGCACCCGGGAGCTTCCTGCGCTTTAGCAAACGCGCTGCCCACCATTACAGCATCCGCGCCGCAAGCGAGCGCTTTGCAAACGTCACCGCCTCTACTCATCCCGCCATCCGTGATGATCGGCACGTAGCGCGAAGTTTTCTTGAAGTAAGCATCGCGTGCCGCCGCGCAATCGACTGTGGCGGTCACTTGCGGGACACCGAGGCCGAGCACGCCGCGTGAAGTGCAAGCCGCTCCTGGTCCGACCCCGACCAAAACCGCAGCCGGTCCGCATTCCATGATCTCGAATGTCACATCGTAACCAACCGTGTTTCCGACGATGACGGGGATGCGCATTTCGCGGCAAAATTTTGCCAGATCGAGCGATTTATACTCCGACGAAATATGCCTGGCGGTGGAGACCGTGCTTTGCACAACGAAAACGTCGGCACCTGCTTCTTGCGCGATCATGCCGAATTCAGCCGCGCGCTGAGGGATGGAACTAACCGCGGCCAACACACCGCCGTCTTTGATCTGGCGTACGCGCCCCGCGATTAAATCTTCCTGGACCGGTTCCTGGTAAATTCTTTGCAGCAACGCAGTAATGTCGGATTTGTCAGCTTCCACGATTTTTTGCAGCACTTCCTGCGGGTTTTTATAGCGCGTTTGCACTCCTTCAAGATTCAGAACGGCCAGCCCGCCGAGCCTGCTCATGGCAACGGCGAAACGGACATCGACTACCCCGTCCATCGCGCTGGCAAGAATCGGAATTTTTAGTTCGAGCGGCTCCGCCTCTTTGCGTGGCAAACGGAAGGTGATATCGACTTCATTTGGATTAATCGTTACACGGCCAGGCACGAGCGCGATTTCGTCGAACCCGTAGGTCACGCGTGCTTTGCGATTGCGGCCAATCCACATTCCCATGTTAAATTTGCTCCATCTTAAATCGTTCGTTCAAACTTCCACAGCGCGGGCACCGGGGAAGCAACGCGTCAGTTCGATCTTCAAATTCAAACGCGCAAATCACGCAGCGCAACCGGTGTTGTAAAGCTTGCCGCTCGCGCCGCCGGCGATTCCACTCTCCCACTATCCAGAGGAGAAAAACTGCCGCAAGAAAAAGCAGCAAATAAATCGTGACGAGCGCCGTGAGACTGACGCGGATCACGGGGTTGCGGTTTCTGTCGGTGTTGCCCGTGGGTGCGTGACATCACCGCCCCATTCGATCGTCGCGATTCCCCAGGCCAGAGATGGATCGACTTTGGCGGCATTTTCCGAGCTTTGGGGAAAACGGCAGCGCGTGAGATAGCGGCGAGCCTGTTCATCCAACGCAGGATCGCCGGAGGAATTGAGATGAAAGCAATAGCGAATTTCTCCGAGCTTACTCACGGCGACCCGAAAGCGTATCGTTTCCGGCGCCTCGTTGGTAGAAGCGGCAAAAACCCGATCTGGCAGCATTGGAGCGCCAAGAGAATCGAGCTCTTGTGAAAACGAGACAGACGTTGTGATCGGGCTGATGGCGGGGAGAGCTTGTCGATGGCCGAACGGCACGGCGCCTGGCGGCTGGGAGCTCGGGATGCGCAAATCGACATCCTGTGGTGGAACCTCTTTTAAGACCGGCTCTGCCGCGAGGTAAGATGGTATGTGCTCGACCCTCGGCGGGGCGCGGCGGGTTGCGTCAGGTGGACGCTGCGTCGTGAAGGCGAGCGCAGGATCTTCCGCATCGATCCAGCGAAGCAACGTGCGGCCTTCCTCGGAAGCGGAGGTGATCATATTTACCCGGGCCGGGGGTGGGAGGAGCGCTACTGTCGGCGGGTAAACAATTTGGAAAACATAGAAACAGAAAGCATGTGCGACTAAAGAAAGCGCTAGAAAAGCAGCGATCGCTACTTTTCGGCGCCGAGGCGACTCCCAATTAAAAAGAAGCGGCTCGGCAGCAAATTCAGGAGTGGACGCGTTCATCGCGACGGAGTCGCAGCCAACGCGACAGATGTGATGCCGTGTTCAAGCGCAGCGTTTGTCACCTGTGCAACTATTTCATAGGGAGTCGAGCGGTCGGCCCTAATGATAATCGACAGGCCCTCGCGCTTGGCAGCATCCAGTAATGGCCCAAGTTGCGCGGTGGTGACTTTCTGGTCCCGGTAATAGATGGCCGGGACTGTGCCGCCGGTAATGCTGATGATTTGCTGATTAGTCTGCGGGCCAAGCGTAAAGCGCGAGAACGGCATCGAAACGGAAATGCCTTGCTGCAAAATAAAATTCGAACTGAGCAACAGGAAAAAAACAAGGAGGAAAGTCACGTCCGCCACCGCCAGGAAAACGAGCCAACCGAAGTTATATTCCTTCGTACGGCTAAGCTTCATGAGCGCTGCAGTGCTTATCGATTTTACCCAAATCGCCGTTTAAGAATCAATTCGTGCCTCGGATTCGGCCATCTGTCCGGACGGTTGGAAACTGATGATGCCACTAATCGGCCGGCTCTCCGTCAACATATGGACGATCTCAATCCCCGCGCGCTCCATGTCGTGGAGCATAGTGTTCACGCGCGAAGAAAGATAACTATAAGCAACAAAGGTTGGAGTGGCCACGACCAAGCCCGCCGCGGTTGTCAGTAAACTCTTATAGACGCCGCTCGAAAGCTCGGTGACCGTCGCATAACCGCCGCTTGAGGCAATGGTGCCAAAGGCGTCGATCATTCCAGCAACAGTCCCAAGCAATCCGAGCAACGGCGCGAGGAAGGCGATCGTAGCCAGCACTCCGAGAAACCGTTCCAGCTTCGGTACTTCGAGTTGAGCGGCTTCCTGCACAATATCGCGCAATTCCGCTCGCGGAGCATCGTGCCGGATGATCGCGGCATGAATCACGCGCGCGACCGGGCCGGATGTGCCGGCTGATTCATGCAATGCCTCAGCGAAATTGCGACGCCGAATAAGGTTCGAGAGGCCTTTTAAGAATTCGCCCACGTGGATCGTAGCACGATGAAAGTAGAAGAGGCGCTCGGCAAAGACGGCGATCGAAACGATGCTGCAGGCCAGAATTGGCCACATCAGCAACCCACCTTTTTGAATGTACTCAATCACGCCGGTTTTGTAGCTCTTTTTGGGACCTGTGGCAAGCCAGCAACAAAAGGTGATCTCGGCGAGGCTCGCCCTTACCGTGAGCTTCTCTCGCGCGACTTTGGTGAAGACGACGGGCCGGTGATTAGGGGAGTTACGCGGCCCAGCAATTTGCCGGACGCATCGAAAATGGAATAGCCTGTTCGTTTCCCGTTTTGATCGTAACTGTAAACGATCTTATGCAAAACGGTGCCGTCTTGCGCGCTTTGGGTTTCTTCCTGAAGATGGCCCCCGCTATCGTACTTGTACTGGCTCTTGAATCGAAAGCGCCCATCGGGTCCAAAAATTTGTCCGCTGGAAAAACGTCCCGCATCATCCAGTTCATAACGAATTTTCTCACGAAGTTTGCCCTCCTGATCAGTGATCGTCGCAACAGCCATGTGCTGCGCGTCATTGAATTTGTAAACGGTGCGTGAGCCATCCGTGTTCATCGACACGGTCACTCGAACAGCGTCGCCCTCAGTTTTCTCTGGAGGTTGGCTACGTCCACTATTAACGCCGCACACAAGAACGGTGCAGATAATCGTCACCCCAACTTGGGAAAATTTCATGACTTGAGGAGCTTACGGTCAAGGGGAGAGGGTGCAAATGAGCGTAAAATTTTTATTGACCGTGCGTTTCGAAGGTGGTTAAAGGTGGGGGCAAGTGGGGTAAAATGGATGAATTCTCCACCGACGTATGGATTCCCTTCCTCAATCTGAACGTTTTTACGCCGGAGAGTTTCGCCATTCCCTTGACGAGAAGAATCGCGTTACGATCCCGTCGCGCTGGCGGCGGGACCAGGGGGAAGAGTTCATTCTTTTACCTCAGGCAAATCAGCAATTTCTGCTTGTCATATCGCCGGAGGATTTTGCCCGGATGAGCTCAGCCGTGGAATCAAACGAGGGCGTTTCCGCACGCGATCGGCGCGTTTTCCTGCGCCAGTTGCATTCCCGCGCTCAACACGCCATTTCGGATCGACAAGGGCGTCTTGTTTTGCCGGAAGAGCTTTGCAGGAGAGTTGGACTGAAAGGTGAAGTCGCCCTCGTGGGCGGCCGTGGGCGTTTTGAGATCTGGAATTTGCAACGCTGGAGACGAGCGCACGAGGAGGAAACGCCCACTTATGAGCACGTCGCCAATGTAATTGGTTTATAAGCGGATGATTCAGTCAAAACGTTATGAACACACTGTTGTTTGAGCGGCCCGTCTGGTTCGCCACGGATCCGCTGATTGTCGAAGAAGAGGCCCACGAAATGGAGGATTTTATTTATCATCGTCCAGTGCTCGAGAAGGAAGTGGTGGAGTTGCTCGAGCCGAAACCCGGTTCTTTCATCGTCGATGGGACCTGTGGCGGCGGTGGCCACACGGAAGCGCTATTGGAAAGCGGCGCCGACGTTCTGGCCTTGGATCAGGATCCTGATGCAGTCCAACATGTGAGCGAGCAACTGACAAGCTTCGGCCGGCGCGTCACCGTACGGCAGGCGAATTTTCGGCACGCGGCCAGGGTTCTCGACGAGCTTGGGATTCGCACCATCGGCGGTGTGCTTCTTGATCTCGGCATCTCGTCGCGGCAACTCGAAAACGCGGAGCGCGGTTTCAGCCTGGTGCGCAACGGTCCCCTCGACATGCGCATGGATCCACGAACCGAACTGACTGCTGCCACTATCGTAAACGAGTACAGCGCAGAACAACTGACCCGATTATTCCGCGAGCTGGGAGAGGAACCAGCTGCGCGCCGTATCGCAAGCTTGATCGTAAAGATGCGCAAAAGATTCCCGGTCCGTGAGACCCTTCCACTGGCGCGTGCGATCGAAAAACTTGCCGGCCGGCATGGTCGGCGTCATCCGGCTACCCAGGTTTTTCAAGCGCTGCGCATGGAAGTGAATGACGAGCTTGGCGCGCTCGAAGAGGGTCTGCGCGTTTTGGCTGGGCGACTCCAGCCCGGGGCGCGCATCGCCGTGATCGCTTTTCATTCACTGGAAGATCGGATCGTGAAGAACTTCTTTCGCGATCACAGCCGGGAATGGCTCGATCGACCAGAGTGGCCTGCGCCGCAGCGCAACCCTAACTACGACCTCAAGTTGGTTACACCGAAACCGGTGGAGCCGAGTGAAGACGAGCAACGTGCTAATCCCCGCTCACGCAGCGCAAAATTGCGCGTGGCTGAGAAAATTTAGATGAACCGTTCGCGTCGAAGAAACTGGAATGCGGTAAACGCCGCCTCGCTGGCGCGCTGGATTGTTGTAACCGCGTTTCTCGCCCTCGCCGGATTGAGCTACGTCTATTTGACGCTGCAACTCTATCACCTGGGTGAGCGCAGGAAGGCGATCGAGAACGAGCTCGCCAGTCTCCGCACCCAAAATGATGTGACCAGCGCGCAAATCGCGGCTTTGACTTCGCGCTCTGCGTTACAGCGCCGATTGAAGGAAGGCTACTTGAAAATGATCCCGATTTCCGAGAACAACATCGTCCGGCTTACAATTCCTGCCCGATCGGCGGAGAAAAATGCAATTCAACCAGTGGCAAATCCGTCTGACACAAGATGAACCCGAATAGCCGAAGCCGCTGTGCCTTGGTTTGCGCCGCTTTTATCGCCCTCTTCAGCGCCTTTTCATTCCGTCTGATTTATCTGCAAGTGATAAAGCACGACGAATACGCCGGGCTTGCTGCTGAGAAACACGTTTACAAACAAATTATCTACGCAGAACGCGGCACGATCCTTGATGCGAACAACGAAGTTCTCGCGCACAACATTCCTGTCGAAACCGTAGTGGCGGACGCCACGCATCTTAATAATCGGCAAGCAGTTGTCGATCTTGTCAGCAATGAACTCGGCATTCCGGCCGAGGAGCTCACGGAAAAATTGAGCAATGAACGCCGATACATCGTGATCAAGCGTGAAGTGCCGCAAGCGCTGGCAAGCACGCTGCGCGAAAAACTCCACGCCAGAAATTTGCGCGGAATTTATTTCGAGCACGACGCCACGCGCATCTACCCGAATGGCTCCATGCTTTGCCATGTCATCGGATTCACCGACTTCGAACATCACGGTATTCAAGGCGTGGAGGCGTCGATGGAGGAATACCTCCATGGGCAAGACGGCTATCGCTTCATCGAACACAATCGAGCCGGCCAGGAGATCGTGCCTTACCGAGGACAGGAGCGCGCGCCGCGCGACGGCTACCAAGTGCATCTTACCGTCGATCTTAGTTTACAGAACATTGTTGAGAACGAAATCGACGCCGCGATGGAAGAGTACACTCCCCAAAAAGCGACGATTATTCTAATGCGGCCGCAGACTGGCGAAATCCTGGCAATGGCTACTCGCCCGAATTTCGATTTAAACCTCCGCTCTGAAGCGAAGGCCGAGGAAATGAAAAACCGCGCCATCATCGACATGATGGAGCCGGGTTCCACGTTTAAAATCGTGGCCGCGGCCGCCGCGCTCAATGAACATAAGCTCCGGCCTGATTCGACGATCTTTTGCGAAAACGGTCTGTGGAATTTTGGCGGCGCCGCCCTGCACGATCATCGCGCGTTTTCGTACCTGAGCGTGCGCGACATTCTCATCAAATCCAGCAACATCGGCGCAGCCAAGCTTGCACTTAGCGTCGGCGAACAAAAGTTTTACGAATACATCCGCCGCTTTGGATTTGGCGAGCGCACGGGAATTGAACTTCCCGGTGAGATCAACGGGCTCATTCGTCCTCCGCAATCGTGGAGCAAAATTTCGATCACGCGTATTCCGATGGGGCACGAAATCGGGGTCACGCCATTGCAAATGACGGTGGCAATCGCGGCGATTGCCAACGGCGGCAAATTGATCACACCGCGCATCGTAAAATCGATTACCACCTCCGAGGGTAAAACCGTCAGCTCACTTTCCTCGGTAGTATTACGTCAGGTAATTTCTCCTGAAACCGCCAGAGAAATTGGGGATGCGCTCCGAGGTGTCGTAAGCGATCGCGGCACTGCGGCTGCCGCTGCTGTTCCAGGTTTTACGATTGCCGGCAAGACCGGAACCGCACAGAAAGTTGATCCTAAAGGCGGATATGAACACGGAAAGTACGTCGTTTCATTCGTCGGCTATCTGCCGGCCGAGCATCCCGAGTTTGTCGGTCTTGTGGTGCTTGACGATGCGCACACGAGCAAACCAGAGTTGAATTACGGTGGGCTCATCGCGGGACCGATCTTTTCCCGGGTCGCCGAAAAGGCTGCCCGATATCTTGATCTTGAGCCGCATGAGGGAATTCGCAAAGCGATTCCCGTAGAACGGGTCGAAAAACCCATGCCGGCGGAGCGAGTTCGCAAGGCCGTGCCTGCGGAACGAGTCGCCTTAACGAATGCTCCACACCATTGAACGCCTTGCCCCGGTTCGCCGCAGCGAATCCGTCCCCTGGCGGACATGTTAATACCTCATGCAGCTCAAAACTCTCGCCGCCGCGCTTCCAACTCGCCAGGTCATCGGGACACTTGATCGCACGGTGGAAAGCATCGCGTATGACTCGCGGCGAGTGCAAAGGAATGGCTTGTTCGTGGCATTGCGAGGCGAGAAAGCCGATGGCCACGAATTCATCGGCTCAGCTATCGAAAAAGGCGCATCAGTGATAGTTACAGAACGCGAGGAACAATATCCGCGCGTTACCTGTCTTGTTGTCGAAAACACACGCGCTGCGCTCGCTGATCTTTCGGCAAATTTTTACGGACATCCCGCGTGGAAATTAAAACTGGCGGCGGTGACTGGCACGAATGGAAAAACCACGACGACGTTTCTGATCAAGCATATCTGTGAAAAAGCCGGCTTGCGTTGCGGATTGATCGGAACGGTTCGCTACGAAATCGGTGAGCGGATTCTGCCTGCCATTCGAACAACGCCGGAATCGCTCGATTTGCAGGAGTTGCTGGCGCAGATCGTTAACGCGGATTGTCGGGCTGCTGCGATGGAAGTTTCCTCGCATGCGCTCGCGCAAGACCGCACGCGTGGGCTCGAATGGAACGTCGCTGTCTTCACCAATCTCACGCAGGACCATCTGGATTTTCACAGGACGATGGAAAGCTACTTCGATTCCAAGGCGAAACTCTTCGCGCGACTTGGCAGCCAGGAAAAAAAGCGGAAGCCGGTCGCAATTGTGAATATTGATGACCGCTATGGCGAACAACTACTCAAAAAAATTGACCAGCGCGTCGCCGTCGTCACTTATGGCAGGAGCGTTCGCGCGGATTTTCGCGCTTCAAATTATCGCGTGGAGTTCAGCGGCACTTCCTATCAGCTCGATGCCCACGGCAAGAGTTATCTGGTTCGTGTCCCGTTGATTGGCGGGTTCAACGTCGCAAACTCGGTGGCGGCGCTGGCGGCGGCAAATGCTCTGGGAATCAGTCTGCGCGACGCAGTGCTCAGTCTCGGTAAATCGCCGCAAGTGCCGGGGCGCTTGGAATTAGTTCCGGCGAGGCGACAATTCCAAGTTTTTGTCGATTACGCGCACACACCGGATGCGCTCCGGAACGTCCTCAAGACTCTGCGGGAACTCGAGCCGCATCGATTGATTGTCGTTTTTGGCTGCGGCGGGAATCGCGACCGGGAAAAGCGTCCGCTGATGGGCGAAATAGTGGATCGAGATGCTGATTACGCGATTGTCACTTCCGATAATCCGCGCAAAGAGGACCCGAACGCGATTATCGTCGAGATCGAGAAAGGCTTTCGCTCGAGCCACTATGAAAAAATGGTCGATCGCACACAAGCGATTGATCGCGCAATCACGCTCGCTCAGCCGCGCGACATTGTCTTGATCGCAGGCAAGGGGCACGAAAATTATCAGGAGTTCGCAGATCACACCGTCCCGTTCGATGATATCCAAGTCGCACGACGCGCAATCGAGGACCATCCGGTGGAGTTTTAATGAATCGATTATCAATCTTTCAGATTGCCGAGTTTGCGGGGGCGGTCGTCTCTTCCGGAGACGGCAAAAGTTTCATCGATAAGATCAGCACGGATTCGCGCACGCTGAAACGGGGCGAATTATTCGTCGCCTTGCGCGGCGAAAATTTCGACGGACACAATTTCGTTGAATCCGCCGCAAAAGCCGGGGCAGCCGGCGCAATCGTGGATTCCACCTGGAAGGGAAAAGTTCCGGAGAACTTCGCGCTCATCCTGGCGGAGGATCCGTTGCAGGCGTACCAAAAACTCGCCGCCAGCTACAGGAGATCACTGTTGCTTAAGGTGGTCGCGATTACGGGAAGCAATGGCAAGACAAGCACGAAAGATTTCGCCGCGGCGGTCCTTGCCCGCCGTTTTCGAGTCTCAAAAACAGAAGGAAATTTCAACAACCATGTCGGCCTCCCCCGAACAATTTTGGAAGCGACGTCGCAAGATGAAGTCGCCGTTTGGGAGATCGGCATGAATCATCCCGGCGAAGTTGCGGCGTTGGCGAAGCTGGCTGCGCCGGACGTCGCCATCCTTACAAACATTGGTGTCGCGCACATCGAGTTTATGGGATCGCGCGAGGCGATTGCGGCGGAGAAAGGCGCTCTTATGGAAGCTGTTGACGCTCAGGGAACGGTCATTTTGAATGCGGATGATCCATTTACGCCGAGCATCGCGGCGCGCGCGCGGGCCAAAGTAATTTTGGCGGGCACAACGGCGGGGACGATTCGCGCCAGCGAGATCAGTCAGAGCGGCAGCGGAACGGACTTTACCATCCTCGAGGGCGCCCATCGCTGCCGCGCGCAGTTGCCTGTGCCGGGGCTGCACATGGTCCAAAACGCGCTGC
>Ga0193719_10000870_pt1 | contig 11729 bp, 11 predicted proteins | sample U2a2metaG_FD_160103 | JGI IMG/M metagenome (GOLD analysis project Ga0193719, IMG submission 160103) | Soil microbial communities from a riparian zone of the East river system, Colorado, United States - U2a2 | ecosystem: Environmental > Terrestrial > Soil > Riparian zone | place: USA: East... | reverse complement strand
CTCGCCTTCGCGCACCCGCACCATCACCCGCAGGGTGTCGCCGGGCGTGAAGGCCGGAATGTTGGTCTTCATGCCTTCGCGCTCGATCGCTCTTAGCCTCTGCATACGCGAACTCCTAGACGTCTAGTTTGTCCCACAAGTCGGGCCGCCGTTCACGCGTCAGGCGCTCGGCTTGCGCCGCCCGCCATGCCGCAATCTTGTCGTGATCGCCGCTCAACAATACGTCCGGTACGTCCAGGCCGCGATAGCTGGGCGGCCGCGTGTAGCTGGGCGGCGCCAGCAGGCCGTCATAATGCGAATCGCTCGACGCCGATTCGTGATCCCCGAGCGCGCCCGGGAGTAGTCGCACGACCGCGTCCACCACACACAACGCCGCCGGTTCGCCACCCGACAGCACGAAATCGCCGATCGAAATCTCTTCCGCGCCCAGTACTTCCACGACGCGCTGATCGACGTCCTTGTAATGCCCGCACAGGAGCGTCACCTCCGTGCCCACCGCAAGCCGTACCGCGGTGTCGTGCGTGAAGAGCTTCCCGCGAGCCGACAGGAGCACGATGGGACCCGCAACCTTCAGATCCTCCACCGCCTCCACAAACGGCTCCGCCTTCAGCACCATCCCTGCCCCGCCGCCATACGGCGCATCGTCCACCGTCTGGTGCTTGTCGTGCGTGTAGTCGCGCAGCTGCACGACGCGGTACTGCACCAGCCCCCCCTTGGCGGCCCGTCCCAGAATGCTCGTCGCGAACGGCGCCGCGAACCATTCCGGAAACAGCGTAACGACGTTAACCGTCAGCATCGTCCGCAACCGCCACGAGCTGGTCGCGCCAGCCCTCCACGGCCGCCCGCGAGGTGATCCCCTCGAAGCCGAGCAGCCATTCCCGGTGATAGGCCCGGCGCCGGGCCAGGACGAGCGGCCCCGCCAGAATCTTGCGGTCCTCGTCCATCACGTACACGCGCGCCTTGGGGACGAACACGCTCCCCGGATGCTCCACGAGGGGGAACACCGCCACCTCCCCCTGTTGCCCGTGCGGCTTGCGCAGCCGCCCGACTACGCGGGGCGTTTGCCCAATACGCCGGCCTTCTTGAGGAGCGAGCGCACCGTGTCGGTGGGCATCGCGCCCTTCGCCATCCAGGCCAGCGCCTGTTCCGCGTTCACGTCGATGACGGCCGGGTTCGCGCGGGGGTTGTAGTTGCCGATCGTCGCCACGAAGCGTCCGTCCCGCGGCGAGCGCGAGTCGGCAACCACGATGCGGAAATACGCCTGCCCTTTGCGCCCCACCCGCCGTAACCGAATTCGAGTTGCCATGCGATCCCTACATCCTTTTCATGAGCTTGCGCATCTGCTGGAACTGTTCCAGCAGTCGGTTGACTTCCTGCACGGGCCTGCCCGCGCCTTTCGCGATCCGCAGCTTGCGCGACCCGCTCAAGATGCTGGGGTCCGCGCGCTCCGCGGGGGTCATCGACAAGACGATCGCCTCGACGTGCTTGAGGCGCTTGTCATCCGCCGGAATCGCCTGCAACGCCTTTGCGTTCACGCCCGGCAGGAGACCCAGCACCTGCTTCATCGGGCCCATCGCCTGCATCTGTTTCAGCGCGACGAGGAAATCCTGTAGATCCATGCCGCGCTTCGATCGCGCCTTCTGGGCGACGCGCTCCGCCGCCTTCGCATCGACGGTCGCCGCTGCTTTCTCCACTAGCGCGACCACGTCGCCTTGGCCAAGAATGCGGCCGGCCATGCGAACCGGATCGAAGGGTTCCAGTAGGGGCGCAGCATGCTGCGCCCCTACAACGCGTTCCCCCGTGCCGATGAACTTGATCGGCAATCCCGTCACACCATGAATCGACAGGGCCGCACCGCCGCGCGCATCGCCGTCGAGCTTGGTCAGGATCACGCCCGTCAAACCGACGCCGTCCTGAAACCCGCGGGCGATCTTCACTGCGTCCTGCCCCGTCATCCCGTCCGCGACGAGCAATACTTCCTTCGGGGCCACCGCGGCCTTGAGGGCCCGCAGCTCATCCATCAACTCGGCGTCGATCTGCAACCGGCCCGCCGTATCGACGATCACTGTGCGGCACCGCGCCGACTCCGCCTCGCGCAGCGCAGTCTGAACGAGCGCCGTCACGTCCTGCTCCGTGCTCTGTGCTCCGAACACAGGAACGTCGATCTGCTTGCCGAGCTGCTGCAGCTGCTCCCGCGCCGCCGGCCGATACGGGTCCGCCGCCACCAGGCACGGCGCCTTCTGCTCCAGCTTGAGTCGCCGCGCCAGCTTGGCCGCCGTCGTCGTCTTTCCCGACCCTTGTAACCCCACGAGCAGAATCACCGTCGGGCCTACGGAGGCGAAATCGAGACCGCTGCGACTGCCGCCGAGCAAACCGGCGATCTCGTCGTGCACCAGCTTCACGACTTGCTGACCGGGGCTCACCGACTTGAGCTGCAGCACACCGACGGCCCGCTCGCGCACCCGGTCGACGAAGCCGCGCGTCACCTCGAAACTGACGTCGGCCTCGAGCAGGTGCCGGCGGATCTCACGGAGCGCGTCGGTGACGTCGTTCTCCGAGAGCACGCCGCGGCCTGTGAGACGCTTCAGGACGGCGCCGAGCTGCTCGGAAAGGGCCGTAAACATAAGCCTTGCAAGCTAAATGGCGAATCACTCGAATCCAAGTGGGGGTTATCTTGGTCTGATGGCTCAGGAAAGCCCGGCGCCACCAGTCATTCCCACCACGCCTGCGTGGTCGCGCCCCGACGACGCAACCCGGCAAGCGCAGCTCGATGCCATGAAGTGGCGAGCCACCGGCCTGCTGGGCTTCGCCGCCGCCGTGTTCATCGCGGCCCGGGCGTTCGAAGCCCAATTCCCGTGGCTGGGCTACATCCGGGCCACGGCCGAGGCGTCGCTCGTCGGGGGGCTCGCGGACTGGTTCGCCGTGACCGCGCTGTTCCGCCACCCCCTCGGGTTGCCGATTCCGCACACCGCCATCGTGGCGACGCGGAAGGAGCGCATCGGGCGGATCCTCGGCAACTTCGTGCAGAACCACTTCATGTCGCGGGAGGTCGTGGCCGCCAACCTGCGCGCCGTCCGCCCCGCGGAGCGCGCGGCCCGGTGGTTGTCCGATCCCGAAAACGCCCGCCGCATCGCCCAGCAGGTGGCCGGCGGTCTCGCCAAGGCGCTCGAGGCCCTGCCCGACCACGAGGTGCAGGCCCTGGTGCAACGCGTCGTCAGCGCGCGGCTCCGCGCGACGCGCGTGGCGCCCGCCCTCGGCAAGACACTGGCTTTGGTCCTCGGTGACAATCGGCAGGAGGAGCTGCTCAATGTGACGGTGCGGCTCGCGGCCGAAGCCGTCCTGAACAACCGCGAATTGATCCGCGACCGGGTGCGGGCGGAAACCCCCTGGTGGGTGCCGCCGGTCCTGGACGACAAGATCTATCAGAAGATCATCGACGCGGTCGAACGGCTGCTGCGCGACATGGTCCGGGACCCCGAGCACCCGCTGCGCGCCGCGTTCGACAACGCCCTTCGGGACTTCATCGACCGCCTGCAACACGCACCGGACGTCATCGCACGCGCGGAGGCGATGAAAGAAGAGTGGCTCGCCGACTCTTCGGTCGCCGACCTCTCCGCCAAACTCTGGGAGACGATCCGGCACGCGGTCATCGCCTATGCCACGAGCGGCGACGCGAGCGCTCCCGGGCCCCTCGATCGCGGGCTCAGCGAGTTCGGCTCAGCCGTGCTCGCGAACCCGGCGTTGCTCGCCGAGGTCGACGACCTGTTGATCGATCTGACCGGAGGCGTCGTGGAGAAGTACCGTCACGAGATCGGGGACCTCATCGCGCAAACCGTGGCGGGTTGGGACCCCGAGGCGACGTCGCGGCGATTCGAGTTGGCGGTGGGACGGGATCTGCAGTTCGTGCGGATCAACGGGACGATCGTGGGTGGCCTCGTCGGCCTCGCGATCTACACGGTCAGTCGGTTTTGGCCCTGACGTGCACATGAGGTAACTGCGTCCAACCTTTCCAATGCACCGGGGCGTCTACGAGCCGAACCCCGGGCCGTCCGTCAATCTCAATCCGTTTGCTTTCCGACCGTCTGGCCGTCCGGCCATCCGCCCGTCGTGTCTGCCATGCCCGCTCGAGGCCCGCCGCGAATCGGTCCGCGGCGGCCGCGTCATCCCACACCGAGTACCACACCAACGCTTCGCCATCCGGTCCGAGGACCTGATAGCGGTCTCCGTCCCATCCGGTCGCCAATCTCGCCGCCTGCGCCTCGTCGCCCAAATGCTGTTGTAAGAGCAGCCGCGTCTCGAACTCGCCGAGCCCATCTTCGAACCGCAGCGTATCGGGCGCCGGCCCGAACGCGAGCTCCGTCGGCTCGTCACCGGCGGCGAAGCGATCGGGATGGAGGATTTGCTCGGTGGACGTCGGCATCGTGGTGAGCACGGACTGGCCGACGCGGTGGCGGCGAAACCAGACGACGAAGTCCGCACCGCCCAAGTACGGGAAGATCAGCCCCTCGCGTAACCACAGCGGTGCGCGCGCGAATCGCTCCATCTGTGTCGTCTGCAGGCGCGCCATCACCGCCCGCTGCCGCCAGAACCAGCCGATGGGAAACGTGTCCGGGAGCTGCTCGGGCATCAGCACCGAGAGCTGCACGATGGTGGCCTGGCCTTCGAGGATCGCCTGCGCCGCCGAGCGACGATCGTTGTGGCCCTGTTGCGTGATGATCGAGTCGAGCGAGACGTACTGATCCTGCAGCGCGTGCACCAGCTCGTGCGACACCACGACGCGGAGCGTCGATTCCTCGATGTCGGCGGGGATGTACAGGGCGTTCGAGTCGGGGTCGTAGTAGCCCGCGATTTGCTCGGTGTACAGGTCGATCATCGTCGACCGGAGCTGCATCGAGTCAGGAATCAACCCAAACCGATGCAACGCCGCCTCGAGGCCCGCGAGTTCGCTCGGCGGGAGATCCTGGTCGAACTTGTGAATGACGTAGTCCCGCACCTGGCTGCGCGAGCGGCGGAGGACCAGGGGCTGCCGCTTGAAGGTCAAGTGCGCGGCCTGCGCGACTGACGGCATCATTCCCCGTACCATGTCCCGCAGCTGCGCCTCGCTCTGCACCGCCTCGGCGCGCTCGCGGCACGCGACCATCACCAGCGCGGCGCCGAGGACGACGGCGCCGGTCAGCCGGTCCATTCGATGCCCTTGCCTACCGCCGATGCGACGACGCGCGCGACATCCTTGCCCGACACGACGATCCCCTGCCGCTCGAGCTCCTCGCGGAGGAGGCGGTCGAGCTCGCTGCGCTGGTCGGCGAGCGTCGGAGGGCGGCCAACGGCGGCGGAGGTCGGCGCAGGTTCCTCCGCCGCCGTTCGCCGCCCCTCGCCACCTAGCATTTCTCGAAAGTCCGCCACCACCTGATCGAGCACCGTCCCGAGGTCTGGCATCGGCTCGTCAGGTGCTCGCTCCTCCGTCAACCCGCGCTTGATCAATGCCTCGATCTTGCGGCGCTCGCGGATCAGCCGGTCGAGCTCGGGGGAGACTTGCGCCGTGGCCTGCGCGTGCGCGCAGGCTTCGTCGAGCACGTCGATCGCCTTGTCGGGACGCGCACGCTCGGGGACGAAGCGGTCGGTGAGGACGATCGCCGCCTTGAGCGCGTCGTCCGCGATCGCGACGGCGTGGTGACGCTCGAGGCGCGACCGCCGGGCCACCAGCACTTCCCACGTCTGGATCGCGTCCAGCTCTTCGATCGTCACGGGCTGGAACCGGCGCTCGAGGGCGGGATCCTGGCGGACCCACTTGTCGTACTCTTCGCCGGTGGTCGCGCCGATCACCCGCATGTCGCCGCGCACCAGGGCGGGCTTGAGCATGTTGGCGGCGTCCATCGCGACGCCCATCGCGGTGCCCTGCCCGATCAGATTGTGCAGCTCGTCCACGAACAGGATGAGGTCCGCGTTCGCCGACATGGCGCTGATGAGCCGGCGCAGCCGGTCTTCGTACTGGCCCCGGAAGGCGGTCCCGGCGAGGAGCGCCACGTGATCGAGCTGCAGGATGCGCGCGTCCTTGAGGGCCGGCGGGACCTCGCCCGACGCGATGCGCTGGGCGAGTCCTTCGACGATGGCGGTCTTCCCCACGCCGGCCTTGCCCACGAGGCCGGGGTTGTTCTTCCCCTGGCGCAGCAGGATGTCGACGACCCGAGCGATCTCGGCGTCGCGGCAGCGCACGGGCTCGAGATCGCCGCGGCGCGCCAGCGCCGTGAGGTCGATGCCCACCCGTTCCAGAATGTCGGACGTGTCGAAGAGACCTGCGAAGGGATCGCCCATGCGGGAGAGGCTCAGTGCACTTTCAAAAAGTCGGCATACCAGGAGATCATCGCGTCCCCGAACACGAAGGTCACGGCCGCGCCGAGGGCGAGGAAGACGCCGAAGGGCAGCTCGTAGCGCCGCCATTGCTTGATCTTCATGACCATCAGGGGGAGGTAGAACGCGCTGCCGAGCAGCGCCGCGACGAAGATCGTCAGCAGCGCGTTCTTCCACCCGACGAACGCCCCCACCATCGCGAGCATTTTCACGTCACCCCAGCCCATCGCCTCTTGATTGAAGACCCACCCGCCGGCCACGCGCACGATCCACAGGACGCCCCAGCCCACGCCCGCCCCGAGGAGCGCGGCGACGAGCGCCGTGAATCCGCCCGCCAGGGACAGCGCGAGGCCGATGACCAGGCCGCCCAGGCTCAACTCGTCGGGAATGATCTTGTGCCTGGCGTCGATTACCCCGATGCCCAGAAGGATGGTCCCGAAGATCGCCGCGGCGACGGCCCTGGCGCTGGGACCGTACGCCAGGAGCGACACGACCCACAGGAGCCCGATGAACGCTTCGATGAGCGGATACTGAATGGAAATCGCCTTGTGACACCAGCGGCACTTGCCGCGCAGCCAGAGCCACGAGAACACCGGGATGTTGTCGCGCCAGGCGATGCGCTGCTTGCACTGTGGGCACGTGGACGGCGGATGCAGCAGCGACCGGCGTTTGGGGTCCTCATGCCAGAGCCGGAGGATGCAGACGTTGAGGAAGCTGCCAAGGCAGAGCCCGAGGACGGCGGCGCCGAGGATCAGAATGGGTTCACCGCCCACGCAGCACCTCGTAGAGCAGGATGCCTGCCGCGACCGCGACATTGAGCGACTCGGCCCCGCGCGACAGCGGGATCGCGACCCGCTGCGCGGAGACAGCGTTGAGCTGCGGCCGGATCCCGGCCCCCTCGTTCCCCACGATCACCGCGATGAGCTCCTCCCGTTTCACGTTTCCGTCCAGCGCGCGGGCGAGCGGCACGCCGTCGACGGCGGCCGCCCACAGCGTGAGGCCACGCTGCCGCGACCAGGCGATGAATGGGGCGTCGTCGAGTGGGACGACCGGGTGACGAAACGTGGCGCCCATCGCGCTGCGCAGCGCCTTCGCGTTCATCGGGTCGGCGGTGCCCCGCAAGATGACGGTCGCGTCGGCACCCAACGCGTGGGCGGTACGGATGAGCGTTCCCAGGTTTCCCGGATCCTGCACGCCGTCGACCACGAGCACCGCGCCGCCCGGCGCTGGGGAAACGTCCGCGACCGTCCAAATGCGCGGCGCCACGACGGCGAGAACCCCCTGCGGCGTCTCGGTACCCGCGAGCTGGCCGAAGGTGCGAACGCCGACCTCCTCGACGGTGATCGCATGACTCGCGAGTTCGGCGACGAGCGACTGGCCCCGCGTGGTGCGGGCGAGGTCGGGGGAGACGAGCGCGCCCTCGAACTCGAGGCCCGCCGCGAGCGCTTCCTCCACCAGCCTGACGCCTTCGAGCACGGCGAGACCGCGGCGGCCTCGTGCCTTGCGGCGTTGTAGATCGCGGACCGTTGTCTGCAGATTACTGGCGATGCGAGCCCCTCCCCGGCGCCCTGTCGGCGTACCCCTTAACATGGCCCCCCCGGCCGCGTTCGCCAAGCTGGTGACGCGATGAGAGTCGCGCTCACCATCGCCGGCTCCGATTCGGGCGGCGGCGCGGGGATCCAGGCGGACCTCAAGACCTTCCACCAGTTTGGCGTCTTCGGCACCAGCGTGATCACCGCGGTCACGGCGCAGAACACCGCCGGCGTGCACGCGTGGCAGGCGCTCCCCGCCGGCCTCGTGTCGCAACAAATCGACGCGCTCGCCACCGATCTCCCGCCCGATGCGGTGAAGAGTGGGATGCTTGGCTCAGGCGAGCTGGTCGAGACGGTCGCGGCAGGGATCGAGCGCTACGCACTCCGGCACTACGTGCTCGATCCCGTGATGGTGGCGACGTCGGGGGACCGGCTCCTCGAGGCCGCCGCGGAAACGCAGATCGCGGGGCGGCTCGTGCCGCTCGCGGCGCTCGTCACGCCCAATCTCGACGAGGCGCGGATTCTCGTGCAGCACGACGTGCGGACGCCCGACGAGATGGAGCGCGCGGGGCGCGCGCTCCTCCGCATGGGAGCGCGCGCCGCCCTCGTGAAGGGCGGACATCTGGCGGGAGACGAGGTGGTGGACGTGCTGGTGACGGATGGATCCGTGCGCCGCTTCGCGCGACCGCGTATCGATTCGCCCTCGACCCATGGTACGGGCTGCACACTCTCGGCGGCGATCGTCGCGGGGCTCGCGCTCGGCCGGCCCCTCGAGCAGGCCGTCGCCGACGCATTGGATTATGTGCACCGCGCGATCGCCGCGGCGCCGGGCCTGGGACGCAGCGGCGGTCACGGGCCCCTGAATCACTTCGTGCCCGCGCCGCCGCGGCCCCCGAGCGACGGCCTGTAGAACCTAGGCGTCTCGGCAGCTCGGCGTCTTTGTTACGGATTCCACCAGTACGTCGCCTTCAGCATGAAGATGTTCTCGGCCGGCGCGCGGAACATCCGGCGCATCGACTGGCCGAACTGGAAGTCGCCGACGTCCTCGAAATCCGACCGGCTCTGCGTCCACACGAAGAACAGCGTCGAGCCGGGCAGGTACTCCCAGCGCAACACCGCATTGCCCCGCAGCGACTTGAAGTTGAAGTCGGGATTGTACGGCGCCGCGGCCGGCGTGTAGTCGTTGCTGCGCGGCCGGGCGAGCTGCTTGAAGTCGTCGTACTTCCCCGCCGAGATCAGTGGCTGCGCGTACAACTGCAGCGACAGCGTCGGGCTGTACGTCCAGTTGAGGCGGATCCCGGCCGACAATTCCGTTTGGCGCAGCTGCGCGAACACGTACTGCGTGCCGTAGGTCGCGGTCGCCGCGGTGTCGGGAATCGCGTCGACGTACTGCACCGGATTCCGGAGCTTCGAGAAGTTGGGCCCGATGGTGACCGAGACGTTCGGTGCAGGGCGGTACTGCACGTTGGCGTAGCTCCACCACTCCACGTCGCGGGCCGAGCGGTAATACGTGCCCGCCCCGGCGCCGACGGTGAACGTCTTGCGGCTGTCGCTGCTGAGGTCGATCCCGAACTGGTATCCCGGCGGCGTGAGGGTGAGCGGACCGCCGCGCGTGCGGCGGTTATTCACAGTCCACGGGTTGTACGCCACGTTCCAGTTGATCGAGTAGTAGTTGAGAAACTGCACGTACCCGAAGTTGAAGATCCCCGACCAGTTGATGTTGCCGTCCCAGTCGTAGCTCCGGAACACGGCGCCGCCCGCCTCGGCGTACCGGAAGACCTTCCCCGGCTTGGTCCACGTGCGACCACCGCCCAGGTGCGCGTTCACGACCCCGGTGCGTGACAGGAAGCCGATGTCGTTCACGTCGAACGACGGGGAGATGAAGCCGAAGGCGGAATTCACGAACGTGTTGCCGCGCTGCTTGGCGAGCGTGAATCGTCCCGCCATGCCGTCGAGCGCCGTCGCCGTCGTGTCGACGCCGAGCGAGCGCCCGTCCGGTTGCTGGAAGTAGTGCGTGGAGCTGCGCTGCACGGCGGTGATGCGGGCCGGCGTCCCCGCGATCCGCGACGCCGCGACCCACCCCGTCGTGACCCACGTCTTGCTGGTATCGAGGAACGTCCAGCCATCGGCGCCGAACATCAGGCCGCTCGAGTTCCGGACGTCGCGCAAGGCGACGTCATCGAAGGACCGCACGGCGACCGTCGAGAGGAAGCCCAGGCCCTGGCGACCCTTGTGGAACTCCTTCTGGGCCCGGTAGACGCCGTAGGCGGCCAGTGGTTCGATTTCCTGGTTCCACCGCGCGCCCAGGCTGTCGACAAGCGTCGCCTGCTCGCGCGCGGTCACGGCGGTGAGTCCGCCGACGTTCCAGCTTCCGCCCAGCTTGCCCGTGAGTTTCAGCGCGCCGAGGATGTGGGCGCCATCGGGCCCGTCCGCGTAGCCGCCCGCCGGCGCGCCGACGCCGAGGGACCGGCCGATGCGGCGGCTATAGAAGAAGCTTGGTCCCGCCCAGTTGAACCCCCAGTAATTCCGCTGCCCGCCGACCCCGAAGTCGAAGGTGGACGACCCTTCCACGAAGAAGGGGCGCTTTTCACTGAAGAAGGTCTCGACGTCGCTCAGGTTGACGACGGCAGGATCGACTTCGACCTGCCCGAAGTCCGGATTGACCGTCGCGTTGAGCGTGAGGTTCGACCCCAGGCCGATGCGCACGTCCGCGCCGAATCCAGGCGTCAATTGCGAGCCATCGTTGAACGGATCGCCGGCCGCGTGGGGCGTGAATGCCGCGCGCGTCGTCACATACGGCATGACCTCGAGGCGCCGCGGCGGCTCGATCCGCTCGATGCCCACAAGATCCGGGAAGCGCGACACGAACCCGCTGCCGTTCTTGGGCGTGAAGACGATGTAGTCGTATTCGTTGCGGCGAGCGATGTCGCGGCGGAAGTTGATGCCCCAGACATACTGCGTCTGCTTCACGAACCGGAGCTGCGAGTAGGGGATCCGCATCTCGGCGGTCCACCCCAGCGAATCGCGAGTGACCTTCCCTTCCCAAACGCCGTCCCAGGTATCGTCGTCCCATTCGTCGTTGAACAGCGTGCCATCGTACAGCGTCCCGGCGGCACTGATGCCGAAGTAGAAGCCGCTGCGCTTGTCGTGATAGGGATCGATGAAGACTTGAAAGCGATCGGACATGGTGCCTTGGTCCCGGCGCGCCAACCGCGCGACGATCGAATCGGCGCGCGAGTCGTAGAGGCGGGCCGCGATATACAGGGCCGCGTCGTCGTAGGCGATGTACACGACGGTGCTCTCGCTCGCGGCCTCACCTTCCTTCGGATCGCGTTGCACAAAGCCCGAAATCCGCTCGGCCGTTTGCCACATCGGTTCGAGCAGGTAGCCATCGATCGTGAGGGGCCGGGCGAGGCGCACCGCGCGCAGAGACTGCGGCGCCGTGAGCGGCGAATCGACCGGGACCGCCGGCGGATACACAGCGGCCAGAAGCAGGCACAGCGAAAGCGTCGTCATGGAACCCGGCTCGGTTGAACGGTGAACAGAGTCGCGATTCGCTGACGGCGAGCGCGCGTGCCAACGACCATATGACAGGCGTGGAGCGTAAAGGGTTGCAACGGGAACGTCAGAAACCGGTGGGGGGGGACAGCTACAGCCTGCGCAGGACTCCCCTGATGACCACGCCCAGGATGCGGGCGATCTCCTTGCCCGCCGCCAGGACCTCGTCGTGTGCGAGCGCCTCGCCGGTGATCCCGGCGGCGGGGTTCGTAATCGAAGAGAACCCCAGGCAACGGATGCCGCGCGCCCGGGCCGCCAAGACCTCGGGGACGGTGGACATCCCCGAGGTCT
>Ga0193719_10000869_pt1 | contig 11736 bp, 12 predicted proteins | sample U2a2metaG_FD_160103 | JGI IMG/M metagenome (GOLD analysis project Ga0193719, IMG submission 160103) | Soil microbial communities from a riparian zone of the East river system, Colorado, United States - U2a2 | ecosystem: Environmental > Terrestrial > Soil > Riparian zone | place: USA: East... | reverse complement strand
TGGCGCGCTTAGCCCAAAAATAGCGCCAACCTAAGCCAAGCCAAGGTCCATTCCCCTGTTCCCAATCCCATGAGGCGCTCGCTTGCGACGCCGACCAAAGGCCGTGGCGGCTTAGCCGCCGCGGCCGTCTAAATCCCAAGGTAGGGCGAGCCGCGTTACAAATAGGACCAACAAGTCGCAATTAGGGCCGTTCGGCCTATGGCGTCCGTCCGAAACGCGTGCAACAGTGCCGCATCTTCAAGAACGGCATTTGACCGTAAAGGAAAGACAGCTACCGTGAGCTAGAGGATTTTCTGGGGAGGGGAGCCTTGAGCGCGCAAGCCGAGAAGGCACGTCCGACAACAGTGGCCGAGCTGCTGGAAACGGATGAAGCGAAGGGTCTGCTGGAGACAGCGAGGCAGACCGGGTCGCTCGACACAACTGAGATCGCACTGGCGCTCGACGAGCTCGAGCTCGAGACCGCGCAGATCGACGACTTCTACCACGCTCTCGACGAGCTTCAGATCGAAGTGGTCGAGAACGGGACCAAAACTGAGGTGGAGCCCGCCGCACCCGAGCCTGAGGTGCGCGAGATCTCGACCGACTCACTGCAGCTCTTTCTCAAGGACGTCGGCAAGGTCGATCTGCTGACGGCCGCCCAGGAGGTCGAGCTCGCAAAGCGGATCGAGCGCGGCGACCACAGCGCGAAGCAGGAGATGGTCGAGGCGAACCTGCGCCTCGTCGTCTCGATCGCCAAGAAGTACCGCAACCAGGGCCTGCCGTTCCTGGATCTGATTCAGGAGGGGACGATCGGCCTCGTGCGCGCTGCGGAGAAGTTCGACCACCGCAAGGGCTTCAAGTTTTCGACCTACGCGACCTGGTGGATCCGACAGGCCGTCGCTCGCGCGCTTGCCGACAAGGCGCGGACGATCCGGATGCCGGTCCACATCGTCGAGAAGCTGAACAAGATCGTTCGTACCGAGCGGAAGCTGCGCGCCGAGCTGGGCCGGGAGCCCTTTGCCTTCGAGATCGGCGACGAGCTCGAGCTCGACGCCGACGAGGTCGAGTCGATCCGCCGCAGCTCGCAGCCGCCGGTCTCGCTCGAGAAGCCGGTCGGCGACGACGAGGAGTCGGAGTTCGGTCATTTCCTCACGGACGAGAACGAGGCGCTGCCGGACGAGGTCGCCGAGGAGGAGCTGCGCAAAGCCGCGCTCCGGAGAGTGCTCGGCAGTCTCTCGCCCCGCGAGCGCCGCGTGCTCGAGCTCCGCTACGGGCTCGACGGCGAGCATCCACGGACGCTGGACGAGGTCGGGCGGACGTTCAACGTCACGCGCGAGCGGATCCGGCAGATCGAGAACCAGAGCCTGAAGAAGCTGCGGGCGCTCGCAGAGGCTCAGTCTCTGAAGAACGTCGCGGCCTAAAGCCGCGGTAAAAACGGTTGAGGCGGCCGAGGGGTCACGGCCGCCACCGCCGTGCCCATAAACTCACGCGCCGTGGAACAGGCTTGGCTCGACGAGCTCTCCGAGTTCATCCGGATCCCGAGCGTCAGCGCGGATTCTGAGCGCGCCGCCGATGTGCGGGAGGCCGGCGAGTGGGTTTGCGATTTCGTTCGCCGCGCGGGTGGCGAGGCCGAGCTTCGCGAACGGGACGGTCATCCGCTCGCGCTCGGCGAGATCGCGGCCTCATCCGGAAACGGAGGCGCGCCGACGGTCATTTGCTACGGGCATTTCGACGTCCAGCCGCCGGCGCCGCTTGACCTCTGGGAGTCCGATCCGTTCGAAGCGACTGTCCGGGACGGCCGGATCTATGCGCGTGGCATCGCCGACGACAAGGGCCAGCTCTACATGCTCCTGAAGGCGGCGGAGGAGCTGGCGGGCGCGAACGCTCTGCCGGTCAACCTGCGCATCTGCTGCGACGGCGAGGAGGAGACCGGCGGTCATTCGATCGTCGACTTCCTGGCCGCCGACGAGCGGGGCGGCGACGCCTGCATCATCTTCGACACGGCAATGCTCAAGCGCGACGTGCCGCTCTTCAACCTCTCGACGCGCGGGCTCGTCTATTTTCACATCCGTGTGCGGACCGGCGATCGCGATCTCCACTCCGGCCTCTTCGGCGGCGCAGCCCTGAACGCCCTGCACGCGCTCGCGCAGGCACTCACCGCCGTTCTGGCAAAGGACGGGCGCCTGCCCGAGCCGTTGCGCGCGGGAATCGCTCCGCCGACCGACGAGGAGCTCGCCGGCTGGGCCAAGCTGACCCCGGGCTCGGAGGAGCTCGCGGGGCAGGGTGCGCGCCCGATGGACCCGAAGGCGGCGGAGGAGTTCTACATCCGCACGTTTGCGGAGCCCGCTCTCGACGTAAACGGCATCGAGGGCGGCTCCCCGCAGCTGCAGAAGACGGTGCTACCCGTCGAGGCCCACGCGAACGTCTCGATCCGCCTCGCACCCGGCCAGGATCCCGAGCAGATTGCGCCAGAGGTCGAGCGGCTGTTGCGCGAGGCGGCGCCCGAGAGGGCAGAGCTCGAGATCACCCGGCTCTCGTCCGCGCCCCCGGGCCTCGTCGACCCGAGCTCACCGGCGGTGCAGCTCGGCCTGGAAGCGTTCGAGCGGGCCCTCGGCACGCGCCCGCTGCTCGTTCGCTCGGGCGGCACGCTGCCGATCGTGCCCGCGCTCGCCGACAAGGGCATCCCCACGATCCTGACCGGTTTCGCCCTGCCGGACTCGAACATCCACGCGCCGAACGAGAACATCCCAGCGGACTACGTCCCGCTAGGCGTCAAGGCCGCGGCCGAGCTCTACAAAGCGTTCGCTGCGCTCTAGCTGACGGCGGCCGGCTCTTCGACGAGCCAGGAGTGTCCGAACCGTCGCATCTGCTCGATGATCGGCAAGAGCGCCTCGCCCTTCGCGGTCAGCTCGTATTCGACGCGCGGCGGCGATTCTGGGTAGCTCCGCCGCTCGACCATGCCTTCGTCCTCGAGCGCGCGAAGGCGCTCGGACAGCGTCCGCGGGCTGATTCCCGCGCACGAGTGCTCGAGCTCGGAGAAACGCCTGGGCCCTTCTGAGAGGTCGTGGACAAGGAGGGCGGTCCATTTTGCGCCGATGATCTCGGCGCAGGCGGCGACGGAGCATGTCTCGTCGTGGATCGCCTTCATCGTGCGCATTGCCCCTTGATCTTAGCGCCCGGGCTCCTGCTCTTTTGGGACCGGCTCGAGCTTGTAGCCGACGCCGTAGCGGGTCTGGATGAACGTGTGCAGCGGCGAGATGCGGTCGATCTTGTCGCGCAGCCTGCGGACGAAGACGTCGACAGTCCGATCACGGTGGGTCTCCCGGCGGCCCCAGATCCTCTGCAGCAGCTCGTCGCGCGTGGTTACCCGCCCTCGGTCGAGCGCCAGTGCGTAGAGGAGGCGGAACTCGGTTGGGGTCAGCTCGGCGCTCCTGCCGTCGACGTAGGCCTGCACCTCGCGTGGGTCGATCCGCAGCTCTTCGATCTCGATCGCGTCGCCGCGCTCCTCGGGCTGGGCGCGGACGCCGCGCCGCGCCGCCGCCTGGACTCGTGCGACGAGTTCCTTCATCGAGAACGGCTTGACGAGATAGTCGTCGGCGCCGATCTCGAGCGCATGCACGCGGTCGTGCTCGGTGCCGCGGGCGCTGACGACGATGATCGGCGTGCCGATTCCCTCGGCACGCGCGGATTCGATCAGGCTCCAGCCGTCGAGCCCAGGGAGCATCAGATCGAGGACGACGACGTCCGGCGCCTCGTAGCGCAGCCGCGCCAGCCCGACCTCGCCGCGACCGACCGTGACCGGGTCGAAACCGGCCCCGGAAAGGTGTTGTGCCATGCCCGAGGCGATCACCTCGTCGTCCTCCACGATCAGAACCTTCGCCATTCCACCTACCTTATTGAGCGTGAACGAGGATCCATACAGAGAGCTGAGAGTCGGTTTCACGGCAGCCGTTTCACACGAGCTGCGGACGCCCCTAGCGCGGCTGCTCGCTCTGATCGAGGGCGCGACCCTTCCCGGTGGCGATCCCTCGGCGGCGTTGGAGCAGGCTAGGGCCGAGGTCGAGTTGATGGACGAGTTGATCGACGACGTCCTCTTCTTGAGCGAGCTGGAGACCGGCCGTGAGGTCGTCTCGCTCGGCTCGACCCGGGCGGCTCCGCTGCTCCGCGAGATCGTCGCCGAGCTCGCCGAGCGGTCCGAACGGGCCGGGGTGGAGCTCCAGGTCGAAATCGAGGACGAGGAGCTCGAGCTGCCGCTGCGGGCCCGGATGCTGCGGATCGTCGTCCAGAACCTGGCCGAAAACGCTCTCCGTCACGCCGGCGAGGGCGCGGCGTGCGTGATTTCGCTGCGGCGGGAGGACGGGGAGCGCGTCCTTTCGGTGCGAGACGACGGCGCCGGTGTTGACAGGGAGGACCTGCCACGTTTGTTCGAACGCTTCTACCGCGCGGACCGCGCCCGCGCCTCGCGTGGGAGCGGGCTCGGCCTCGCGATCGTCAAGCATGTCGTCGAGGCCGCCGGCGGGCAGGTCGAGGCCCTCGGCGCACCAGCCGAGGGCCTCGAGATTCGCTGCCGCTTTCCCTAGGAATGGATCCGGCGGACCATCGCCCGATCGGCGGTCTGCACGAGCTTCGGCAGCGGATAGAACTTGAGCGGCGGGCCGTACTTCTGGCCGCCCGAGATCGCCCAGTTGATGAACTGCTTCAGCGTCGCGGCCTTGTTCGCCTTCAGCGGCGCGATCACGTAGGTGAACGTGCAGATCGGGTAGGCCCTTGGCTGAGTCTTGGGCGGGTTGACGATGGAGAGCTCACCGTTCTTCGGCACCCTCTTGATCGTCGCGGCCGCGGCCGCAATCCCGCGTAGGCCCGGAAGCTGGAACTTGCCGGCACTGTTCTGCACTTTCGCGAACTTGAAGCCGTTCTTCAGCGAATAGGCGACGTCGACATAGCCGATCGCGCCGTCAGTCCGAGAGACGACGCCGGCCAAGCCGGAGCTGCCGCGCCCGCCAATCCCGGTTGGGAAGTTCGGCTGCGTTCCTACGCCAACCTTCTTCTTCCATTCCGGGCTGACTCTGGAGAGGTAGTCCGTGAAGTTGTACGAGGTCCCGCTCCCGTCGCTTCGGTAGACCGGGGTGATCTTCAGGTCCGGAAGTTTCACGCCCGGGTTGATCTTCTTGATCGAGTTGTCGTTCCACTTCGTGATGTGGCCGAGGTAAATGCCGGCGATGATCTTGCCGGTCAGTTTCAGCCCGTACGCGATTCCGGGAACGTGATACGGGACCGACGTCGCAGACAGCGCCCACGGGATTTGCTCGCAACCCTTGCAAGCAGTCGCCTGATCGGTCGTCAGCGGAGCGTCACTCGCGCCGAAGTCGACCGTGCGGGCGGTGATCGCTGCGATGCCGGCGCCACTGCCGACCGACCCGTACGTGATCTGCGCGTTCTTGTAGTTGGCCTGCCACTGGGAGACGAGCGGGAACACGAATGAGCTGCCCGCCCCTTTCAGGCTGCCGCTCGTGCTGCTCGCGGCGGCAAAGCTGGCGCCGAGCACGAGCGCAGCGGCCGCGAGCGCGGCCGCGATGATTGTCCTCCGTGACACTCTTTTCTCCTTCTCCTCGATGACGCCAGAAATGGCACCGCAAGCATCGAAGCCGCCCGGTCAACGGTGGGCTGAAACGTGGTTAGCGGGTGGTGACGGTCTGGTGAACAGCGCAGGGATCGGCTTGACGCAGCGTTAGTGTCCGCGCGCGTGAGCGCGGTGCCCTCGACGCAGCCTTTGCCGAACCGCCGACGGCTCGGTGACCGGCTCGGTGATCTTGGCCTCCACGGTCTGACAGGCGCTGCGACGGCTGCGGCGGGGGTCCTGCTCGGCGCAATCGCGTGGAAGATCTTCGACATCGCCTCGCCCGCGATCTCGAAGTTTGGGTTCGCCTTCATCACCCGCCAGGGCTGGGACGCAGTCCACAGCAAGTTCGGTGCGTTGGACCTGATCTGGGGCACGGCTCTGACCTCTTTCCTCGCGCTCCTGATCGCGACCCCGATCTCGATCGCGATCGGGCTTTACCTGAGCGAGCTCGCGCCGCGCGGGGCCCGCACGGTGATCGCGTCACTGGTCGAGCTGCTGGCGGCGATTCCGAGCGTCGTGCTCGGCCTCTGGGGGATTCTCGTCCTGGGCCCGTTTGTCGGCACTGATCTCGAGCCCTGGCTGCACCGCCATCTCGGGTTCATTCCGCTCTTCGACGGCTCGCCCCAGAACGCGGGGATCCTGGTCGCGGTGCTCGTGCTGACGATCATGATTGTCCCGATCACCTCGAGCATCTGCCGGGAGCTCTTCCTCGGAGTGCCGACCGAGCTTGAGCAAGGCGCGTTTGCGCTCGGCGCCACGCGCTGGGAGATGGTGCGCGGGGTTGTTCTCCCGTATACGCGCACCGGTGTGAGCGCGGCCGTGATCCTCGGTTTAGGGCGAGCGGTCGGCGAAGCGATCGCCGTCACCCAGGTGATCGGCGCCGGACATGGGATTCACTGGTCGCTGTTCGCGACCGGGGACACGCTGGCCAGCAAAATCGCCGGCGAGTACCAGGGGGCCGCGACGAACATCCAGATCGCCTCGCTCGTCTATCTCGCGGCGATCCTACTCGTGATCTCCCTGCTCGTGAACCTGACGGCGCAGTTCATCGCGCGCCGGTTCTCCCATGAGCGTGGAGGGGGAAGCTGATGGCTGTCGACGCCGGCCGCTACGCCCTAACCCTCAGTCGCCGGACGAGGCGGCGCAAGCTGGTCAACCTGTTTATGCAGGCGCTCGCGACGCTCGCAGCCCTGGCTGCGGTCGCGGTGCTCGCACTCGTGGTCGTGTCGGTAGCGCAGCGCGGCGCGAGCGCGCTCAGCTGGGACTTCTTCACGAAGAACGCTGCGACCTTCGGCGAGAGCGGCGGCGGCGTCGCCAACGCCCTCGTGGGCAGCCTCGTGATCGTCGCGCTGGCGACTGCGATAGCTGTACCGGTTGGCATCCTGATTGCGCTTTACGTGAGCGAGTTTGCGCCGCCGCGCGTCGCCGACCTGGCCAGGCTCGTGCTCGACGTTCTCAACGGACTGCCCTCGATCATCATCGGCATCTTCGTCTTTGGCCTGCTCGTGATCGGCAGCGGACAGGCCGCGTGGAAGGGCTCGTTCGCGCTTGCGATCATCATGCTGCCGCTCGTCGCGCGAGCGACCCAGGAAGTGCTCGCGCTCGTCCCGAGCACTCTGCGGGAGGGGGCGCTCGCGCTTGGCGCCAGCCGATGGCGCACGGTTCTCGGGGTCGTCCTACCGACGAGCCTCGGCGGCATCCTCACGGGAACCGTGCTTGCGGTTGCGCGCGCCGCCGGCGAGACGGCTCCCTTGCTCTTCACGACGTCGATCGCCGCCAATGCCGTCACTTGGGATCCGCGGCAGCCGGTGCTCTCGATACCGGTCGACATCTTCGCCTTGTCCGAATCTCCCGATCCCGCCGATCATGCGCGCGCCTGGGCGCTTGGATTCGTGCTGATCAGCTTCGTCCTCGTGATCAGCCTGACTGCGCGGTTGCTACTCGCCCGGTACCGAAAGAGGCTGGAGGGTTGACCATGGAGGCGGATACGATGCGTGCGGTGACGCCGATCGAGATCGCTCAGGCTCGCGAGGCGCCGCTGAGCGCCTCAAATCGCGAAGCCGTCTTCGAAACACGGGGGCTGACGGTCAGCTACGGGAAGGCGCCCGCCGTCTTCAACGTCGATCTCTCGATCTACCGCAACCTGGTGACGGCGATCATCGGGCCGTCCGGCTGTGGCAAGAGCACGTTCCTGCGGTCGCTGAACCGAATGAATGATCTCATTCCGAGCGCCCGGGTCGAGGGCGAGGTTCTCTACCACGGGCAGAACATCTACGGTGACGGGGTCGATCCGGTCGAGGTGCGCAGGCGGATCGGGATGGTGTTCCAGAAGCCGAACCCGTTTCCGAAATCGATCTACGACAACGTCGCCTGGGGCCTTCGCGTGCTGGGAATGAAGGACGATCTCGACGGTCGCGTCGAGCGGGCGCTAACCCAGGCAGCGCTCTGGGACGAGGTCAAGGACCGGCTCAAGAAGAGCGCGTTCAGCCTCTCCGGCGGTCAGCAGCAGCGGGTCTGTCTGGCACGTGCGATCGCAGTCGAGCCGGATGTCGTCCTTCTCGACGAGCCCGCTTCGGCGCTCGATCCGATCGCGACCTCGAAGATCGAGGATCTGATGCACGAGCTGAAGAACGAGTACACGCTCGTGATCGTCACTCACAACATGCAGCAGGCGGCGCGGGTCGCGGACATGACCGCGTTCTTCACGCTCGAGCGAACCGAGAGCGGCGGGCACGGCGTGCTGGTCGAGTACGACGAGACGCCCAAGATCTTCACGCAGCCCGCCGACAAGCGGACCGAGGGCTACGTCACCGGCCGGTTCGGCTAGGCGCCGGTTTTCGCGAAAAGTCGAGGGGTACGATGGCTGAGATGCGAATCACCTTCCAGGAGGAGCTCGAGCAGGTCGAGGCGGCTCTCCAGGAGGAAGGCGACTACGTCCTCCGAGCCCTGCGCGCCGCGGTGAACGCCGTCGAGCAGGCGGACGCCGAGCTTGCCGACGAGGTGATCGCCTTCGACGACGAAGTCGACAGCCGCTACCTCTCGATTCAGGAGGGTATTCAGTCCCTGCTCGCACGCCAGACGCCGGTTGCGGTCGACCTGCGCCTCGTGCTCGCGATGCTGCACGCGAACCTGCATCTCGAGCGGATGGGGGACTACTGCGTCACGATCGCCAAGCTGACGAAGCTGGTCTCCGACGTGGAGCCGGACGAAGGGCTCGTCCAGGCGTTCGAGGAGATGGGTCAGCGCGCGGAGGAGATGATCCGCGTCGCGTTGGACTCGTTCCAGCGGCGCGACCTCGAGGGAGCCTCTTCGCTGGTCGACCTCGACGAGCTGATCGACCGCGCCAACCGCCGGGCGGTCGAGCGCGTGCTCGACCTCGGCGGGGACACCTCGAAGCGAGAGTGGGGGCTGCGGATGATCATCGTCTCCCGCTGCCTCGAGCGCATCGGCGACCACGCCGTCGACATCGGCGAGCAGACGGCCTTCCTGATCACCGGGGAGTTTCGCGAGTTCACTGATGCATCTCATCAAGGCGCAGCTGAATAGACAGAGGGCCGGCCGCGAGGCCGGCCCTCTGTCCGTTGGATGAGCGGCCCGAGCCTAAGGGGAGGAGAAGAGTTCGGGCGTACTCGTTACGACGGCCCGCGAAGTCGGCTGTTAGGCGGCCTTACCAACACCAAACCTTCAGTCCCAGGGTGGCGGATTGTGCACCCAGGCGCCGCCTAGCATCGTCGCTACGACCTGCACGTCGGGCAGCTCACTTGGGGGGCACACCATAGGATCGCGGTCGAGCACGACCAGGTCGGCGTAGTACCCCGGAAGCAGCTTGCCGCGGCGCCGCTCGTCGCCGGCGAGCCAGGCCGGATTGACCGTCGAGGCCTGCAGCGCCTGCTCGACCGTGAGCGCCTGCTCCGCATGCCACGCGGGGCGATCGTCCAGCGTCCGGAGTGCGCCTGCGCAGATCCCGGCGAGCGGGTCGAGCTCCTCGATCGGTGCGTCCGAGCCGTTCGCGAGGAGCGCGCCGGAGTCCCAGAGCGAGCGGAACGCATAGGCGCACGCGGTCTTGCCGGCCCAAAAGCGGTCGGCGAGGTCGCGGTCGGACGGCGCATGCGAGAACTGCACCGAGGCTGCAACTCCGAGCTGCCCGAAGCGCTCGACGTCCTCGGGCGCCAGCAGCTGCGCGTGCTCGATCCGCTGGCGAATCCCGAGCGGCTGCCATTCGCTGCGCGTCTCCTCGAAGGCGTCGAGCGCGTCGCGGTTGGCCCGATCGCCGATCGCGTGCACGGCGATTGGAAAGCCCGCCCGCGCCGCGTGGCGGATCAGCTCGGCGAGCTCGTCGCGGCTCGTGATCTCGACCCCCGTGCCGTCGAGCATGCGGGCAGTCTGCGAGCCGAGCGTGCCGTCCATGAACGCCTTCAGATAACCGAGCTTCAGCCGCGGGTTGCCGAAACCGGCTGCGATCCCGACGCCTGCGAGATCGTCCGCTTTCTCGGCCGGCAGCGACTGCCACACCCGTAGCGAGAGCGGGCGCTCGGAGGCGAGCCGCTGCCAGAAGCGCAGTGCGCCCAGCCAGCCGTCCTTGTCGTGAACGGCGGTGACGCCGCGGGAGTTGGCGAGCTTGATCGCCGACCGCATGGCGTCGACGTATTCCTCGTCGGTGGTCTCGATGTAGGCGTCGCGAAAGTGCCAGCAGGACTCCTCGCGCAGGACGCCGGTCGGCTCGCCATGCTCGTCGACCTCGACGACGCCGCCTGGGACCTCCAGGTCGCCGTTAGCGCGGTCGAGCGCGGCGGAGCTGAGCCAGACCGAGTGCGAGTCTCGCGCCATCAGCGCGATAGGCGTCGCGCCGGCGACCTCGTCGAGCAGTTCCTTCGTCGGTTCGACCTCTGGCTGCCAATCGCCGCTTCGCCAGCCGCGGCCGAGCAGCCAAGTGCCCGGACGCGCTGGGAGTGCGGCGCGAACGCGGGCCAGCGCCTCGTCGAGCGAGCCGGCGTCCTCGAGCCGAACCTCGTGCTGGGCCATCGCCCAGGTCGGGAAGTGCACGTGCGAGTCCGTGAAGCCCGGAAGCGCGCAGCGTCCACCGAGGTCGACGCGCTCCGGGCTCGCGAGCGCGGTCTCGTGTGTCCCGACCCCGCCGGCGATCCACTCGCCTGCGATCGCGAGTCCGCGGGCCGTCGGCAGCGACGGCTCCATCGTCCGGACGATGCCGTTCTCGAGGATCACCGCGGCGAAGCGTATGCCGACTTGACCGCGCCGCTGGACCGAATGATCATCTGTGGGGTCAAACGGCAGACGAAGGAGGCGCTCGTGGCGACCGACTGGTACATGGAAGGGCCCTGGTTCAAGAACTGCAACTGCGACCCGGGCTGTCCGTGCGACTTCAACCAGTTTCCGACGCACGATCACTGCGAGGGCGCGGTGGCGATGCGAATCGACAAAGGCAACTTCGGCGACGTCGACCTGACCGGGCTCCACTGGGCAGGAACCGTCAGGTGGCCCGGCGCGATGCACGAGGGCAACGGCGAGGTCGTCCCGATCATCGACGAGCAGGCCGACGAGCGGCAGCGCGATGCGCTCCTTCAGATCTTGAGCGGCCAGCAGGGCGACACGTTCTTCGAGATCGTCGCCGCGGTCTGTCCGAATGTGAAGGAGCCGCAGTTTGTCCCCTTCGACTTCGAGTTCGACCTCGAGTCGCGCACGGGACGCGTCAAGGCGGGTGACGTTCTCGAGACGGAAAGCGACACCATGCGCGGGATCGACCCACCGGACCCATACCGCGTCGTTGTCCGGATCCCCGGCGGCTTCGAGTACACAGGCGAGAATGAGGAGGCCGAGACGGCGGTGGCGACCAAGCTCGTCGCGAAGGGCGATGTCGAGTTCTTGGACACGAACAGCCACAGCTCGATGGCATACGTCCGCCACGGCAACGCCTTCCAGGAGAAGTACACGCCGACGGTCGTCGAAGAGCGGTAGTCCGAATGTCCTTGCCGAGGCCCGTCGCCGTCTCGGGCGCGCTGCTCGGCGCCGCTCTCGTCGCCTGGATCGTCACCTACCAGCGCATGCACGGCATGGACGCCGGCCCAGGCACCGACCTGGGCGGCATCGGGTGGTACCTCGGCATCTGGGTGACGATGATG
>Ga0193719_10000868_pt1 | contig 11739 bp, 16 predicted proteins | sample U2a2metaG_FD_160103 | JGI IMG/M metagenome (GOLD analysis project Ga0193719, IMG submission 160103) | Soil microbial communities from a riparian zone of the East river system, Colorado, United States - U2a2 | ecosystem: Environmental > Terrestrial > Soil > Riparian zone | place: USA: East... | reverse complement strand
CCCGTAAACTGAATGCAACTGGTCAAGCGTGCGGGGTATATCCTTTGCTACACTAAAATCGAAGCTACGGGGCGGTTAGCTCAGCTTGGTTAGAGCGCCTGCCAACCAGAAACTTTACCCTTCAATGTCACCCGTTTTCTTTTCTTGTACTTGCTGACCACCGCGTCTGCCCACATTGCCCTCGTTTACCCCTGTTTAACCCACCGCTGTGCACTACCTGTGCACTGAAATCTTAGCGCTGTCCGGCGGAGATATTTGTGTGGTTTTGTGCGGTCATGTCCGGGCTTATCAGTTACGAAAAGGCTACACTGCGCGTTCTGGGTATATCCTCGATTCCATCGGCGATTTGCCGGAGGTAATACCTATTACTCCGACCTCACATCTGCTGGCTACAGAGGTGAACGCTTCCGGTACGCTGCGGCGCGTCTCCAGTGGATACGTATCTCACCATAAAATTCGGGAGAGGCGACGTGTCGGTCCAGATGGAGTGTGTCCAGAACTGCGTTGTACACATCCTCCTCGTAGCTGGTCCCTACCGCTGACATCCCACAACCAACCGCAATCCTATTCAATACTTTGGGAAGCCACTCAGCTAATCCCTTGAGTGCTGTCTCCGCAGCACCTATTTCGGTCGGATGGCTAAACTTTCGCCTTCCCATCAAAAGTGCCTTGACTATGACTTGAGCAATACTTCGAGGAAGCTGACCTTCAAGCAAGACATTCCCGGTATCGCCTTTGATAATCAGCGTTGCGTCAGCCATCATGGGATGGCATTCAACCACCAGTTGCTCAGTATGGCTCAAGTCTAGGGGCGTGGTGTTTGCGCCGCCATCGATGAAAGATTCAGGAAACCTTCTGGACTCCAGTAGCGAACGAACCGTTTCAGCAATCCCGTTCGCAACAGTGCCGATATTGATTTGTTCTCCCTTCCTGGTCTGTACGTCCTTGTCCGCTGCAACGGTCAGCCGAGATTTTAGGGTTGCCACAAGGTCAGCGTAGACCTGCCCCCCCGATTTGGATTCCAAATGGAAAGGGTTGTCGATGGTTAAGAACATTCAAAAACGGTTGCAATAAACGCGGTGCAACAGTTCCATCCCGGCATCACGCAGTCCGTCTCTCAGCGGATGTGTGGAGAATAGGGCCGGCCATCCCTGAGCCAGACCCAGAGCCTCCTGAGCCTGACCCAACACCAGAGCCGTCGCCAGTTCCGCCCGTACCGGAACCAGCGCCAGCATTTTTGGGACTAGGTCAAACGCCGCCATGGGGTGGCGTGTGCCGCTTCTGTGCCTGCTGAAACTATAGGTTCCATCGCGGTGAGCCTCAACCCGCGCCGCGCAGATTTTGTTTACACGAAGGAAGAGTGGAGGCTTAGGTCGGGGGCGATGTGATCTAAGCCTCATCTCGGACTACTTGCAGGTAATACTTGGGTTGTCTTTAGCCATTTCTAGGCAAGCCTTGCGTTGCTTCTCTTTCTTAGCAGCGTCCGCAATGGAATCGCTAGGAGTCGCAGACACCGGGACCACTGCGGAAACCGGAGCAGGTTGGAGCGGCGTCGAACCAGTTACTGCGGGGACGACTTGGGCTGCTGGCGAGGTTTGAACCGCAGGCTGAACAGTTGCTGGCCGTGACGGGGGAACTGCCGGGGCCTCTTGAGCATTGATACGGCCATGAGCCTGCCAATCAGCAACGATTAGGTTACAGGCGTCCTTTGAAGCATTGCCTACCGTCCGTGTAGCTTTCGTGCCGATAATGTCACCCGCTCTGTTGGCGACTTGGATTTGGCTGTTACTGCGTAGCAGACCCCGGTTCTGCTTGGACTCACGATTCATCATGACGATGTAGTCGGCATTCGACTGGTTGATCGTGACGGTCACGTCGGAGCAGTCCTTCTGGAAGTTCTTTGTGACCTCCATGCTCTCATCGTGAGAGTCAATCGTGGACTTTGAACCCCACGCTGCCCAGTGGTGGTCCCCTCCGGCAGCTCCGTTGCTACTGACGTTTTCTGAACCCTTGCCCTGAACAAAGACGCGAGGTTTATCTTGGGCATTCGCAGAAACTGCGATTGCGATTACAAACAACACCGTACAAGTCTTCATGATTCTCTCTTTCTGAGAGGGAGGATACTAGTGTCTAGATCAGACTTACTGGCACTCGGGATGCCCCTGCATTATGCGGCGCTGCTATAAAAATGCAAGTGACGACAGTCACAACACCTGTGTAATGAAGTTCTTGGTGCATGTTTGGCTGGCAGCGCTCGGCTCCTCCGGCGCTCTGACCCAGCTCATTCCATTACGAGTCAGTTTACCGCCGGGTCAGACTTCGGCACGTCTGACAAATCCAAAGTTCCAGTGCCTCGACAAGCAACGCAGTTGGTTCCATCCGGATTCTTGCCATTGTCGCAGGATGGGCAAGTTGCAACTCCAGTCGGCGGCACGACCAAAAACTGAACGATACTGGCTGCCCCCGGCACGGGAATCTGTGATAAGGCGTTCAACGCCACGGAACACAAATACCCCACGGAGTTCGCAAGCCGGGTTTCCAATTGCCCACTTCGGACTTCGTGAGCGGTGGCTTCCAACAAATTCAGCACGTCGGTGACGCACGCCAACGGCTTAATAGGCACATCCGGTGGTAACGTCACTGCACGATGGCTTCTTGCAATCCCACCGCGTTTTCTGGCGCGAAGACGCTCCCGTGCCAAACCGGGTTCATGAAACCAGCAGTGACTGGACGCAGTCCTTGCAGCAGCGCGGCAACGGGTGCCGCTGGCTTTCACAAATTCGCATTGATGGTCAGTTCTGTTAGCCACGCCGTCCTCGCAGTGGTAAATCCCACGCGTTCATTTCAGACCCAGCATGACAACATCTTCATCCAGAAGGGTAAGACCGAAAATTTCCACGCTGCGCTCTTCGTCCAGTCGCTGAACGAGCGATTCCGCCGTCTCGGTGCTCTGGTGAAGTGGTTGCTCCAGAACCCGCTTGAGCGCTTCGCGTCCGGTAATGGGTTCTCCTTGCTGCAACCCTCTTCCAGCGCCCTAGCCATGGAAAAACGTAGGTCTATAGAGCGGTTCCTCGCTTGGCGTGGCGTAGGGATTCATGCGTCGGATGGAAATGCTTTGCTTTTGCATAGTGCCTCCACCATATAGATGCGACGGCGAGGTCGTGCGGCGCTACCGCGCCGGGGTATATCCTACGTTGGTATCTGCGCCTCAGAATATGTCGGACTGCTTGTGTGGTTGGGCGGTCTGCAATTCGCTGAGAACCTCCTGGCAGCCCGCCCTTTCACCACCTCCCCAGCGTCCGATGGCACTACGAGCCGTCCCTGAGCTACGGCGGGGCATCGTGGTTGCGGCGCAGTAGCGCAAATCGGCGATGGTACCACTCGCCCATCATTGTCCGCTCTGACGGGGTCATCATCCAATTTTCCTGAACCCATGCTCACCCGTACTTGCAAGCAAGTAACTGACCCAGCAAGTTGCTGACTCGCACTGCTCCGGACCAATGTTCATCGGCACGAAATCGTTTTTCCATTTTCATCCTACTTGCTAGCAAGTACCCAAACCCGCATGAACACAGGCGTTCACGTTGTAACACCCGATGGCTTTTGGTACAATTTCAGTCGCGCTGACAGTCGTAGCGCGTACTAAAGGAGAAGCCAACTGAAGCCCGCCCGATGCGGGCGGGACGTTACTTTTTGGGCGAGGGTTTGTGTGCAATGCACGCCCTAGCTCTGGAGGTTGGTTTATGCCTAGGTACGCCGCTGTCAGGCAGTTGCTTTTCTCGCCGCGCCAATGCGCCCGAATCTTGGGCTGCTCAGTTTCACTCATCCGAAAATTTATCCGTGACAACAGGCTAACCAGCGTTCGCCTCGGCTCAAATTCCAAAATTCCACGCAGCGAAGTTCTCCGCTTGGTGCGAGATGGCACCGCCTCGCCTAACAGACCAAGGCGCAAGACGGGGGTGCAGCCATGAGCGCGTGGACGCTGGTGACGTTGAAGTTTTGCGAAATTTGCCGCCGAACTTTTGTGCGGGGAGGAGTCGAAAAGTTGTGCCCAGGATGTGCGGCAGATTGTGATCGGGGAAAACAGCAGTCACAGCCAGATGATCTGATCGCGTTGTGGGCTAACGGGAAATGGAAACGGCGTTGAAACGCCGCTGGCGGTGGAACCAGCGGCGCAGGAGAAAACATCAGCGTGGACAGCGAGATTATAACAAAGCACAGTCGAGAAAAAGAACGGGCTAAGTGGACGACTCTAAACCTCGGGATGTGGGAGGACATGACCGGGAACGAAATCCGCGCTTACATGTACCTGTCTCTCTATTCCGATTACAACAGTGGCGTGGTGCGACGGTGGGTAACAATTAGCAAACTTGCGAAAGATATGGGCGTCCACCATGAGACCGCCATCGCTCTACTGGCTGGACTGGAAAGGAAAAAGTACCTGACCATGACGCGTCCGCATACCCGCGTGAAGCCGAAAATTGTACTCACCCATCCAGCAGATTCCCGAATGAAAGGCACCCCACTGCCGGAAAATCCGACACCCCCACGTAATAAATCGAACAGAACGAAATCTCCGAAAGTTACTAGCCGAGTCACTCCAAAATCCGATATTGAAGTTACCCCAAAGTCCGCTACTGGGGTTACGCCAAAATCCGTAACGCTTAAAGAACTTGAACCTAAAGAACTAGAACCCAAAGAAGAAACCCTCTCGCCTGACGGCGAGGGGGATTTTTCTGATTCCATAACCGCCATGAAGGGAGCTACGAAAACTGAACGAGAGATTGAGGTTCCGTCACCACGCAGAAGGAAACCAGACTATCCAAGGCGTACAAGGTTCCGTGAGGAAGTGCAGCGGGTTTGGTTAAACATAAACCCAGACGAGCCACCACGGGCGTGGAGCGCCGCTGACGAAAGGCAGCTTGGGCTGTTCTTGCAGAAGTGCCAATTCAGTACAAAGCGTTCTACATGACACTGGCGCTGACAGGCATCCGAACAGGCGAAGCATTGGGTTTGAAGTGGGATGATGTGGACTTCGCCGATTCATCTCTCAATATACGGTGCGCAATCTATCGTGGGAAGGAAACCACACCGAAGACTTCTGGCTCAATTCGTTCTCGCCCGATGGCTCCTGAACTACGTCAGGCTTTGCTGAATCACAAAACGATTGCCGTCTACAATCAAGCCTCCAATTATGTTTTCGCCAGTTCTAGCGGGAATCCCCTGAATCCCGACCTGCTGCGCAATACCCTGCAAAACGCATTGAGAACCATCGGTATCAAGTTCAACATGCCTCGTGCCGATGGACTCCATCTACTCCGCCACAGTAGCGGCTCCCTCATATATCGGCGTTCGGGGGGTGACCTGAAAAAAACACAAGAATGGCTCGGACACAGCAGCGAGCGCATTACCCTGAAGACCTATGTCCACCTGCTGAAAGACCACGAACGCACATCAGCGGACGATCTCAGTCGCGCCGTTTTTGCGCCACCGAGTACACCAGTCAGGGAGCAAATTAACTAGCAGGTCTGTGCACTGCGTGCACTGACTTGTGCACTGGGTGACATCGAATCGCGGTAAGGTATAGTAAACATGTGGGCGGTTAGCTCAGCTGGTTAGAGCGCCTGCCTTACAAGCAGGAGGTCGCAGGTTCGAGTCCTGCACTGCCCACCAGTCAACATTCGGGTCGCTCACATACTCGTGCGGCCCTTCGGGCAGACGCAGTGCAGTTCCCTTACCGGCCGACTACCGGCCGACCTGAAAATCAGCCCGGCAGCCGTGATCTACCCAGATTCCGCGACGATCAAAACCCCAACTGCGGCCTTGCCGGCATGACGAGTCGCTGTGTTGCTTTATCAACTCCACGCCGCCGCGGGTGTCAGCTGGGCAGTAGTGCCGGTGCATGTCATCCGATGAGCAAGAGACGACCTGTCCCTGGCCAGACCGATCGTTGTCGCTTCGATACCCATCACGGTCCCGATCGTGGTCCCGATCATGGTCCCGATCCCATCCACCCCGGTCTCCTTCAATCGCGAAATCAGCCCGGCAGCCATGATCCACCCAAATGCCCCTACCATCCGAGCCCCAACTGTCGCCTTCACGGCAGGCCGACTCGCTACGCTGTTTCACAAGCCGAACGCGGCCGGGCGCATTCGCCGAACAGTAATGCCGCTTACCGTCGTCGGACGAACACGAGATGGTCTGCGCTGCGCCGCGTGGGATGAAAACTGCGAGTGCGGCCACGACTAACCCGAATTGAACCCAATGTTTTGTACTGGACATTCCTGCCCTCCTGAAAATAGTCAGTCACTCTTGAATCTAGTGCCCTGCCGCGCTCGGAGGCCGCTGAACAACTTCCAACAAACTGCGCCTAACATTATCCCCATTGGCCACCGACAGACTGTACAAGACTGCTCACATGGGGCTTTTCGTGTTCCAAGGAAAAACTCTGGGCGGCGCTCGATATGCCTAGGCCGCCGTTCTTCTCGGAACCTTAGCGCCTTTTTTGCGAGCTTCCGAAAGACCAATGGCGATCGCCTGTTTCCGGCTTGTAACTCTGCCGCCTTTGCCGCCCTTGCCCGAGCGAAGCGTACCTCGTTTTCTTCGACGCATGGCGCCGGCCACTGTCTTGCCTGCCGCCTTGCCGTATTTGCCGCGACTCGAACTTTTGCGTGAACTATGAGTCTCCTTCTTCTTCGCTGCCATCGATTTCTCCTGCCCCTTAGAGGAAAAACTTGCACGGCAGGTTGCTCGGAGCAGAGATTTACAAGTGTTTCGCTGAGCTAGCGCCAGCACCGACATCTACGGTACCAACAGCAGCTTCCCGGTGGTTTGCGTCCTTACCAAATCGCGAAGGGCTTGCGGGGCTTATTGGCCCGGAGTTCCTCTCGGGTGGCTTCGTATCGAGCATGGCGTCATCCGCGTCCGACTCCCTCGCCAGTTCGGCTTTTTCCTCGCTCGAAACCGAGCCGATAACCCGAGCTCCAGAATGGTGCGCCATCTACACTAGCAGCAGCCCCGACTCCACCTGCCGCAGCCTGGACTTTACTCCACCCGCTATCCCCGCAACCACTTTCGCTCCTTGCTTGCCCGGCCATAAAAGGGAGAGAAACCTTGTAACGGCCATGGCGCTGACAAATATCGTTGACAAATATCGATGATGTTCACCGGTGACGGCCATGGCCTCCACCACAGCTTCGTAATTCTTCGCTCGTGGAATAAGAAGTTTCACAAGCTCGAGTGCTTCCGGTCCGCCCAGGTTTCTCTTGCCTTGATAGCCCTCATGATTACCCTTTGGAGTCTGAAGGATTCAGCCCGCGAACCACAACACTGGCCGAGTGGGGATGGAGTCACCCGGCCGACCGGCGGGAAGAAATTCCTCCGGTTCATCCTAACGGCCGCAATGTCGGGCGAAGGCGAAGGTACAAGACTGACTAGAACGGACTAGAATGAAGGCGGCAAAGAGCCGGGGAGAACGCAGGATGAAGACTGTGGGGGTGATTGGAGGTATCGGCCCGGAGTCAACAGTGGAGTATTACCGCCTGATGATTGCAGCCTATCGCGCGCAGAGGCCCGACGGCAGCTATCCGTCGATCATCATCAACAGCATCGATATGCGCAAGATGTTGGGGTTGATCGAGGCCGGTGAATTCACCCAGGTAACTGAATATTTGGTGGACGAAGTTAGAAAACTGGGCCGGGCAGGCGCCTCCTGTGGGCTGCTGGCCGCCAATACCCCCCACATTGTATTTAATGAAATTAGCCGACAGTCACCGATTCCGCTGGTTAGCATCGTGGAGGCGACATGCGAGGCCGCTAGGAGCTTGGGGTTGAAACAGGTCGGATTGTTCGGTACGCGTTTCACAGTGCAGGGCCGGTTCTATCCCGATGTGTTTTCCAAAGCCGAAATCAAACTTGTGCTGCCCAACTCCGAAGAACAAGCCTACATTCACGACAAGTACATGAACGAATTGGTGAAGGGAATCATTTTGCCCCTGACACGCGCGCGCCTGCTTGCGATCGTGGATCGCTTAAAGCAGCAAGAGCGCATCGATGGACTGATCCTGGGGGGGACAGAACTGCCACTGATCTTGGGGAATGTTACGGATCGCGGTATCCCGTTCCTGGACACGTCGCGGATTCATGTCCAGGCCCTGGCCGCGCGGGCTTGGTCGTAAGGATCTCGCGCGTCCGAGATCAAGCGAACGACCCAATTAGCGCTGACGGCGTTCCCCCAATCATGCTTGGTGAATTTGAATACTTATTGATCACCGCAGCGGCCGCCCTGGGAGATGAGGCTTATGGTGCGCCGATTCGGGAAGAGATAGAGGCAACGACCGGACGAAGATGCTCCGTTGGTGCGCTCTATACGACCAAAAATCGCCCCGGAGCCATAAATTCTGTGTACCAAATTCTCGTCTTTCAACCACGTCCGCTTCCCGCGAGCAATTTTCCCGCCGCCTCAACTCGCCGCTGGAATCGTCCGTAAATCTTCTGATAGTCAGACTCCTTCGCGAGAGCTGGGATTCGGAACTGGCCAACGGGGTGCATCTTTTGGAAAAGGAATTACGACCTGGTTGAAAAATTGCCCTCCTGGACGCGTTCAAGAGAGGGGAGAGGAGGGGCAGATACTTGAGTTCGTGTCCACGATTAGTCCGTGCTCCAGGCTATCGATGCCGAGGTCGGCGGCTTCGCTGAAGCCGATGGAGCAAAGATGGCCTGCCACAGTAAGGCCATGTTCGTGCGCCGTTTCGATAACGGTCGCGAGTTCAGCTCGAGTGATATAGGCGTATGCCTTGAACGAAGTTGCTCCCTCGGCCGCCCAATAGTCCACCGTTCGATGCGCATCCTCCGGCCCTCTGAGTCCATGACTCTATATCTGCCCCGTTTGGCCGTCGACCAGGTAAGGTCCGGTCACATTTAATTTCGGTCCGGCCATCTCCCCGCTATCGACGGCTTTCTTGATCTCCAGGTCGGTGTACGGTTCGTACGAACCGGTCGTGCGGGTCGTGGTCACACCTGCGGCTAGGAAAAGCCGCGGAAAACCCAGGGGCATCTCATGCGCCAAATACTCGCCGTTTACCGAACCCGTCACATAGAAGAGATGGTCGTGCATTCCCACGAAACCAGGAATTGCCGTATACCCGGAAAGGTCAACATGCCGCGCATTCGGCGGAATAGCCACGGAAGCCGAACTAGCGATGGCTTTGATCTTGTCGCCTGAAATCAGGATCGTTTGTTCGCTGGTTAGGATGGCACCGGTGCCATCAATCACCCGCAAATGCTCGAGTGCCTCTACAGGCGCCTGTATGCGGACGAAATCTTTCATTTGGGGATCTAAAGCTTCCATCTGGCTGAACGAGCACGGCGCGCAAGAACCCACGAGCTTCATAACCAGAAAACACCGCACGCCCAGCCGTGCCGCGAGAAAAACAATTGTGCCATTCATTCGAGGCATCGTCCCCACTCCCTTTGTGCGCACCGCGCGCTGTCTGACTTGCCAAATCTGCCTGCTCGTCGGCATAACTGTTTGCACTAATGACATGACACTTTAAAGAAGGCTGTTGGTTGCTTTAGCCGCCGCACGTGAAACAACGTCAGCCTCGCCGGGCCGGCTGGAGAAGGCATCTTAGCAATCGGCCCACAGTCGATTGCGACAAATAGCAGACGATTTTCGACGGGAGTCTCGGCTAGGTGTGTTTTTCCATCGACCCTTAACCACTAGCCGGTGACGCAGATCGTTTAGTTCGCAGATTCTGACTTCGCGGCTCTAGCGATTGGTTCCTACGGGTTGTGCCCTGATGCGATCCTCGGGCTGAATCTTGCGCTAAATTATGACAAATATCAGACGATTTTCCCCAATTGTGCTTCTCTCTTGCTCAACAGGAAGAGCTTGTTGCATATTCGAACTCTGGCTATGGTGAAAACCATCCCAAGTGGTGCGCTCCATCCAGGTATGCCTCGCACTGGCAGTCGAATCATTGTTCTGGTTGTGCCCCCCGTGGAAGAGCTCGATCTGGTTGGCCCCCTGCAGGTCTTCAGCTCTGTCAACCGCTTGGCCGGACGCACCATCTATTCGGCCGAAATCGTCACCAACTCAAGAGAACTGATCGTTAACAGTGAAGGGGGGCTGCTCACTTTTCTGGCGCAGGCCCATTTTCAGGATGTGAAGGAAAGATTCGACTCGGTCCTGCTGGTGTGTGGTGTAGGTTCTCGAACGACACGCGATCCGGCTCTTTGTGCCTGGCTCAAGACTATTTCAACCGGGGTGAGACGCTTAGGCTCCGTTTGTGTGGGCGCCTTCCTGCTTGCAGAAGCTGGATTGCTGAATGGGAAAAACGCCACGGCCCATTGGAAATTCGGGCAGCAATTGGCCAAGCAATATCCAAAGGTAAAGGTGCAGTCAGACCGTCTTTGGGTCAAAGATGGAAATGTTTACACGTCAGCAGGCATCTCGGCCGGCATCGATCTGGCGCTGGCATGGGTGGAGGAGGATTGCGGAGTCGCGCTCGCTCATGAAGCCGCGCGTGAATTGGTCTTGTTCCTCCGGCGGCCGGGCGGGCAGCAACAGCTGAGCGTCTCGCTAGGCTCACAGGCGTCAGAGATGAGGTCGATCCAGGAACTTCAGGTGTGGATCACAGAGAATAGCCAGAAAAGATTCTCGATGCGGAATCTCGCTGAACGAGTGTCAATGAGCACCCGGACCTTCGAACGCGTATTCACCAGAGAAGTTGGCATGACGCCTTCCCAATACGTGTTGCGGACGCGTGTCGAAGCGGCACAGCGCCAAATGGAACGAACGAACCGAGGTCTCAAACAGATCGCAGCTGCTTGTGGATTTGGGAGTACAGATTTGATGAGGCGCGCCTTCGTCCGGCTTTTGGGTACCACCCCGGGCCACTATCGAAGTCAATTCCTAACCTGATGGGCTCGGCGGATGCACCACTGAACCTGTGGTCGGCATACATATTGCTCGTCACAGTGACAGTGACACGGCCATGCGAATGTTGGGCACGGTAGACTGTTTTTGAAGCCAAAGAGGAGAATCCGGGTAAAGGGCAGGCATGAACGGCGCACAAAAGACAAACGTTGCGGCAGGCTTGCTCGTGCTGTTTTGTCCGACCTTATTCCCACCATGGCAGCAGGCAGCAGGCCCAACTAGGGGAGCCAACAGAATATCGAACGAACCTCATTAGGCGCTCCGGGATCGCGCGTGATGCCTAGGAGTTTTACGTCAAGAACGCGAAGGCGCCGGGCCAGGGAAAGTGCTGTTGCGCCCAGACCATAAAGACAAACAGAGCGCCGCGCCAGCATCCGCCCCAAAGGCGCGCCCAGAATTTCTGCCCGAACATTCGCTTGCGCTTCGGGCAGCTGCCGAAGCAGCGACAGAATCAACAAAAAAAGCGTGTTCAGCTACGGATTCCACATGGCTGCCGGATGTGGGTACGCTGGCGCGGCTTCCAGATCGACGTCTTCAAGCCCCGATCCCCCATTGTTGGGTCAGACGGAAACGGGCGGCGTCCATGATTTCGCCATCGATTCGGAACATCATCGGGATCATACATCCACATGGTTAAATCTGTGGCTGTGCCGCGGTCAGGCCATACACAAATCTCGTCACCGGCCTCAGATGGGAGCCGTTCCTGCAAGAGAGCACGTGCCGATGCAAAGGTTTCGCCACAAAATAGAATGCGCATCTTTGTCCACTTTAGCAAGCTGAAATTCAAAACATGGAGCTAA
>Ga0193719_10000865_pt1 | contig 11763 bp, 11 predicted proteins | sample U2a2metaG_FD_160103 | JGI IMG/M metagenome (GOLD analysis project Ga0193719, IMG submission 160103) | Soil microbial communities from a riparian zone of the East river system, Colorado, United States - U2a2 | ecosystem: Environmental > Terrestrial > Soil > Riparian zone | place: USA: East... | reverse complement strand
GGTTTTACGGCGGTTATTTCCGCTACCGGTTGGAGGTGCTTTAGCGCCAAAGCCCATGATATTGTGGTTGCCAGAACCGGCCCAATTTGCTGATTTTTGGTGTCTTGACCGCGTTGTTTCGGACTCCCAAAATAGGCTCCTTGTATGCGCCTCAAAACGCTCTCGGAAGCCCGCTGGATTTTGGCGCTTTTTGTACTGCTTGCCATTGCAACTTTGTTTGTCTCCGCGTGGTTATCGTTGCTCTTTTTTTTGTTGTTTCTGTGCACCGTTGCTTTTTTCCGAGATCCGGAACGGATGGTGCCGGCAGATCCAAATCTCATTGTTGCCGCGGCTGATGGAACCGTGATGGACATTGTCGAATTGGATGAAAGCCAGGTGCTCAAAACCAGGACGCATCGTGTCGGAATTTTTTTGTCGATCTTTGATGTCCATACGAATCGCGCGCCAATCGATGGCCGCGTTATTTATCGGCAACATCGAGAAGGGCTTTGTCTCGATGCGCGTCGTGCGGATTGTTCCGAGAAAAACGAATCGATGACTTGGGCCTTCGAGAATTCGCGCGTCACGATCGTCGTGCGCCAGATCACCGGTGCAATTGCGAGACGCATCGTAGCTTGGGCGGAAATCGGAGACGAACTGAAGAAGGGCGAGCGCTTTGGAATGATTCGCTTCGGTTCGCGAACAGAATTATACTTGCCGCTCAACGCTGAACTCCTCGTGAAAACAGGCGATCACGTCCTCGGTGGCTCGACAATTATCGCGCGGCTGCCCGACTCATGAACGAACAGCCATCTAAAATCTATCTCCTGCCCAATTTGATGACGGCGGGAAATCTGTTCTGCGGATTTACTGCGACGCTCAAAATCCTGGAAGGCGCCTTACTGCAAGCTTCCAACCCAGATGCGGCATCTGATCTTTTTCACGCCGCGATCTGGTTCATTCTTGGCGCATTTGTTTTTGATTTTCTGGATGGACGCCTTGCGCGGCTGGGCGGGCACGAGAGTTCGTTCGGACGCGAATTCGACTCGCTCGCTGATATTGTTTCATTCGGCCTTGCTCCGGCGTTGATGGTTTACCGCGTCGTGTTACAGGAGTTTCCGCGCGCCTGCTGGGTTATCGCGTTCATTTATCTGGCTTGCGGCGCCCTGCGCCTTGCCCGTTTCAATTCAGTGGGCGCAAGGAACGAGGGAGCCAATCACCAAAACACTTTCACCGGTTTTCCCATTCCCGCGGCTGCCGGTCTAATTGCGTCGATCACATTGTTTCTTCTTTGGCTCGCTGAAGGCGAACATCACCTCGGTAACTGGCGCTTCGTTCTGCCGCCGTTGTTGCTTTTCCTTTCCTTTATGATGTTCAGCCGGTTTCAATATCCCAGTTTCAAGGCGCTGAATTGGAAAACGAAGAAATCGATCCCGCGTTTTCTTATCATCATTCTTATCCTCATTTTTACCGTTTTGAATTATGAATGGATGCCAGCCGTTTTGTTCCTTGCCTATTTGCTTTACGGAGTGCTGCGGCCCTGGCTCTCCCGCGAATGGCGACGCGAAATCGAAGAAGAAATCGGTGAAGAACCCCCGGCAGAACCTGCCGAACAAACGCGCTAAGATCGAAGGCTCTGCATAATTCGACGGTCGGAGACCGCTCCTACAATTCTTGATTTAGCTCCGCGAGAATTTCTGGATCGCGGACGTCGGCCCACTTGCCAGTCAGCTCGAGCGCTCTGACTTTCTTTCCGGATTGCGCCAGTGCACGAATCGCGTCGGTTAATTCGTATTCACCGCGTGGTGATGGTTGCAGATTTGCCGTGAACTCGAAAATGCTGGGGCAAAATACGTAAATGCCGGCGTTGTACCATCGAGTGTTCACCTTGTCGGTCTGCGCTTTCTCGCGGATGTCGACGAGCTCCATTTTTTCGTCCACAAAAACGGCCCCGCCTTTGCTGACGTCCTCGCCGCGCGTTACCGTGACAATCGCTTCGACGTTGTGCGGAAGATCGACAACATGTTTGTAATTAGTCGGATCGAGCAAAATGTCGCCGTAGCTTAAGACGAATGGCGAATCCCCGGCAAAATCGCGGGCAAGATCGACAACGCGGCCGGTTCCGTCCTGCACTGCCTGCGTCGCGTACTGAATGGCCACATTGTAGCGTGAGCCATCGCCGAAAAAATTCTGCACCGCATCAGCATGATAGCCGACGACGATAAGAAAATCTCGGACTCCCGCATCGCGCAATCCTTCGAGGATATGCTGCAAAAGTGGTTTGCCGCGCACTTCGATCATAGGTTTGGGAAGATCGGTAGTCAGTTCGCGCATGCGCGTGCCGCGCCCTGCCGCGAGCACAACAGCCTTGACGATCTTCGCCATCAATCTCTTCTTAACGCGGCCTCGCAGGAGTGGTCACGATCCAGTCTTCTTTTCTGTGATGATTAGTGCAGGCAAATTGGCTTGCTTGATCATTTCACTCACTTTCGGCAAATCTTCATTTTTAAGCTGCGCCCATTTCTTTAACTGCTCGTCGAGCTGGCTGCTTAGCATTTGAAACACATCGAGCTGCGGTTTGGTCGGTTCACCATCGCCGTACTCAATGGCGTGACTAAACGTGTCGAACCGTTCGTTCAACATGTTCGGGAAAGCGAGGTTCGCTTCCGAACCTTTCATGTTCACTTGAATGAGTTTCTGCTCCACTTCGGACATTTTGTGATCGAGATCGTCCGCCGCCGCGAGCGCCGGTTTCAAACGTTGATCATCGGCGAAGCGTTTGTGCAGTGTTTGAATCTGCGATCTGAGATCACGGATTTCGTTAACGGCCTGATGAAGCTGTGAAATCCGATCTTTTACCTGCGTCGCTAAAGTGAACTGTTTTTGCACCGCCGCTTCTTTTCCCTTCGTTCGCGGATCGATGACCAAATGCAGCGGCGCGGTCTGCGACTTCCCGCCAACAGTCAGTTTCACTTGATAATCTCCCGGCAACACGAGCGCACCCTTGGGGCCGGTACCGGAATAAAACGCGCCCGGGATTTGTATTGGATCGTCGTAACGCAGGTCCCATGCGAACCGGTTCATGCCTTCGTTAGCTGGAATCGTTTTCACGCGCTCGACGCGGTCCGGCCATTCAGGCGGCTGCTCGCCTTCTTTTTTCTCTTTGCTGGAAAGGTGTCTGACGACTTTGCCTGAAGCATCGAGAATTTCCAGCGAGACCTCTTCCTTCGGGGCGGTCTTGAAATAATAATCGATGAGTGCCCCGGAAGGGGGGTTATCACCCACTGGCTGGCGTTTGTCGAATTCCTCCGGGTAATGCAAGCGCAAGGCGGTCTGTGGTTGATACAGGATGACGTCCGCCGCTGCGGATTGCGCGTTCACCTGACGAACCGGTGTCAAATCGTCCAGCACCCAGAATGAACGCCCGTGTGTCGCCACCACGAGATCGTCATCTTTGACGACCACATCATGAATCGGTGTTACCGGCAGATTCAATTGCAACGGCTGCCAGTGCGCACCGTCATCGAACGAAACAAAGGCGCCGAGTTCGGTCCCCGCGTAGAGCAGAGCTTTACGTTTGGGATCTTCGCGAACCGCATGCACATACGCGCCGTCGGGAATTCCGTGCACGATCGAGCTCCAGGTTTTCCCTAAATCGGTGGTCTTAAAAATGTACGGTTTAAAGTCGTCGAGTTTATGCCGATCCACCGCGACATAAGCGGTGTTGCCGTCGTGCGGAGATGGTTCGATCAGATCGATCGTGCTCCACTCGGGCATTTTCGGTGTGACGTTCGCCCAATGCTGGCCGTCGTCGGTGGTAACCTGAACAAGCCCATCGTCTGTGCCTGCCCAGATCGTTCCTTGTTTTACGGGCGATTCGGCCAACGCAAAGACCGTGTCGTAATATTCGACCGAAGTGATGTCGTTCGTCAGCGGACCGCCACTTGGCTGCTGTTTCGATTTGTCGTTGCGCGTTAGATCACCACTGATTTGTGTCCAGCTTTGTCCGTGATCCGTGGATTTGAAAACGCACTCGCCCGCTGTGTAAATCACATCGGGGTTATGCGGTGAAAGCATGAGCGGTGTGACCCATTGAAAGCGATGGGCGAGATCGACGGCGCCGTGCCCAGAGTTATCGATCGGAACGGGACTAACGTCCTGCACTTCCTCTTTATTTTTATCGTAGCGGTTGATATAGCCTTCGTTGTTTGAATAGATGATGTGCCAATCGCGTGGATCAGGTACGACGAAGCCGCATTCGCCGCCACCCGCTTCAAACCAATCCTGCCGCCCGATCGCGCCCCAATCAGTGCGGCTCGCGATGCAGACGTTCGAGTTGTCCTGTTGAGCGCCGTAAATGTGGTAGGGAAACGCGTTGTCCACAGCGACGTGGTAAAATTGTGCAGTGGGCTGGTTGTTTTGTGTTGTCCATGTTTTGCCGCCGTCGATGGAGATGCTGGCGCCGCCGTCGCTCGTGTTCGCGATGCGATTTGGATTCGTCGGATCAATCCAGAGCCCGTGATGATCGCCGTGACGCGCGGGCAAGAGAGTGAAATTTTTTCCACCATCGACCGATTTAAAGAGTCCGGTGTTTACCAGGTAAACTGTGTCCGCGGATTTCGGGTCTGCATAAACTTTGCTGAAATACCAGGCACGCTGACGAAACCGGCCATCGTCATTCACGCGAGTCCAGTGCTGCCCGGCATCATCCGAGCGGTAAAGCCCGCCTTCCTTGGCCTCGATGATCGCATAGACGCGATTGGAATCGGCTCCAGAAACGGCGATGCCGATCTTGCCCAGGATTCCGCCAGGAAGACCGTTGCCTTCCAGACGTTTCCACGTCACGCCGTTATCTTCCGAACGGTAAAGTCCGCTGCCCGGACCGCCACTGGAGAAAAACCATGGTTGCCGTCGCGCCTGCCACAGCGATGCGAACACGATGTTCGGATTATGCGGATCGAAAACAATGTCGATCCCGCCAGTGTTTTCATCTTTCGATAAAACTTTCGCCCAAGTTTTGCCCCCGTCAGTGGTACGAAAAATTCCGCGCTCCTGATTTGGACCGAACGCGTGACCCAACGCCGCAACGAGAACCACATTCTCATTTCTCGGATCGACAATCAGCGCGCCAATCTGCCTCGTATCCTTCAGGCCAACGTTCTCCCACGTTTTTCCGCCGTCGATCGATTTGAAGACCCCGGTGCCGTAGGTTGTGTTCCCGCGAATCGCCCCTTCGCCCGTGCCGGCGTAAATCACATTGTGATCCGATTGCGCGACTGCGATCGCGCCGATGGAGGAAATCGGTTGCTTGTCGAAAAGTGGCATCCAGTTTGCCCCGCCGTCAGTCGTTTTCCATACTCCGCCCGCAACCGCTCCGAAATAATATGTGTCCGGCTCGCCAACGACGCCTTCAATTGCCAGTGCGCGCCCGCCGCGAAACGGACCAATTTGTCTCCAACACATTCCATTGAACAATTTTTCATCGATCGCTCCCGGCGGTGTTGGGGTAGGGGATGGAGCGGATCGCAGAGAAGGCAGGAAAAGGAATACAGAAATAGCAAAAACGATTCGAACCAGTCTAAGAGCACATTGATTGGGCGTAATCATCCGCCTACAGTGAAAAGTTTGCGATTTAGTTCAACTGGAATTGCGCTAAACGCGGCGAGGCACTAGCACTCCGCGCTGCAACCGCGTCCAGGAAAAATTACTTAAGCATTAATCGCAGCCATTCCGGGTGCGTGGGTTTCCAGCGCGGTGCCACCCGCTGAGCCGCCACCAAAGTGCCGCGCGGCGTAATAGGAGCCAATCACCAGTACTGCTGCAATCAGCTGCGCAACGAGTGTTTCAACTGTTGGGAACACTGCGAACCAGAGACCCATCCAGGGTGGAATGTAAGGCTTCAAGGAGTCGATGGGCGTTGTGGAAATCCAATGTGCCAGCTGCATTTCCTGCGCTTGCTCGCCGACCATAACAAGCAACACGACTCCCAGGAGAATCCCGGTGGTGATTAACATTTTGCGGTACGGCAGACGCTGCTGGAGAAAAAAGGTCAGCACGGCCACCATTCCTGTCAGCACGATGCCCAGCAGCGCCCCTTTTAGTATCACGCCGCCGCCCAACCTCAGATTATAGCTTTGCAAAAATAGCACGACTTCAAAGCCTTCCCGATACAAGGAGGTGAATCCCAGCAGGATCAATCCCCACCACAGACGCGACTGTGAGATCTCAGCGGCGCGCGCGTTTTCCAGCAGTGCTTTGCGACGTCGATTATGGGCGCGAATCCAGCCGCCCCAATAAATCTTATGGAAAAACCAATTCATGATCACGAGCAGAACAACCACGGCAAGCAGTCCCGTCGCGGCTTGAAGATCGAGCGCCGACATGTTGTCGCTAAGCGAGCCGACAATTCGCACCGCAATACACCACGTGATTAAGGTCGCTACAAACGCCAGGCCCGCGCCGAATGCGACCGGGCGGCGATGCATGCGCTTCGTGCCAGTCATACTGGCGGTGATGGCGGCCAACACGAGAATGCATTCCAATCCCTCTCGAAACACTAGAACGCCAATATCGAGGAACGCGACGGTCGGGCTGGTATTGGGGCGCATTGGATCAGGCGCACCGTGTGCGGTGACTCCCTGCCAGACCAGCATTGTGATCACAAAAAGCGCGGCTGCGACGACACCAATGCGCAGAGCAAGCTTCATTTCGGCTGGGAACTTATCACAGAGACAACCTGACTGCTGCCGATCAGTTGCATTTTTTTAGCGGCTACTTGCTAGTGCGAAGGACACGCCGGCGCGTCATTTAATCGCGTCGAGAACTGCCGTCGCCGCGATTTGTCTGCGGCCCCGGTTGTGATTTTGCGTCGATCGAGTAACTTCGGCGGTGCAACGTTTTCGGGCGTTTACGTTAATCGAGATTGCCCTGTCCATTTTCATACTGATGCTGCTGCTGGCGCTGGCTGTGCCCAGCTTGAGCGGCGTCATCGCAAGCAGGCGGCTAAAGCAATCCCTGGACGGGTTCAACACTCTCGTGCGCCAAGCGCAGCAGCGAAGTGTGACGGAACGCAGGCCGTACTTGATCGTTTGGAGAAAGGGTGCTGTGCTGTTGCGTCCGGAAGTTTTTGGAGAAGATGAGGAAGTCAAGGGGACGGCGGAATTTCGTCTCGGCAAGGGAAGCGTGCTGAGGCTGTCCCTGCCCGCAGCATTGGCGGAAAAGCATCCGGCGGAATGGATATTCTGGCCATCGGGAAACTGCGAACCGGCGATTGTTCAGTTTAAAGGCCCCGCTGGTTTATGGACGGCAAGTTATTCGCCCCTCACTGCGCAGCCGGAGGTTACCCAGTATGCAGCGAGGTGAGCAACAGCGGAGAAATGGATTGATGGCGAGATGGAGTAGTGGAATTTCGAACACTCCAACACTCCAACACTCCAATACTCCAATGGCGCCCGCGAGACGAATGCAGCTTCGCGCAAGACTGAGATGCGCATTCGCGCTCTATGAGGTCCTTCTCGGCGTGGCGATCTTTGCTGTCGGCGTGATCGCGCTCGGACGCGCGGTCGAGAATTGTCTCAATGCGAGCACGATCAGCGCGGAGGAAAGCGCGGTGCGACAGATTTTATCCGATCGGATGGCGGTAATTCAAGCGGCGCCAGTCGTGCCGGACCCGGAGAAGGAATTCAAGATCACCAGTAATTACGGCATCGTAAGGTTGATCCAGAAAAGTGCGCCTGCGGAGTTGACCGAAGAGGACAAGACGCTCCTGAGCGGAATTAATCTTGTCACGTTGACTGCCCAATGGCAGCACGCCGGCGTCCCGCAGTCGAAACGGATTCAGTTTTATGTTTATCGGTCTGGTTGAGAAAATGAGTCGGCGAAACGGCGAATCGGTGAATCGGCGCGCGTTCACGTTGCTCGAGATTATGCTGGCAGTGACGATCATGGGAATGATGTCGTTGGCGATCTTTCGCTTTGTGCAAGCGAACATGATCGCGATGCAGCTCTCGTCGGGTACAGCTGCTGCGGATGCGCAATATGACGGGTTGCGTGATTTGCTCACGGCCCAATGGCAAAGCCTGAGTCCGTTGCGCGCGAACATGATCGGAGAGCCGTTCAAGTTGGGCGATCGCGAGCGCGACGAAATAAAGTGGAGTTGTAGTGCAGGACCCGCACTGCTGACTCGCTATGCGGCGGGCGACTTTAACGTTGCGCTGAGGTTGCAACCGGAAAGCGAAAAAGGCGACCGGCTGGATCTTGGTTTTTTACGAAAACCGCAAAAAGGTTCCGACGTTGCCGAGGCACAGGAGAATTGGGTGCCATTGATCAAGAATGTGACCAGCCTCGAATTCAGCTATTTCGATCCGGGCGCGAATAATTGGTTGCCGCGGTGGCCGGGAGGCCGCCTACCATCACTTATCAAGATTACTGTGGGACGCACGGATTCAGCTGTCCCATGGGAAGCAATTGTTCCACTGAGAAGAACACCGTATTCCCAATGAAAGGACCTCCTGAAAAATTGAAATCAGATCGGGGCGCTGCGTTACTGCTATCACTTTGGGCGCTATTTTTGCTCAGCGCGATGGTGATCGCATGGGCGCTCAGCATCAATTCGCGCCTCGTGATTTCCAGCACTGCGAACCGGGTTTTGGCCGCTGAAGCAATGGCAGCTTCGGGCGCCGACGTTGCCTTATGCCGCGAGATCACGCCGAGCTCGCCAAACTTGCACAGGCAAATGGGCGACCGAGAAAGTTACGACGTACAGATAACCGGGGAATGCGGTCGCCTGAATTTGAATTTCCTTACCCAGGGGGAAGACCCGAACAAACTGCGAATTCTTCGCCAGTATCTCAATCTCAAGGGCATAGACTTAAACGACCTCGACGTCATGATGGATTCTCTGCTCGATTGGGTGTCGCAAAACAGAGGACTTCACCACCTCAATGCGTGTCCCGAGACCGATGATTATCATCCGCCTCACGCTGGTCAGCTGTTTTCTGTAGATGAACTCAAAAAAGTCTGTGGCTGGGAGGAATTTACGTCCAAGCCTGGCTGGGAGCAGGATTTCACGGTCGTAGGCAACTGTGGTCCTATTGATCTCGCTTGGGCATCGCGCGACGTGTTGCGCGCATTGCCGGGCTTGGGAGACGATGCGGTTGATCGTTTTCTTCAGTTACGGCGCGGGCCCGACGGAATCGATGGAACGGCTGATGATTTTCAATTCGTCGCAACTGCTGGAACATCGGTGCCGCCTGAGGCTCAAGCTGCGTTAGGTTTAAATCAACAGCAATTTCAACAGATTCAGGCATTGGTTCAATATAAAGGCCCGGTCATGCACATCGTGAGTGTAGGAAAATCAGGTGAGGTTACGCGCTCCATAGAAATGGTGGTGCTGAAGCAGGTGGTGTCGGGTGGGGCACCGGCTGGCAGCACAACCGTGCTGGGAATTGGCCGGCCCCAAGTATTCAGTTGGAAGGAGCTTTGATATCGAGCCCGGGATGCCATCTATTTTCATAATTCCAACGGCGCATGGCTGGAATTTTGTCCGTTCAGTTGAGCCCTCATCGGTGCGCGAAACTGCTGCGGGCAAAGCTGAGCAGAACGGCTCGTGGAATGTGCGCAAGCTGCAAACGCTGGACGAAGCGGTGCCGCTGCTAGCTGCGACTGATGATTTTGTACTGGGTTTGCCTGTCTCGGCTGTGCTGGCCCAACGGTTTCGCCTGCCGAGTGTGGATCCGACGGAGTTTCCTGAAATGATTCGTATCCAGATCGAGAAACTCCTCCCGTTCGCGGCGGATGAAGTGACAACTGATTTTGAACTCATCGAGCAAGACGAGAACGAGAGCGTGGTTTCAGCCGTCGCAATCAGAAACCAACAACTTAAAGACATGGCTTCGCCACTGTTGGAGCGCGGTTACATTCCGCGACAAATCACCGTCTATGCCGCGCAACGCGCCAGCACCCATGCTCCCAAGGGAAATGCTGTTCTGATTTATCCGGAGGGCGAGACGCTCGTTTACGCCGTGACAGAGAACGGAAAGCTGAGCCTTGCCCGGGTGTTTGAAGGCGGTAATGGCGAGCAGCTGCAACTTGAACTGCCGCAATTGCGATTGAGCGCCGAGCTACAGGGAATAGATGCCTCGTCTCCGAACGTGTTGCTGGATGAGACCTGCTACGAACTGCGCGACACCGTGCAGGGAATTCTTTCCAGCCCCACCGAAATAGTTGGCATCGAGCTCCCACCAGCAGCGGTTAAGCTCAACCTTCTGCCGGAAAGCTGGCGACGCCGTCGCTTGCAACTGGTAAGGCAGGCAGAATGGCGGAAACGACTCCTTTGGGCAGGTGGCGCTTATGGCGCGCTTCTCTTTCTTTTGCTGCTGTATCTTGGCGTGATGCGGTTTCAAATGGGATGGGATGACCGGCGTATTAGGCACGACGCACCCGGAACCGAGTTTGTGCGCGCGACAGAAGCAAAGTGGAAAGCACTCGCGCCAGCGATTGATGCGCACTATTACCCGGTCGAAATCCTCGAGGACCTCTTCGAAAGCCTGCCCTCCGCCGACGTGCGCATTACAGCGTACAACCAGTCGGCGCGGCAGATTTCCGTGGATGGCGAAGCGAATACGGCTGCTCTGGCTTACGAATTCATCGACAAAATAAAAAAGTATCCAGAGTTACGGGCCTTCCAATTTGACATGGCCGCGCCTCGTATTTTGGCGAATAACCATGCGCAGTTTCGAGTGGAGGGAAAACCAAGATGATCCCGGCGTGGTACCAACGAATGAATCCACGGGAGCGTCTGCTCTCATGGATAGTGGCCGGAACGGTGTTCGTGCTGCTCAACCTTTGGATTTTGAGCTGGATCTTCGGCGCACTCGGTGGCGCCCGCAGGGAGCTGGCAACACGCAGAGCAACGTTGGCTGAGCAAGCCCTCTACATGAAAGAACGCGATCTGTGGATGAAACGCGACGAATGGATCCGGCAACATCAACCTACCCTCAAGAATCCGGCGGAAGCCTCCGACCTGCTTGATCAATTGAAGGAGGTGGCCGGCAAATATAACATTCTGGTTGAGAATCCCCAGATCGGTCCTGGGGAGACCACGCCGTATCACCAGACGGTTTTTGCCTCTATTGAAACTAAAAGCCCGTGGCCGCCATTGGTGCATTTCCTTTACGACGTGCAACGGCCCGACGCCTTTATCGTGTTCGAAAATGTTAATCTTGCCATCGATGGGAGCGATCCCACAATGATGCGCGGCAAATTCAAAATCGCGCGGTGGTTTGCGCCGGCGCAACTAACGAAGTAATAATATCAGCAAGCTTATGAAATATTCCCCGACGCTAATACTCATTCTCGCTCTGCTCGGAGCGATCCACACTCAGGCCGAGGAAGTGCTGCCGGCGCAGTTTAAGTTCGATCGCTACTCAAAGATGGTGGATCATTCACCATTCGCAGTCGCTACGGAGGTGGCGGCGCCTGCGGCTACGCCCGATTTTGCAAAAGACCTTTACATCGCCAACGCGGCACGTTCGCCCGAAGGCGATATGGTGACGCTCGCTTCCACTTCGGATCACAACTTCAAGAAATACCTTACCACCAGGGAGCCTGTGGACGGCTATGGCATCGCCAACATCGAATGGTCGGACAAAGTGGGTGCGACCAAGGTGACAATTAGCAAGGACGGAAATTTTGCGACCCTCACGTTTAATCAAGCGTTCTTGTCACAATCCGCGCCGAATGCAGGTCTTGCTTCCAAACCGTTCGCGCCGCCCGTGCCTGCGA
>Ga0193719_10000861_pt1 | contig 11805 bp, 11 predicted proteins | sample U2a2metaG_FD_160103 | JGI IMG/M metagenome (GOLD analysis project Ga0193719, IMG submission 160103) | Soil microbial communities from a riparian zone of the East river system, Colorado, United States - U2a2 | ecosystem: Environmental > Terrestrial > Soil > Riparian zone | place: USA: East... | reverse complement strand
AAAGATACACGTCCAAGCCAGGACTCTTAGGATGCCGACTCGGCCTGTCCCTATCGAAACACCACGTTGCGGCGATTCATCCGGAGGGCCACTCACATGCAACGGTTGAGTTGAGAGAGCATCCTTACTCCTCTTTCAGATCCCCCTGAACTAAGACAGCCGATCTGAAGTTTTTCCTCTTAGATTCCCCCAGGAGGAACTGCGTTATGACCCTACTGACCCGTTGGGATCCTTTCCGTGAGTTTTTTATCACGCAAGACCGTGGGAACCGCATGAAGCGTCTCTACCCTGAGTCGTATGGCCACGAGGGCCCTGAAGAGACGTTGACAACCACCAGCTTCGCACCGCCGGTGGACATTTATGAAGACGAACACGCATTTACTCTGAAGCTTGAAGTCCCGGGCATCGACGACAAGGACATCGATGTCCGCATCGACAACAACACCCTCACCGTCCATGGCGAACGAAAAATCGAGAAGGAAGAGAAAGAAGAGAACTACCGTCGCGTCGAAAGGCAATACGGAAGCTTCACTCGCTCGTTCACCCTGCCCAGCTCTGTGGATCCAGGGCAGGTTAGCGCCGACTACAACAATGGTGTGCTGAAGGTCAAGCTCGCCAAAAAAGTCGAAGCCAAACCCAAGCAGATCAAGGTTAATGTGGACGGCGAAAAGACGCTGGAAGGGAAACAACCGAAGAGCGCTGTCCAAGCCGCGTAAAACACCTGAGCGGCCAGAATGGGAGGTGGAGGTGGCTTCATTTTTCGGTGCCGCCGGCGAGTTGTTTCAGAACGACTCGCACCACCTCCTAAATTCAGTCCAGAGAGGAGACGCATTGTGAGCGCTGATATTTGCAAGTCTCCGGACAGCAGAAATTGGAGAGAGCTTTACCGAGTTGCACTCTCTGAGATCGGTACGAGTACGCTGCCGGAGCGCATTGCAGAAGCAGAGAAGGCGGTAGTACTAAGGGCGCGGGAGTTATTTCATGCTGCCGGCGACAACGGCGAAGAGGCAGAGGCTCTAGAGGACGTGATGTATGCTTTGCACGCTTTAGGAAGCAACCGTCAGGTCCGGCAGGGACTGCCTATGAGTCTAAAAAGTGGAGAGCCGCTCGCCCTCCCCGATTTGCTCTCGTGAGGTTCACATACTGAAGAAGCGATTCCTCCAGGTCTTCGACTGGAGGTGAGCAAGTCCGTGCGACCTTAGATTTGCTAGCTTGCCCCCTTTTGCCGGTTGAGCTGCGGCAATTAGCTTTCCGGTCCGAACCGTATGCGCGACTTTCACGCCCCCCAGCTTCGCGGTAAAGCCGTTGGCACATTCTTGGTCAATCATTGCGTGAAGATCGTGAAATTTACGGTGATGCGCGCCTCGGTTTCAACTGCTTGACCGGATTGCAAATACGGTTTGAATCGCCATTGCTTCACCGCCTCGCGGGCCGCAGCCGATAGAATCGTGGGCCCGCTGAGTACGTGGAGGTGCTGGATATTCCCATCCCTTCCAACCAAAACCTCCAGCACGACTGCGCCTTGAATTTTCATCTCCTTGGCCAGGAGGGGATAGTTCGGTTCAACTGGGCGTGAAAGGATCTGCGCGGCGCCCGGGGAAAGACGGACTCGCGCGGTGGCATCCACCACTCCCGCCGGACCCGATGTCGGCAATGGGGAAGATGCCTGGGCGGGAAGGGAAGGTGGGCGCAGGTCCACGTTTACCGAATTGCTGCCTGCCTGTATCGTGCGGTGCTCGTCACCAGCCACGACCTCGACCTGCAGGGGAGGAAGCACGGTTCTGCTCATAGCGACGGGTGCCGATGCGCCTGCTGGGACTGTCGCGGCGGCTGCCGCCGCTGGCGGCGCATGCGGCTTCGCTTTCTGCCGTGCGGGAAGTGCTGGCTGCGTAGTGGTGGTGGCCGCTTCTGACTGCGACATCAGCTGGGGTGGAGTCTCTTCCAATGGCTCTGCTTCCGATTGCAACGCTGGAGCGGGCGGAAACCAGAACTCACGATCTTTTGTCAGAGTCAGGATGAGCGCTGCCAACAGTAGTGTCAGCGCGATGAGCATCTGCCGGCGCTGTTTCTGTGCCGAATCATCCCCGAACGAAAGTTTAATCTCTGTTGCTTGATTCTCCTGCAGCAACGGCATGTGTCTTTGTCCTCCGTGAGTGTCAGGTACAGCTGACGCCTTTGAACCGACTGTTCGCCGCTCTCCTTCGGCTTCAGACTGCGTGCTTTGCGAGACTCGGCCGCAACTATCTCCGTGTGCGAACGGTTTCCAAACCTGGCGAACGCTGCGAGGCTTTTACGTTCCGAATCGGCGAAGGCGCGGCAGACGGCAAGCGGAAGATTACCCGGCCGGCCTGACAGACCGTGAGTCCACCACTCGGCGGCTGGCCTGGAGGACCGGGAGCTGCAGACTGCCCACACTCCTCTGTCCACGCAGAACTCGGTTGGAGCTCTTTACCTGGATACCCTGTGCGATCGGTTCGTTTGCTTTTGGACTGGATATTTTCTTGATAGCGGGGCGAACTAGCGCGTAATCCAAGGGTCGCCTTTTGCCAACCAAGGCGCCAACCCACTAAGGTGCCCAAAAGTATAGCCGAGGCGATCACAAGTCCGCCAAGTATGGCTGTCTTTATATCGTTTCTTCCAGACGGGTGCTGCCGGCGTGGAATCCCAAGTTCCGATTTTGAGGTAGTGCTCTTGTTCTCGGGAATAACCTCTTTGATGTCCGACAAAGATGCGGACGCTTTCGAGGGTATTTTCGCAGTGGCTTCCGAATCCTGGAGAATGCTGGCGCTCAGAGCCTTCAGGCTATCCAGATCGCGCGGGCCAAAAGCATTCGGTCGTGAAGAGAGAATCTCAAAGACGCCCAACAATTCTTTGCCCCGCACGAGCGGGAGAACTACAATTGACCTGACTCCCAACTGCCGGCAGGCTTCGGGATCAACACGAGGATCCGTCTCGGTGTCGTTACATTGCTGAATCTGGCGTGTTTGGATACAGGAACCCGAGAGCCCATTGCGAGGATCGAGGCATACGCCGATATCAGGGGCGTGAGGTCCTGCGCTGGCTCGACAGACTATCTGCTCTCCCTGGACCAGAGCAATTGCGGCTCCGGTGGCGCCTGTGGCGAGGCAGGCTTTCTCTAACTCCTGACGGAAGCGAGATTCTTCCCCTCCGTTGTGCGCGGCAAGTGTATCGGCCAAATCGGTGGCATCGGATCTCTGCTGAGATTCACTCTGGTGCTGGCCAAGGTCGGTTGTCGGCCACTGGCCGCTGACAAATCCGAGGTCTTTGAGAGTTTCAGGATTCCCTAACGAACTTGGCTCATTCACCGTGGTCCTTTCGCACCTGTAGCTGAGGACGGGCGAGGGGGGGCAGGTTTATCTATTAAGCAAGTTCTAGGCCAAAGGCTAGAAAGTCCAAATTGTTGCGGCAGAAGTGCTTATGGCTTGCACACAATCCGAAAAAGGGCTATCAGTGCAAAGTATTGCGCTCGGAAAAGCATCGGCGGTGCCGATCTTGCTCGAATCCGGAAACGCTACAAGCTACATTTTGGATATGCGGCCGACCCCGGAATACGCTTTGCGCGCCACGTAGGCAGGTTGAAAATTTCAGTAGGAGTTCTGCCTCGGAACTATTTCGTTGTTAGGTCCTTTCGCTGCATCAAATCTCCCGAGAGAGAGCCACTTCTGTCAATGTTATCAATTACTTGGGCACCATTGTCCGGGGGAACCCCGATTCGTGGGCGAGACCATGCCCCCGACCGAGCCATTGACCTTCCGTCAAGCCGGTAATAGCTTTGCGGCTGCTTTTCGGTTGTGGTGATTCCTAAGGCAGGAGAAGCCTGATGGCACGGTTGCCGAGGATCCATACCCTTAAGTTGTGCTATCGCTTTTGACCTCTGTCTCCTGTCTTTCCCGGGATCTACGTTCGCGAAGAAGTTGAGGAGGTAATGTGAAAAGAGCGCATTCTTCCAAATTGGTCTTGGGATGGATGGCCATTGTAAGCATGGCATTGATCGCTGGAAAACACGAACTCTCCGGGCGAACAGGAAGGGCGGCGCGGGGTGGCCCACTTGATGCCGGGGTAACGCCTGACGAGACCGCGGCGCCCGTGCTAGACCCTGCCATCTACCATCATGTGACCCAGTTGATCTGGGTGGTAAGTGATATCGAACGCGTGGTGGATTACTGGCAGCGCCTGGGTATCCACAATATCCATCGCGAAGGAGTGGTGAGCTTCCCGAGTCTTATCTATCGAGGCAAGCCGGATCGAGCGAGGGCAAAGCAGGTAACCGCTGAGGTCGGCGAACTCGAGATCAAATGGATTCAACCCGTGCACGGAGGCAAGTTCTGGCGCGATGGGCTGCGTCAACATGGCGATGGCATTCGCGTCCTCGGCTATGCCGTTCGCTCGTCCCAGGAATTTGACGACCAAATCAAGTACTTCTCCTCAAAAGGCGTGGGTGTGGTGGTTCAGGACAGCTGGCAGGGTAAAACGGGCCGGAGCCGGGTGGCATATCTCGACACGGCTGCTCAGGGCGGGGGACACACAGTGGCGCTGATCGATGATCCAGACCGGTCGCGCGCGGCCGTCGGTGTCGGTAACGAGTATCCCGTCACCCAGTTCACCCATTTCGCGTGGGTCGTGAATGACGTGCGAAAAGTGGACACATATTACACAGGCCTCGGTTTCAAACCCCTTTCGAGTATCGACCACAACGTCAGCCTTGAGCGCGTCTACCGTGGCCAGCCCGGCAGATACGAGATGTGGCTTGGATGGGACCGTACGGGCGACGCGCCGTTCGAGTGGGTGCAGCAGATTACCGGACCGGACGTCTATGTCGAGTACGGAAACAAGCACGGGGAAGGGTTCCACCACCTGGGTGTGAACGTTACTGATATGGACGAAGCCATCAAGCAGATGACCGCTCGTGGGGCACCACCATCGCAATCCGCTGCTTGGAACACTCCGAAAGGCAAAGGCCGCGCCGTTTATTTGGACACCGAACCTTGCGGTGGAGTGACTCTCGAGCTGATCTACAATCCGCACTAGTCTCATGAGCGCTAGGGCTCCCCTATTCCTACACCGCTCCTGCACGTCGCGAACATTGAGAGATCGTTCCGGGCTCTATCAGTCCTTGGGATCTGTCACCGTGGACACGGATCGCGTAGCCCATGGGATGGGTGCGCATGCATGGCGCGGTCGGTGCGCATACGGCAACCATTTGCAATAATCCAAGAAACCCAGAGCGCATAGGCTGTCAACGAACGGGAAAAGACCTCGAAGCAGAGAGGCCAGCCGTACAGGTCGGGGTATCTTGTGGCACCGTTTTGGAAGTGCTAGCCTTACGCCGCCATGAAACGAGAAATCCTCGGCTTAGCTCTTCTACTCGGATCGGCAACTCTGGCCACGTTCTCACAAGCCGTGCTCGGCAAACAGCCGAAGCAAATGTCAGATCCATCAATCGCTGAAGATACGGTAGACGTCCCCATGCGCGACGGCATTGCGCTTCGGGCCGATCTCTTACGACCGCACCGAGATGGACGTTTTCCCGTGCTGGTGTACCGCACGCCTTACTCAAGGAAAGCTGCCGAGAGGGCTTACACGACATTTTATCGAGCCGTCCAGCGCGGCTATGCAGTTCTGATCGAGGATGTGCGCGGCCGCTATGACTCCGGGGGCGAGTTTCGCCCTTACGAAAATGAGGGCCATGACGGCTTCGACACGATCGAATGGGCGGCACGGCAGAGTTGGTCAAATGGCGACATCGGGAGTTTTGGACTCTCCTATCCTGGTGCTGTGCAATGGCTGGCCGCGGTAGAAAGTCCTCCCCACCTAAAAGCCATGGTTCCCGCCATGACGTTCTCAAACCCGCAGAATTTTTTTTATGCCGGCGGTACCTGGGATATGTCATGGATCGAGTGGATATGGGACAACATCGCCCCTGACATTCGTGCCAGGCAAAATCTGCCCGGACCAAAGACCGACACCGAGGCTGCCGAGGCATGGAAACGAGAAGGACGAAAGATGCTCTCCGAAGTTCCTCTGAAAAGCCTGACAGAGCTCCGCGGCATCGCGTCCTACTACCAGGACTGGCTCAGTCATCCTCCAGAAGATTCCTGGTGGAGTTGGGCTGAACTGCGCAATAAGTATCCCAAGGTTCATGCGGCTGTGCTGAATCTTTCCTCATGGTATGACGACAACTATGGACCGGAGGGCGCTACCACCAATTTCGCAGGCTTGATTCGCTCGCGGACCGACGAGGCTGATCCCCGCACTCAACTTTTGCTCGGACCTTGGGTTCACGGCGTTGACTCCACGCATAAAACTGAGGCGGGGGATCGAAGCTTCAGAGCGGCGGCGGCGATCGATTATGACGAGGTCGTGCTCCGCTGGATGGACCACTATCTGCGCGGCGTGAAAAACGGTGTGGAGAAAGAATCTCCAGTCCGTTACTTCGTGATGGGAACTGACCAGTGGCGCGAGACCAATGCCTGGCCGCCCCCTGCTACAAGGATTTCGTACTATCTCTCTCGTCGGCTAGCGGGTGACGCAACGGGAAGCCTCTCGACATTCGTCCCTCGAATTCTCCGCAGTTCCAGCACCTACATCGCTGACCCCGAACACCCAGTGGAAAATGCCTATTCCTCTTCTGGAGCACACGACTACCGTGACTTAGCTAAGCGACCTGACGTTCTCACCTTCGACTCGCCTCCACTGCCACATGACACGGTAGTAACCGGTCCGATTCACGCGGAGATTTACATGGCGTGCAATTGCCGGGATGCCGACCTCTGGGTGCGGCTGCTCGACGTGGCTCCCGACGGAACAGCATTCAATCTAATGAATCCTGGGCTCGATGTAGTTCGGGCCAGCTATCGCGAACCAAAACGTGGGCGGCAACTGCTGCAGCCGAACCATGTTTACGCTATCCGTCTAGAAAACCTGATCACGAGCAACGTTTTCAAAAAGGCCCATCGGGTCAGGGTTCAGATCTCGGGGAGTTTCTTTCCGAACTTCTCACGCAATCCACAAACCGGCCTTTCGGAGAGAAACTCTGCCAACTTTAGGAAAGCACAGGTGACGATCTATTCGGATCGCCGTCACCCCTCGCGAATTGTTCTGCCGATTGTAGGAAGTTGAAAAATCGCGAGAAGTCGGTTACCAGCTTACTGGGTCACCACTTGGCGGTAAGGCTTTGGAGTAGGTTTACGCCCATCCAACAACGCCCATTCAGCGAGGAGCGGATTTGCCCAAGCGGGGAAGTATTTAGCGGTTCAAGTGGGCCGTGCTCGCCACCATCTGTCGATTTCTTCTAGTGTCCGGCCTTTGGTTTCCGGAACCAGTCGCCATACAAAAAGGAATGCGGCCATCGAGACCGTGGCATATAGAAGGAACGTCCCCGGTGCGGTAAGTGCGTTGACCAACGACAAGAAAGTTAGCGTAACCAGTAACGTCCCGCACCAGAGGAAGACGGTTGCGACCGACATGGCCCGCCCCCGGATTCGAGTGGGACATATTTCCGCCATCATCACCCAGGTCCCTGTTCCCACGCCCACGGCGAAACAAGCCACGTAGGTAAGGACAAAAATCAGCACCACAATCGCCGATGCCTGGAAATGAATGGCCGCTGAAACCGCTATCAGCGACAGAGCCATTCCCGCGAAAGCCGACATCAGCAGCGGCTTTCGCCCTGCGCGATCGATAAGAGACATTCCCAGAATGGTGGCGACGAAGTTGATAGCTCCGATAATGACGTTGGCCCAGAGCGACGTGGAAGCAGTCTGATGAGGCACGTGCTCGAGAAAGATCAGCGACCCATAGTAGATGATGGTATTGATACCGGTGAATTGGCTGAACAGAGCAATGAGGATCGCAACCACCAGCGGTTTCCTGAAGGTGGGATCGAGCAGTGTTCCACTCTCTTCCGCGATGGCGTCCCGGATGGCCTTGATTTCTCCGCTGGCGGTTTCTGAGCCCACCATTTGCGCGAGAAAGCGTTCTGCCTCGCGCTCCCTGCCTTTCTGCACCAGCCAGCGCGGGCTTTCGGAAATAAACAGCAGCGCAATCAGAAAGCAGATTGAGGGAATGGCTGCAGATGCGAACATCCATCGCCAGTTTGCGGGTCCGACGCCGGTGAGTAGATAGTTGACACTGTACGATAGCAGGATACCGATGACAATCGCGAGCTGATTCAGGCTGACCATTAAGCCTCGACTCTTTGCCGGAGAAATCTCCGCAATATAAAGAGGAGAAAGGGTGGAGGCGATTCCGATGGCTAGACCTCCCATGACGCGTGCGAACACGAACTGCGTCAGATCGCGCGGAAGAGCTGACCCCAGGGAGGAAACGGTGAATAACGCAGCGGCCGCGAGTAGAACTCGCTTCCTGCCGAAGCGGTCGCTGGTGAATGCTGCCAGGCTGGCGCCGACGATGCATCCCAGGAGCAGGCTGCTGGCGGCAATTTCGGTTTGCGAATCACTCCATCCGAACTGGCTCTTCAGAAACACAATGGCGCCATTGATCACCGCGGTGTCGAAGCCGAACAGCAGCCCGCCAATCGCAGCGACCGACGCGGGCAAGTACAAATAGCGGGCAGCGCCTTGTTGATGGTCAGGCATTGAATTGTCGCTGCTGTTTCAGATTTTCAGCAACCCCTGTTGCAGAAAGACCAGCCCCGCCGCACCGGCGACACCGCCGTAGCCGACCAGGCTCTGAAAAACGATCGGAACCTCGCGTCCCAACAAAATCCGGGTACGGCGGGCTACCTCGTCTCGAATCGGAGTAAGTAAGAGCGGTCCGGCTTGGGCGATACTGCCGCCGATGATCAGAACTTCCGGGTCGAAGATGTGAAGAAAGCTCACCATGGCAGCAGTCAGGTATTCGACGGCGCGATCGAGCACGCAGCGTGCGCTTTGATCTCCGTCAGCCGCGGCTTGAAAGATAGCTTCGGTAGTCGGTGGCTGGCCTGCCTCCCCGAGAGACAGCTTCGCGGGCGCGGCACGGTGAAGATGAGCTTGGTAGTCAGACTCGATCGCCCGGGACGAAAAGCGCGTTTCCACGCAGCCGCGGTTCCCGCAGATACACAGGCCGCCATGGATGTCCAAGCTCATGTGCCCGAGATGGCCTGCAGCTCCCGAGGCTCCGCGGAGAATCACGCCATCCACCAACGCCGCGCCCCCTACGCCCGTGCCGAGCGTCAGCAAAACCACGTTGCGCTTTCCGCGGGCGGCGCCCCAGAGTACCTCCGCAATCAGGGCCGTGCGAGCGTCATTGTCGGCATAGAGCGGCAGGCCTCCGGTGTCGATTACATCGGCCAAAAACCGTCCTTCCATGAAGTGCAGGTCTCCGGGCAAACTTTTGACCCGAGACGTTGCCGTGTCGATAACGCCCTTGCATCCAACCCCGATGCCGCGCACTTGCGGATGGGCGCGCTTCAAGACCGAATGCACAAAATCGTGCAGGGCCGCGGGCGTGCGTGGCGAAGGTTCATGATAGTTTTCGATCAGCTCCCCCCCCAGGGTCACCGGGGCACCTTTAATTGCGGTGGCGCCAATGTCGACGCCAACCGCAATCGCCTGGTCAGAAGGAGCGTTTGGCCTGTCCTTGCTCACAGTCGTTGTGCATTATACGCACTCTATGCCATCCTAGTGAGCCAACATGCCGGCAGCGCTTCGAAACGGATCTACTCTCTGCAAGGCGACAAGGGAAAAGAACTTCGTGGATAACCAAGCGGTCACCAGCAATGTGAACGGCGCAAGCTTGACGTTCTTCGAACGCGCGATGGAGGCTTTGCTGAGGTTGAAGAGCACCCAGGCGGGAGCGATTCAGAAAGCAGCCGAGCTTTGTGCCGATCGGATCGCGCGTGGCGGTCTGGTTTTTCTTTTCGGCAACGGTCACTCCCGGATGATGTGCGAGGAAATGACTCCGCGGCAGGGCTGCTTCGTCGGCTTCGTGGCGCTGGTGGAACTGGCACTTTCGAATCACGCTGCTATCGTGGGCGCGAACGGACTGCGCGCGCCGCTCTATCTTGAAAACTACGAAGGCTACGCTGAGCAAATTCTGAGTGGGTTTCATTTTGGACCCAATGATGCATTTATCTCAATTTCGACCAGTGGAATTCGGCCAGTAGTTGTGGAAGCAGCGATGGGCGCGCAACGGCGTGGGCTGCCGGTGATTGCCATCGTCTCCAAGGCACATTGCGAACAGGCGGAAGCAGCCCACTCTTCCGGTAAAAAGCTGATCGATTGCGCCGACCTCATTATCGACAACCAGTGTCCGCCAGGTGATTGTGTGGTTGAACTGGAGGGCCTTGAGTGGAGAACGGGACCGGTTTCCACCATTACCGGCGCGATGATCATCAACATGATTCGCTGTGCCACTGCGGAGGCGCTGCTGGCGCGCGGGGTTAACCCTGTGGTGCTGCCTAGCCATCAATTCGTTGGCAACACTAGTGCGGCAGCGCAACTGGAAACATTCTACGAAGCCTATCGTAAAAGTCTCAAGCATTTGTTCGAATAATCGTGTGGACGAAGTACTTTTAGTCACGGGCTCATCCGGAATTGCGGCGGCGGTGGCACGTTTGTGGGCCGCGGAAGACTCCGTCTTTCTGTTTGGCGCAAACGAGAATGAGTGCCGTTGCCTTGCTGGCGAACTGGATGACGGCGGGTACGCCGTCGGGGATGTGCGGGATCAAGCGGCGGTCCAGCGTGGTATATCTGAGTGTTTGGACCGGTTCGGCCGAATTGACGCCCTCATGAATGTTGCCGGCATTAGCGCCCGCTCCCTGGGGGACGGCCCGTTGCACCAGTGCACCTCGGAAGCCTGGGACACGGTGATGAATGTGAATGCCAAGGGCACATTCCTGATGTGCCGTGAGGTCCTCGGGTGGTGGACGAAAAATCGCCAGGCGGGAGTGATTCTCAACACCGGGAGCGTGCTCGCACGGCGTCCGCAGCGGGAGTACTTTGCGACCGCAGGCTATGCCGCGAGTAAGGGCGCGATTGAAGCCATGAGCGTAGCGGCGGCGGCCTACTATGGGCCCGAGGGCATTCGGATAAACGTGATTGCGCCGGGCCTGGTGCACACCCCCATGACCGCCCGGGCGCAGGAAAATGCCGAGATCACCAAATACATGATCCACAAACAGCCCCTGCGGAAGGGCATGCTGACGGCGGAGGACATTGCCAAAACCGCATGCTTCCTGCTGCACCGGGATTCCAGCCCAATTACGGGTCAGATCCTGACGGTAGACGCGGGATGGACGGTGAGCGAATGAGTCGCAAGAGAGTGACGATAAAAGATGAACGCGCAGCCCGCGCGACGCACCAGCAAAAGCAGCGGACACCTTTGCGGACTACGGTGGTCGGAAGCTATCCCTTCCCCGGCTGGCTCGAGTTTGCCTCGGCGCACCTCGAGCAATTCGGCGAGGCCGATAGCGAAGAGATGAAGAATGACGCGGTTGTCGTGGCTGTGCACGATCAGGTCGCTGCCGGTCTGGATGTAATTACCGACGGTGAACAGACTCGCTATGATTTCAATTTGTCATTCTACGGTCGGCTGGAGGGTATTCGCGCTACTGCGATTTCTCCGCGCCGCTTCGGGCCGCCGGCGCACGATCAGCGGGGAAAATATGAGGTCACGGGAACCATCAACTCCAGGCATGGGATGGGAGCCGTGCAAGAGTTCAAGTGCCTGCAGAGGATTGCGCCGCCCGGGCCGGTCCTGAAGGCTAGCGTTCCCGGACCCTACACCTTGAGCGGCCGCATTAATCCTGGAGGAAGGTATCAGAGCCGTTGGGAGGTCACT
>Ga0193719_10000859_pt1 | contig 11808 bp, 9 predicted proteins | sample U2a2metaG_FD_160103 | JGI IMG/M metagenome (GOLD analysis project Ga0193719, IMG submission 160103) | Soil microbial communities from a riparian zone of the East river system, Colorado, United States - U2a2 | ecosystem: Environmental > Terrestrial > Soil > Riparian zone | place: USA: East River... | reverse complement strand
CTATGAACAAGCAGAACGCCTGCCCGGGTTCTATTCCGCCGCGGCTCTGCGCCTGGGCGAACTGCTAGCGCGAGAAGGGGACATAGCTGGTGCCGAGCGTCATCTGTCGGCTGCGATGCGAATGGATCCTGAAGACGCCCGCACTCGAGAGGAACTGATTGCGATTAAGCATACTGCTAAAACCGCTGCCGAAGAAACAGGATCGGCGCGATCATTGTTGCAGGAAAGCCTGGCGCGTTTTCCGCTCAGCGAGTTTCTTCGAGAAGAAGCCGGTGACCCTGATCTCAACCATCTCGCCGATGATGCCGAGCGTGTACTGAACGTCGCGGCTGAGTATTTGCGGCTGGGGCTTTACCAAAAAGCGTTGAATGTTTTGTCGCGAAAATATCCGACGGCCGTCCTCGATCAAAGTGAACCGGGCGCGCCGGGGCCAAGTGATCATCCCATGATCGCTTATTTTCAAGGCTATTGCCACGAGAAACTGGGGCAATCAGGGTCGGATGGTTACCTCAGAGCATCCAAGCTTTCTGCAGCTTATATTTTTCCGAGCACCAGCGAAGAATTCGCTGTGCTGCGAGCGGCTGTACGAGCACGCCCTTCGGACGCGACCGCTCACTATCTGTTGGGAACATTTTATTTCTCTCGCGGATTGACAGATCCGGCCTTGAATGAGTGGTCGGAAGCTCGCAAGTCTGGTCCCGATCTTCCCGTGCTGAGTGCGAGCACCGGGCTGGCACTCCTGCATATCAAAAATGATCCGGAGCAGGCGCTTTCTGCTTTCCGCGATGGACTGAGAAGCGACCCTGCGAACGTCGCGGTTTATATGGGCATGGACCAGGCCCTCAGCCTGCTAAACCGGCCAGCTCGCGAACGCGTCGAAGCGCTGGGAAAATATCCTAATCTCGCCATGGCGCCACCCGGGCTTGTATTCGAGCTGATCCTGAATCTGGCAGAGTCCGGCGACTTTGAACGCGCTGAAAGTCTGTTCCATAACCGCTTTTTCCCTCGCGAAGAGGGGGGAACCAATGTCCGCCAAGTATGGGTCGAGGTGCAATTGCAGAAGGTCTTGGCTTTGGCGAAGGCAGGGAAGTGCAGTGATGCCTTGACACTTGCTCAGCACCTTGGCTCGGAGGTCTCTGGCCTGGCGTTTACGCGTGACGGCCTCCAACCTGTTCTGCAATCCGCCAGAACCAACTACTTGCTCGGCACGGCTTATCGCAGTTGCGGAAAGCCCCAAGAAGCCACGGCCCAATTCGAGATCGCAGCAGGCGCCTCCTCTCCGGACCAGATTCGGTGGGCCTGGCTCGCTGCTCGAAAGTTGCCGGCGTTCGATCAAATGCAATGGCAAGGCCGTCTGCGGTCTGCTTTAGATCAGGCGGCAAATCGTAGTGAGACCAGCTCATATCCAAGTTGGTGGTTGTACACGACGGGTTCACTGGAAAGGGATCTGGGGAGAAGGGAAGACGCAGATCTCAAGTTTCGGAAAGCGCTGCTACTGCCCGATCGCATGTTGGCTTACCACTTTACGCGTCTGGCGAAGTCAGAAGCTATGCCGTGATCACTTCGACCTTCGACTTGCGCAGGGCCTCACAAAAATCGGCCGGCGCCCGGCTGTCTGTAATGAGCCGATCGATCTCGGAGAGAAGGCTGATACGTGAAACGCTTCTACGGCCTAATTTGCTGAAATCGGCAACCACGTTTATTTCTTTGGAGACATGCACCATCAAGGTATTCAATTGAGCCTCGAGCACATCGGGCGTGGAAGGGCCTACTTCCAGGTCGAAGCCGTCCACCGCCAAGAAAAGGCGGTCAGCGTGAAATTCCCTCAGCATGGTTTCTGCTTGAGGTCCAACGAAGGAGCAGGATACGGGACGGAGCAGTCCTCCGATCATGATCACTGAAACATCAGTGGCGTCCATCAGTTCGGATGCAATGTTCAGGGCGTGGGTGATTACGGTAACGGATTGCAGTCTCCGAGTTTTCAAATGGCGCGCGATCTCGGCGGTCGTGGTGCCCGAGTCGAGAATGATGGTTTCATGATTTTGGATGAGCTCGGCTGCTGCCCGGCCGATTCTGACTTTTTCTGAGTGGTGAAGTGTTTTCTTCAAACGCAGCGGATAGTCTTGACCTGCTTCCAAGGGCCGGACGGCGCCGCCGTGGGAACGAACCACCATGGCCTCCGAGGACAGAGCGTCCAGGTCTGCGCGTGCGGTGACCGCAGATATGGAAAACTTCTCCACCAGGTCTCGTACGGTGATCTGGCCCTTTTGCTCGATCAAGTCCACAATTTTCCTGCGGCGCTGTTCCGCGAGCAGACGAAAATCTTTGGCGCTCATTGTCAGGTTCCGTCCTCACACGCCCCAAATTTCAGGCAAACAGTCCGGGCTGTGTATACTTATTTATACACTTGCGTTGGCTCTAAATAAGAAAGAAAATAGCACATAAACGAAAGGTGCGGTCGACGGACATAAGTTCAATCCGCTGTGGCACTTTGATCGTCGCGGCGTAGCGTGCCCGGCTTTTTAGGCACAGGCCTATTGATTTCGTTTGGTTTGTTTTTCCTCCTCGAATTTTCGAAGTCCGTATTGACATGATGGTCAATCCTCTGACGGTGCCGCGAAATCTGGGCAAGGAGCAACGACTGAAAAGATGAGAAGACGCGACTTCATCATGGCGTTGGCTGCCTGCGGTCTTGCTTCCCGACGGTCCGCCAAGGCGCAAGCGCCATTTCGCCATCCGCGATTGTTGATCGCCGATTCAGATCCTTTTACCGGCCTGCCTTTGTTGAAGTCACGTTACGCAGCTGGCCGGCGCCCGTCAGAAGATATGGAAGGCTGGGCGTTGTCCTGGCGTCTGACAGGTCAAGATTCTTTCGCCGAGCGTGCCCTGGCCGAGATGCGAACCAAGCATGTCGCCACCGGCGGAAAGCCTTCACGGTCATGGGTCGATTATGCTCGCTGGTCGGTGGCATTCGATTGGCTTCTTGGATACCGAGGCCTCGATCGGGTTTTGCAAGATCGGATAGCGCGTGAATTGAAGGATGGCGCGGCGGCGATGCTCTCGACTCCCGATTTCGCCGATCCAGGCGAACTCTCTTATCACAACTATGCATTGCGATATCTCGCCTTGGCCGCGTTTGCTTCGGCCGCTGTCGAGGGCTCCCCGGGATGCGAGGGTTGTGGGATTTGGCGTGAAAAGATTGCAAAAGGTCTGATCAATATTCTCAACACTACCAATGTCGTGAGCCCTGAAGGTAGCTATCACGAATCGATGGACTATATGCGGATCACGTGGGCATCGCTGGTGCTGATTGCAGAACTCCAGCGAACCACCACTGGCGTGGATCCTGCCCACCATTTTCCGGTGTTTCGCAATGTAGGCGCCACCTATCTTTATAAGCTTCTTCCTGATGGCACGCCCTCTCGCGAAGGAGACAATGAATATCCGGTCCTTGATACGCGAGACACGACTCTGCTGGGGTATTCGGTAAATCGCTTTAAAGACCCCTACAGCGCCTGGCTTCTTCGCAAGAGCGGGTTCGTTCCCAAGCAGTGGGTGATGCCGGTGCTAGAGTTTCTATGGGACGATCCCGAAGTTGAACCGCGAGATCCCGGGCTGGCCAGTGAGAGCGAGTTGCCGCGCCACCGCTATTTCCCTGGCGTGGGGCATCTGGTGATGCGGGATAGCTGGAGACCGGAAGCAACCTGGATCGAGTTCGATTGCGGACCGTATTTCGCCAAGCACCAGCATCTTGATCAAAATCAGTTCACGATTTATCACCGCGGCTACTTGGCCATCGACAGTGGCGCGGACTACACGGACACCGAGATCCCGCACTATCTGAACTATTATCGGCGAACTGTGGCGCACAATTCCATTTTGGTTTACGACCCCGCAGAAAACTTCTTTTGGTCCGACAATCTGTTACCCGCGGCCAACGACGGCGGTCAGCGCATGGATTCTTCCCGCTACTGGAACACCATACGCAACCCGGAAGACTGGAACCGTACTCGCGACTTGTGGGACCTCGGTTCCATGCGAGTTGTCGACTACGTTCCCCGCCAATACCACTATGCTTTGGGGGACGCCAGCAAAGCCTATTCTCCTGAGAAACTTCGATGCTTTACCCGCGAACTACTCTACGTGCCGGGACATGGTGTGCTATTTGTCTTTGATCGAGTCGTGGGCACGAACCCGTCTTTGCGCAAAGCCTGGCTGCTACACGGCATAAATCAACCGAGCGTCGATGCGGACGCCGGCAAAGGAACGTCTGGCGTTCAAGAGTTCAAGAACGCAAAGACCTTCCGGTTCGTGGAGGGATCTGGAGAGATTCTAGTCCACTCACTCTTGCCGAGGGAGCGGATCATCTCGAGACGGGGAGGCAGCGGCAATGAGTTTTATACTGCCGGCGATGACCATGGCGGGAACTGGGGAACCGGCGAAAATTGGCCTTTGGAGCCAGCCGAGGGAGCCGCGTTGCCGGAAGACCCGAAGCTCCGAAAGATGTGGAAACTTTTCTGGGGCGAGGACTTCAATAAGATTCTCAGCTCCAACCGCAAAAATGTTGCACCAGGCAGCTGGCGGGTTGAAGTATCACCGGCGCAGCCAGCCGAAGAAGACTTGTTTCTGCACGTTTTCGAGATCGGGGATCAAGGAACGACGGGACAAAGTCGCACCGAACTTCTGGACGGAGTGAATTTCAAGGGTGCGGCCTTCGAGCGTGGTCCTATGGTGCTGTTTAGCGCGACTGGTTCGGTGATCAGTGCAGGGGAACTGTCGCTGCCTGACTTGGGATGCGACTCATTAATCATTACCAGCTTGCAACCAGACTCGGTTTACGAGCTCAATTTAGGCGGGCTGAATGTGTCGTCCTCACCCACAGGGGTGTTGGCCGGCGTTACGGCGGGCACGTTTCGGGAAAGGACTAACGCCAAGGGAGTCCTGCGAGTGGAGCGACAGGGTCTCGGAAATTTACGACTGCGTGTCGCACGAGTCTAAGAAAACCGGCAGAGGCCAGAAGCCTCGTACAGCTGAGCTAGGTGCCACTGTAATCGTTTCTGATGTCCAGGCACGTGGTCGCGTTCCTGAAACCGACGCAGCAAACCACTGAGGCACAGTTATCACAGAGCCACCAATCACGGCGACCCCGGTTAAGAGTGATTTTCCCGCTCGCCCGCCTATCTCGAACTTGCGCTGGTGGATTGGTGGACTCCTTTTTGCGTCCACCGTCATTAATTACATGGACCGGCAGACACTCTCGCTGCTCGCTCCTTATCTCAAACTCGACTATCACTGGACCAACACCGACTATGCAAACCTCGTAATTGGATTTCGGATCGCGTACTCAGTTGGGCAAACCCTATTTGGTCGCCTCATGGATCGCATAGGGACGCGTCGCGGATTGTCGCTTACCGTGACGTTCTATTCGATTGTCTCCGTGCTGACCTCGCTGGCCCAGGGCTTCTACAGTTTTGCTGCTTTCCGCTTTTTGCTGGGGGCCGGGGAATCAGCGAACTGGCCGGCTGCCACTAAAGCGGTCTCAGAATGGTTCCCTAACCGCGAACGCGGATTGGCCACGGCGCTTTTCGACAGCGGCTCGTCCATCGGCGGAGCTATTGCCCCTTGGCTCGTTCTTTGGATTTTTTTTCGCTGGGGCTGGCGTCCTGCGTTTGTTATTCCCGGAATGTTGGGCTTTCTTTGGCTGCTAGTTTGGCGCTGGCTTTATCACCCACCCGAATCTCATCCCCGGATTAGCGAGACGGAAAGACAGTTGATTCTCGCCGATAAGGCGGAATCGCAATCGCGGCGCGGAAGTGTGAGCCCATTGGAGTGGCGCGAACTCCTCAAATTGCCGCAAACCTGGTGTGCCATCGTGGCCAAAGCCTTCACTGATCCGGTGTGGTTCTTTGTCACGGACTGGTTTCCAATTTACCTCGTGGCGAAGGGAATCGAACTCAAGAGTGGTCTGATCGCTATCTGGATTCCTTTCCTGGCCGCCGATCTTGGAAATTTCTTCGGCGGAGCTGTCTCCGGTTACCTGATCAAGAGGGGATGGTCTGTGGGCGCAGCCCGGAAGGCTGTCGTTATCTTTGGTGGTTTAGGCGTGACCGCGTTACTGCCTACCGTCTTTACCACCCGTCTCTTCCTGATAGCTTTTCTCTTTGCCCTTGCGACTTTCTCCTATGCGGCATTTTCAACCATGGCCAATGTCTTGCCATCTGACCTTTTCTACAGCGAATCCGTGGCCACGGTCAGCGGATTCAGTGGAACCGGCGCAGGCTTGGGTACGATTGTCGCATTTAAACTCATTGGACATTTTTCGGATGCCCGCCAGGGCATGGCGGGTCATTCCTTCGATCCCATTGTCGTTGTCGCCGGGCTCGTTCCCTTCGTGGGGATGCTTCTGGTTTTGCTGTTGTTTCGCAATACCGAGGCGACCGGCCAAGGACTGGTTAAGCCAATCTGAAGTGCACGGAGTTAGTCTATAAATATGTCACTTTTGCTCTCCATGGTGACTCAGATAACCCGGCTCATTCGCATTTCCGCATTCGTTGCTGCGCTTGCTGCAGCACTATTGATTTTCTTATTTGGAGTTTGGGCCAACGAGGCCGCGGTCAGTATCACGCCCACAGCCAGATATCGAGACGCTGTCATCCGTGCTCCTCTGTCGGGTCGTTTTTAGGGAAAAATAGAGTCCTAATTGATCAGTTCACTGGTTGGGAATGGCGAAGCCGTACTTCTGGAAGAGTTCTGTTATCGGCGAGGATTGAATGAATTTTAAGAATTGCTGGGCCACGCTCTTGTTTTTGGACGAACCCATGGTGACGCAAGCTTGTTCAATGGCCGGATAGTCGGCGGCAGGAACTTCGGCGTACCGACCTTTATCTTTCATGTTCGGGGATAACGCAAGAGAGAGCGCCACGATACCGACGTCGGCAGACCCCGATGCCACGAAGGCAGCAGCCTGGGAAATGTTTTCGCCAAGGACAAACTTGTCTTTCACTTGCTCGTAGATATTCTCTTTCTGCATGGCTGCAACCGCCGCTTTCCCATAGGGTGCATGTTGCGGGTTGGCGATGGCAATCTTCTTGAGGGATGGGTTCAGCAGAGCCCTAAGGCCTAAACTGACATCCAGTTTAGAATCGTTAGGCACCCAGACGACAATCTTTCCTATCGCGTATTGATAAAAGGTGCCTGGCTCGGTGAGCCCGGCGGCCTCCAGCTCCTTTGGATAGTCCAGATTCGCCGAGAAGAACATGTCGAACGGTGCGCCATTCTGAAGCTGCTGAGTGAAGTTGCCGGAAGAGCCGTAAATCAGCTTCACGCTCTTTCCAGTTGCGCTCTTGAAACGCGCTCCGACCTCCTGCATGACAAATTGCAGGTCGGCGGCAGCTGCGACCGTTATCTCCTGCGCAGCGCAGAGCCCACCGCTCAGCCCTAAAAAGATAGCCACCGCCAGAACCAGCCTTCCGAACTTCATTTTCGATACTCCTCTGAACGGAGTTAATCTGCGCTACATGACTAGCTGGTTTAATGCAGATCGACATGACGTGTCAATTCGACTTGAATCGTATCATCATGAGGCGAAACAGGGCGATTTAACGGCTGCGATCAGCCTGGGTTTCTATGGGGTGGGAAGCTTCATACGTGCCGGATCATGACTTCGGTGGATTTGATGAGGGGGCAGAGACTTGCCCTTTTTCTAGACGCCGTTCATGTACAGCATGAGGGGTTACGACTTCAGGAATCCGGTGAGTGTGCCTGCACGTAGGAGGCAAGCGACACTTGGTGCGCGAAAGCATAAAGGCCTTAGAAGCCAAGTTGGACCCCAACAAGTTCGTCCGCCTGCTTCGATCCGCGATTGTCAATATTGATCATGTACGGGAGATTCATCGCGACGGTCGAACTGACGGCTGGGTCTTTCTGTCGACCGGAGAGCGAGTTCGACTAAATAGGGGCGGGTTGGCAGAAATTGATTGCCATGAACACTGTCTGATTGTGTCCTTGCCAACATCCCGAACTTCGGGGGCGAGCGTAACTGGGGCGAGGGCGAATCGCATCCGCGGAGAAGTTCTATTGTTCTTGCGGAAACAAGGCTTGAGCCAAGTTCCGCACGACTACGAATATGTCCCAACCAAGGCATCAGGACCTGTGATTCGGGCGTGCCGCGCTGGGCGGCGCCCAATCGGCCCCCAGGCCCAACGCGATTCACACTCACTGTCGCCTTTCCTTCGAGCGTGCCCTCCGAGCGGGCATCAGCTAACTTTGTCCTGAAAATCGGTCTAGCCCAACGCACTAGAGGGATTCGCACGAAGGTGGATATGCGGTTTGCCTCAGGAGGCTGAATGTCGTTGGCAGGTTACCTAGGTTACTTACCATCCGCCGGCTTATCCGTCAAAATCTGGTTCAATAGAAGGTCGTGTTAAGGAGACTTTGGGTGAAGTCGGACCCATTCGGGTCATCTTTCGACGAGGTCACCGGACTACTCCGGGTCTGCGGGCTAAGTGTGACTTACGCTTGGCGAGGCCGCTCGCCTGTCATGGCGTTGCGGCAACTCGATCTGGAAATCGCTACAGGAGAAATAGTAGGAATCTTAGGGGAATCAGGGTGTGGCAAGAGCACTCTGGCCCTGTCCATCCTTGGATTGCTTCCTGCGGACGCTCGGGCCGACGGTACGATTCTGTTTCGAAACGAGCAACTGCTGGGGTTGCCCCAGAAGCAACTACGCAGAATTCGCGGCGCGAAGATTTCCCTGATACACCAAGATCCGGGGCTGGCGCTCAGTCCCGTAATGCGCGTCGGCGACCAAATTGCTGAGATCATCGTTGCGCATCGAAGCCTCGGGCGCAAGGCGCGGAAGCAGGAAGTCGAGTCGATCTTGTGCGAGGTTCAACTGACAGACACGGCCCGGATCTATGCCGCCTATCCACACCAGCTGAGCGGCGGGGAGCTGCATCGAGTTGCAATTGCTCAGGCGCTGGCATGTCGGCCAGATTTGATCATTGCCGACGAACCGACCCGGTCTCTGGACATGACCGTACAGGCTGAGATTTTAGGCGTACTGCGAAACCTCAATGAAGCATTTGGTACAGCACTCTTGTTCATTACACACAATCCAGCTCTTCTTGCGGGCTTTGCCGACCGGGTGGTCGTAATGTATGCCGGCCGTGCGGTTGAAAACGCTGACGGCTTAAGAGTGTTTGGCCGGCCGCTCCACCCTTACACTAAGGGCTTGCTGAACCTGGTGCCGCGTTCTACCCACGTCGACTATTCCGCGGTTGGAGGGCGCTTACCGACGATTCCTGGAGGTCCCCCCGATTCGAACAATTTGAACCGGGGCTGTGCGTTCGAGCCGCGCTGTTCACAGCGCACAGGAATTTGTCGAACTGAAAATCCAGAGGAACTCACGCCGGAACCCGGTCATCGTGTGAGTTGTTTCAATCATGACAGCTGAACAAGGGGCAAAGCGTGCCGCCAAGGCGGCACTCGTCCAGGTGAAGGCCCTGCACAAGCGGTATGTGCAACGCCGTGCGCTCTCGCGTCGCAAGTTTGTGGTGGATGCGCTTAAGAATGTAGATCTGGCGCTTCAACCGGAATGTCTAACCGCGCTGGTCGGTTCTTCTGGTTCCGGAAAAACAACTCTTGCCAACTGTCTGGCTATGCTGGAAAAACCCGACGCGGGCGAAATCTGGTTTGAAGAACTGGAAATATCGCGCCGGCCTGATCATGAACTGGCGTGCCTGCGACCCAAGATTCAGATGGTCTTTCAGGATTCCGCCGGAGCCCTGAATCCATTTCTCACAGCGGCTCAGATTGTCGGCGAGCCTCTGGAGGTCCAGGGTCGGGAGCACGGGCGCAAGCTGCGTCAGCGTGCCTGCGAGTTGATGGAGGAGGTTGGACTATCGGCGGACTGGGCCGATCGATCACCATTGGATTTCAGTGGCGGCCAGCGACAAAGGCTGGCCATCGCAAGGGCGATAGCTCTGCAGCCGAGGCTGCTGATATTGGATGAATCCCTTTCTGGCCTCGATCTGGTGACGCAGGCGCAGGTTTTAAATCTGCTTGCGGATATCCGAGTCACTCACTCGTTGACCTATCTGTTGATTTCCCACGACCTGACCCTGGTAGGGCAGGTGGCAGATCACATCGCCGTGATGCATCAGGGCTCGATCGTCGAGCACGGGACCAGGCAACAGGTGTTTGGCAGCCCGCAGCAAGCCTGCACTCGTGAGTTGCTCGTTGCAGCGCAGGTCCTCGAGTCTACTTTTCGGACCGCGCAGCCGAGAATGAGAACATGAATTACCTCGGACGGCGACTGGCTCACGGAATATTACTTCTCATTGGAGCTTCTGTACTCTGCTTCCTATTCGCTGATTTGGCCCCGGGAAGCTTCTTCGATGAAATTAAGTTGAATCCACAGATCTCGCCCAAAACCGTTGCCGCACTCCGCTCTTACTATGGATTGGACCAACCTACGCCTGTGAGGTATGGGCGTTGGGTAAAGTCAGTGTTCAAGGGCGAGTGGGGCTACTCCTTTGCCTACAACTCTCCGGTGAGCAGTCTGCTTATGGTGCGCGCGCGCAATACACTGCTACTTACGGGAGTCGCTGCTCTGCTGGTTTGGCTGATCGCGGTGCCCTTGGGGGTTTGGATCGCCGACCACCCCGGCGGGTGGAGCGACCGATTGTGCATGGGAAGTACGTCGGTCCTGCTCTCGGTCCCGGAATTGGTGCTGGCACTCGGATTCCTGTGTCTGGCAGTTCGCACCCACGTGCTGCCGGTCGGAGGGATGGCGTCAGTGGCATTTGACCAACTGGGGCGATGGTCAAAGATCCGCGACTTAGTAGCCCACCTGATCATTCCAGTCAACACATTGGTTCTGGCCGCTCTGCCGATCCTGCTGCGACATGTACGTGCCAGCATGACCGAGGTCCTCAGAGCCCCGTTTATCCAGGCTGCGCGCGGACACGGAGTTGGGAGAACAAGACTGCTGTTTCGCTACGCGCTGCCCGCTGCCGCCAATCCTTTGATTTCTCTATTCGGGTTCTCGGTTGGCGGTCTTCTCAGTGGGTCGCTGTTGGTCGAAGTCGTCACCGGGTGGCCAGGGCTGGGACCCTTGTTACTGGAGGCAACGATGTCCAGAGACTTATATGTCGTGGTTGGTGTGATGATGTCATCCACTGTGTTCCTAATTCTCGGCAATTTTTTAGCGGATGTGATGCTGGCGGCCGCCGATCCACGTGTAAGGATGCAATAGGGGCGAATGGCGAGCAGATGACGGGCAAAAATAAAATCTGGGCCGCCGGGACGTCTCTCGTGCTATTGCACGCGGCCATAGTGTTTGCGGGCTTCGTGGCGCCCTACGATCCAACCAGTCAGAATCGGGATCTTCCTTTTGTGCCGCCCGTAAACTTGCATTTCATCGATGCTCAAGGACACTTCCACCTGCGCCCGTTCATTTACCCATCGATTCCCCGACTCCAAAGTTTGTACGAGTATGAGGAATCGCGCGACAGAGAATACCCGATCCATTGTTTCGTGAAGGGACCCGAGTACAAGATCGCTGGTCTTTTTTCTGCGCGTACCCATCTATTCGGCGTGGATACTCCGGGGAAGATTTTCCTCGCCGGCAGCGACAATTATGGGCGTGATCAGTTTTCAAGGGTCTTGTACGGCGGCGGCATCTCATTGGCTGCGGGTTTGCTGGCTACCTTAATTTCACTTTCGCTGGGATTCCTGCTCGGCACCATCTCCGGATTCTATGGGCGATGGATCGACGAATCGCTGATGCGTATCGCCGAACTCTTT
>Ga0193719_10000858_pt1 | contig 11815 bp, 7 predicted proteins | sample U2a2metaG_FD_160103 | JGI IMG/M metagenome (GOLD analysis project Ga0193719, IMG submission 160103) | Soil microbial communities from a riparian zone of the East river system, Colorado, United States - U2a2 | ecosystem: Environmental > Terrestrial > Soil > Riparian zone | place: USA: East River... | reverse complement strand
TGCATCCATTCACCGGGGTTTCGGCGTGGCACACCGCTTGCCTCAGCCGGGTCTCATGTCGCCCGTGACCGATCCAGTGGTGGGCGTGGACGTGGGAGCCTCGACGATCTCGGCCGGGCTGGTCTGCCCTGACGACGGCGTGGTGCTGGAGACGGTCCAGGCCCCGGTAGTCGGCGGCGGGGACACGGTCGCCACGATCGCCGGCCTCATCGACCGGATCCTCGCGATGGCCGAACGTCGGGGCACCCGGGTCGGCGGGATCGGGGTCGGGCTTCCCGGTCTGGTGGACGTCGAGAAGGGCGCGGTCCGCCCCATGGCGACCTGGCTTCCCGAGCTCAGCGGAGTGCCCCTGAAGAGCCTGCTCGAGGAGCGGACCGGGCACCGCGTGTTCGTGGACAACGACGTGAACGCGCTGGCCCTCGCGGAGTGGATGTTCGGGGCCGGCCGCGGGGCCTCGTCCCTCGTCACGATGGCGATCGGGACCGGCATCGGCGCGGGCCTGATCGTGGACGGCGCGCTCGTCCGCGGCCACGTCGAGGGGGCGGGCGAGATCGGTCACCTCGCGGTGAGCCTCACCGGGCCGCGGTGCGTGTGCGGCGGGATCGCCTGCCTGGGGACATACGTGGGCGGCGGATTCCTCCCGGAGCGGGTTCGAGAGCGTCTCGCCGAGTATCCGGATACCGCGGTGCTCGCTCATGCGGGCGGAGACCCCGGCCGGATCACCGCGGACAGCGTCTTCCGGGCGGCGGCCGGCGGCGATCCGCTCGCCCGTGAGGTCGTGGACGACGCCTGCGAGGCCCTCGCGGTGGGCATCGGCGCCCTCGTGGGCCTGTTGAACCCGGAGGTGATCGTGATCACCGGCGGCGTGGCGGCCTCCCTGGCGCCGCTGTGGGAGGACATCATGAAGCGGACGCGCCACCGGGCGCTCGGCATCGCGCTCGACGCGACCGCGGTGCGGCTGGTGCCGGCCGACAAGCGCGCCACCACCCGCGGGGGCGCGGCCCTGGTTCGCTACGAGACGGCCCGGCGGGGCCCGGAGGTCTGAGACCGACCATGTACGTGCACCGGCCCGACGCGAGGATCTTCTACCAGGTCACCGGCAGCGGGGCGCGCGATCTGTTCCTGCTGCCTCCGTGCCAGGTGGTCACCCACAGCCGTATGTGGAAGCATCAGATCCCGTACCTGTCGCGTTACTTCCGGGTCATCACGATGGATCCCCGCGGCAACGGCCGCTCGGATCGGCCGGCGGGCGGCTATGACATCGACTCCCGCTACGGTGATCTGCTCGCGGTGCTGGAGGAAGTCGCGCGGCCGTCCTTCGCGCTCCTGGCGTTCTCGTGCGCGGCGCCGCTGGCGTTCCGGTACGCCCTCGAGCACCCCGACCGCCTGTCGCACCTGATCCTGCTCTCCGGGCAGTACGCCGAGTCCGTGCCGCAGCCCTTCGAGGAGAAGGTCGCCCCGGTGATCCGGGACGACTTCGACGGCTGGCGCACCCGCCTGTTCAAGCGGATCTTCCCCGAGCCCCACTCCCTCAAGGGCATCGAGGACGGCGTGGCGTGGGCGGGGGAGACGACGTCGGAGGTGCTGATCGAATCCCTCCGGGCCATCGATGGCGTCAACGTGCACGATCTCCTCGGGCGGCTCACCGTCCCGACCCTCGCCCTGCACGGGACCCAGGACAAGATCGTGCCCTACTCGCACGCCCAGAAGATGGTCGCGGCGATCCCGGGGGCGCGCCTGGTGACGTTCGACCGCGGCGGCCACGGGCTCTTCGGCCGCGAGGCCGCGAAGGTGAACCGGCTCGTCCGCGACTTCGTCACCGGTCGCGTGATCGAGGACGCCACCATCCCGGCCCTGCCCGAGCGGACGGTGCCCGCGGAGACGGAGCGGCCGGCGGCCCGCGGCCCGAAGCGCGAGAGCCAGCGAAAGATCCTGTGGCTGTCGAGCCCCATCGGCCTCGGCCACATCCAGCGCGATCTCGCCATCGCCCGGCGGCTCCGCGAGCTTCATCCCGACGCCACCGTCGACTTCCTGGCCGCCGCGCCCGCCGACCGGGTGGTCCGCCACTGGGGCGGCCGCCTGCACCCGGCCACCGCCTTGCTGCAGAACGAGACCGCGCACTTCGAAGGCTGGGCCGCGGACCACGAGCTGCACGCCTTCAACGCCCTGTGGGACATGGACGAGATCATGACCGCGAACTTCATGACCTTCGCGGACGTGGTCGAGCGCGAGCGGTACGACCTCTGGGTCGGCGACGAGGGCTGGGACCTCGACTACTTCCTGCACGAGAACCCGGACCTCAAGCGGGCGCCCTACGTCTTCCTCACCGACTTCGTGGGTGTGCTCCCCATGCGGGACGACCGCAGCTCCACCGAGTTCATCCGGTGCTGGGAGAAGAACGCGGAGAACATCGATCACCTCCGCCTGCACCCCGACGTGCGCGACCGGTCCATCCTGGTCGGGGAGGAAGAGGACGTGCTCGACCGCGAGTTCGGCCCGGATCTGCCGAACATGCGCGAATGGGCGCGCGAGCACTTCCGGTTCTCCGGCTACACCTACCACTTCGACCCGGCCGCCTTCCGCGATCGCGCGGCCCTGCGCCGACGGCTTGGCTATCGCGACGACGAGCGGGTAGTCCTGGTGTCGGTGGGGGGCACCCGCGTCGGCCGCGGCCTCCTGGAGAAGTGCGCGCAGGCCTTCTCGCTGATCGCGCACCAGGTGCCGGAGACCCGCATGGTGCTGGTGGGGGGCCCGCGCCTGGAGGAGCTCGGCGCGTCGCCTCATCCGCGGGTCGAGATCCGTTCCTTCGTGCCCGATCTCTTCGAACACCACGCGGCCGCCGACCTGGCGATCGTGCAGGGCGGGCTCACCACCACGATGGAGCTGGCCGCGGTGCGCACGCCGTTCCTCTACTTCCCGCTCCGGCACCACTTCGAGCAGCAGCTGCACGTGGCCCGCCGGCTCGACCGCCTCGGGGCTGGGATCCGGCTCGACTACGACCGCACGAGCCCAGAAGCCCTGGGGGCCGCCATCGTGGAGCACCTGGGCAAGCCGGTTCACTCCGCGACGATGCCGCTCGACGGCACCGACCGCGCCGCGCGCCTCATCGCGGAGCTGCTGTAGGCGATCACGGCATGCGCGCACACGAACCGGATCGGGAGGGCCGCGTCGAGTCGGGCGGAACCGCCGTCCACTGGGAGGAGCACGGCGGCGGCGACCGCGCGGTGCTCTTCCTGCCCGCCTGGCAGCTCTTCGACAGCCGGCTCTGGAAGATGCAGGTCCCGTACTTCGCGCGGCACTTCCGGACGCTCACCTTCGACCCGCCGGGCCACGGCCGCTCGGATCGCCCGGCCAGCGGCTACGGCCACGATCGCATGGTCGATCACGCCCGCGCGGTCCTGGACGCGGCGGGGGTCGAGCGCGCCTCGGTCGTGGGCCTCTCGCGCGGCACGTGGACGGGCGCCCTCCTCGCCGCGCGGCACCCGGAGCGGGTCGAGCGGCTGGTGCTGACCTCGGTGGCGCTGGACGACGATCAAGCGCGAACCGGGTCGGCCTTCTCCGAGCCCCAGGCGCGGTACGAGGAGTGGGGCAAGTTCAACGCCCACTACTGGCGGGAGCGCTATCCCGAGTTCGTCGAGTTCTTCGTGTCGAAGATCTTCACCGAGCCACACTCGACGAAGGCGCGCGAGGACGGCATCGCGTGGGGGATCGAGACCACTCCGGAGATCCTCATCGCCACCATCCGGGAAGGGAAGTTCGACATGTCGGCCGCGGAGCTCCTGGCCCGGGTCCGCACGCCGACCCTCATCGTCCACGGTGTCGACGACGCGGTGCGCCCCGTCCGGCTCGCCGAGGCAGCCCACGCTGCCCTCCCGGGCTCGGCCCTGGTGCGGCTTGAGGGCTCGGGCCACTGCCCGCAGGTGCGCGATCCGGTCCGCTACAACCTGGCCGTCCGCGAGTTCCTCGAGTCGCCGGCCCGCGGGCGCCGGACCTGGCGCCGGGCGGCCGCCCGGGCACCCCGGGTCCTGTTCGTGTCGAGCCCGATCGGCCTAGGCCACTCGCTCCGCGACGTCGCGATCGCCCGCGAGCTGCGCGCGCTCCGGCCGGAGATCGAGATCCACTGGCTCGCCCAGGATCCGGTGACCCGGGTGCTGGAGGCGCGGGGGGAGCGTGTGCATCCGGCGAGCCGCTTCCTGGCCGGAGAGTCGGCCCACGTGGAGTCCGAGGCGGGCGAGCACGATCTCCACGTCTTCCAGGCCTGGCGGAACATGGACGAGATCCTGCTCGCCAACTTCATGGTCCTCCACGATCTGCTCGAGGCCGAGCCGTACGACCTCGTCGTCGGCGACGAGGCCTGGGAGATCGATCACTTCCTCCACGAGAACCCGGAGCTCAAGCGGTCCGCATTCGCCTGGATCACCGACTTCGTGGGCTGGCTGCCGATCGACCCGCGGCCCGGCGGCCGCGAGGCCCTACTCGCGGCCGACTACAACGCGGAGATGATCGAGCAGGTCGCGCGCTTCCCGCGCGTGCGCGACCGGGCCCTCTTCGTGGGCGACCGGGACGACGTGGTCGATCGCTCGTTCGGCCCCGGACTGCCCGGCATCCGGGAGTGGACGAGCGCCCACTACGATTTCCCGGGCTACGTGCTGCCCTTCGACCCCGCCGAGTTCGCGGACCGGGAGGCCCTGCGCGCCCGCCTGGGATTCCGGCCGGACGAGCGGGTGGTCCTCGCGGCGGTGGGGGGCACCGCGGTGGGCCGGCACCTGCTCGACAAGGTGATCGCGGCGGGGCCGGAGATCCGGCGGCGGTCTCCGGAGACCCGGCTGATCGTGGTGACGGGACCACGGATCGACCCGGCCGCCTTCCCGGCGACTCCCGGCGTCGAGCTGCGCGCCTTCGTGCCCGATCTCTACGCTCATCTGGCCGGCTGCGATCTGGCGATCGTGCAGGGCGGCCTCAGCACGTGCATGGAGCTCACCGCCACCAAGCGGCCCTTCCTCTACTTCCCGCTCCGGAACCACTTCGAGCAGAACGTCCACGTGCCACACCGGCTCGCGCGTTACGGCGCGGGCGTGCGCATGGACTACGCGGAAGCCGACCCCGAGACGCTCGCCCACGCGGTCGCGGAAGGGCTCAAGCATCCGGTGCTGTACCGCGATGTCGACACGGACGGCGCCCGGCGCGCCGCCGACCTGATCGCGCCCCTGCTCGGAGCGCGCCGATGAGGCGCGCCCCGCTTCCCCGCAACCCCGACCATTCGACAAGGAGGGCACCATGGCACTCGGCCTGAACGACGTGGACGTGGACGGCATCAAGGCGTTCGACAAGCGGGTCCGCGAGAATCCCGAGGTCGGCAAGCGCACCGTGAAGGTGCGCTCGACCTGGAAGCGCGGGATCAAGGCCCTCGTCGAGATCGGCGCGCAGGAGAGCGGGGGGCAGGCGGTCACCCCGCCCACCCGGCGCTTCTTCGTCACCATGGACGGCCCGGGCGCGCTGGGCGGGGTGGACGCGGCCCCGACCGCGGCGGAGAGCCTCGTGGGGGCCTTCGCGGGGTGCCTCATCTCGGGCATCGCGACCAACGGAGCGCTCTTCGACATCCCGATCGACGCGATCACGGTGGACATGGAGGCCGACATCGACTTCCGCGGCCTGCTCGGCCACGACAAGTCGGTGCGCAACGGCTTCGGCGACATCCGCTACACCGTGACCATCCAGAGCCCGGCCCCCGAGGAGAAGATTCGCCGGGTCAAGGAGACCATCGACCGGAAGTCCCCGGTGGGAGACACCATCGCCAGGCCGGTGAACGTCACCTCCAAGCTCGTCTTCAAGCCGAGCTGAACCGCGTGCCAGGATCCTCAGCGGCCCGCGCGATGAACAATGCGATGGGGGGGCTTGGGGGAGGAGCGGCGCCGCTCCCCCCCAATCGGAACTAGATGCCGGGCGAGGTCAACTGCATCTTCACGAAGGGGCTCATCCCCTTCGTGGAGAAGGAGGTGGGCGCTGAGGGCGGCGCCGCGATCTGCCGCGTCGCGGGTCGCCCTCGCGACTACCTCATGGCCGACCACAACTGGATCCCCTTGTCGGTCGCGAACGAGATCGTGCGGGTCGCCCAGGAGCTGATGAACGAGCCGGACGAGGAGCGCTGGGCCCGCCGCTTCGGTGAATCCTTCATGGACTGGAAGCCGCGGGAGGAGCGCTCCTACCTGGGCACCTACTCCATGGGCATCGGTCATCCGCGCGCGGCCTACGAGCGGATGTCGACGATCTATCACTCCCAGAGCCGCTTCTACGAGATCGAGGCCCTCGAGGTCGGCCGCCGGCGCGCCCGCTACAAGTGGACGCCGCTCCCCGGCTACCGGATGCCCCTCTGGGTGTGCACCTGGCTCCGGGTGCAGAACGAGCGATTCCCGACCAACTGGGGCCTGCCCCGCGCCCGGATCACCGAGAGTACCTGCGCGGCCCGCGGGGACGACGCCTGCCGGTGGGAGGTGAGCTGGAAGAACCCGTCGCTCGGCCGACGCCTCTGGCTCCCCAGCCTGGCCGGCGCGGCCGGATCGATCGCCCTGGGCGTGCTGGACGCGGTGGCCGGCGGCGGCTGGCCTCTCGCGGTGGCGACGCCCCTTCCGCTGGTCGCGGGCATCGCTCTCGGGTACGCCTTCCGCGAGGGCCACCAGCGCCGTCACACCCAGCGGCTCCTGGATCTGCAGTCCGAGGAGATCATCTACTCGAACCGCGAGCTCGAGAAGAAGTTCGCGGAGCTCGAGACGCGGATCGAGCAGCTCTCGCTGCTGACCGACCTGAGCGCGGCGGTGAGCGCCACTCTCGATCCCGAGAAGATCTACGACCAGACGCTGACCCGGCTCGTGCAGCGGATGGCCTACCAGCGCGCGCAACTCTTCCTGGTGGACCACGGGCGCCGCGTGCTGCGCGGCCACCGGATGGCGGGCGCCGATCCCGGCGTCACCCTCTTCGACGGTGTCGAGCTGCCGCTCGACGCGGAGACGAGCGCGAGCGGCCGCGCCGCGGTCACCGGTGAGGCGGTGGTGGTCAACGATGTGGACCAGGCGACGATCCCGATCCACCGGGACCTCGTGCGGACCTACGAGGTCAAGAGCTTCATCGCAACCCCGCTGCGCGTCCGGGATCGGGTGCTCGGCGTGCTCGCGGTGACCGCGGCGGACACGAACCGCTTCCACCAGGGGGACGTGGATCTGCTCGCCGCGGTGGCCAACCAGGTGGCGCTCGCCATCGACAAGGCGGAGAGCTTCCAGACCATCGAGGAGCTCTCCCGCAGCCTGGAGGACAAGGTGCGCGTCCGCACCGAGCAGCTCCGGGTCACCAACGAGGAGCTGCGCGGGGCCTACCGCGACCTGCAGGCGACCCAGCTCCAGCTCATCCAGCGGGAGAAGATGGCCTCGGTCGGCCAGCTCGTGGCGGGCGTCGCCCACGAGCTCAACAACCCGATCGGCTTCATCTCCTCCAACGTGGCCACGCTCACCGACTTCGTGCGGCGCCTCCGCGGCATGCTCGAGATCTACCAGGAGGCGCCGCTCCCCGAGGCGGACCGCGAGCGAATCGAGGCCCGGCGCCGCGAGCTGCAGGTGGACTACGCGCTCAAGTACCTCGACTCGATGCTCGCGGGCATCCGGGAGGGCGCCGACCGCACCCGCAAGATCGTCGGGGACCTGCGCGTGTTCGCCCGCACCCCCGACGACGTGTGGCAGACGATCGACCTCCACGAGGATCTCGAGTCGAGCCTGACCTTGCTGAACCACCTCGTGAAAGACCGGATCACGGTGGTCCGCGACTACGGCGAGCTCGGGGCCGTCGAGTGCGTGCGGTCGCAGATCGACCAGGTCTTCCTCAACGTGCTCGCCAACGCGGCGCAGGCGATTCCCGGGCCCGGCACGATCACGATCGAGACCCGCGCCGAGGGCGGTATCGCGGTGATCCGCATCGCGGACACCGGCCCCGGCATCCCGCCCGGGACCATCGGCCGTGTCTTCGACCCGTTCTTCACCACCAAGCCGGTCGGGGAGGGCACCGGGCTCGGCCTCTCGATCAGCTACGAGATCGTGACCAAGCACGGGGGCGAGATCCGGGCCGAGAGCCCGCCGGACGGCGGCGCCGCCTTCACCATCCGCCTGCCGATGACCCGGGCCGCGGCCCCGCGGAGCGCGTGATGCCGGACACCGTCCTCCTCGTCGACGACGAGCCGCGGGTGCTCGACGCGCTCGAGGCGCTCCTCGCGATGGAGCACCGCGTGCTCCGGGCCGACCGTCCCGCCGCGGCCCTCGAGCTGATCGGCCGCGAAGACGTGGCGGTGGTGGTGAGCGACCAGCGCATGCCCGGGATGACCGGCACCGAGCTCCTGACCCGCTGCCGCGACGTCGCGCCCGACGCGGTGCGGATCCTCCTCACCGCGTTCACCGATCTCGACGCGCTCATGGAGTCGATCAACGCGGCCGGGGTGTACCACTTCCTCCTCAAACCGTGGGATCCCAAGGAGCTGCGCCATCTGGTCGGCCGCGCGGTGGAGCATCATCGCCTGCGGAGCGAGCGCGAGCGGCTGGTGCTGGACCTCGCGGCCAAGAACGCGGAGCTCGAGCAAACCCTGACCCACCTGCGGGACGCTCAGGGCAGCCTGGTGCGCGAGGCCTCGATGCGCGCCCAGCTGCAACGCTACGTGTCGCCCCGCCTCGTCGACCTCGCGATCGCGAACCCCGATCTCCTGCCCGCGACCGGCGACTGGCGCGACGCCACCGTGCTCTTCGCGGACATCCGCGGCTTCACCCGGCTCACCGAGTCGGCGCCCGCGCCGGTGGTGATCGGCCTCCTCGACGAGTACTTCGCCGAGATGATCGACGTGATCTTTCGCCATCAGGGCACGGTCGAGCAGCTGGTGGGCGACGAGATCGTCGCGCTCTTCGGGGTGCCGGAGTCGGGCCCGGACGTGGCGCTGCGGGCGGTGCGCGCCGCCATCGACATGGTGGCCGCGGTGAGGCGCCTCGCCGAGCGCTGGGCCGCCGACGGCCGGCCGACATTCGATATCGGCGTGGGGATCAGCTCGGGCCCGGTGATGGCAGGCACCATCGGCTCCGACCGCCGCCGCGAGCTGATCGTGGTGGGGCGGGCGATGATCGCGGCGTCCCGAATCCAGCGGATGACACGCCTCTTCGACGCGCATATCATCGTGGAGGAGGAAACCTTCAACCAGGTGGATCACCTCGTCGAGTGTCGCGAGCTGGGGCGGCCGCGCCTCAAGGGCATCCGGAAGCGGCAGATGCTCTACGAGGTCCGCGGATTCCGGGAGCCGGCGGCCGCGGCCCGGGCCGCGCGGTGAGGGCGCCCGCGTCGGGAGACCCGGTGGAGGAGACGACGGTCCTCGTGGTGGACGACGAGCCGCGCGTGCTCGACGCGCTGGAGGCCGTGCTCGCCGCCGAGTTCCGGATCCTGCGCGCCGGACACGGCGAGGAGGCCCTCGCGCGGCTCGCCGCGGAGCCGGACGTGGCGGTCATCGTGACCGATCACCGCATGCCGGGGATGACCGGGGTCGAGCTGCTCCGCCGCAGCCAGGAACACACCCCCGATGCGGTGCGCATCGTGCTCACCGCCTACACCGACGTGGACAGCCTCATGGAGGCGATCAACACGGGACGGATCTACCACTTCGTCCCCAAGCCCTGGGAGCCCAACGAGCTGCTCCTCGTGGTGCGCCGGGCTGCCGAGCGCTGGCGCCTCGCCCGGGAGAACGCGCGCCTCCGCGACGAGCTCGAGCTGGCCTACAACGCGCTCCGGCGCGAGGCGGCGGCCGGGCGCGAAAAGCCGCCGTCCTTCGACGCGCTGGTCGGCGCCGCCAGCGGCCTGCGCTCCGCGGTCGAGCTGGCCCGGAAGGTGCTCGACGGCGACACCACCGTGCTCTTGCTCGGCGAGACCGGCACCGGCAAGGAGATGTTCGCCCAGCTGATCCACGGCAACGGCACCCGCCGCGCGAAGCCGTTCGTGGCCCAGAGCTGCGGAGCCCTGCCCGACTCGCTGCTCGAGTCGGAGCTGTTCGGCCACGCGCGGGGCGCCTTCACCGGGGCCATCGGGGAGCGCAAGGGGCTCTTCGAGGAGGCCGACGGCGGCACCATCTTCCTCGACGAGGTCGGCGAGACCTCCCCCGCCATGCAGCTCCGCCTCCTGCGCGTGCTGCAGGAGGGGGAGGTCCGGCGGGTCGGGGGCAGCACGACCCGCAAGGTGGACATGCGCGTCGTCGCGGCCACGAACGCGGATCTCGAGGCGGACGTCGCGGCCGGCCGCTTCCGGCGCGACCTCTACTACCGCCTCAACGTCTTCCCCATCCGCCTGCCCCCCCTCCGTGAGCGCGCCGAGGACATCGCGGCGCTCGCCGACCACTTCCTGCGCCAGGCCTGCCGACACGCGCGGAGGGTAGTGCCCGCGGTGGGGCCGGAGGCCCTGCAGCTCCTCCGCGGCTATCCGTGGCCGGGCAACGTGCGCGAGCTGGAGAACGAGCTCGAGCGCGCGGTGGCGCTCGCGGACGACGGCCGGCCGCTCGGACCCGCTCATCTCTCCGAGCGCATCGTCGTGGGCGCCGCCGCCGCGCCCTCGGTGCGAACGCTCAACGACGCGGTGGAGGCGCTCAAGCGCCGGATGATCGAGGACGCTCTTCGCGAGTGCGGCTCCAAGACCCGGGCCGCGGAGCAGCTCGGGCTCACCCGTCAGAGCCTCCAGCAGATGTTGCGCCGCCGCCAGTAGGGGTCGCCCTACGCTTTCTCGACGGCCGGGCGGATGGTGCCCGTGACCAGGTCGAGCAGCTCGAGCATCCTGGCGAGGTCGTCGCGGCGGAATTCGACCAGGACGTGGCTGAGGCCGAGGCGCTTGTAGCCGGCGAGCTCGTCGATCGCCCGCTGGGGCCCGCCCGCGAGCACTGGGTCAGACAGGCTGTAGCGCACCGAGATGTCGATCGTCTTCATGTCGCGCTGGTGCTGGTCGGCGACCTTCTCCAGACGCCCCAGGCCCTCGCGGAGCTGGGCCGGATCCTTGGACGTCGCGTGCCAGCCGTCGCCGAGCGTGACCACGCGGCGGAACGCGCCCGGGCTGTCGCCGCCGACCCAGATCGGCGGATGCGGCTTCTGCACCGGCTTGGGCGCGAAGCCCAGATCGCGGAAGCGGAAGAACTCCCCGTCGAGGTGCGGGTTGTCCTCCGTCCACAAGGCCTTGAACGCGCGCAGGATCTCGTCGCCGTGCCGGCCGCGGGCGTGGAAGGGCACGCCAAGGATCTCGAGCTCCTCCTTCCACCAGCCGACCCCGACGCCACAGATCAGCCGGCCGTTGGAGAGTGCGTCGATGCTGGTGAGCATCTTGGCCATGACCACCGGGTGGCGGTGGCCCAGGATGAAGACCGAGGCGCCGAGCCGCGCGCGGGTCGTGACCACCGCGGCGGCGGCCAGCACGGTCACCGGCTCCAGATAGGGCTTGTCGGGCGGATGCGGGAAGCGCCCACCCGGATAGCTGCCGGTGGCGGTGCGCGGGAAGATCACGTGATCACTCACCCACAGCGAGGCGACGTTCCGCTGCTCGGCCTCGCGGCAGAAGCGCGTGAGCGCCTCTCCGTTGGCCAGGGGACCCTGGTTGGGAAGGTGGCAGCCGATGTCCATCGCGGGGCTCCTCTCGAGCACACCGGTCCTTGAACCGGCGAGCGGGTCCTACTATTCTCCTAGCGCGGCACCGACGATACCTCAGCCGAAAGGACACCGCCATGCCCTACCGGATCAACCACATCCATCTGAAGGCCTCCGACCCCCGCAAG
>Ga0193719_10000856_pt1 | contig 11821 bp, 9 predicted proteins | sample U2a2metaG_FD_160103 | JGI IMG/M metagenome (GOLD analysis project Ga0193719, IMG submission 160103) | Soil microbial communities from a riparian zone of the East river system, Colorado, United States - U2a2 | ecosystem: Environmental > Terrestrial > Soil > Riparian zone | place: USA: East River... | reverse complement strand
GGCGAAAAAAGTGGCCGAAGAAGCGAAGACGATCGCAGGCCAAGAAGGCAGTGTGGCGGTATCGGTGGATATTCGCCGCCGCGACGTCATCCGGCAGAGTTTGCGCGATCTAGTTGCCGTTTACGGCGGACTGGATGTGCTGATCAACACCGCGGCGCTGTTTCCGTCTTCCCCGGACGGAAATATCAGTGACGAACAGTGGGGCGTGACCCTGGATGTGAACGTTACTGCCAATTATCTTTTGGCCGATGAAGCAGCGCGCATACTACGCGATCAGAATCTCGACGCCTCCATCGTGCTGACCAGCTCCGCCAACGCCGTGGTCGCCAAGCGGGGCACCGAGGCGTACGACGTGAGCAAGGCGGCGCTCAGTCACCTGGTGCGCGAACTGGCAATTTCGCTGGCTCCGAAGATTCGAGTCAACGGGATCAGTCCGGCCACGGTGATCAAAGGATCGACCATGTTTCCCCGCGACCGGGTGATGGCGTCACTCAAGAAATATCAGATTCCCTACGAGGAAAGCGCTAGTGATGAGCAGCTGCGGAGTTTGCTGGCCGAGTTTTATGCTAAACGCACCCTTACCCATCGCCCGATTGATCCCAAAGATTGCGCCGAGGCAATTCTCTTCCTGGCCGGACCGAAGTCACCCTGCACCACCGGTCATATTATTCCGGTGGACGGTGGACTGAACGAGGCCTTCCTGCGATGAATGATGCTTCGCGGAATCAGGCTGCGGGGACTGGCGACGGCCATGCGGCCGCGGAAAGCAATTTAAGAGCGAGGAAAAGACCGGCTCTCGCTGCGGTGGATTTGGGTGCGGAAAGCTGTCGTGTTTCCCTGCTGCGATGGGGGAACGGCAGGCCTGACATCCACCTGGTCCACCGCTTCGCGAATTCTGCCACGAATGACCCAAAAGGCCTTCATTGGAACATTGACGCCATTTGTAGGGGCGTGGAAGAAGGCTTGCGCGCGTGCGCTCGCCTTGCGCCTGAAGGAATTGCCGCCATCGGCGTGGACGGCTGGGCCGTGGACTATGTGCGCGTGGGACCGGAGGGCGGGCCGCTGGGCAATCCCTTTTGTTATCGCGATGAACGCACGGTGGAAGCGCAGAGACGAGTGCATTCTCGAATTTCTCCGGAGAAGCTTTATGAACTTACCGGGGTTCAGATTCTTGCCCTGAACACGCTGTACCAGTTGGCAGCGGACCGCGATTCGGAACAGCGTTTGCCGTGGGTGAATGTGCCGGAGTTCTTGATGCACTGGCTCGGCGGCAGGCGAGTCTCCGAGTACACCAATGCCACGCATACTCAACTCCTCGGGGTGAAGGACCGGGCCTGGTGTCTGGAAATCTTTGCGGCCGCCGGCTTGGACCAGAGCGCCGCCCCTCCCCTAGTGAGTCCCGGGACTGGCATTGGGCGGATTCAAGGAACGCTCGCTTGCCTGCCGCAATTTCGCGAGACAAAATTGATCGCCCCGGCCTGCCACGATACGGCGTCGGCAATTGCGGGAATTCCTGCGCGGGGAGAGGATTGGGGCTTCATCAGCTCTGGCACCTGGTCGCTGGTCGGATGCGTTCTTGATTCGCCCTGCGTCTCCGAGGCCGCGCGAACCGCAAATTTCAGTAACGAAGGCGGAGTCGGCGGCAAGATTTATTTTTTGAAGAACGTGAATGGCATGTGGCTGTTGCGGCAATGTTTGGAACAGTGGCGATTGCAAGGCCAGCCTTGGACGGTGGAGCAACTTATCGCCTCGTGCGCGGAGCTTGCCGCTCCCGAGTATTTGTTCGATGTGGATCAGCCCGATCTGTTGCTGCCCGGGGACATGCCAGCCCGGATCAATGGCCAGCTGAAGAGTGCCGGCCGGGCTTCCATCACCGAAGGGCCTGGGATGCCCGCCCAAATGGCGAACCTGATTTTTCACAGCCTTGCGGCCCGTTACGCCTCGGTCCTGCTGGACGCAACAAATATTACGGGCAAAGCTTTGAAGCGGCTTTACATCGTAGGAGGCGGAAGCAGAAACGCTCTGCTGAACCGGCTCACTGCGGACTCCACCGGACTTGAAGTGCTGACGGGGTCGACCGAAAGCACGACAGTGGGCAATTTCGCCATCCAGATGGCCGCCCTTGACGGGAACTATGCCGACGGCATCGGAGTATCAGCCAGCGCCGTGGCGAACTGGGCCAGCATTTTGGCTTCCCTACCCATCGGCCCCTCGTTAGTCCCGCAGCCCACGCGGGTCTAACGCCCAGCCGTGAGATCCTTCAAAGAATTCTTTCGTGGGAATAGCCGGCCGCGCTGAGGGCTGAGAGCAATTCGGCAATTTGCTCAGGCCCTCTAGTTTCCATTGTGATGTCGATGGCGGTCTCCCCCAGGTTGACCCCGTAGTAAGTACGGTCATAGGAGGTTTCCACAATATTCGCGCGGTGTTCCGCCAGAATTCCTGTGAGGCGACCATCTTTGACCAAGCCGCGTTCGATAATCCGGGAGAGGAGGGTCACGTCGATGTTGCCTCCGCCGACCAGAACGGCAATTCTCTTTCCCGATATCTGCACCTTGTGATTGACCATGGCGGCGATGGCCGCGGCGCCCGCGCCCTCTGCCATGGTTTTTTCGCGCTCCAGGAGGAGAAGGATCGCGTTGGCAATTTCTTCTTCATCAACGGTAACGATTTGATCCACATATTTCTGAACCAGGGGCAGAGTGCGGTCACCGGCTCGACGTACCGCGATGCCGTCCGCGATGGTTGCCGCGGCAGGGATGGTCACCGGTTTACCCTCAGCCACCGCCGCCTTCATGGAGGGAAGTCGAGAAGTCTGCACTCCGACGATCTGAACTTTCGGATTAGTCTCTTTGATGGCGCAGGCAATACCACCGATCAGGCCCCCGCCGCCGATGGGAACGACGACAGCTTCAATTTCGGGGTGCTGTTGCAGTATTTCGAGGCCGAGGGTTCCCTGACCGGCGATGACCGCGTCATCGTCGAACGGGTGGATGAAGGTCAGATGTTGTTGCTGGCTGCGGCGGATGGCTTCTTCGCAGGCGTCGTCGTAATTGGCGCCATGCAGAACAACTTCCGCGCCGTAGGCTTTGGTCGCGGACACCTTTATCAAGGGGGTGGTGAGCGGCATGCAGATCTGGGCATGGACGCCACGTTTTCCGGCGTGATAAGCCAAGCCCTGAGCGTGGTTTCCGGCCGAAGCTGCAATCACTCCCTGGTCGCGTTCTTGCTTAGTCAGAGTCAGCAACTTGTTCAGGGCACCGCGTTCCTTGAACGCGCCGGTTCTCTGCAGGTTATCGAGTTTCAGATAAATGGAATTGCCTGTGAGCTGGGAAAAAGTCGCGGAGACGGTGCAGGGCGAGAGATAGATGGACTGGCGAACGCGCTCGAGGGCGGACTGGACGTCGGCGAGGGTGATCATCTGCTGCATTCTACTAGGGACAGTGGAATAACCTCGTGCCCGGACCTGTTTGGGTAGAAGGTCTGAGTTTGCGCCCGTTGCTGTCAAAACTTTGAACCGCAGAGCACGCGACAGGCGGTGCCAAGACCGCCGCGCAAAACCCGATGTCTGGAACCGTCACACCTCTTGCGAAGCTCCGGTGGCCACGGGCAATTGCGCTTCCTGCCAGGCGGCAAATCCTCCGGCGACATTGATCACATTTTTGAAACCGGCTCGTTGTAGAAGGCTGCAAGCAATCATGCTGCGATAGCCGCTCTGGCAGTGCACTGCCAGAGGCAGACTCAGATCAATTTCGGGAGGAGAGACCCGGAAACGATCAAGAGGCCACCAGGCTGCTCCCGCCACATGCCCGGCCATCCATTCCGGCTCACGACGGACGTCGAGCGCGCGCACCGTGTTTTCCGAGAGGCGCCGTTGCAACTCCTGCGCGGTGATTTCGGGCAGTTGCGCCAAATCAAATCCGGCCTGCTTCCATCCTCTAACGCCGCCTTGCAGGTACCCGCGTTCTGCTTCAATGCCGACCCTGGCCAGGCGAAGACGGGCTTCCGCGAGTTGTTCCGGCGAATCGGCGATCAAGACCGGAGGGGATGACAAACCAAGAATAGTTCCCGCCCAAGTCGCGAATTGTCCGGACAGCGCAATGTTGACCGAGCCGGGCACATGGCCCGCCACGAACTGGTCTCCGGGGCGGATATCCAGAGCCATTACCCCCTCTTCTTCTTCCAGCATGACTTTCAGTTCGGCGGGGGCAATCGCCTTCAATTCCGGCATTTCTGAGAGGGAGGAAGCGCCCCCGCGATTGATCTCAGCATCCTGCAAAAAATAGTCGGGACGCGCGGGCAGGTTGCTGGTCAGCTGCTTTACGAACTCCTCGCGGCTCCGGATTTGCAGAGCGTAGTTGGTGAGGCGCTCGGTGCCAATCGTCGAGGATCGTTCAGCCCGCATGTTGCGGCCACAAAGCGAACCAGCGCCGTGAGCTGGATACACCAGGACTTCGTCCGGTAACTTCATTAGCTTATTGTGCAGGCTGTCATAAAGCATGCCTGCGAGCTGTTCCGGCGTGTGGGTCCGGGAAAGATCGGGACGGCCCACGTCTCCGAGAAATAGCGTATCGCCGGTCAGCACGGCCTGCGGCGTCTCTGCCTTCTCGTTATCGGTGACCAGCAGGCATATGCTCTCCTGGGTGTGTCCCGGAGTTTCCAGAACGTTGATCCGGGCCTGGCCGAAACGCAATTCGAAGCCATCGGGAACGGCCACGTGTGGAAACGTTGCACCTGCACTGGCGCCGAAATAAATCTGCGCGCCGGTACGAGCGGCGAGCTCCTTGTGTCCGGAGACAAAGTCGGCGTGCAGGTGAGTTTCAAAGATATGGCGGATGCTCAGCCCATGTTCTTCGGCGGCCTGGAGATAAAGATCCACATCCCGCTGAGGATCGACCACCACGGCCTCGGTTTCCGATCCGAGCATGTAGGAAGCGTGGGCTAGACAGCCCAGGTAGAACTGTTCCAAATACATAAGGTGGCACCTCCCCTTGGCGGCCGACCGCAACCAACCCGTGGTACGACGTGGACTGACAGCAGGGCCAGCCTCCGTCTACAATACGACACGGACACCACTTCACAAAAATCAGGGAGAGAGCAATGCAACGCAAAGCAAGCGCAGTTTGGAAGGGCGGGCTGAAAGACGGCAAAGGGGTGGTTTCCGCCTCCAGCGGCGTACTGAACAACACCCCGTATTCATTTGTTACGCGTTTTGAGAACACACCCGGGACCAATCCCGAGGAATTAATCGCGGCGGCGCACGCGGCATGCTTTTCCATGGCGCTTTCGGGGCAACTGGGAGCGGCCAATCTCACAGCATCGAGCATCGAGACCTCGGCCACTCTTACTCTCGAAAAGCTTGACTCGGGATGGGCCATCACCACGGTGCATCTCGACGTCGTAGGACGAGTACCGGGCGCCGACACCGCCGCATTCCAGAAGGCTGCGGAAAATGCCAAGAGCGGCTGCCCCGTTTCCAAGCTGCTTAAGGCGAACATCACGATGAGCGCGAAGCTTGAGGGATAGAAACCAATTGTCGGTTTTCAGTTGTCAGTCTTTGGCTTCGGGCGTGGCTGAAGACTGACGATCGGCGACGGACGACTGGAACTTCAGTATTTGCCTGATCTCGCGGTTGACGCGGGCTGCGTCACGGGCGGCCCCATCAATCATTTGCGCCCATTTCTTACGATTTCCCTCCGGCTCTGCCTGCCCCAGCAGATAAGCGGCTTGGAGAATCGTCTCCAGCGAATTGCTCAGATCGTGAACCAATATCCGGAGGTTGGCAATTGCATCGTCGGGCAGCTTGCTGGAATTTTCCATCACGGTGTCGAGTTTGACAGGCTGCGTGCCCCCTGTAGAATATTACTCGTAGTCCTTTCCTGGAAGGCGGCTCCGAGATATTGCCGCATCCCAGTCACCATTGGCCATCGTGGCGGAATTGGCAGACGCGCATGGTTCAGGTCCATGTACCCGCAAGGGTGTGGGGGTTCGAGTCCCTTCGATGGCACCACGGTTTTCCAGCCCCTGATTGACCGGCTCGGCAAGGCTATTGGATCGAGCTCGCGGCCGAAGAGAATGCATGATTCGCGTTCGCGCCCACCAGACGAATCGTGCCGACGACGAATACCAGGATCATAGCCAGCATTAAAGCATATTCAGCGATATCCTGGCCTTTTTCGTCTGTCCAGAACGACAATAGTCTTTCGTAAAATACACTTGCGAGAACGTGACCGGGAGCGGGCGTGGTGACCCGCCCCGGCCCACGCAAAGGATTAAGGATTAGTGTGATTTCAAGTCTGCAGCTCGTGCTTCGCCAGGTACCGAATCGTGCGTAGCGCGTCTTCGAGTTCCATCAGTTCTCGGGGGACAGCGCTACTTTCTGAGAGCACTTCTCCGAGCCGATCCTCGACTGCTTTCTGTGCCGCCTCCAGTTTCGGTTGAAGAAGTGTCGGGTTTAACTCAAACACGGCCTCCTGGAAAGCCTTTTTCCATTTCGATTGAGGAGCAACGTTCGCAATTGCCTGCATGGGACCTCTCCTTGGTTGAAATTGGGACTGCGGGAGAAAAATGCAGGAATCCGCGCGGGCTAGGCCCTGCAGATTCCGCGGCCTATGTCAGAGGGCTGGCAAATCTCAGCAAAGCAGAACACAGGTGGAAAGACAGACTAGCGCGAGCGACTTTTTCACTGCCGCAGAATTAGGCGGATATCGGCGCTGCCCTGAAACCGCGGCCATCGCGAGACCAGTGGTCTCGCGGTTGGCGGGAACCGTTAAACTCTCCGAGGACTCCTTCAACATCTCGCCCTGGATGTACCCACCTTCAAATTCATTGAGGGAGTCGGCGCAGACAAATACAGACAGCGCTGCGAAGGCAGCGACAACCAAAACGAGTGTCCGCAGAAGTTTTCTCTTCATGGTCTGGCGTAATAACTAGAGTATTACCAAAATACGATACCAGGCAAGGCCCTCCGGGAAGTTTTTCGAGTGCCCGGAACTCGCCCTTCGGTCAGACTCAGGAAACCTAGCAGATAACTAGGCTCTCCGAGCGGATGACTTCGTCGCTGGTCTGATGGCGGACGCTACCGTTGCTCCGGCAATATGGGCAAGGCCGCGGGATTGACAGAAGATGGATTGTCCCGCAATTTGACGTAAAGCAAAGAGTTTTCGGGACGAGGCACGCTCAATGTAGAGTCCGCAAACCCTTCGGGGACCGGAACCGAGTGTTTGAACTCCGGGTCCGACGCAACGGAACTGATCAGGAACAGATTGGCTCCGCTAAGGACGCATTGTTTGTCTGGACTCTCCGGACAGTGCACTTCTTTCAGCGCCGGAAACCGCACCAGGGTGGCTAGCGGTTGCCAGTCACCCGTCGCATTGCCGTCCACCGCGCGAAAACGGAGCGGGCCAAAGGCGGAAGGTCCGAGACTCTTGAGCGGGTCGAGGGTCGCCATCACGATATGAGCATCCTGCGCGACCAGGCCGCCATCCTCGAGACTCAGGGAAACATCGTACGAGGCGTCCACCGTGGCCACTTCGATCTTCTGGGTACGTGAGAATGTATCGGGGATTTCGGTTTTCAAGAAAAACAACAGCTTTCCATCCTGAGGCAACTCGTCCTGATTGCCCCGCTGAATCGCAGAGGGGGACGGCCCGGGTTGTACACTCTTGTTGAGCAACGTCACTTTCGGACGAGGGGGATTGATGATTGCTTCCAGGTTCAAGACGCGGCCGTCTTTGAGGTTCGTGCGGGCCGTGACTTTGTCACCAGCATGCAGAGTGGAAATATCTTTGGCATCGGTGGACAGGCGGAGTTCATCTTTCGTGTCCTTGCGAGAAAGCTCCGCCGGAGCAAAGTGGATGCCATTTAACTCCATCGCCGCCACCTGGTCCAACCGGGTTCCGACTAACGCGGCTTGAGAGTCGCCGGCGTTGATGGTGAACTTGTCCAGACGCGCAGCTTCGGCATAGCTGTGCAGTTCAGCCTCGTCGGATTTGCCGGCGCCGTACTGCTGTACCAGCATCCTGATCTTTCCCGGGCTTTCATCTTTCAGCGGCACCTTGAGTTCCAGATCATTGGCAGCGGCCGAGCTCCAGGTGGCCTTGATCGGTCTGCCCTGCTCATTCTTCAAGGTGACGGAGTCCACACAGGCTGTTGCATCCGATTTCAAATGAATGGTGTTTTCGCGGCCCACGATTAGTGCGCTTTCGTCCGCGGAGGCGATCGTCCAGCTTGCGGGGTGAGAGTTCTGCAGGTGAAAAGCCGGACCTTCAAAAGAGTCGAACCCCCAGTTGCCGCGGATGGTTCCTATGACCTCGCGCTCCAGTTTCTCGGGCGAAATCGAGTGCGTTTCGATGGCAAAACCGCCACGGGCGGCATCAGTGGTAGCCGGCAGGTCGATCGCATGGCCTGATTTGTCGGGAATGTGCAATACCAGATCGTGGGCATAGTCGGTCGAAAAAACCACCGGGGCGCCTTCGGCTGCCAGCAGCGGCGAAGATTTTTCCAGACAGAGGACCTGATTTGCATCCACTGCACGGAGCGGGGGAAGTTGCGGCGCTTCCACCGCCGGCAGACCTAGTACCATGACCGACATTGGCTTGCGAAACGAGGGTGGATTGTTCAGCTTTAAATTCAGCTCATCCCGGTGGGGCAAAGCCAGCGCCGGAATGTAGCGGTACTCCGGAGTATGGAAGCTTTCCATCATTTTAGCCAGATCCACGACCGCACCCACGTACGGGCTATAAGCACCGCCACCAGCTAATCGGGTGGAACTAAGCTGCCCGACGAGATCAGGTCCGCTGCCAGTGGTGAGCGCCGCCACCATGGACTGGCTGTGACCGTCGTCGAGCACCAGATGATCGGTATTCTGGGTCAGACAAGATTCCTGTTGCTGCCGTGGCTTATAGAAACAATCGTTATCCAGCTTGATGTTGAGGCTCCGGGCCAGGAGCACGGAGCGATCATGCAGGACGGTGGCATCACTGCTGGACATTTCTTTGACGGCGTTCAAGTATTTGTCGAGACGAGAACGGTCCAGGCTGGCCTGGTTCAGGTCTTGCGAGGCGCGGACGAAAGCTCCCGGCTTGCCCTGTACGGTGGCGCGCAATGTACTGAAATCGCCCCCAGTTTGCGGAGCCAGGAAAATAAGCGCCTGCTGAGCCCCTTGCGGAACCGTGATTACGATGCCTTCCTCGCGCACGTGCTTGTTCCAGGTCTCCACTTTTGTGAACCAGGACTCGGGCGGGGGATTGGTCGAGCCGCGCAGGAATACCGGGATCATCAGGAAACGCACGGACTGCGCGTCGGGCATGTCGGGGTGAATCCAGAGTCGGTCGCCGGCTTGCAGGTTCGGAACCTTGGATATGGGCAGAGTTTTGCCCGCGCGGGTCACCCTTACTTCTATTTTGGGTCCCGCCAGATCGAACGCAGCGGTATCAGCCCAGAGCAAAACCCCGGATATAAGAACGAAAACCAGCGGCAAAAGAGGAACTCGAGAAACCATAATCCTTATTGTAAGAGCTTCCGAGGGGCGAATGGGGACCCGAAAGGGCAGAAAAGGTTCCTACGCGGAACCAAGGTATCGACGTCGTAAGCCCGATTTAAGATTCACAATCGATTTAGGATCCGCAATAATAGAAGAGCGCAGCGGCAGGGCGACAACGCCCGCCGTGCGGCCGGAAAATGTGAAATTTATCTCCGGCGGGCGTGGAGCGTGCTAACCTCTATGGGCCGATGAGTAAACGTATTCCTGCCGGACCAGGAACCATGATGAATCACAAAACAATTATTTTTCACCTCTTCCTGCTGGTAGTCTTTGTTTCCGCCGCTCTGGCGCGAGACGCTGCCCCGGCAAAAGGCAAGCGCCAGGTTCGCAAAGAGGCGTTCGGGAAAACCGGGGACGGGAGGCCGGTCGATCTGTATACCTTAACCAATTCCAATGGCATGGAAGTACGCGCCATGACTTATGGCGGAATCATCGTGTCCATGCGCGTGCCGGACAAGAACGGCAAGATGGCCGATGTCGTTCTCGGCCACGACCAGGTGGACGGATATCTGGTGAATCCACCCTATTTCGGGGCCATTGTGGGACGCTATGCCAACCGGATTGCCAATGGCTCTTTCACTCTCGATGGCGTGAAATACACGCTGGCCAAGAATGACGGCCCGAATTCGCTGCATGGAGGCATGGTTGGCTTTAACAAAGTGATTTGGGAAGCAAAGGAGTTTAAGGACGCAAAAGGAATTGGAGTCTCATTCAGCTATCTAAGTAAGGACGGCGAGGAAGGCTACCCCGGCAACCTTAAGGTCAAGGTCAGTTACAGGTTGACGGATGAAAACCAGCTGATGCTGGATTACGAGGCGACCACTGACAAGGCTACGCCGATTAATTTTTCGCAGCACAGTTATTTCAACCTGGCGGGAGAAGGCAGCGGCGACATTCTTGGGCAGGAACTGATGCTCAATGCCGATCGATTCACGCCCGTGGATAAGACCCTGATCCCCACCGGTGAACTTCGCGCCGTGCAGGGAACGCCGCTGGATTTCACCAAGCCCACTACGATTGGTGCTCGCATTAACGACGACTACGAACAGCTGGTGGTTGGACGCGGATACGATCACAATTTCGTGATCAACCGGAAAGGTGAAGGGCTAACGCTGGCCGCCCGAGCCCATGAACCTACCAGCGGGCGGGTGCTGGAAGTTTATACGACCGAACCTGCGGTGCAGTTCTATTCCGGCAACTTCCTGGACGGAACCATCAGCGGTAAGCAGGGGCACCCCTATAAATTGCGCAACGGATTTTGCCTGGAGACGCAGCATTTTCCGGATTCCCCGAACCATCCCGATTTTCCCTCAACCATCCTGCGCCCGGGAAAAACATTCCATTCGCAGACGATTTTCAAATTCTCCACGGAATGATGGTGCCGACCTTGGTATTTGGACTTTCGGCGCCGCGGCAAAGATCAGCTCAGCCTGCCGCGGCGCCGTTCTCTTTCATGCCCGTTGTTCCCGTATAATCTTCAGATTCGCTATGGTTTCGAGCCTTGACGAGATCGTCGCCGCCGCGCGCCGCCGAGTCGCTGATGCGAAGCGCTCGGTGGACCTTCGTGAACTCGAGCGGCGGGCACAAGAACATGTCCCCCGCGGATTTCGGCGAGGGCTGGCCGCCAAGAGCCGTACCGGAATAGCCGTCATCGCGGAACTTAAGAAGGCTTCCCCATCTCGCGGACTGATTCGCGCCAACTTTGATCCCGGGCAGTTGGCCCGAGAATTGGAAACGGCTGGACCTGCGGCCTTGTCGGTGCTGACTGAAGAAGAGTTCTTTCAAGGATCGCTGGAGAATTTGCGACGCGCCTCGGTGAGCACGAAGCTGTCCTGCCTGCGTAAGGATTTCATCGTGGACGAGTTTCAACTATTGGAGACGCGGGCCTACGCTGGCGATGCGATCTTGCTAATTGTGGCCGTGCTGTCGCAAGCCGAATTGATTACCTTGACGGCGAAGGCCCGCGCCATGGGTTTGGATGTGCTCTGCGAGGCCCATGACGAAGCAGAACTTCGACGGGCGCTGGATGCGGGTTGCGACCTAATCGGAATTAACAATCGCAACTTGCGAACCTTCGAAGTGGATCCGCAAGTTACTTTCCGGCTGGCGGCAATGATTCCGAAGGATGTGGTTGGCGTGGCCGAGAGCGGCCTAGAGAAGGGGACGGACATCGCCCGGTTGCGCAGTGCCGGATATCAAGCGTTCCTGATCGGCGAGTTTCTAATGAGAGCGGCGTCGCCGGGCGAAGCGCTGCGGTCGCTGTTGGCGGAGGTGGAACGT
>Ga0193719_10000853_pt1 | contig 11828 bp, 6 predicted proteins | sample U2a2metaG_FD_160103 | JGI IMG/M metagenome (GOLD analysis project Ga0193719, IMG submission 160103) | Soil microbial communities from a riparian zone of the East river system, Colorado, United States - U2a2 | ecosystem: Environmental > Terrestrial > Soil > Riparian zone | place: USA: East River... | reverse complement strand
AGGAGCACAAGGTCTCGCTCCGGGTCGCCGCCTTCATGCTCGCCATCAAGCGCGTCGTGGACGCCATCCAGCTCCGCGGCGTCTACGCCTGATCAGGCGACAAGCCCTTCCTCGAAGATCAGCCTGCCGCGACGTGGATCCAGGGTCGCCCGCGCCCCGAGCGGCAGCGGAAGATTCCGCCGTCCGTGCCCTGCCCTCATCCCGCCGAGGGTAGGCACGCCCAGGCCGCCCAAGTGGTCGCGGAGCACCTGAGCGAGCCGAAGCTCCTTGTGCTTCGGCTTCGGGACGCAGTTGATGAAGCTCCCCAGCGCGAAACCGCGAACGCCGCGGAGTGAGCCCGCGAGTGCCAGATGCGTGAGCATCGCATCGATCTTGTAAGGAGGCTCGTTCACCTCCTCGAAGAACAGGATCGCGCCGCGCAGCGAAGGGATGTACGGCGTACAGGCGGCGTGATGGACGAGCGCGAGATTCCCTCCCAGCACCCGTCCCGACACGGCCGATCGGCGCCCCGCGAGCTTGAGCGGCACCGCCAGCTCGCGAATGCTCTGGGCGGGAAGCGGCACCGAGAGCCACTCGAGCCAGCGAACGATCTCCCCGCGGCGCCCGAAGCCCAGCCCGTGCAGGTTAGGGCCGTGCAACGTGCGCACGCCGGAGCGCGCCTGAAAGCCGAGATGAAGGAACGTGGCATCCGAATACCCGGCGAAGATCTTCGGATCACGGCGCATCGCCGCCCAATCCACTTCGGTGGCGATCCGCATGGCGCCGTACCCGCCGCGCGCCATGAGCACGCAGCGGATGTCGGGATCGCGCAGCATTCGATTGAGATCGTCCGCGCGCGCGGCGTCCGTTCCGGCGAGATGGCCGCGGCGGTCGTAGAGGTGCCGACCCAGATGCGGGCGATAACCCGCCTGCTCCAAGACCTTGAGTCCCGCGATGACGTACCGCTTCAGGACGGGCCCCGACGGCGCTACGACGCCGATCCGGTCCCCCGGCCTGAGGCGCGGCGGCGCGATCACCGCGGAACCATCCTGCCCGCCCCCGGTGCTGTGCTCTCCGGCGTCACGCCGCGCTTGTAGCGCCCCAGCACCCTGACGATGGCCTCCTCCGCGGCGTGCGCCGCAGCCACGCTTCCCCGATTCGCATTGCTCAGGATCGAGAACGTCACCTTCTCACCTGCCGTGGTCGTGATGTATCCCGAGAGCGCGCTCACGTTGGTCAATGTGCCGGACTTCGCCCGGAGCAAGGCCCCCGATCCGAGATCCTTGAACCGACGCTCGAGGGTCCCCACGCCGCCCGGGGTCGCGAGCGATTCGCGGAAGATACCGCCCAGGACCGGATCGCGGGCGAGGTATTCGAGCCACTGCACGAACGCCCGCGCGGTCGCGAGGTTGAGCGGCGAGAGCCCGGAACCGTCCACGAACGAGAGATCGAGCGTGTCCACTCCCGCCTCGGCCAGCATGGCCGTGAGGCGCCGCAGCGCGGGTACCGCGGCCTTCCCGGTGGGCGCGGGGTCCAGGAGACGCAGAAGCGCCTCGGTCTCGACGTTCAAGCTGTAGGCATCCACCATGGCGACCACCTCGGAAGCCGGAGGGGACGTAAGCCTTACCAGGGTCGTGGTCTGCCCGGGAGGCGGCGCTCCGCCGGCCGGAACGACGGCGACCCTTCCCCGCGTCTCGATCCCCGCGCGGCGCATCGCGCCCAGGAGAACGAGACCCGCCGTGGAGTCGGGATCCGGTGCCGCTACCTGCCGTTTGACGGAGCCGCCGCGCGGCACGCGTCCCCCCACCCGCAGCACGCGGCTTCCGGGATCACGCCAGATGATCAGCGAAGGCGTGGTGGAGGCATCGGCGAGCGACACGCTTCCCCGGATCACGAGGGGCGTCTCGGGAGGATCGAGGGTCACCAACACCTTCTTCCCGGTGGCGGTCGCGGTGAGGGTCGCCGCGTTTCCGTTCGCGAGCACCGCATTGAGCGGCGCCCCGTAGGACCACGCCAGATCGTCCGCCGCCCATCCCGGGCCATACGGCTCGGGCGCGAAGAGCGTCCCGTCCACCCACAGGGTCCCCTCGAACTTGCGCAGGCCGGCCTCGTGGAGCAGGAACGCGAGCGAATCGAGAAGCCCACGCGAGCCCGGACGCAGGAGCTGATAGACGTCGGGATATCCGGATGCCCGGAGAATCAGGGTCCCCTTCACCGCGATCTCGCGGTTGTTGTGGGATCGCCTGATGCTTCCGGCCGCCGCGACTTCCGTCACGCCCCGGGCCCCGGGACCGAATTGCTTCAAGAAGGCGCCCGTGGTGAAGAGCTTCATGTTGCTGGCGGGTATGAAGCGGGCGTCCGGATTCAGGGCGAGCAGTGTCTCGCCGCTTCGGGTGGACACGGCGAGAATGCCGAAGTGGGCTCCTCCGGAGCCGTCTGCGGCGAGAAAGGCGAGGGAGTCCGAGAGCGGCCCGTACGGCACGCACCCCGACTCAGCGGTGGCGCCACCGGGCCCGTAGGCCGCGACCACCGCGACGCAAGCTAACAGAATTCCGGCTGCTCGTCCGGGAATCGAACCGGGGCGGACCTGCGACGATCCGCCCCGGGACAGCCTCGATGCTGGTGCTCCGCTCAAAACGCGATTTTGAGCGAAACCTGCTGGTTGTCGTCGAAGAATTCGCCGAGGTGCGTCCCAGCCCAATCGAAGTTGAGGGGACGATCGCCCAGCTTGAAGTTGAGGCCGGCTCCGTAGCTATAACTGTAGAGGTAGTTCGACTGCCGGTCCGCTTCCTTCAATGCCATCTGACCCACGTAGCCCCCACGCAGCGCGATGTGCTCGCCGAGTAGGTATTCCGCGCCGATGCGGTACTCGTCGGTCGAGAAATTATTGCCCTGGAAGGAGCCGTAGACCGTCGCGTGCTGGTTCGAGGTGATCCCGAGATCGTAGGCGACGCCGAGCTGCATGTACGAGGGTAGCTCGAATTCGGTGGATTCGAGTTGCACGACGTGGGGCTGTGCCGACGGGTCGTCCCCCGGCAGCGAGATCCGCTCCTCGAAGTCGGGTCCGCTGAATTGCATGTTGGGTCCGATGTTCTTCATCGCGAACCCGAACCGGAGACCGCGCCAGCCGGTGTCGTACTGGACGCCCAGATCCGCCGCGAATCCGGACGCCGTGGACTGGGCGACCTTTTCGTTGACGTAGTTCGCCGTGAGTCCAATGAGCACCCGGTCCGTCATGCGGCGGGCGTACGAGAGGCCGAACACCGAGTAGGTGGGATTCAGGATCTCACCCGTCCCTTCCGAAGCCTCCTCCGTGGTCACGATGATGTCGCCGATGTTCAGCACCTTGATCGAGAGCGCCACCAATCCAGCCGACCCGACCTTCGTGCTGACGGCCCCGTAGTTCACCTTGGAATCCGACAGCCAGGTGCTGTAGGAGACGATCGCCTCCGCGTTGTCCGTCGCCGCGAGCGACGCCGGGTTGTAGTAGAGATTGGCGATGCCGTTTCCGAGCGCCGTCGCGGAGCCGCCGATGGCGACCGAGGCGGCACCCACCGGAATGCGCAGCTCCTGCGCTCCGGCTGTTCCCATCCGGTCCAGCCCTCCCGCGCAGGCTGTGCCCGCGAGGCTGAGCAGAGCGGCCGGAAGGACGAACTTCATCACAAGGGCCCTCATATTCCACACCCTCCATCCGTGGGAAGGAATCCTGTCAGATTTCATGGCGATCGGGCCCCCCATTAGAAGTTGTCCAACCGCTCTTTTTCGATGAACACCGCGAGTCGACCGGTCTTGCCCCCCACGCCCGCCACGTCGACCCGGTAGATGTAAATCCCGCTCCCGACCGGGAGACGGTTATCCGTATTCAAATCCCACACGATCTCCGCTTTCGACATGTCGTCCCCCGACGAGGCGGACCGCCTTATGGTCCGGACCAGGTCCCCTCCGAGGTTGAAGATGCGGATGGTCACCTCGCGGGATGCGGGGATGTTCGTGAACTTCATGACACGATCGAACTGCGTCAGCTCGTACTGGGAGTGGGCGTAATAGGGGTTGGGTACTGGTAAGACCTTCTTGATGTCATTCCCGACGACGGTCCCCGCGGCAGAGCCTGAGGGAACCGTCCTGAACTCGAACACGACGTCGGGGCAGAGGCGGCCGCCCCGGACGCGAACGCGGGCCGAGGCAACCGGAAGCGTGGGACCGACCGTGTCCACTTCCGAGAACGCGAAACGGCCGAGGGTCTGGTCATCGTTGGCAGGCGCGTAATCCGTGGACAGGATCCCCGACGTTCCCCAGGCGACGCTCGCGAACGGGATGCGCCGGATGTAGAGCCGGTCTCCCCACGTCCAGTCGCCGCTCCCATCGTCGTCGCGGATCATGGCCGACACCTTCACGTCGTCCGAGGGGTTCGCCGCGGAGCACTCGCCGAGATCGTAGATCTCGAAGGGCACGTTGAACGCGGCCTGCGGCGAGGGATCTCCGAAATTGTATTCCCACGCCGGCTCCGTGGCCGCCGTGAGCACGCGAATCACGTAGTCGTGCTTGACCTCGTCGGCGAAGTTGTACCAGGTGATGTCGCTGTCATCGACCAGGTTCGAGAGGTACCAGACCCCGGTCGAATCGACGGGACCGTGATCGTCCGTGGCGGTGGGCCCCGTGAAGAGGTTGATCGAGTCGGTCGCGCCGAGAAGCCCGGCCCCGCCCTCGATCTGGAAGATCAAGGCGGGATCCGTGGGTGCCAGAACCCGCGGCATGAACCCATTCACAATGGGGGAATCGAACCCGCCCGCTGTGCTGGTCTGCCCGGTGAGGACCACTCCCCCGGAAGTGATGTTCGTCAAAGTCCAGCTTTCGTCGGGCGCGAAGGTGACGTGGTACAGGGAGTCGCCGATCACGGAGCCCACCAGCTGCTCGACCACCACGGACGCGCCGACGTGATCGCCCGAAATCTGGTTCGCCGTGATCGTGTAGACCGAATTGCTCCCCCTGGGTGTCGCGGAAACAACGTTGAGCGCGCTCTCCAGCACGTCGGTTATGGTGCCGACCTCGTTGACCCCGATGAAGTAAGGAGCCACGTTCATGCTGTCCAACGAGTACGCCGTGACGGCGAAATAGTACGTTCGGTTGTTGACGAGAGGGCCCCCGCGGAAGACGTCCTGCGTGATGTCGATCTGGAACCGGAGCCCCTCATCCGGCCCGCGTACGACCTGTAAACGCTCGACCGCGCCCACCAGAGGGTTGAACAGGTCGCTGTAGAGCGCGGCAAACCCGTTCGCCTCATCATAGGTCGCGATCACCTTGGCGTCCTGGAACCCTCCGCTCGAGGGAAGCTGCCATACCCGGAAGCCCTCGAACACGAAGTCTTGGCCCAAGACTAGGTTTTCGGAGTGAGTGCCGACGGCCGCCTGGTCCCAGATCAACCGGACGGTCCTGTTCAGCTCCTGAACGAACACGGTCGGGCTGGGCGGGGGCGCGGGAATGTCGAAGTTGAGATCGAAGACGATCTGGGCCTGGTCGTCCTTGTTCTTGAGATCCGTGATCGAGGAGAGACGGTCGGTCCCCTGCCCCAGGATGATCGCGATCGTGATTTCCTGCGAATCTCCGGGCGCCATGGTGAAGGGGCCGGTCGAGAGCTGAAGTCTGCGGTCCGCGGGGCTGGAATCCAGCCATCCGGTGTTCGTCACCGGATCGCCCGAAACCTGGAACTTCGTGGGTTGGAGCGTGACCGCGTTGATGATTGGAGTGCCGTTGGCGTTGAACCCTTTCATGTAGTTGTACGTTTCGCCCGAGCTTCGCGGATCGGTTCCATTGATGTACTTGTTGAACGAGGTCATTCCGAGCGTGTCGAAGACGCCGGGCGTCCCCGTCGGAACGATCGGCCCCCGGAAGAAATCGAAGCCGACCGCGGGGGGTGTGCCCCCATATTGCTGATCCGCGTTGGTCGCGTTGTATATGTAGCCCAGGCTTCGCGTCGTGTCGCAACCGACGAGGTCATCGGTGGCGCCGCCGAGGTCGGGGTCGCTCCAGGCGGAAACGAACATGCTGTCGAGCTGGTTTCCGCCCTTGTTGAGGAGCTTGAAGCGGACGAAGATGATGTTCCCCAAGGCTCCGGAGCGGTTGAACGCAAACGTGGTCTGCTGGATCTCGACGCCGAGGGGATTCGTGGATCCGGCGTTGTTGTTGTGCACGCCCTGGTCGGCGTCGTTGTACACGCTCCAGATCATCGCGTCGCCAAGAAGCGCCGGCGCCCCTGTCGAATCGACAGGAGCCCCCATGTCCACGGGCCAGTTCAGATAGTCGGCGCTCGTCGTGTTGCCGCGAACGATCTTGTAGTTCCGGAACCGCGCGTTGTCGGGCTGGAACGTGCCCCCCGCCATCGGCCCCGGCACGAACTCCTGCGAGTACTCGCCGACCGCGACCCGGACCTGGCCGCCCACCTTGGCCCCGATCCAGGGCCCCGCGGCAAACACCGCGGTCTTGGTCGAGCCCTTGGGATAGATGTAGCCAGCGTTACCCGTCAGCAGATCGTATGCGAACGAGCCGTGATTGGTCACCACCATGTCGACGTTGTTCGCGTCCATGTGAGTCGCATTGTCTATGATCGACGCGGCCCGGCGCGGTGTGGACCGGCGGTTTGGCTTCGCCGTCGACTTTGCCGCCGCGGCCGCATCGGAGGCGGCAAGCGTGATCACCAGGCCTGCCACCCCGAGCCAGCGCAGAAATCGCATCGTGGTCACCCTCCTTGGCTTCGCCGTACTCACCCCCATTGCCGCGACGGGACTCTGCATGGCCTAGAAACTCACCTTCGCGCCGAGCCGGATCAACCGGCCGGAATCGTGCAGCGTCGGGCTGCGCTCCGCGAGCAGGAACCGTCGCTGCGCAGCCTCTGTGCTGTAGGTGTTCTGCCCCTCTTCGGTATTCAGGAAGTTCGTGGTCTCGGCGCTCCCGGATCCCGTATATACCGTCCGAATGTTGTCGCGGTTGAACACGTTGAGGATCCAGATGTACACATCGAGCTTCTGCGCCCCCAGCTCGAATCCCTTGGTCGCCTTGAGATCGGTCTGGATCGTCCAGGGCCCGTACCGTGAATTGAGGGTGCCGATCGGCTGGGCCGCTACGGCGGCGAGCGTCACCTCGTTGTAGACGCGAGTCGGCGTGTACGGGAAGCCGCTTCCGGCGTTCAGGAGAATGTTGATTCCGGCGTTCTCGAAGAGACGGTTGCCGTGCCACGCGGGCCCTTCGCCCTTCGCGAGCCGGTAGTCGAGATTCCAGGAGAACTTGTGGCGTTGGTCGAACGCGAGAGGTGATGCGATCTTGGGCACCTCGTCCGCGGTCCACGCGATATTCCGCTGGCTCTGCGATACGGAGCCGGTGCCCGTCGCCCACGAAATGCTGTACGACGACGTCATCGAGACATGCCCGACGCGACGGAGCGTGTAGGAGAGGTCGAGCCCCTTGATGGTCGCGAAGTCACGGTTTTGGTAGGAAGAGAAGGCGTTCGGGTTCGAGGGAATGTTCGTGATCTCGACCAAATCTTTTACATCCTTGTAGTAGGCCGCCGCCTCGATCACGGATCGATCGGTCGGCTTATGCGCGATCCCGATCTCGTATGCGGTTGTCCGCTCGGGCTTCAAATTCGGATTCCCGAACCCGACGAAGTACCCGCCCGTCCGGACCTTGTGCTCCAGAAACGCATAGCTCACATAGAGGTCTTGAAGATTGGGCTGCTGGAAGAACTTCCCGTAGTTCACGTGGACGAGGGTCTGATCACTCACCGGGAATCCAACGCCCAGGCGCGGACTGAGCCGCCGGTAGACCTTCGAGTCTTGCAGGTCCCCCGCGTCGAGCCGGGTCGCCACGTTCGCGGAATCGTTCACATCGGACTGGAGCGGGTTCGTCTCGCTCGCAAGGGCCTGCGTCGAGGGCGTCAGGTAGTCGAACCTGAGTCCCGCGTTCACGACGAGGCCCAGGCGCTCGTACTTGGTCTGGCCGTAGAGCGACGCCACCTTGGGATGCTTCGGTCCGTCCAATCCCCCGTCGATTTCCTCACCGAAGGGGTCGTACCCATATCGGTCGACATCGAGGGTGTTCTTGGGCAAGAGAACTCCGGCCGAGTCCTCGTAGAGTTGCGTCGGAAAGTAGTGGTCATAGTAGCGAAGCGTGTGGCGCTGGTAATCGCCCCCCACCTTGACCTGGAATGACTTCGAGATCTGGTTCGCGTAGTCGGCCGCGATTCCCATATACGAGGACTTCCGGTGCAGGAAGTCGTCGTAGACATGCGCGCCCTGCGTATTTTGCGGACCGTAGAAGAAGATCGCCTCGGTCGGGTCGAATTGCGGATTTCCCGCCCCGACCGGAAACGCGTATTTCTTGAGGTCGTCGAAGTAGAGCCCGTCACCGCGGATCCGGTCGGTGAGGAAGTAGTTGCCCTTCACCTCGTAGTAGGAGCGTGTGTTCAGGCTGTGGTTCCACGTCCCATACACGGAATAGTTCTTGTCCCGGAAACGCGGCGAGTGCTCCAGGTCGAAGCGGTAAAAGTTCTGGTACTGCTGCCACTTGTCCTGGTTGTAGGTGCCGCCCAGCTTCAGCGTCTGGAGCGGGCTCAGTTTGAAGGAGAGTTTCCCGACGCCCGACCAGGTCTTGCTGCCGTTCGAGGGGAGGACGCCGTTTTCGAAAAGCCCGGGCTGCGACGGATCGGCCACTTCGTCGGTGCTGATGCTGGGGCGCCGGTCCTCGACCTCCTTACGCTCCGCCGCGGCGTAGAATGTGATCTGCTTCATGCTCGGAGCGATCGGTCCGCCGACCGAGGCGTTGAAGTTCTTGTAGCCGCGGCTTTTCCTCATCCACTCGCCGAAGACTCCCTCGGCGGAGCCGAAGTACTTGTCGCCCCCCTCGCGGGTGATGATGTTGATCGCGCCGGAGTTCACCCGGCCGTACTCGGCAGGGAATCCGCCCGTCTGGACAACGATCTCCTGGATCGCATCGTTGTTGATCGCGGTGGTCGAGACGCCCGTCAGCGGGTCTTGTTGCGAGAACCCGTCGACGTAGTAGGCGACCTCGTTGGGACGACCGCCGCGGATGATCAATGTGTTGTTGTTCTGGGCTTCGTTATCGATGTTCAGCTTGAAATTCACGACGCCCGATTGCTGCGCCACCGCGTCCTGATATCCGCGCAGCGGCTGATACTTGATGTCGTCGCCCGAAAGGAATTTCGTCGAGCCGGTCGCGTCCTTCTGGATCAGCGGACGCTCCCCGCGGATGACCACCTCGGGCACGTTCTGGAGAACCGTGGACTCGACCGCGAAATCGAGCCTCGTGTTGAAGTCGGGAATGATCTCGACGTTCTGGCGAAGCTGCGGAACAAATCCAAGTAGCGAGACGCGAACCGAGTACCGTCCCGCCGGCACATTCACGATGACGTAATTTCCCTGCGCATCGGTGACGGCACCGCGCTTCAGCTCCGGGATCGCGACGCTCGCAAGCGCGAGCGCCTCGCCGGTCTTCGCGTCGTGAACGACGCCGGAGAGCTGGCCCGTGGTCCCGGCCCATACCGGGCCCGCAATAAAAATGGCGCCTGCCAATGCGATGGCCGCGCCCAAGAACGCCCTAATCCGAGGTCGAAACATGATTCGCCCCCCTTTGTGGATCCACCGAATCGCCATTCCGAGGGTCCATGAACCCCTGGTCACGACCGGGTCTCAGTCCTTCGCCCCGGCCTCCCCCCGCACATCCCATGCCTGCTGAAAGCAGGACCCCTCATCTGGCCACTCAATGAGTCTGATTTACCGGCTCTGTCGCTCGTACCCCCTGCTCTTTTAAGCCGTGGGTTAGTTGCGGCCCCGGACTGCGTTAGCCGCAACACGTTGCATATACCTAAAGCTATGTACGCGCGAGAAATCCTGTCAATAGAAATCGGACAAAGAGTTGGGGCCACCCGACCACCGGATGGCCCCGAAAGCGTTTGCGCGGCTCGATTAGCCGCGATTTGCGCTGTCTCTCTAGAAGTGGTACGTGGCCGACGCCCGGGTGAAAGGAGTCGACCGGTCGCCGGAAAGAATGTAGCCGCCGGAGAGCGGAAACTTCTCATTCATCGTCATATCTATATCCAGGTTGTTCCAGCGGATTCCGGTGCCGAGGCTGAAGTTGAAGTCCGAGGTCCGCTCCTTGGTCGTGACCGTCGTCGACGGCGCTCCAAAGGTCGTGTCCTCGGTCTTGTCGCTCACGAGCGCCCGGTTCGCGCCGATGCGGACCTTGAGCCACCGGGTCGCGTCGGTCTCGATGGCCGCGAACACGAGCGGCATCACGGAGGTCTTCTCCTCGAAGGCTGACTGCTCGCCGCCGGCAACGAAGGCATCCGAACGCTCGAACGTGTGCTTCGCCTCGCCGACGGTGACGCCCCAGAGGAGCAGGTTGTTGTCGTTCACGCGCATGTTGTCGGAAATTCCGACGCCGAATGAGCGGTACTTCTCGTCGGCCGAGCGAACGTCGCCGGGGGCCGGGAAGTTCTCGACCCGCCAGCTGAGATCGTCGTTTATGTACCATGCGGCCGGAACCCAAACGTGCCTGTCGCCCTGGTTCATGAACCCACGCGCGGTCAGTGCATAGGAAGCCGAGCCGTCGTCCTCCCAGTGCTCGCCCTGAACGCCGCCGACCGTCGCGGTGCGATCCAGCTGGTACTTGCGATAGGTCACCGCGCCTTCAATCCTATTGTCATCGCTCAGATGAATCGTGATTGCCGGGGTGATGCCGATCGTATTGAGCTCGATACCCCCGCCGACGATCTGATTGGCGCCGAAACCGGCGAACGGATACGGATCAAGGGGAGTGATGCCGTCCCCTCGCACGCGATTGAACGTGGCCGGAGCCGTGTCGTCCGTCACCTGGAAGCTGGAGTTGGTCATGTCCAGGCGAACCGCGAAATCGAACTGGCTGAATCCCTTGCCCCAGATCGCGTCGAGCTGCTCGTTGTTCAGGATTCCCGACGTCGTGGTGGTGTTGTTGAGAGCGCTTTGCTTCATCGAGAACGCGATGGCGCCGAAGCGCGGGAAGTTCCGGATGACGGTGAAGCTCTGCTGGGTCGACGTGACGGTGCTCGGAATGAACACGCCGAGGTCCGAAAGACCGGACGGATTGTTGCCCAGCTCGGCGAGCGCGAGGTTGTTCTGCCGCACGACCGATGCGGGATAGTAGAAGATGTTGACGTAGTCATCCGTGAACTGGCTCAGCGCCGGGGCCGAAAGGGACATGCCCTCGACGCGAGACAGCGATGCCTGGCTCTCGCCCGCGGTAAAGGCGACGACAGCGGCCAGACTCAAGACAGCCATCAGCTTGCGCTGAAACATCTGTTGTAGCCTCCTTGTTTAGGTGACCCCGATGATCGCGGGGGTCGTTGCCCGGATATTGGGCCTAAGTTGTCGATCGGGTCCGGTGAATCCGGGAGAGCGTTCGTGCAGGATTAGGTTTCCGCTGCCCCACCCCCTTTCGGTCTGGTCTCCAACAACTTCCTGACCAACCAATTCCCTTCCCCACCCCAGTGTCAAAGGGGCATCCAAAATTTCGCGGCAACGTAGGCTTTTCACGGAGGGCTGTCAACTCAAATCTGCGAATTTCGCGGGTAAGCCACTGTGCGGCAGAGTGTTGTGCGGCGGGATTGAAACGACTTTCTCGGCCGCGCCTCGTGCGGCTATGGACCGCTTTGGCTTGGGGGAAGGTCGTATCGTCCGAATCCCTGGCGATCCACGAAGACGAAGGTTCTGCTCTCTCGGTAGTAATACCAGATTTCCTCGGGGGGCCTGTCGAAGTTGAAGGGGTTGCGAACGACCTCGTCCGGGCGCCCGAATGTGATGTAG
>Ga0193719_10000852_pt1 | contig 11828 bp, 10 predicted proteins | sample U2a2metaG_FD_160103 | JGI IMG/M metagenome (GOLD analysis project Ga0193719, IMG submission 160103) | Soil microbial communities from a riparian zone of the East river system, Colorado, United States - U2a2 | ecosystem: Environmental > Terrestrial > Soil > Riparian zone | place: USA: East... | reverse complement strand
CAAGTCGCTCGGCATGGCCGTAGAAGACATCGCCGCGGCGTTATTGGTTTATCGATCAGTAACCGCAAGCTGAACGAAAATCTGCGGCACCACCTGCGCCTGAGAGAAGAGCGCTTGCAAAGCCTGTTCACGGCGGAACAGTTGGCAGCGATGGCGGGCGACGTTGCAAACCTGCATTCGAAAATCGAGCGCGCCGTTGCTGATCGCCAATTGATGGAATCGGCGGCGACGAACATTCGGACTCTGCTCGCCGGAGCGCCATCGGGTCTTTACATGCGAGTCGTCAATGAACTTATCGCCGCGGGGGCATGGCCGGAATTAAACGACCGTTTTTATCAGACGCTTGCGTTCGGCACTGGCGGTCTGCGCGGGCGCACCATTGGCAAAACCGTAGCCGCAGCGGAGCGCGGTGATTCACGTGAAAACGAGCGGCCTGAATTTCCGTGTGTCGGCACGAACGCGATGAATTTTTTCAATATCAGTCGCGCGACACAGGGACTCATCGCTTATCTGCACGATTGGAACCAGCGCGAGAAAATTTCGGCGAAGCCGAAAATTGTGATCGCGCATGATCCGCGTTTCTTTTCGGAAGAATTCTCCGAGCTGACGGCAAAAATCGCAGCCGAAAATGGTTGCGACGCTTTCGTATTCGACGGACCGCGTTCGACGCCGGAACTTTCGTTTGCTGTTCGCTATCTGAAAGCAAACGCTGGCGTCGTAATCACTGCCAGCCACAATCCGCCGCACGACAACGGCTACAAAGTTTACTTCGGTGATGGCGCGCAGGTGATCGAACCGCACGCGAGCGGGATCATTGCAAAAGTGAACGCGATCACAAGCGAGGCATTCACAGCGCTGCCAAAAGATCGACAAGGGAAGATCACGACGCTTGGAAAAGAAATCGACGAAGCGTACATGCAACGGCTTGAGACGTTGATTTTAGATCCGCAGATTATTCGCGAGGCAAAATCGCTGCGTGTCGTTTACTCGCCGCTTCACGGAACCGGACGGGTCATCATTGAGCCGATGCTTAAACGGCTCGGATTCAATTTCGATGTCGTAGCAGAGCAGGACCGTTTCGATGGACGATTCTCCACAGTGAAATCGCCCAACCCGGAAAACGCCGAGGCGCTGACGATGGCGATCGATCTCGCGCGAAAGGAAGATGCCGATCTTGTTGTGGCGACCGATCCGGATTGCGACCGGATGGGCGCAGCAGTACGCACAAAAACCGGCAAAATGAAATTGCTGACCGGCAATCAAATCGGTTCGCTCATTGCTTACTACCGGACGAAGACGCTGTTCGATCGGGGCATTCTGAACAAAGAAAACGCGTCCCGTGCTGTAATCATCAAGACATTTGTCACTACGGATCTGCAGAAGGCGATCGCGGAATACTACGGTTTGCGATGCGTGGAAACGCTCACCGGCTTCAAATACATCGGAGCGAAGCTGAGCAAATACGAGCGAGCGCTTCCGAAAAACGTTCGCGAAAATTATGTCGATCTTGACGAAGAAGAAACACGGCAGCTTCGTCTGGCCCATTCTTCGTTTTACGTTTTTGGCGGGGAAGAAAGTTACGGTTACAGCGGCGCTGATTTCGTTCGCGACAAGGACGGCAATGGCGCGGTGATCATGTTTTGCGAAGTGGCTGCATATGCGAAGTCTCGCGGCCAAACAGTTGACGAGCTGCTCGACGAAATCTTCGCAATCTTCGGCTATTTTGCGGAGAAAAATGGCTCGCTTGTTTTCGAAGGCGCGCAGGGCGCTAGCAAAATCAAGCAATTGGTTGAATCCTACGCGAGGCACCCGTTTTCGGAAGTAATGAACTCGAAAGTGACGAGTGTCAGAAATTTCGAAACGGAAACAATTCGCGACGTCGAAGGGGACGAAGTTCCCAAGGAAAAGATGTCGATCTTTGAACTCGAAAATCGGACACGCATTGCGGTGCGTGGATCGGGGACCGAGGCGAAAATCAAATATTATCTTTTTGCGCAGCGTCGGCCCGAAAACGGAGAGTTCGATTCCGCGGAGCTCGACCAAATCAAATCGAAAGTGGAAGAGAAACTCAAGCAGCTCTGGGATTGGCTACAAGAGGATGCTCAGTCGCGTCTGAGCGGATCGCAGGCGTGAACGCGTTCCGAAAATTGCTGCAGTTCTGGCCATGGCTGGCAGCGATTTTCAGTGGAGTGCTTTGCACGCTTTGCTTCCCGCCGTTTAACCAAAATTGGCTTTGCTGGATCGCGCTCACGCCATTGATCGCCGCCGTTTGGTTTTCAGGAAGAAATTCAGCACGGCGATGGTTGCGCAATCTCCTGCTCGGGTACGTGACTGGAGTCGTTTTTTTCACGGGGACGTTTAGCTGGCTTGGTTCGCTCGGAAGCTTATTTGATAGTTTTTGGCTGAAAGGGCTCCCCTTGCTGCTTTCGCTCTATCTCGGAGTTCACCTCGCATTCTGGAGTTGGTTTATCGGACTAATTGCGCCCACAGATTTTCTTAGTTCACGACGAAATCTGCAGACGGCATTCTGCGGCGCGAGCGCCTGGGTCGTGCATGAGTGGACACGGGGTTGGTTGTTTGGCGGATTCGGTTGGAACGGACTTGGTGTCGCGTTGCATGCCAATTGGCCACTTATCCAAATCGCCGAATTCACCGGTGTAACCGGATTGTCGTTCGCGATCGCATTCGTCAACATCATTGCGGTAACGGCGCCGCTCCGCTTCTCTGTCGAAGCACGGACACGTCGAATGCGGCCGCATTTTGATCTGACACTCACGATGATTGGAATTGTCGGCCTCTTCACATTTGGCATTCAGAGCGTTCGGAGCCCTCCGGTAACAAATCCTCTTCGCGTCGCCGCAGTGCAGGCAAATATTCCCCAGAGAGAAAAGTTCGACCCAAAGTATTTCGACGTCGTTAAACAGAAATTGGACTATTTGGGCAGTCTCGCGCACCAAGCGAATTTCACGCCGGAATTGATCGCATATCCGGAAAGTTCGATACCAGGGACATTCGAGGGTTACGACACCGTTCAGTTACTTGGAGCTATGGCGGAAGATCCTGGCGTCGATATTATCGCAGGCATCATCGATGAAAAAGAGGACCACGCTTACAACGCAGCGGTTTTTGTCTCACGGAATGGCGAAATGCAAATTTATCGCAAGATCCATCTCGTTCCGTTCGGCGAATACATTCCGCTACGACATTCGTTTCCGCTGTTTGCGGCTGTGGCGAGCAAATGGGTGCCGGGCGATTTTGAGGCTGGCAAGGATTACACGGTGTTTCGCCTAACGAATCAAGACGTGCAGATCGCGCCCTTGATCTGTTTCGAAGATACTATTGGCGAGTTGACAAGAAAATTTGTGCTGGCTGGCGCGAGCCTCCTCGTTGACGTGACGAACGACGGATGGTTCTTGCATTCTGCCGGTTCGCAGCAACACCTGGCGAACGCGATTTTTCGCTGCGTCGAGACGCGCCGTCCAATGATTCGAGCGGCCAACACCGGCGTGACGTGCTTTGTGAATGATTTTGGTCGTGTCACGCAGCTGTTGCAGGATGAAGCTAGCAGCACGTTCACCGAAGGGGTGCTTACTGGGGAGATCGACGTTCCAACTGGACCCGAGCTGACCTTTTACACGCGCAATGGCGAACTGTTCGCAAAAGTGTGCACATGGATCACATTGATCGCGATTGGTGGGACAGTTTCGCTACGCGGATGGCGCAGGCGTGGTGGATCGCGCGTTCCACCGCGCGATGTTAAGCATGGCCCGAAAGGCGCGTGATTTCGGCATCGAGCAAGGGACTGTTCGATCCACCTCGCGAGAATCCCCTCCGTGTGGTACAACTCGCGCAAATGGCTGTCGAACTGCCAGTTGATCATTTGCGCGAGCTTTGGCCGGAAAAGTTTCTGCGCGCGCGGGTCGGCGCATTACTTCATCCAGCATCAGTTTCGGCAAAGCTCGATCACACGTCGCATGTTCTTGAGCAGCATAACGGCGATCTATTTCACCTTGCTGCGTTCTTCGGTCCACAACACGGTCTCCGTGGCGAGACACAAGACAATATGGTGGAATGGAAAAGCTACGAGCACTCACGCCTCGGCATTCCGATCTATAGTCTCTACGGCGAACACCGCGAGCCAACCGCGGAGATGCTGGAAGATATCGATCTTCTCCTTGTTGATCTTCAAGATATCGGCGCGCGCTATTACACTTTCATTTGGACGATGTATCTCTGCATTCGCGCCTGCGAGAAAGCAGGCGTTCATGTTCTGGTCCTTGATCGGCCAAACCCGATCAACGGCGTTACAACCGAAGGACCAGGTCTCGATCCGGAATACCGATCGTTTGTCGGCTTACATTCGATTCCGGTGCGACATGGCCGCACGATAGGCGAATTGGCCCGACAATTCCGAGACGAAGCATTCCCCGATTGTGGCTTGTCGATCTTGCTGATGAAAAATTGGGAGCGCGCGATGTGGTTCGATCAAACCGGCCTTCGTTGGGCCATGCCGTCGCCGAATATGCCGACGCTCGACACCGCCACGGTTTATCCCGGGATGTGCTTGGTCGAGGGCACAAATATCTCCGAAGGTCGAGGCACGACGCGGCCGTTTGAAATTTTCGGCGCACCATTCATCGATGCCGCCGTACTTTGTCATGAGCTAAACGTTTTGAAGCTGCCGGGTATTTATTTTCGCGAAAGCTATTTTCAGCCGACTTTTCACAAGTTCGTCGGCGAACTATGTGGCGGCGCCCAACTGCATGTAATTGACCGTAAAACTTTTTGTCCGTTTTTGACAGGAGTGGAAATCATCAAGCGGATTCGCAAGATTTACTCCGAACAATTTCAGTGGAGGCAACCGCCCTACGAATACGAATGGAAACATCTCCCCATCGAAGTTTTAGTTGGCGGCCCGATCGACTCGATTTTCGGCGATTAGTTGCCGGCACGGTTGTTATCGCCGGGTCATTGTCGATCTTGCCCGAAATTCGTGCGGACATTCCGTGGCCGGAGGTGGTGCAGCGTCTTGCCTATGAAAATGAGAAACTGGCGCAGCGCCCGCAGGGTCACAATGGCGATTACTTCGTCGTCTGCACTCTCTATTACACTCCGATGGAATCGGGTTTCACTTTCGAGCGCGGATTTGACGCGACGCCCATAACGCGCCCTGGACTGCATGGACGCAAATATCCACGCGATTTTCTGCGCTCAGTGAAAAAAGAAGGTTTTGGCCGTCTGCGTGAGCCAGTCAACGGCCACCATTACATTCGCTACAACGGCGGAGATTCATTTGCTTTTGGGTCGAACCCGAGTGGTGGCGGTGGCACTCTCGTTGCGCGCTTCTCCGCGGCTGCAAAACCGGGACAGAGCGGGTTGCGTCGCGGTGTAGCCATCGAAACGCCTTCGTCTACTGTGCGCGAAGTTTTTGGTGGCACGCGTTGGAAAATTGTCGATACCGGCGGCGGTCTGCGACGATGGCAAATCGATTGTTATTATGGTGAAGATGAACCGCTTGGTCCCGGCCGCTTCATGGCCCGGCCACGCGGAACTCCTTTTGAGTACGCCTATTCGAACGCGCGAATCCAGAAATGAAATGACGTGAACTCCTTCACAGTTCGGCTCAATTTCCACGGCGATCTTCCTTTTTTTGTCCGATCCAAAAGGAGACACGAAATCATCGAACGCGGGTTAGCGGAAAAACCGTCTGTAAAGGATGTGATCGAGTCGTGCGGCGTGCCGCATCCGGAGGTTGATCTCATCCTCATCAACGGGGAGCCGGTCGATTTTCATCACACACTGGGAGCGAATGTGGATGTTGATGTCTATCCGGTAGGATTTCTGCCAACGTTTGTTACGAATAAACGATTACAAATAACTCATTTCAATAAATTTGTGTCTGATGTGCATCTGGGGCGGTTATCACGCAGTCTCCGTCTGCTCGGCTTGGATGTCGCTTATCTCAGCGCCGCTGAAGATCGACAATTATTAAAGGCGATGCAGCGCGAGAATCGGGCGCTGCTTACCCGCGACCGGCGTTTGCTGATGCATGCCGTTGTGCAAAACGGTTATTATCTGCGGTCCCAATACGCCACAGAACAAACTATCGAGGTGATCCGTCGATTTGACCTTCTCCGCTCGATCGCTCCGTTCACACGTTGCCTCCGCTGCAATGCGCCACTCGAGAAAGTTAGCAAAGCTGAAATAATGGAGAAGCTAAAGCCTCTCACAAAAATCTATTACGAAGAGTTCCGGCGCTGTTCGGGGTGCGGGCAAATTTACTGGCCCGGATCGCATTTCTCAAAACTCCAAAAACGGATCGCAGAACTACACGCGCAGTTTTCGAAGAGCGCAGCCTAATTGATTCTTGTTACCGGCTCGATGGTCTTGTTTAGGTCGGGCAAAAAATTGGTCTGGATTTTTGTAGGGCAACCGCGGATTCAATCGTATCGTCGGCCAGTTCCTAAGATGAGATTCGCGCCTCGTCACGCCATGATCGTGGCGATTTTTCTCAGCATCCGATTTGCTACGCCGCTGCAAGCGTACGCCCCGCTTGGACACGAAATCGTCGGGGCGATAGCTGATGAGCGGCTGGCGAACACGCCCACTGCGGCGAAAATCAGAGCGTTGCTTAATGGAATGACATTGGAAAAAGCGTCTGTCATTCCGGACGAGATTAAAGGGTGGGACAAAAAAGGCGTCGATGATCGCAAGGCTTTTCATTACTCCGCGCATCCGCAAATTGACCAGCAGCTGCGTGATTTTTGGCGCGCGAATCAGCCAATTCACGACATGAACTCAACGATGCCTTCGCATCATTGGTTTCACTACACAGACGTCCCGGTTGTGCGCACGGAAAAATACGCAGAAGGTAACGCTGGCCGCAGTAAATGGGACGTGGTGCACATGATTCCCTACTGTATTGACGTGCTCCAGGGGCGACTGCCACAGACAAACGAACGCAGGATCACGAAATCAATCGCGGTTATTTTGCTCGCCCATTACGTCGCAGATATTCACCAGCCGCTCCACGTCGGCGCCGAGTATTTCGACACTCAAGGTCACCCAGCCGATCCCGACAAAGACCCCTCAGCCTTGGGCGACGAAGGCGGAAATACATTTACGTTGCAACTGAGTGATGAACCGCCGCGTGGTCGTGGTGTGCACAAGAAAACACTCCACATGTTTTGGGACAATGATGCGGTAAACGCACTCTTCCCGGAAGCGCTGAACACGTTGCCGAAAAGTGAACACCAGCAGCAAATCGATCCCGCCAAAAAGCAATTGGTTCACGAAATGGCCACGCATGAACCCAGGAACTGGCGGATGCCGGCAAATCTCGATATCAAGAAATATGCGGAAGCATGGGCGGACGAAATTTTGCCGGTTGCATGCGAGGCACATGAGCGATTGCAATTTACAAACGTGCATTCACTGCAGGAAGAAGATCGCGTCCTAGCAGCTGGTGAAGCTGAGGAAAAACCTATGCCAGACCATTTGGCTTACCGTAATTGGGCGGTGAATGTCGTACGCGAGGAACTCCACAAAGCCGGCTGGCGTCTTGCCGACCTACTCGAAAGAACTCTTAGATGAGGTCGGGCGTTCTCATCCCGAGCGAAAATAAAATAATTAGCGCGTGCGGATTTTGAAAAAGAAAAATCGCGCCGAAACCTCTTCCGGCGCGATCATGAAATGAGATTTTTGAAAATCGTATCTATCGGACGATTAGGTCTCGGTTTTCTTTGCCTGTGCGGATTTCCTGCACTCCGCTTTTAGCTGCGCGAACTGCTCGGCCGAAAGAATTCCCTTTGCCTGTTTAAGGAATGTTCTGCGGCTTTCTTTGGTGCAGCCAGCCTTCATGCAGTCGGCTTGCCAGGCTTCGATTTTGGTCTTTTGATCCGGAGTGAGATTCAGCGCTGCTAAATCAGCGCATGCCGTCTTCTCAGTGTTCGACACGCCCTTTGCACAACACGCTTTGTCCCCTGCGAACGCGCTGGACGCGATGAGCATCGCAGCCGCAACTAATGCTGAAACTGTAGTTTTGATCATGGTGAATGCTGAGACACGCACATGCTGTAGAGCGTTCAATCATTCCGCATCTCCAAATATGGCTGGCGCGGAGTCATTCGCGCGCTAGAGGAAGATCGGCAATGCCCGCAAATCTCGAACCTGTCAGGCCGATCGAACTGTCGGAAATACAGGAAGCACGCAAACGGATCGCAACGACTATCGTGCGCACGCCGATGATCCGTCTCGATCTCGGACCCGACTATCCGGATATACGGCTCAAGCTGGAGAACCTGCAACCGATCAACGCTTACAAACTACGTGGAGCTGCCAACGCCGTGGCGATGCTCTCCGAGTCCGAGCGCAACCGTGGCGTCTGGACGATCAGTGCGGGAAACGCAGGGCAAGGCGTTGCCTACGCGGCGCGACAAGCAGGCGTGTTGTGCACCGTTGTCGTGATCGAGACCGCGCCTGAATCGAAGCTCGAGCGAATGCGTGCGCTCGGCGCGAAATTACTGCCCGTCCCGTACGATGTTGCTTGGAAAGCGCTCGATGAACGTTCGTTCCCCGGAGCCGAAGGAACGTTTGTGCACCCGTTCGACGATCACAATTTCATCGCCGGCCATGGAACGATGGGTCTCGAGATTCTTGAAGACGCGCCCGACGCGACAGCCGTGATCGCCAGCATTGGAGGCGGCGGGCTTATTACGGGAGTTGGCAGCGCGATCAAAGCGCTCAACCCGGCGATCACAGTCTTCGGCGTCGAGCCGGAGACGGCTGCCCCCGCAGCGCTTTCGTTCGAAAAAGGATCGCCGCAAGTTTTCCAGAACTTCAAGCAATCGTTCGTAGACGGCGCTGGTGGCCAAAGCATGTTCCCGCGGATGTGGGATCGGATGAGGTCGGTCGTAGACGGTTACTTCGTCGTTAGCCTAGACGAAACAAAGAAAGCGATGCGTTTGATGGCGGAGAAAGCGCGGATTATTTCGGAAGGTGCCGGCGCGCTGCCCACTGCTGCGGCGTTGACTGGAAAAGCCGGAAAGGGGCCGGTCGTCGCCATCGTCTCCGGTGGCAACATCGACCTTAAGAAATTCTGTGAACTGATTGCGTAGGCCTAGCTGAGGAAATAAACGCTGACCGGCCTAACGACCGTAAATCGGTTCGGCGGAATATTCGACCGGATTCTGGCGAAAATAGCGCTGTAGCTCCGCATACAGTTTCGGGTGACGAGTGCGTAGCGCGCAAGGTCGTTCAAAAAAAGCCTCAGTCGAGACTGCGAAAAACTCAGCGGGATTCGTGGCGCCGTAGATATCGAGAAGGGTCGGAATTCCAGTTTTCTCGGCAGCGCGCAGCGATGCGAATTCGATTCGCATCACTTCCTGCCATGATAACTGCTGATCGCGTGTCTCAAGTGCAGGCGCTCCATCCTCTGCGTAATTCTCATAGTCGAGTTGGTGAGCAAACTCGTGCAGGACAACGTTTTTACCATCGGAAGGATCTGCCGCGCCAGACCTGACTGCGTCCCATGCCAGGACGAGGGCGTCCAGCCAACGACCGGTCTCACCCAGGCGGGCTATTTTCCCTTCTTGCCACACATGACCGTGAACATGCCGTCTCTCCTCCGCGACATATATCGAGGGGTAAACCAGGATAGTCAGCAGACGCGGGAAGTAATCGGTCTTGCGATGCAGTAGGAGAAGGCAAGCCTGCCCTGCAATAGTGATGCGTACCTCATCTGTGATCTCCAAACCATCGCAACCTTCGAAACGCTTTTCGGCGAGAAAAACCTGGATATGACCTAGTAACTCAGCTTGGTCGTTGGCAGAAAGCCGGCGGAAGAACGGAGCATTGCGCTCCAAAGTTTCCAGCCAGCACTTCGGAAAAGGCTGAGCCCGACGCCGACGCCGTCGCCGCTGCTTCAGTAACGCAAAGATCACGAGAAAATGTAAATGCGCGTTTGACCTGAACAAATGCGAGCGGACGACATGTCACGTAAGCAGCATCGCTAGCTTCCACTGCAACAGAGTCCGTGATTTCCCTCTCGTGTTCTGTTGCGCTTCGAGTATAATTTTCACACCAGAGGAGGTCTCAAAAATCTAATGAACACAATCTCAATTTCCCGACGGACGTTTGCTCACCTGTTAGCTGCCGGCGCAGCAGCTGCTGTCGTTAGGCCGGCAATTTCATTCGCAAGACAACCTGAGCACGCGACTGGAACCGCCGGCATCGTGCGGTTGAGCGCGAACGAAAATCCGTACGGCCCTTCGCTGAAAGCGCATCAAGCAATGCAGAATTCGTTCGATGTGTGCTGCCGTTATCCCGACGAGCAGAACGATGTGCTGATCGAGAAGCTCGCAAACATCAACGGCGTCACCCGCGAGCAGATCGTGCTGGGCGACGGTTCAAGCGAAATCTTGAAGCTTAGCGCCGAAACTTTCACAGGGCCACAACAAGGCAAGCTCGTCGCGGCCGACCCTACATTCGAAGCGATTCTCGATTATTCGAAGGCCAATGGCGCGCAGGTCGTCAAAGTTCCGCTAACGAGCAGCTTTGCTCATGATCTGCCAAAAATGTCCGGCGCAGCGAAAGGCGGCCTCATTTACATCTGCAATCCAAATAATCCGACCGCCAGCATCACGCCTAAGAGTGACCTGCGGGAGTTCATCGCGAACACTCCGCGCGAAACGATGATCCTCGTGGACGAAGCTTACTTTCATTACGCTGACAGCCCGGATTACGAGAGCATGATACCGTTGGTGAAGGATCATCCGAACCTCATTGTCGCGCGGACATTCTCAAAAATTTACGGCATGGCTGGATTGCGCTGCGGCTACTGCGTCGCGCAACCTGAAACGATTAAGCGGATGCATCCGTTTCAAATGTGGGACAGCGTAAACATCATGGCCCTGGCCGCCGCGAGCGCGAGCCTGGACGATTCCGATCAAGTGAACAACGGGCTAAAGTTGAACAGCGAAGCGAAAAGCTTCACTACGTCCGAGCTCGACAAAATGGGGTACAAACAAATTCCGTCACAAGCCAACTTCATCATGTTCGACTGCAAGCGTCCGGTCGTGCCGCTGATCCAGGCGATGAAACAGCGCAACGTTCACGTCGGCCGATTATTCCCCGCACTGCCGAACCACATGCGCCTTACGATCGGGAAGAAAACCGAGATGGAAAGTTTCGTCAGCGCCTTCAAGCAAGCGGCCGCTTAACGCGAAAACTTGTCGCGGCGGTGTGCTCGCCGCGCCGAAGCCTGGCAGAGGCGGGTCAACTCGCGAGCCAAAGCACGGGGGATGGTTGCCTCCGTAGCGTTAGAAGGTCAACGTCTTAGGCGAAGAACTCTTGCAGCTTGCGATAAGCGTTTTTTCACCGCGCCCATGATCGGTGAGCGTTTCTCGCCGTTGGTTTCGCCCGGCTCGCTGGCGGATACAGCAATGTCTGGCGGGAAAAGCGCCTCGAGCGCCTCGTGATATAAATGTCGATCGTCCACTGACATTTCCCCGGCATTATTAAATTCGCTGCCATTGACTATGATCTTGGCATTCAGTTTTGCCGCGAGGCGAGCCCCGGAATGAAGCTCGGCCGTTTCGTCCGCAGCGCGATCATATGCCGCTCTGACATCTGACGGCATCTCATCCGCGTTCGCATACTCGCGGCCGTTGAACCGGATGTTGGTCTTGGTCCTCGTGTTCACTACAAGGACCAGTAGTGAGAACTATTTTTCGCGAAATTCAAGTCTGATGTCTTCTATCTTTCCAGTGTCGCATTCGTTTTTCGCTCGTTGCCAGTAATCTCTCGACAGTTGTCGATCTGCCATTTCA
>Ga0193719_10000851_pt1 | contig 11844 bp, 9 predicted proteins | sample U2a2metaG_FD_160103 | JGI IMG/M metagenome (GOLD analysis project Ga0193719, IMG submission 160103) | Soil microbial communities from a riparian zone of the East river system, Colorado, United States - U2a2 | ecosystem: Environmental > Terrestrial > Soil > Riparian zone | place: USA: East River... | reverse complement strand
ACCAGACCATGAATCGGAACCTGCCCTCCCTCGCGAGGGATGGATACTTTACGATGGGGGATGCGGGTTCTGCGTTCGTTGGGTTCACTTATGGAAGAAAGTAATTGAACCGCGAGGATTTGCGCTGAAAGACTTGCAGTCCGCGTCTGCTGACGGCAGCTTGCAAATCTCGCCAAAGAATCTGCTGGACGACATACGAGTGTTGACCCGCACTGGAAAATTGGAATCGGGTGCCGACGCATACCTCTATGTGGCACGGCAAATCTGGTGGGCATGGCCTTTCTACGCGCTGTTCCGCTTGCCAGGCTTTAATCAAGTGCTTTGGTGGGGCTATCGTTGGTTTAATCGAAATCGATACCGAGTCTCTCGCCATTGTCCCTTACCTCAACGAGCCAGCGGTGGGCGTGTTCCGAAAAACGGTTCTTGAATATCTCCACGAACATGGCGAATGCCTAAAAGCGATTGGAGCGAATGGTTGCGCAAGGAGTGCGGGTAGGTGTGGGGTGGAATGAGAAAGAACGGCGACTCCAGCACCGTGAGGAAGCAGAAGAGTTTTATCGTGAGCTGGCTTCCATAACAATCCGGGCTCCCCACGCCCGAGTAGACTTTGGTGGTGCCAACCCACCAAAAAGGCTCGGGAGAAAGCCGGACTATGAGCATTACAGGAGCAGATTACCACCCCGGCTTCCAACAAATGGCATTTATGGATACCAGCCTTTGAGCCGCGTCATATTTGAGTAACGTAGCCTGAGCTGGGCCGACCCGCAGCACCATTTTTTCTTTTCATCATCATTATGTACTACTAGATAAGTTTCGGCGCCGACCACTGGCCCGACCGGATGCCCTGAAAACTCCTGTCGGTCACCGAATCCACAGCCATGCGCAGAGCGCGATGGTCGTCGTCGCCGAGTGCGACGAAACGGAAGGGCTGCAAGGATCCTTCGCTGGCAGCCCGAACCGGGCTGAGCATTTCGGCCATGCCTCGGATCGAGCCCCCCTGGATCTGGAAGGCAACCTCGACAAAGTCGCCCTGGCTGAGCGATCGGGCGATGCGTAACAGACCGCCAGTGATGGAAATGGTTTGGAGTTTCGCTTTGGTGTGTTGCCCGTCTTCGAGCACAATGAGTGCCAGAACCGAACCGCTTAGCTGAATTCGGGGAGAGCGCCGCTGCGGATGCACTTGGGGGAAGTGTGTCATAGAAACAACATATCCCATGCCGGAGCGAGCCCGGCAGGTTACGGAAGGCACATGTACCGAGTCCATCCCGAGGGTTTGTTGGAGACCACTAAAGCCTTGCACCTCAGTAGGATGGGTGGCGGTAACTCAGCGTAGACCGGTCCAAAGGACGAGGCGTGGCATCCTTCTTTCAGTTTGGCTTGCCGGCGTGCCGGCTTTGCTGCCAAGACCACAGCTGACCCTCCGCCTCTTCCGGAAGTGCAACGATGGCGATTGGGACCTTTGCCAACAGGAAGGCTGACCGGGTTGCTTGCCAGACCGTTCCGGGTGAGATTAGACGTAAATCGCGACCGTCTGGTCCTGCGCCGCTTGCCGCGTCCGGCGGAACGCCTCCGGCAAATAATCGAGCAAGTCAGTCGCGACTAGCGAGTGTTCGCCCATGCTCTCACCCGCCACATCGCCCGCCAGACCGTGGAGATGGACTGCGGTAATCACTGCCTCGGCAACGCCGGCCGGATGCTGGGCAATCAGCCCCGCGACCATCCCGGTCAATATGTCGCCCGTGCCTCCCGTCGCCATGCCAGGATTCCCGGTGGTGTTCACCCAAACCGTACCGTCGGGCTGCGCAATCAAGGTGCGATGGCCCTTCAGCACGATGATCAACTCGTGCTCGCGGGCAAAGGTTCGGGCTAGGTTCAGACGGTCGTGCTCTACGGCAGCAATTGTGCAGCCGGCCAGCCGGGCCATTTCGCCGGGATGGGGCGTGATGACCAGAGTGCCCGCCCGGTTTTTCAGTTCCGCAGCACAGTTCTCGAATGCATTCAGGCCATCTGCGTCGAGAACGATAGGCAGTTTGTATTTTCTGACCACGCCGCGCACAAACTCTGCGGTTTCAGGAAGACGCGAAATCCCTGGGCCCACCGCCAACACGGTTTTTCGTTGGGCCAGAGAATCCGTTTTTCCCTGCTGCAGCGCGCGGAGAGAAATGGTACCGCTCTCGGTTTCCTCGAGAGGCTCGGTCATGAGCTCGGGATGAAAGCCTGCGACCGTCGCCAGCACCGATTTTGCGGTGGCCACGGTAGACAGGCCCGCGCCAGCGCGCAGCGCCGCCATACCCGCCATGGCCGCGGCTCCGGCCTTGCCTGTCGATCCGCCGAGAACCAGCACATGGCCGAAATTTCCCTTGTTCGCCAGGGGGGATCGTGTTCCAGTCAGCGCCGCCGCGTCGCGCGCGGTGATTAGGTTGAGCTGGAGCGAAGAGACAACCGCTTCGTCCGGTGAACCGATGGGCGCAATAACCGTCGGCCCGGGGGTGAGCATCCCAAAAACATGGGCGGGACGGGGCGCGGTAAAGGTCACAATGGCATGGGCTCTGGCCACGGCGCCTACCTGAGCTCCCATCACGTCGGCGTCGGCGCCGGAGGGAAGATCGACCGCAATGACGGCTCCTGAACTCGCATTCAGCAGGGCAATGGCTTCGGCCAACAGCCCGCTCACCGGCGGGCGGAAGCCGGTACCGAGGATGGCATCGACGAGAACCTCCGCGTCGAAGACCGCGCGGGCCGGCTCGGCTTTCAATTGTTCATGCGAACCCGCGGTCACGGGTGCAAACGGCAATTTGGTAAACATCTCGGCCGCATCGCCGCGCAGTTCGGAGCGCTCTGCCAGCAGCAGTACCCGAACGTCTTTGCCTGCCTGGTGCAGCTTGCGGGCGACTACAAATCCGTCTCCGCCGTTATTTCCCTTGCCGCAAATAACCCCGATACGTTTGGCCGCCGGATAGTGTGACGCGACGAAGTCACAAACCGCGGCGCCAGCGTTTTCCATCAGAACGAGTGAGGCAACGCCGAAGCGCCCGCTGGTGAGGCGGTCAATTTCGCGCATTTCGGCGGCACTGACGATTTTCATAGTGGCGTTCGTTGGAAGTTGGTCGTTGGTTCGTCGGGCGAGATCTCCGCTGGCACCTTAGAACTGCCTTCAAACTTGACTACCCGACGCCGGCCATCGACCCTCGACGATTCAACAAGAAGACCCTCTGCGGAGCGCGGAGGGCACTTATCGAAGGCGGCAGAAACTCGGCCTTGCCACTACTACGCTCGATCGATGGGTTCGCCTCTCAGAGCCGCCTGCACCCTGCTGTGCTTCTGTCCGTAGGAGAAATAGACCACCAGGCCGATCGCCAGCCAGATGATCAGACGAGCCCAGTTGATGGCGCCCAGGCGGTACATCATGTAGCCGTTGAACGCGATGCCCAGAATGGGTACCAGCGGCACCCAGGGCGTGCGAAAGGGACGCGGCTGCTTTGGATCGGTCCGCCGCAGCAGTAACACCGCGATGCACACGATCACAAACGCCAGCAAGGTACCGATGTTCACCATCTTTCCAATATCGTCAATGGGTACCAGGCTTCCCACCACGGCGGCCAGCAGTCCCACCAGAATGGTGTTTTTCCAGGGAGTGCGCCACTTGGGATGGATATCGGCGAAGAACTTCTTGGGCAGCAGACCATCGTTGGCCATCGAGTAAAGAACGCGAGTTTGCCCCAACAGCATGACCAGCATCACGCTGGTGAGTCCGGCAAGCGCCCCCAGCGTGATGATGTGGGAGGCGCTGGTCAGCCCCCGATCCAAGAAGGCGCGGGCGATGGGCGCTTCGATATTGATTTCGCGCCACGGAACCATGCCGGTAAGCACAGCAGCCACGGAAATATAGAGTGCAGTGCATATCAACAGGGAAGCAATAATTCCTATGGGTAGATCGCGCTGCGGGTTCTTGGCCTCCTGGGCCGTGGTGGAGACCGCATCAAATCCGATGTACGCGAAGAAGATATAGGCGGCGCCTGCTCCGATGCCGGAAAATCCCATGGGCGCAAACGTCGCCCAGTCTCCGCCCCAGTTGCTAGCGCTCACGTAGCGGAACCCCAGGCCGATTACGAACAGCACGACCGAAACTTTGATCACGACGATGGTAGCGTTAAAGCGCGCGCTCTCCTTGATGCCAATGACGAGAATGGCCGTGATGACCAGGGCAATCACGAAAGCCGGCAGGTTCCAGCCAACCTCGACTCCGAACATTTTGGGGGCACTCAGCAAATCATGCGCCCCTTGCAGGAGTTGCGGTGACTGGGCTGCGATGATGTCGGTCACTTTGTTCAAGAAGGCCTGGGTACCTGGGACAAGAGAAGAGTCCGAAGCCTGCGCCATCTGCCGGGCGACAATACTTTCAGCGGCGCGCAGCCCGGTCCAGTGGTCGTAGGCTAGCCACAGTGGCATCTTGATGTTGAAAATATCCAGCAGCTCAATGAAGTGATTCGACCAGCCCGACGATACCGTGCTGGCGCCCATGGCGTACTCGAGGGTAAGATCCCAGCCGATAATCCAGGCAAACAGTTCCCCCAAGGTGGCGTAGGCATAGGTGTAAGCGCTGCCGGCCAAAGGAATCATGGCGGCGAATTCCGCGTAGCAAAGAGCCGCGAAGGCGCACCCCAGGCCGGAGAGGACAAACGACAGCATCAGGCCCGGCCCCGCATAGTGCGCGCCCAGGCCGGAGAGGACAAAGATGCCTGCGCCAATGACCGCGCCCACGCCCAGCGCGGTGAGCTGGAAAGGTCCGAGCGTTCGCTTCAGGCTGTGCTCGCCCGTTTCCCCAGCCTCCGCCAGAAGCATGTTCAGCGGCTTTCTAGCCCAGAGATTTGCCATGCGTTTCGATTCTCCTAGGTAGCTAAGCTGAAACGCCGGTGCTTTCCCGGCGCCGTTGCAGCGACCACAAGTAGTACACCGGAATTCCCAGCAGCACGATCATCAGACCCGGCCATGTGTATTGCGGCTTGTAGCGTAATAGTACGACATCAATAAATAACGCCGTCACAATATAAATCGCCGGCAGCACCGGGTAACCGACCGCCCGATACGGGCGTTCCGCCTCGGGACGGGTCCGCCGCAGCACGAACAGTCCAAAGATAGTGAGGATGTAAAAAATCAGCACCGCGAAGATAATGTAATCGAGCAGTTGACCGTAACTGCCAGAGACGCAAAGGATGCAGGTCCAGGCCATCTGCACCATGAGGGAAACGGCCGGGGTTTTGTAAGTCGGATGCAATTTCGCTACGCTTTTGAAAAACAGCCCATCCTTGGCCATGGCGTAGTAGACGCGCGAGCCCGCCAGAATTAAGCCGTTGCAGCAACCGAAGGTGGAAAGCATGATGGCGATGGCCATCAGGGTTCCACCGCTAGCACCGAGCATCTGCGACATGACCGCCGTGCCCACCCGGTCTTCGGTGGCATATTTGATGCCGCGTTCCAGGATGGTCGCGCCGGCCGGGTTGCCGTCGAGCGGCAGGATATTCAGGTAAATAAAGTTGCAGGCAACGTAAAGCGCAATCACTACACCCGTTCCCAAGGCCAGGGACAGCGGCAGGTTGCGGCTGGGATTCTTCACTTCCCCGGCGGTGAAGGTTACGTTGTTCCAGGCGTCGGCGGAGAATAGCGAACCCACCTGGGCTACAGCGAGGATGGTCAAGGTGCCCACCAGCACCATCGGACCACCCACTCCGACCTGAACTGCGTGCTGGGAGCCCCAGCCCGCATTGTGCCAGAAGTTCCCCTGAAAATTTGCCGCAATCGCCCCCGCGTTTCGCCCGATCAGCATCCCCAGCAGGACCAGTCCCAGGAGTGCGGAAACCTTGGCAGCGGTAAAGACGTTCTGGATCAGCGCTCCCGTCTTCAGACCGAAAATGTTGATCACCGAGAGCACCATGACCACCAGGATGGCCACCAAATTCTGCGTGCTCAGTCCGGTTTCCATATTTCCCAAGACCATCGGACCAATGTGAATGGGTGGCACTTTCCAGAAATGCACGATCCAGTGGGAGGAGGAAATCGAAGGAAAGAAAATACCGAGGAATTTGCCGAACGCCACACCGACCGCGGCGATGGTGCCGGTCTGAATCACCAGAAACAGCGTCCAGCCGTAAAGAAATCCCCAAAGAGGCCCCAGCGACTCTCTCAAGTAAACGTATTGTCCGCCCGCCCGCGGCATCATGGCCGCCAGTTCGCCGTAGCTCAAGGCACCGACGATGGTGAGAAAACCGGTTACCAGCCAGGCCCCAATCAGCAGAGCGGGCGAGTCGACTTCCCGGCCTATTTCGGCGGAAACGATAAAGATGCCGGACCCGATCATCGAGCCCATCACCAGCATGGTGGCGCTGGTCAAGCCCAGACCCTTCACCAACTCTTTATCTTGACGGCTATGGAGATCCCAGTCGCTGGCGGTGGCCGGTTTGGGTGGCTTGGTTTCGGTACTCACAGCCCTCCTTGTTACTTATTGGCGGAGCGCCCTCCGCCCACGAAAGTCCTCGCCTTCGGGCGTTCCGACTTTATCCTAAGATGCGGAAAAATTCCTCTGCTGATTTACGTGGCTCCCGTAACAAGGCAGATATCACGGCGACCGTGTCCGCGCCCGCCGCAATGACCTCCCGGCAGTTCACCCGGGTAATGCCGCCGATCGCCACCAGGGGCTTGCGGGTGAGCGATCTCGCCTGCCGTACCCCCTCCAGGCCAATGACCGGATCAGGATTCGCCTTGCTGCCGGTGGCAAACACCGGGCCGATGGCGAGGTAGTCCGCCGTCGTTCTGTCGGCTTCGGCGAGTTGTCCGGCGTTGTGGGTGGAAACTCCCAGCCAGAGCCCACCGCCCATCACCTTTCTCGCAGCTTCCGGCGATATATCCTCTTGTCCCACGTGGACACCATCGAACTGCGCCGCCAGGCATAAGTCAGCGCGGTCGTTCATGATCAGTTTGACGGTATTGCCCAGCTGGCGTTTCAGCTCTCGTGCCTGTTCGAGCATGGGTTGAGCATTGCCGGATTTATTCCGGTATTGCAGCAGGGTGACTCCCCCGGCGACGAGTTCGGTGGCTGAGCGGCAGAGGCTCTCGGCATCGGCGAAACTGGATGCATCGAGGATGGGGTAGAGCCGGGGTAGCGAAATCATGGGATCGATACCAGCCACAGAAAGGGATGAAGAACCAACCGCAAGGCGAAAACCCCTGCTGTTTCGGCAACGCTTGGGTGGCACGGACTTGGCAGAGGATCCTTCCGGCGCCTGCTCAATCGCCGCTGTTCCCGCTTATCGCCGGCGGTTACACTCCTTCCCTTCCCGCGCGCTGGCCTACGAGTTTCCGTCTAAATTTTCGCCGCCGCTTCCCGTTTTCCACCATGAGCCCCGGCCGGGGTCGCGGTCTTGCTGGTTTGCGTCAGAAATCTTTCGATGAACGTGGTATCCACCTTGCCCGCGCGGAAGTCGGGATCAGCCAGGATTCTGCGGTGCAGGGGGATAGTGGTGAAAATGCCCTCGACGATGAACATCTCCAACGCCCGGCTCATGCGCGAAACCGCTTCTGCCCGGTCTTTGCCGCGCACGATCAGCTTGGCAATCAGGGAATCGTAGTAGGGCGGGATCACACCCTCCGCGTAGGCTGCCGTGTCGATCCGAACCCCGGTGCCGCCGGGAGGATTGAAAGTGGTAATCCGGCCGGCCGAGGGCGTGAATTTTTCCGGATGCTCGGCGTTGATGCGGCATTCGATGGCGTGCCCGCGATGCAGGACCGGCCCGTGCAGGACATTTTCCATGCGCTCCCCGGCGGCCAGCAGGATCTGGCTCTTCACCAGGTCCACGTCGGTGACCATTTCCGTGACGGGATGTTCCACCTGGATGCGGGTGTTCATTTCGATGAAGTAGAGTTTGCGGTCTTCATCCATGAGGAACTCGATGGTGCCCGCGTTCACATAGCCGATCTCGGAAAGCGTCTTGCACAGGACCTGGCCGATCTGGTCGCGTAGTTCCGGTGACATCTGGGTGGACGGCGACTCCTCCAGCAGTTTCTGATGCCGCCGCTGGATGGAGCACTCGCGCTCGCCCAGGCTGACCACTTTGCCGTACTGGTCGGCCATGATCTGGAACTCGATGTGCCGCGGGCGTTCTACGAATTTTTCCATGTAGAGATCGCCATTCCCGAACGAGGCAGCCGCTTCGGATTGTGCCGCCTTGAACAGGGCGGGAAGTTCCTCTTCGCTGCGGACGATGCGCATGCCGCGCCCGCCGCCGCCGGCCGACGCCTTGATAATGACCGGGAACCCCACCTGCTTCGCCCACTCCATGGCTTCGCCATCGCTGGCGAGAATGCCTTCTGACCCGGGCAGAATGGGAACACCCGCCCGCTTCATCGCCGCGCGGGCCTTTTCCTTTTCGCCCATCAGCCGGGTTATCTCCGGCGGCGGGCCGATGAACTTTATGTTGCAGGTTTCGGCGACTTCGGCGAAGTTGGCATTTTCCGCCAGCAGGCCGTAGCCGGGATGGATGGCGTCCACGTTGGCGATTTCCGCCGCGCTGATCACCGAAGGTATGTTGAGATAGCTTTGCGCCAGTTGCGGAGGGCCGATGCAAATGGCTTCGTCGGCAAAACGCACGTGCAGCGAATTACGGTCCGCTTCGCTGTAGATAGCCACGGTGCGAATGCCCAGTTCTTTACAGGCGCAAATCACCCGCAGGGCTATCTCTCCGCGATTCGCAATCAGGATCTTCTTGAACATGCTCTTTTAAGTCAGGCGCGTACGGAAACAAAAAGGGCGCGGTGCGCGCCCCGAGAACCGTTCAGATTCACTAGGTCCGTGCGCGAATGGCAAACAATTCCTGCCCGTACTCGATGGGCGCATTGTTGGCCACCAGTTTTTTTACGATTTCTCCGGCCACGTCGGACTCAATTTCGTTCATCAACTTCATGGCTTCCACGATGCAGAGAATCTGCCCCGCTTCCACCGCGTCTCCGGGCTTCACAAACGGCGGAGATCCGGGGGAAGGCGACTCGTAGAACGTACCCACAATGGGGGAGCGGACAATGTGCAGTGCTTCCTCCGGCACAGGCGGCGGTATGGCTACCACAGAAGCGGCAGCCGCCGGGCTTGCGAGGACGGGCGCGGTACCGGGTTCCGGGGATGGTGGGGGCGCTGACTGTACGGCAAAGAAGCGGGCGTCGGGCACAGCCGCGGGGACCGGCTCGCGGGCACGCTTGATCTTCAGCTTGACGTCGCCGCGCTCCAGCTCGAACTCGGCGATGTCTTTCTCGATTAAGAACTCGATGAGTTCCTTTAGCTCTTTCTGATTCATCGTATGGGGTGGGGCCGACTTCTACCTTCTTGTGAACCCGCCGGAAAGGCGCAAATGAACTGCCGGGTTCCAGTACCCGGCGATGACAGCCGTTTCAGATCTCGATCAGCTCTTTGCTGGTGGGGGTCAAAACCTCACACCCTCGTTGCGTGACCACGACCATGTCTTCAATCCGCACGCCCCATCGGCCGGGGAGGTAAACCCCGGGCTCAATGGTGATCACCATGCCTGGCTGCAGGATCTCAGTCTGCCCCGCTCCCACGCGGGGCGCTTCGTGAATTTCCAAGCCTACGCCGTGACCGGTCGAGTGCGTGAAATAGTTTTCTAATCCACTATTTTGCAATACTTTGCGGGCCGCACGGTCAACCTCACCCACGCTGATGCCGGGCCCCACGGAGTCAACCGCTGCCTGTTGCGCTTCCTTCACCGCCTGGTAAGCTCTGCGCTCCCCTGCAGAGGGCCGACCCACATGAACGGTGCGGGTCATATCGGAGCAATAATCGGTGAGTATAACACCGAAGTCGCAGACCACGAATCCCCGGGCCGGAACGGGCGCTCGGGACGCCCGGCCATGCGGCAGAGCGGAGCGTTTTCCGGAGGCAATAATCGTTGGAAACGACATGGCCGCCGCCCCGGCCTTGCGAGCCGCGTATTCCATTTCCGCCGCCACTTCAGTTTCCTTGACTCCCGGCCGAATCACCGCGAGCGCCCGGTCGAACAGGCTCGCGCCCAGTAGGACTGCCGCTCGGATGCTCTGGATCTCTTGCGCATCCTTCACCTGGCGGGCACGCTCCACCAGCTCCGGCGCTTGGCGCAGGCGGACGTGGGATGGCAGCTTGGCGGCAAGCCGGTGGCGCATGGCCACGGTCACACGCTCGCCTTCGATCCCCAGGCGGAACTGAGGTGGGCGACCCGTCTTTTTGTGGCCGCGCGTGGACAGCCAATCCGCGGCGGCCGAAAGCGGCGCCTTGGCTCCGATGACAATCTGCGCGCCACGGACTTCCGACCGCGCCTGGGCGGCGTAACGCCCGTCGCTAAAAAAAATACTCTTGGCTTCGGTCAGGAGCAGCGCGCCGGCGCTGCCGCTGAAGCCGCAGAGATAGAGGATATTGGGCAGATGGGTGACCAGCAGCGCGTCCAGATGGTGAACCGCGAGAGTGCTCCGCTGACGTTGCTGGCGGCCTTGGTAATCCATGGCCGGAGTTTAGCAATTGCCAGGGACTCAGACCATCTCCATGGAGGCTAAAACCAAACCGCCGGTCCTGAGGTCAGGAAGCCGGCGGCTGCTTGTACTACTACCTCGCGCTATGTCTGCCCGTCCTAGGTCTGAATGATGCGCGGCGTGATGAAGAAGATCAGCTCCTGGTTGGAGGTGCTGACCTGAGTGTGTTTGAACAGGTTGCCCAAGAAGGGGATGTTGCCCAACACCGGCACCTGCTGAATGGTTACCGAGTTCTGGGTTTGGATCACACCGCCGATCACCACCGTGCCACCGTCGGTCACCAGGACCTGGGTGGTTGCCTGCTGGGTGATGAGGGTCGGATTGCCCTGAACCTGACGACCAAAGTCAGGAGTGGTGTTCTCGACGTCCACGTTGAGGAAGATGGTACCTTCCGAGGTGATCTGCGGAACTACGGTCAACCGCAGGAAGGCATCCACGTAAGTCACCGTGGGCGGTCCGCCCAACTGCGCCTGGGTCACGATCGGCACGCGCACGCCCTGGCGAACCAGCGCCTGAATGTTGTTCTGGGTTACGACCCGCGGACGGGAGAGTATTTTCAGCAGGCCGCGCGACTCCGCCATGGTCAGGATGGCATCGATGCGCACGTTGTTGCTGGCATTGATAAAGGTCAGGCCGCTGGTGGGGCTGGTGACCGGCAAATTTGAGAACAGCGGAATCTGAGATCCGCCCGTGCCTCCGGTACCGCCGGTCGTGATGTAGCCTGGCGCCAGACCGCCCACCGTGGTCGGTGAAGTGCCCACGCTCGAAGCACCGCCAATGGCGCTGGTGCCATTGCCCCAGCCGAAACCAAGCTGGGTGCCAATGTCGCGAGCGAAACTGCGTGTGGCCGCCACGACCCGGGCTTCAATTTCCACTTCCTGGGTCTTGCGATCGAGTTGAGTGAGTAAACGGTCAATGCCCGGCATCACCGAGGGAATGTCCTGGATGATCAGAGCGTTGGTCCGGTCATCAGAGATGACATCGCCGCGCTGGGTCAGAAAGCTTTTGATGGTAGAGACGACGTCCTTGGAATGCGCGTAGCTCAAGAAACGCGTAACCGTAACTTTATCCACCGCCAGAGCCTCGGCTTCCACCTGGGCGCGTCGTGACTCAGCTTCTTTGCGCATGGTATCGACGGTGGCGATGCGCAGCACATTGCCTTCGAGCTGGCGCGACAGATCGTTGTTCTTCAAAACGATGTCCAGTGCCTGGTCCCACGGCACGTCGTCGAGCACGATGGTGAGCGTGCCTTTGACGTTGGGGTCAAGTACGACGTTCAGACCG
>Ga0193719_10000850_pt1 | contig 11849 bp, 8 predicted proteins | sample U2a2metaG_FD_160103 | JGI IMG/M metagenome (GOLD analysis project Ga0193719, IMG submission 160103) | Soil microbial communities from a riparian zone of the East river system, Colorado, United States - U2a2 | ecosystem: Environmental > Terrestrial > Soil > Riparian zone | place: USA: East River... | reverse complement strand
ATACTGAAGTGGTTTTTTGATTCTGGTGTTGAGCCTGACGTGCTCAACTTTGAGTCGCTGCATCTGAGCAAAGCCGAACGCCTGGCAGCACGTCATTTGTTGAACGCCAGGGGGTACTGGTGGATCGAGAGCGACCAAGACACGTTCGCGTTGAAGGCGTCTTTGGTAAAAATCCAACAAAATTGAAGCGAGCCATTGACTGTTTCAATCATGATCACAACGCGCAACCGCGCAGAGGCTTTAGAGCGTACCTGTGAAATAATTGCCGCGCTTATTCCTCCGCCTGTTGAAGTGTTGATCACAGCCGACGGCTGTGCAGATGACACAATGAACGTAATCCGGAGGCACGTTCCGCACGCAACAGTGATCATAAACAAGAACGCGCGCGGGTCTGTTGCCTGTCGGGATGTTATGATCCGGCAGGCGAGGGCGGATCTTGTGTTCGCCCTTGATGACGACAGCTATCCGGAACAGATGGATTGCATCACGCTCGTCAGTCGTCTCTTTGGGGAAAAACCAAAATTGGCTGTTCTTCACTTTCCACAGCGAAGCGATGAATATCCCGAAACGCTTTCGCAAACAGAATTCGACCCGGAATATTTGACGCGCTCGTTTGCTAACTCCGGCGCAGTCCTGCGCCGATCCACTTATCTCCAGCTACCTGGGTTTGAGCCGCGATTCTTCCACATGTATGAAGAGCCGGACTACGCCCTGCAATGTGTGGCGGCGGGTTATGACGTGCTTTTTTCTCCCATCCTTACCATCCGTCACCATTACTCCGGGCAGGCCCGCGATGAAATACGGGTGCATCATCGTCACGCGCGCAACGAATTGTGGAGCACCCTGATGCGATGTCCTTTTCCCTTCGCACTTGGAATGGTCGCGTGGCGCGTTCTCTCCCAGTTCCGTTATGCCTGCAAGCGAGGCTGGTCCTGGGTAATTCGCGAACCCGCCTGGTGGTGGCGGGCGTTGGCTGGGGTTCCGTATTGTCTTCGAAAGCGCAGGCCTGTTTCATGGGCAAGTTATAAACGCTGGCTTTCGTTGCCATAAAACAGTGAAATGGCTTTGCTGTCAGCTGGGCGCGCGGGAACATTATGCGATTCCCCGAGCGTTATTTCGCGTCGACATGCTCGCGTATCTTCTAACCGATGCGTGGGTCCCGCCCTCATCTTTGCTTGCGAAAATCTGTGATAGCAGGTCAAAGCTGAGAGGCCGCTTCCACAGCGAGCTGCCAGACGCACGAGTGCGAGCGTTCAATTCGTCATTGATCGTGTTTGAGATGCTTGCACGCGTGCGTCGCCTCGGGGGATGGACAAAAATAATTGCGCGCAACGGCTGGTTCCAACGCAAAGTCGTGTCTTTTCTCCGCTCTCAGTTATCAACTATTGACTATCAGCCCACTTTACTGAGCTACAGCTACACCGCCCTTGAACCATTTCGCTACGCAAAAGCACATGGGTGGAAGACGCTGCTCGTTCAAATCGATCCTGGCCCGGAAGAAGAGGCGATCGTTGCAGAAGAGGCCGCACGCGTGCGTGAACTAGCTGCTGGCTGGCAGCCCGCGCCGACCGAATATTGGGCTCTGTGGCGTGAGGAGTGCAAGCTTGCCGACCGGATTGTCGTTAACTCTGAATGGTCGCGGAAAGCGTTGGTTCGCCGCGGAGTTCCACGCGAGAAAGTATCAGTTATTCCGCTGGCGTACGAAGTGACACTGCTCCTGGACCACGAGACAACGAGACCACGGCAGCGGGAGTACCCGGATCGCTTCACGTTCGAGCGCCCGATGCGCGTCCTTTTTCTTGGTTTAATCAATCTCCGCAAGGGCATCGCCAGGTTGTTGGAAGCCGCGCGAATTTTGCGTGATGAGCCGGTTGAATTTTGGATGGTTGGACCTGTGGAAACCGCACACGCCAGCCCAATCGGGAATGCAGGGCGCGTGAAATGGTTTGGCCCTGTAACGCGCGACCAGGCAACTGAGTTTTACAAAGACGCAGACGTATTCATTCTCCCGACGCTCTCCGATGGATTTGCCATGACGCAGCTCGAAGCGCAGGCGCACGGCTTGCCCGTTATCGCCTCGAAATTTTGCGGCAAGGTCGTGGACAACGGCCTCGACGGAATCGTTCTCGAGGAACCGACTGCCGCGTGCATCGCAGCCGTCCTTCGCGATTGCATCGCGGATACGGATCGGCTGCAAAAGCTTGCTGCCGCGTCACGGTTGCGCGATGAATTCACAATCGAGGCGCTTGCCGAGCGGCTGCAAACGCTGGGTGCAGAGCTGTGGGCCCCATTGCACCAATGACGGTGTCATGTTGAGCGAAGCGAAACATCCAGCTACTTCTTCGTCGCGGAATTCCAGTCGATTTCGAAAATCATCCTGCGCTATCATGTTTGTGAATATTCTCAGCTCTTGAAGTAGCTGGATTCTTCGCTTCGCTCAACATGAAATCCATTCATTACGTGGCTTGCAGCGGATCTGGGATGGTAATGATGCCTTTAACTTTTCCTTTTCTTACTTATACTGTGCGCCTCGGGTTCCTGCTCCATGGTCACGCTTGATCTGTCGTTCTATCTCGCTGCTGCCGTGTTGTTCGGTTTGATGGCAGAAAGCTGCGTCAAGCTACTAAAAAAGGATAGCTCCAGCGTCGCAATCGCGGTCTACGTTACGGTTTTTGGATGGTATTTCGTCGATCCTTTTATCAATCCAGAGCAGTATGATCATTTCCCCCCATTCATACTGGGTGAAAGTTACAAGCAGGTGCTGCTCTTCCTAATCGGCTTCCGCATGTTCATGCCGATTGCAACACGTTGGATGCTGCGGCGGCCAAGTAAGGGCGTTTTTGATACCGGCCTTACTCCTGATCGGATCTTAATCGCCGTCGGGGTGATTTGGCTCCTGCTTTTTGCAATTGGTATCTATCGCATGAACTTTGATGTAATGGCCGCGGTGTTTCCGATCGATTCCCGCGGAGGCGAGACGATGTGGGCGCGTGGTGCATTGTCGAGTTCAGCGAGCGGATTTCTGGTCGCCTCGGCAGCCTATCTGTTCAATGCCGTAACCGCAATTCTTGGCGTTTTGATATTTTTCCAGCGGGGTTACGGGCGGGTCATCGCAGGCGCGATGTTTGCCATTACGCTGCCATACTTTTTCTTGGAAGGAGCGCGCAGTCACTTTCTTGCGGCGGTCATGCCTTTTATCCTGACATATCTGCTTTATGGGCGTCATCTGCTGATCCTAAGATTGGCCATTCTGGTGTTTGCATTCGTGTGCTTGAACGAAGGTTTTAAGTTCGTACAAACCTTTCGCAACACTGGGTTTAGAGAAGTCTTCGCTGCTGAGCATCCGTACGAGCTCCTAGGTGAACGCACGGATGAAGATGTGCGAACAATCGGCCTGAACATGATCCAGGAGCTTTGCTTTGTGAATACTTACCTGGATTCCGGTGATACGTCTCCAGCGTATGGCGCAAGATATCTGAATGAGCTGCTCAATTTCGTTCCGCGCGTGATCTGGCCCTCAAAGCCGATGATTGGAATTGACTACGCGAAGTGGCGCGGGTTCGAGAATTCCGAGAGCACGGAAGGTGAGCTCGGGGTTTATGCCACCATTTCCACAGGAATGATCGGCGGCGGCGTTTTGAACTTTGGCCAAATCCTCGGTCCAGTGGCAGCCGGCATACTGATGGCGCTTTGGACCGGCCTACTTATCCGCTGGTGGAAACAAAGAAGATCGCTACTGCGCTTCGCATTGTTCATGCTTGGCGCCGGTCTTACTTTCAACCTCGGCCGCGACATCTCCCTGCTGGTGCTTTGGCCTCTCGTATTTGCATACTTTTTCATTCGCCTTACTGAGATCTGGGCCACGAAGCAATTCGGAAAACTGCCACAAATAGCAACTGTTGCGCCCGCGGATGCTGCCCCAGTGTTAGCTAGTCGGCTGAGCCAGTGACGCGTCGCGGGCACGATGCTGCTCGCCCAGGCGCGTTAGGTTCTTACAGCCGCTTCTTAAGAAAAGCGCGACCAGATGATGATTTCAGGTACCGCTCAAATTGCGCTGCCCGAGACCGGTTAGAAAATGCAATGTAAGTTTTCAGGCTCCAAGACTTCGATTTAGCTGTGTGAAGAATCTGCCCCGAATTGTGGCGATAGTCTCCGTTCTCGTCGGCGAGGCGAGCGAAGACTGGAGGTAAGGGGATTCGAACCCCTGGCCTTCTCATTGCGAACGAGACGCTCTACCAGCTGAGCTATACCCCCCATTTACCCGTCACATATGCAAAACGGCGTCTAACTATGCTCGGATCAAGATCGACAGCAAGAGCATCGAGCAAGCAGAGCGATATTTTAAGAGACGGTTAGCGTGGTTTGATTCCCTCCAAGAGCAAGGTGTGTGGATACTCTGGCGTGCTTTCCCATTCTTTAGCCATTACAGCTTTGTCGAAGAATTCAGGATATCCGGATTCAGTGACAGGGAGCACGCACTTCAAATTAACGAAGCCTGCGGCGAAAGCTGTCTCCTCAAGAAATGATGGTGTCAGGATTGTTAAGTGCTCGCGACGACAAAAGATAAAATTCTCCAGTCGTCCACCGATGCTCGTTCGAGCATCTGGAAAATCAGGGAACCAGTCTTTGTTGCCAGCCAGATATTGTCGCAGTGCGGAATCACCATTCGGACCGCCAACCCGGAAAACGCCTCCCGGTTTCAAGATGCGGAACATCTCTCGGAAATGCGCGAACAAGTCCGGAAGATGTTCTATGACATGATGAGAGTAGATCGCATCTACCGAGGAATCGCGGAAACATAACGAACTGGAAATGTCCGACCACACATCGCACTTTGCTGTGAAAATGTTGGCGTCCACGTTAATCCAGCCCGCGAGGTAATTGCGCTGGCCCGGGCCAAAATGTACTCGCACCAATCCGCCGCCGTTCTCTTGAGGTGCACGCAAAGCGCGATAAAGCGCGGCATTGAGGCGCATGACAGGCCCCGCGATTCTGTAGAAAAATGCCTTGCCACGTCGTGATACCATATCCCTTGAAATGGAGTGATAACCTGACGACTGCGCGCAGCCAATCGCATTTTCATCAAGTCGCGATCCTTGATGAGGTGTTTCAACGAGTTGCGGAACAAGGTCGAACCGAGTAAATAGTCTCCTTCAAGCTTCAAAAGATTCGCGATTTGAAATTGTCGATCAAAGGAAGCGCATGGCGGAGCGAGCGAAAATACCACCCGATTTTCCAGGTACGTTGCGCCGACTCAATTATCTGATTGAGCGCTTGCAAGTCGCGAAATATCTGGAAATCGGCCTTGGTAATGGTGGAACGTTCGACAACGTCAACGCACCCGAGAAAGTAGGCGTCGACCCACAACCCTGGAATCCGGCGGTGCGCGACCTGGAAGGCGTTCACCTGCTCACCAGCGACGAGTATTTTTCGCGGCATCGGACCGCCTCCGATAAATTTGATTTGATCCTGTTGGACGGAGTGCATACGGCCGAACAAACCTATAGGGATTTCGTCAATTCACTCTGCCATGCGCATCCGACGACGGTTTGGTTGATTGACGACGTCATGCCGAGCGACGTCTTCTCCGCGATTCCGAATCATGCCGAAGCGATCAGGCTCCGGAGGGCGGCGATCGGCGGCACCGACTCGACTTGGCACGGCGATGTCTACAAAGTGATCTGGATGATCAAAACGTTCCACGGCAACATGACCTTGCGAACCTTCCGGCACGGACAGCCGCAGGCGTTGGTTTACTCTTCAGGTGCCGAAAAAGCGGCGACAAGCGCCCTGACGCTGGGTGAAATCTCGAATCTATCCTATATCGACACCTTAGCGCGCCGGGCCGAGTACAACCTGGGAGACGAAACGGAAATCCTTGTGCGTGATTGCGATAAAAAAGCGTAGGAAGTCGGACTTGTAAGCAAGGGTCGCCTTGCCAAACACCGAGTTCGCCGCGAGAACTCAGTTGGCTTTCATCCAAGAATGTCGAATCCAGTCTGTGTTGTGAACCGGATACGTCTCGTCCGCGTGCCCGCGTAATGCAGGGGTTCTGACCTTGGATCGGACGGAGGAATTCAGGGCTTTGCAATGCGGCTGCAGCTGAAGCGCACTAACCGACGCAGGTTTGCCCAACCAAGCCTAAAACGTTTCGTAATATACACTCTCCAGGCGATGGCGAACTAGATCATCCACTTTCGAGAAATCCGCTGCTCCTAGGTCGTCCTGGGGATTTAGCGTGTGTCTCGCGACTCCCCAGAAATGGGTGACGCACCGCGTGTGAGCCGGCTCAGGCAAACCGACAAAATACATCAGCTTCTCGTAACGCAAGTATTCAAAAATCTGGGCGCCCGTGTCGTAATAGACCAAGGCGGGCTTCAGCGCATTAAAGTTACGCCGCAGTTTGGCCGGCCCGCGCTTTGTGATTCGGCGTAAGACATTGCCCCAGAACTTTGGCAACACCGAGTATTCATTGTTCAGAAGAAAGTGCGCGAAGGACTTCCCGCGCTGAAGCGCCTCTTTAACAGGACCCGTTTTTAGCAGCGTCAAAGGCATCCAGGGACGTTCGCTAAAGAGAGCTCCGCGCAGTCCATCCGGTTCAAAAACCGGATCCATCAGCCAAGCAGGCCCATCCGTAAACCCGCTGCCGAACACTGTCGGCTCGTCAATGTATTCAGTGCAGAACTCGATGACCTTCCCGCTGTGGATCTCTAGGTCGGAATCGATCAGCAGCAGCTTGTCAGCCTGGATTCGTTCGAACAGAAAATCTAAGGTCTTGCCATGCGAGCATAATGGCGCCTTCATCAGATCGAAATCGTATCGATGCATTAGCGCATCGAAATGGTTGAAGCTTCCATCTTTGGCTTCGCAATCAATCAGCAGAACGGGCATTCGCGAATACCGCAACGCAGATAGCAGCGCGAGCGTCGACACCAATTTGGTGCCTACATTGATGATGACGGCTCTCTGAGAGGCGCTGGCCAACTGCGATAAGTTATCGATGAGCATGGGCAGTCCAGTCCGCTAGTGCCTTGCCACGTCGCGATACCATATCCCTTGAAATGGAGTGATAACCTGACGACTGAGCGCAGCCAATCGCATTTTCATCAAGTCAAACCAAATTTGAAGCACAATGTCATGGTGGTTGTTCACTTCGATGCTGGGCCAACCGTAGTGAATGCTCGCCACGAATTGGGCAGTCGCCACTCTCACGATGCTGGTTCAAGTAACTCAATGCAGGAGAACCGCACTTCGCATGGTGCGGGGTCCGGATAAAGACGAAATTCGTCGATCGTCGTATCCACCCATACCGTCAACTTTCGTATTGTGCGCACCTTCGCATCTGTGTGGATTTTTCCATCGATAAGCGCCCATGTTGGTTGGTCTGGGCCCGCGACGGTTGTGAAAAACGCCGCGGCATCATTGAACTCCTCTGTGGCGCTGTTACGCCAGTACGTGCGAAGGGTTGGCCACAGGTTCGTCGCACGCCGATAAGCATAGTAGATGCGAATCGCATAAACGTAGCGAGGGTGCGTGAGTTTCCACGTGAGGGAGCCTGCAGGCCCGCTCTGTGCTGTGAATGAAGCGATGCCATCGCGCCAGACAACCTGATCGAGGATGGCCCCGGCAACATCAACTTTCTCTATACGAGCCGAAGGATCATCTCGAATCTCTTTGAAAATGCCAATGCTCTGCGCTTTGTAATCTTTCAAAATCACGACAAGCTTTTCGGCTCGCGGCACGAGATCGCTGGCGAAGTGTCGCTCCGCAAGAACCGATGCCGGGATACCAATCCGAACGTCGTGCTCGAATGCTGCTGTTCTTTGCCGCACCTCCTCGCCGATTTGAATCGCTGCGACGAGATTCAACGGAAACAAAACGGCGATTGCAGTCACTAATCCAGACTGTACCAGGCGACCCACAACGCCGCCTTGAATTTCCCAAACAAGGTACATGCAACAGAGTGCCGGCACGACCACAACCAAGTAATGACCTTGATAAATGTAATCAAGACCCATGCCGGCGCGGGATCTCGCGATGACAAACACCAGAACAGCCGCCGCAGCAAGAAACAGCATCAAACCCAACGTGCGCCACTGGTCATCTGAATACTTCAACGCCCGCCGAATGAGCATTGCGATCGTCGCAAGCCCTAGCGCGAAGACGGCGAGTCCGCAAAGCTCCGCGTGTGGTTTCGTTGCAATGCCGAGACTCACACCCAAAACTTGCAGACCTGCGATCGCAGAACCACGCATGCCGACCGGTGGGGGCCAGGGAGGATTGCTCGGCGGATCATTCACGGGAAAATACGGTGTGTAGTTCATGAAATAGAAGGCCATCAAAGCAAGCGCGATAAGGGTCGGCATAAAACCCCAAACACATTGCTGCCGTTTTTGCGCGCTGAACGAACGCCACTTCGGTGCAATCCGGAGCACCAACCACGTCGCGAAAACCGCGACGTAAGGCAGTCCTCCCGGTCCGCATAGGACCAGAACAATTAAAGCAACCCCGATCCAGCCGACATCCGCGAGCCGCAGGTTTTCCGAGCGCACAATCACTACCGAAAGCAGCACCATCGCGAAGATGGGGGCGAGCACATGATTGACCTGCCACCACCACAAGAAGACCTGGGCCTGTCCGACGTTGAGGATTGCTAGCGGAAAGAAGGCGTCGGCGAGTATCGTGCGGCCTCTGATTTTTTTGGCCGTCCAGAGCATCAATCCCGCAGTGGCGGACAATCCTAAGACCGTTAGAAAATTTCCGGCCCGGAAGTCATAGTTGGTCCACTGCAGGACGCCTTTCCATATCAGCTTCGCCAACGGTATTCGGTGCTCTGCCCACGTCTTCCACAACCAGTCAATGTGAATACCAGGACCGGAGTCATGGAGTGCCCATACTTCGTCGTACTGCGGAAGCGTCCTCGTTCCGTATCGATAGACCAGGCCAAGCGCGACCACCAGCATCGAAGCCCAAACGAAGACGACAACCGTTAAGCTGGCTAAAGACTTCAACCGGGCGTCATAGTCGGAGACCCGGCGACGGGGGATCGCAATCATCATTCGGAGAGTAGTTGATCCAGACACGCTCGCAACGCGGCGCAGGGGCGCCCACGTTAGGCCACGAATTCTGTCGATGTCGCCCGGTTAACGGGCAGTAATCCAAAAGCTATGTTCGCCGTGCCTCGCCGATCGCAATACATCGCCATTGGAGAGCCGACCGCACATGAGCATTGCATCGGAGATTCTATTTGCGCCGCATTTGTCATTGGCGGGGGGGAGGCCTTAATCGCGCATGGAAAGAACGATTGCAGCGGGCGGTTTCGCGTTTAAGGTGCGCTCTCCAATTTTTAGCATGCTCCAGACGATTCTTGCTCAGGCTCAAACCACAGCGCCCCAAGCAGTCCCCGGCGGCGGTATGGGCTCGTTTTTTGTGCCGCTAATTTTCATTTTCATCATCATGTACTTTGTGATGATCCGGCCGCAGAAAAAACGACAGCAACAGCAGCAGCAACTGACTGCGAGTTTAAAAACCGGCGACCGTGTGGTAACCAACGCCGGCATTCACGGTCTGATTTCCAATGTGAAAGAGAACACCGTTCTGGTGAAGGTGGCTGATAACGTAAAGATCGAGATGGACAAAGCGGCCATTACAAACGTGCTGAAAGAGGGTTGAATCGTTGTAGCGTTGAACCGTTGAAGCGATAGTGGAATCCGGAATCAAATGACCCCAGCGCTTACGTTTTTTGTCGGGCTTGCGATGCTCGTCCTTTTCGGATGGTACTTCGCCACCGATCAAGGGCCGCGGAAACGCCTGCTTGCCATGACGCTGATGCTGGTGCTTGTCGTCTTCAGCATCGCCACGATCTTGCCGCCACAGAAAAAGATCGCGCTCGGCCTCGATATTCAAGGAGGCACGTCATTCCTGATCCGCCTCGTGCCCGGCGACAAGCCGATCACCAAAGGAATGCTTGATCAGGCCGTTGAGGTGATTCGGAAGCGTATCGACGTTTTTGGAGTCAGCGAACCGATCATCAGCCCGGTCGGCGGCGATCGAATTCTGGTCCAGATTCCGGGCCTGGACACGGCGAAGATTCAGGAAGCGCGGGATCAGCTCTCGCGCGTGGCGAAACTCGAGTTCCGTCTGGTTTATCCCGATAACGGCGAGCGATTGCGCGAGATCGATGAAGGAAAGCAAGTCATTCCGCCGGAGTTCCGGGTGGAATCGTATAAAATGCAGCGTGAAGGCGAAAAACCGGTAGAGGAACGGTTGCTCGTCAAAAAGAAAGCTGATTTATCCGGCGAACACGTTTCGAGCGCGGGCGCCTCCTATGAAAAAGAAGGCTGGGTCGTTCATTTACGATTCGATGCTGAGGGCGCCAAGCAGTTCGGCAATATCACTGCGGCAAACGTTCATCATCGCTTTGCGATCGTGCTTGATGGAAACATCCAATCCGCGCCTGTCATTCAAGACGCAATTTATGGCGGCGACGCACAAATCACGGGAAAGTTTACCGAGGAAGAAGCCCGTGGATTAGCCAGCGTCCTCGAGAACCCGCTGCAAACGCCAGTAAGCATCGAGGAGGAGCGCAGCGTATCGCCGACTCTGGGGTTAGACTCGATTAAGGCAAGCATTCTCGCTGGCTTGCTCGGGCTGGCGATCACGCTCGTGTGCGTTGCAATTTACTACAGAATTCCCGGTCTCGTCGCGAATATCGCACTGATCATCAACCTGATACTGCTCGTCGGCGCGATGACGATGTTTCATTTCGTCCTAACGTTGCCCGGTATTGCAGGCATCATTTTGACGATCGGACTGTCGGTGGATGCGAACGTGCTGATCTTTGAGCGATTGCGCGAAGAAATGGCGCTGGGGAAATCGCTCAAGATCGCGCTAAACACTGCGTACGAGAAAGCGTTTAGCTCCATTTTTGACGCCAATGTAACGACCCTGATTACCGCCGCGATTCTGTTTTGGAAGGCGACCGGTCCGGTTAGAGGCTTTGCCATTGCACTTACGCTTGGCATTCTGGCCTCGTTGTTCACGGCGCTCATCGTGGGCCGGAACTTTCTCGGCTGGTTTGTCGATACCGGCCGGCTAAAGCGGATCTCGATGTTGCATTTGATCTCAGCGCAAAACATCAATTTCCTGGGCAAGGGCTTTATCGCCTGCATGTGTTCGCTAGCGTTGCTGCTGGCCGGCGCGGCCGCCTTTTACCTTCGCGGCGAAAGAAATTTTGGCGTCGATTTTCGCGGCGGCGACCTGATTACATTAAGCGCGCCGGGCAAAATCGACATCGGGCAGGTCCGGCACGCGCTGCAACCAATTGGACTTGCGGACGCGTCGATTCAAGAATCCACGCAGGTGGGCAAGAGTTACATCACCATTCGTACCCCCTTGAACACCAGCGACAAAGTGGAAAAACAAATCATGCAGACGCTGCCGAACGCCGGATTCCATGTGGAAGGCTCGGAGCGAGTGGGCGCGCTCGTGGGCGGTGAGCTGGCAAAGAGTTCATTGATCGCGCTTGGCCTTGGCATCCTGGGCATTTTAATCTTCGTAACGTTCCGCTTCGAACTTTCCTTTGCCGTAGGCGCGATTGTAGCGTTGCTGCACGATGTTCTTATGACGGTCGGCGTGTTCGCGCTTCTCGGCCGCGAACTGACTCTTACAATGGTCGGCGCGGTGCTGACCATCGCCGGTTATTCCATTAACGATACCATCGTCGTTTACGACCGGATCCGCGAGGGCCTCGCTAGCGGGCGGCGCGGCACCATCGAGGAGATAATGAACTCCAGCATTAACCAGACGCTCAGCCGCACCATTCTTACGAGCACAGTGACGCTGATCCC
>Ga0193719_10000848_pt1 | contig 11862 bp, 8 predicted proteins | sample U2a2metaG_FD_160103 | JGI IMG/M metagenome (GOLD analysis project Ga0193719, IMG submission 160103) | Soil microbial communities from a riparian zone of the East river system, Colorado, United States - U2a2 | ecosystem: Environmental > Terrestrial > Soil > Riparian zone | place: USA: East River... | reverse complement strand
CGCGCCGGAGAACCGCCATCAGGAATACTGCAACCGGCAGGCTCATAACATTGATCGATCCCGCTGACACCCGCGGCGTCGATACGCAAAACATTTCGCGTCGCTACTGCCCTCCTTTCGCCCGCTGCAGCCCGAAGATTCCCTTTTTTTGCCCCGCTGCGGACACGCCCCAGGGTCTCATTGCGTCTTTGGGGGCTGGCAAATGGGGAGATTGCCCAATGAAGATCAAAGCCAGCGGGCGCTCGGCATTGATATTAGCAACAGGACTCTTCGTGTGCTTCGCAGGTCCGTCGCAGGCAGCGGCCAGCGCTGACAATGCGGCCGCGAGTACCATATCGGAAGATTCAGGGGCACCCGTTGCGCCGAAAAAATCCGCCAAACATAGCTCGCGCCATTGGAAAAGCCACGCGGATCGCAAATCCAGCAAGGTGGCGATGAAACCGGATGTCGACAAGACCGATGCACCTGAAGTTGCCGACAAGAACGGCGACAGTTCATGGACGTCACCTGCGATCCCGCCTTGGGTGGCCAACGCCAATGCGCGACTGGCGTCTGCAGACACGCCCGGCGACGTCAAGGCCATGGCCGCGCGGGCCAACGAAATTCTGCAAAACCCGCCGGACAAATCTGCTGACGTGCAACCGGTTGCAGAAAGCGAAGTCGTCTCCGCCGATCAGCTCAACGATGTCGATCGCGCGCTGCACGACGGCACGCCGCCTGCTCCGATCTTCTTGATGGCCGCGGCCGAGGCGCCGGCGGCGCCTGCCGCGCCCGTGACGGCGGCAAGCAGCAACGAAAGCTCCGCCTGGGAGCAGACCTCCCTGATCGGGAAAATCTTCATCGGCTTCGGTGCGTTGCTGACGATGGCCTCCGCCGCACGCATGTTCATTGGGTAGCTTCATTGCGAGCCGACGGGTCGCGCGAATGCGCGCGCGATGACAGGCTGCGCGAAGCAATCGAGAGGCCGCAAGTGCAGGCTGGATTGCTTCGTCGCTGACGCTCCTTCCAATGACGGGACGGTCGTCCCATTCCCCACTTGAAGCCGGTCCCCCCAACAGGCACATTGCCCCGTGAAATCACGCGCGGGGTGGACCATGAGCACGTTCGAACACATCATCGTCGAAAGCAAAGGCGCGGTCGGCGTCATCACGCTGAACCGCCCGAAAATGCTCAATGCGCTGTCCTTCGGCGTATTCAGAGAAGTCGCCGCCGCCATCGACGATCTCGAAGCCGATGACAAGATCGGTTGCATCCTGCTGGCTGGCGGCGAAAAGGCCTTCGCCGCGGGCGCCGACATCAAGGAAATGCAGCCCAAAACCTTCATCGACATGTTCTCCAGCGATTTCACCACCATCGGCGCCGACCGCGTTGCCAACTGCCGCAAGCCGACGATCGCTGCCGTGAGCGGCTATGCGCTGGGCGGCGGCTGCGAACTCGCAATGATGTGCGACATCATTATCGCCGCCGACACCGCGAAATTCGGCCAGCCGGAAATTACGCTCGGCACCATTCCCGGCATTGGCGGAACGCAGCGGCTGACACGCGCGGTCGGCAAGTCGAAAGCGATGGACCTGTGTCTCACCGGGCGGATGATGGATGCCAGTGAGGCGGAGCGCTCGGGCCTCGTCAGCCGCGTCGTGCCGGCGGATAAGTTGATGGACGAAGCACTCGGGATAGCGAAAAAAATCGCCTCGATGTCGCGCCCGGCGGTCGAGATGGCGAAGAGCGCGATCAATCGTGCGTTCGAAACCCCGCTGTCCGAAGGACTGCACGTCGAACGCGACCTGTTTCATTCGACCTTCGCGCTGGAGGATCGCTCCGAAGGGATGGCGGCGTTTATCGAGAAGCGCAAGCCGGTGAATAAGAACAGGTAGTGGGCGGAACACATCGCCGTCGTCCCCGCTAAAGCGGGATCCATACCGCGGAATCTATCAAAGGCAGTGCGGCTGACGCCTTTCGCAAAACGAAAGCCGGTGGTTATAGGTCCCCGCTTTCGCGGGACCGACGCTAGATGATGCGGCTCCTCGCCAGCGCCGCGCTGACCAGCGCGCGATAGATGCGTTCGGACAATGTCGCCGGGTGGTCGAGACCGAGCCGTGCCAGGCATTCCCTGTCGGCAGCATCCGGCCGGCCGGCCAATCCCTGCCACAACAATCCAGCCAGGCGCTGCGGCAAACGTTGCGCATCCTGCAGAATTTGCAAAGCCGGAATCAGCCGCTGCTCGACCTCGGTAAAATCGCTGCCGAACGGAAACGATGGCAGCATTCCGGCATCGCGCGCAGGTTTGAGCGCGCGCGCAATGCGCTCCGGAAAATTCTCGCGGTGCGCGGCCGGAATTTCAAAGTTTTTCGGCAGCTTGCCGGCGTCCTTGGCCTGCCGCGCAAGTTCGCCCTGGCAGCGCGAGTCCGCGACCTGCAGCATCGCTGCGATCACATCGGCGTCGGATTTTCCCCTGATATCGGCCACGCCATATTCGGTGACGATGACATCGCGCAAGTGCCGAGGAATCGTCTCATGGCCATAGCTCCAGCGGATATTGGATTGCGTCCTGGTGCCGGCCTGCCGTGCCGCCTCGACCGTGAGAATTGAGCGCGCGCCTCGCAGCGCGAACGCCTGTGTCACAAAATTGTATTGGCCGCCGACGCCGCTCACGACCTGTCCGTTTTCAAGGCCGTCGGAAATCACCGCCCCCATCAAGGTCGCCATCATCGCGTTGTTGACGAAGCGGGCGTCGACACGGGCGCGCCGCTTGGCATCCTCATCGTCATAGATTTCGTTGGTGAAGGAGACCGGCATCATCTGGATCCGCGCGATCTGGCTCGGCGTCATCTCGCGCAGCGCGCGATAAAATGATTTCGGCCCGAGAAAAAACGCGCCATGCAGCAATACGCCATCGACCTCGCGCTTGAGAATGCCGGCGTCGATCAGACCCAGAAACGCCTCGAACAGCATCTCGCTGACGCCGTAGAGACCTTGTTCGAACGGTCCGGTTTCCAGAGCCGGAAGCGGCTCGGTCCGGTTTGCCAGCCGCTTCATGACGGCATGAAATTGCGCATTGTCGCGGTGGCGAACGATCAGGCCCTGCGCCAGAGCATCGCCAACCTGCCCGATGCCGATCTGCAGCGTGCCGCCGTCACGCACGAGGCCTGCGGCGTGAAGACCAATGGCATATTTGGTATCGGTAATCGGCTCCGACGGCGGCGCGAACAGCGGAAACTCGGTCGCGGGACTGTCGAGCACCGCGCTGAATTCCTCCGCCGACAGGTCGCCGGCGCCCGGCATGAACGGCAGTTCGGAATTGACCTGGCCGACCAGTTTGAACGACGCGGCGCCTTGCGCGCGGGCCCGCAATATGTCGAGCGTGGTATCGGTGTTGCAGCTCAGGCTGTAGCGCGTAACGCCATCGACAGCGCGCTTCGCCACCAGTTGCGTGACGACGTTGAGGCCACGCGCCAGCAGGTATGACGTGGCATGGGTATAGTTCGCGGAAATATAGTGCTGCTGCGCAAACGGCACGCGCAGCCACTTTCCGGCCAGAAAGAAAAACTCGATCACCTCGACATTGGGCGGCAGCGCATTGGCATGCAGCGCCTCGGCATAGGCGAGATCGGGGTAGCCGCCGAACAGGCGCTCGATCACCGGCGCGATGAAGCGCTGCTCGAGCAGGTTCTTTGGTTTGGGTTTTTCCAGGGTCAGGGCGGAAAAGATGGTCAACTTGATCGCGCGATCGGCGGCGGCGCGCGCGTAGAGCGCGTTGATGACGTGGTTCGCCTTGCCGAGCCCGAGCGGCAACCCGACCACCAGGTCGGTCCCGACATCGCGGATGATATCCTCCGCGATCGCCTCGGGGTCGGTGAACAGTTTCGGCATTAAATGCAAGCCCGGGCGCGGTTGGGACAGCCGCCAGCCCTGGAATCGGGCGTAGCCGCCCACAGCTATAGCGTATTTGCGCCTGATATTCGTCTGTGACGAACCGGCAACAGAGAAGCACTGAATTCATGGGGTTTTCGCAGCTGACGGTTTGCCTGTGGCGGTAGCGGCCTCTAAACAGGTAAATGTGTCGAAGCCGTCGGCGGGGGCGGACGGCCGGGGTTGCTGCGGGATCACATGATCGGGCGTGCCGCTAAAGTTGGCCGTGTGGGAAGGCGCGTGCTTCAATTGGGCATTTGCCTTGGCGTTGCAACTTGGGTCGGTTTTGCCGCTACTGCGGCGCTGGGGGAATCTCTCCCCGAGGCTCTGGCCAAAGCCTATCAATCCAATCCGCAGCTCAATGCCGAACGGGCGCGGCAGCGCGCCACCGACGAGAACGTCCCGCAGGCCCTGGCGGGCTACCGGCCGCAGATCGTCGCCAGCCTGAGCGTCGGACTGCAGGCGGTGCGCAACCTGCTGCCCGACAATACAATTCAATCCGCGACCCTGAAACCCTGGACCATCGGGGTGACGGTGACGCAGACGCTGTTCAACGGCTTCAAGACCGCAAACAGCGTGCGCGTGGCGGAACTGCAGGTGCAGTCGGGCCGCGAGGCATTGCGCAATGTCGGTCAAGGCGTGCTGCTCGACGCCGTCACCGCCTATAGCAACGTACTCGCCAATCAGTCACTGGTGGAAGCGCAGCGCTCGAATGTCGCATTCTTAAGGGAAATCCTCGGCGTCACCCAAAGGCGTCTCAATGCCGGCGACGTAACTCCGACCGACACTGCGCAGGCTGAAGCGCGGCTCAGTCGCGGCCAGGCGGATCTGAATGCCGCCGAAGTCAATCTCGCCATTAGCCGGGCAATCTACAACCAGGTGATCGGCAACCCGCCCGGCCAATTGCGGCCCGCCGAGCCCGTGGACCGCTATTTGCCGCGCAGCCGCGACGACGCCACCGCGATGGCCTTCAAGGAGCATCCGGCGGTGCAGGCTGCAAGCTTCGACGTCGACGTCGCCTCGACCACCATCCGCGTCGCCGAAAGCAGCCTGCTACCCACTATCGGCGTGCAAGGTAGCGCCAGCCACAGCAAAGACGCCGATCCCACGCTCAGCACCTTCAGGACCGATCAGGCTTCGGTGACTGCCCAAATGAACGCGCCGATCTACGATGGCGGCACCGCGGCGTCGCAGACCCGGCAGGCCAAGGAAGTGGCCGCACAAAGCCGGTTGGTGCTCGATCAGGTCCGCAATCAGGCCCGCACCGCGGCGATCGGCGCCTGGGTCGCCAATGAAGGCGCCAAGATCGCGGTGGCCGCTTCGGAATCCGAGGTGCGTGCCGCTGGCGTCGCACTGGAGGGCGTGCGCAAGGAGGCGCAGGGCGGCCAGCGCACCACGGTCGACGTGCTGAACTCGCAGCAGGATCTGATCTCGGCGAAAGCGCGGCTGATCGGCGCGCAACGTGATCGCGTGATCGCCTCCTACACGCTGCTCAGCGCCATCGGCAGACTCGACGTCAAGACCCTGGTACTCAATACCCCGGACTATCTCCCGGAGGTGCACTACCATCAGGTGCGCGACGCCTGGCACGGCCTGCGTACGCCGTCGGGGCGATAGAAGGCCGCCCTGCTGACACACCCGGCACATGCATTGACGGCGCAATGTGCTATTCTCTCCCGAAGCGCAAAATCAAGCGCGCGAAAACCGAACAGGGAGGAGACCAATGTTGACGCGACGCGGTGTTTTGCTTGCCTCCATCGCGGCTGGAATGACCATGCCCAACAGACCCGTCTTTGCGACAGCAGCACAGCCATCGACGCCGGTGAACTTCGACGTCCCACCCGGCGCCTGCGATTGCCACACCCACATTCACGGCGATCCCGAGAAATTTCCGTTCTTTGCGGGACGCGTCTATACCCCGGAACTGGCGTCGCCCGAAGAAATGACGGCACTGCGCAAGGCGCTGCGCATGGAACGCGTGGTGATCGTTACGCCGAGCATCTATGGTCCCGACAATTCCTCGACGCTGTTCGGCATGAAGGCGCGCGGCGCGACCGCGCGCGGCGTCGTCGTGATCGATGACAAGACGTCGGAGAGTGATCTGGACGCCATGTACCAGGCGGGCGTTCGCGGCATCCGGCTCAATCTCGCAACCGGCGGCGTCAACGATCCCAACGTCGGACGGCAGCGCCTTCAAGCTGGGCTCGAGCGCGTCAAGAACCGCAACTGGCATATCCAGATGTACACCAATCTGGCGATGATCTCCGCGATCAAGGATCTCCTCGCCGTCTCCCCGGTGCCTCTCGTATTCGATCATTTCGGCGGCGCGCAGGGCGCGCTCGGTCCGGAGCAGCCGGGCTTTGCCGACCTCACGGAACTGGTGCGGTCCGGCAAGGCCTATGTGAAAATCTCCGGCGCCTATCGGTCTTCGAAACTGGCCCCCGACTACCCCGACTGCGCGCCACTCGCCCGCGCGCTGATAGCCGCGAATTCCGACCGCATCCTTTGGGGCACGGATTGGCCGCATCCGGACTCGGTGACGCCGCCCGGGCGCAAGCCGACCGAGGTCACTCCGCTGTTTCAGATCGACGATGGCCGTCTGCTCAATCAGCTTCCGGTGTGGGCACCGGATGCGGCGATCCGCAAAAAGATCCTGGTCGACAATCCGGCGCGGCTCTACAGCTTCTGACGCCATGGACGAGACCAGGTTTCAGCCCCCGCCGAAAGCGCTCGAAGCCATCATGGCGGAGACCCGCAAGATCGGCTTTCAGAACTGGTGCTGGCCGCCGGTCGGCGCCCTGCTGCGGGTCATGGCGGCTCTAAAACCCGGCGGCCGGTTGCTCGAAGTCGGCACCGGGACCGGCGTGGGAACCTGCTGTTTGCTGGACGGCATGGATGCCACGGCACAGTTGCTTACCGTGGACATCAATCCCGCGACCCAGGCCGTCGCTCGATCGCATCTGGGAATGGACCCCAGGCTGACAATACTCACCGAGGACGCCAGGGCGACGGTGCAGCGCGAGCCGCCGAATTCCCTTGATCTCGTGTTCGCCGATGGCGGAGTCGGCAAGCATGTCCTGCTCGACGAAATGCTCGCTCTATTGCGCCCGGGCGGAATTTATATTTGCGACGATACCAAGCCCCACCCAATGTGGCCTCCGGAGCACGCTGCAAAGATTCCGCCTCTCATGGAGGCACTTGCCGCGCGGCAGGACTTTCGCCGCATTTACATTGATTGGTCGAGCGGCGTCGTGGTGATGGTGAAGTCAGCCAGCTAGACTTGGCCGATCAGCGGCCTGGCGCGGCCCGGCGGGAGAAAGCGTCACCAGAATGACCAGCGGCGCCAGCAACATGCCGGTGACCACCACCACCGCCAAGGGCTTTTGCACCTGCGATCCGATCCCCGCCGACATCGCCGCCGGCAACAGCCCGACGCCCGCGACGGCGCAAGTCATCAACACCGGCCGTAGCTGGAGCTCGCCGGTGCGGATCACGGCCCGCACCCGGTCGAAGCCTTCATCGATCAGCTGATTGTACTGCGACAGGATGATGATGCCGTCCATCACCGCGACGCCGAACAGCGCGATAAACCCGATCGCGGCGGACACGCTGAACGGAATGCCGGATATCAAAAGCCCGAGCACGCCACCGAAGATCGCCATCGGGATTACGCTCATGGCGAGCAGCGTGTCGACCATCGAGCCGAAATTGAACCACAGGAGCACCGCGATCAGCGCGAGGCTGATCGGCACCACGATCGACAGCCGCTTGATCGCGTCCTTGAGGTTGCCGAACTCGCCGACCCACTCGAGCCGCGATCCCGGCGGAAGCTGGACCTGCTCTGCGACCTTGTCCTGCGCTTCCTGGATCGCGCTGCCGAGGTCGCGTTCGCGCACCGAGAACTTGATCGGCAGATAGCGCTCCTGCTGCTCGCGATAGATGTAGGCGGCACCGGAGACCAGGTTGATCGATGCAACTTCGCTCAAGGGTATCTGCGTGATCGTGCCGTTCGGACCTGCCGCGCCGATCCGCAAGTTCTGGATCGCCTCGGCGCTCTTGCGGTACTCGGGCGCAAGCCGGACGATGATCGGAAAATGCCGGTCGCTGCCGGGTTCATAGAGATCACCGGCGCTGTCGCCGCCGATCGCGACCTTGATCGTGGCATTGATATCGCCCGGGGCCAGCCCGTAACGGGCCGCGCGCGCGCGATCGATATCGATCCGGATGGTCGGTTGGCCAAGCGAGGTGAATACCGCCAGATCGGTAATGCCCTGGACCGTCGCAAGGACAGACTTGATCTTGTTGGCGGTGTCGGTGAGCGCCTGGAGATCATTGCCAAACAGCTTGATCGAGTTTTCTCCCTTTACGCCGGACACGGCCTCCGACACGTTGTCTTGCAGATATTGCGAGAAATTGAATTCAACCCCGGGAAATTTGTCCTGTAGCTGCCCCAGCAACTGCGCGGTGAGCTCCTCCTTGTCGTGGGTGCCGGGCCATTCATTGGCCGGCTTCAGGGGCGCGAAGAACTCCGCATTGAAAAGCCCGGCGGCGTCGGTTCCATCATCGGGTCGGCCGTGCTGCGACACGACCGATTCCACTTCGGGACGGCTTCGGATCATCTTGCGCATCTCGTTGACGTAGGCGTTGCCTTCCTGCAGCGAGATGGTCGGCGGCAAGGTCGCGCGGATCCAGAGATTGCCCTCTTCCAGTTTGGGAAGAAACTCCAGTCCGAGCAGGCGGCCGAACACAAGCGTCATGAGCACAAGGCCCGCGGCCGCGGCCATCACCGGTCTCCGGTTCTCGACCGCCCAGTTCAACACCGGAAGATAGAGCCGATGCAGGATGGCCATGATCCTGGTTTCGGTTTCCTGCATGTGCGAGGGCAGGATGATCACGCTCAATGCAGGGGTAATGGTGAAGGTCGCGAGCAATCCACCCGCCAGCGCGTAGGCGTAGGTCCGCGCCATCGGCGCGAAGATGTTGCCTTCGACACCGCTCAATGTGAACAACGGCAGGAACGCCGCGATGATGATGGCGGCTGCAAAGAAGATCGACCGCGACACGTCGGCGGCGGCCGAGAGGATGGCGTGGCTCTTCATGGCCATCGTGGTGTCGCGGGAGATATGGCTCTGCTCGGCTTCCGAAAGCGCGGTGGTTTGAGACAACCGGCGGAAGATCGCTTCCACCATGATCACGGTGGCATCGACGATCAGCCCGAAGTCGATCGCGCCGACCGAGAGCAGATTGGCGGATTCACCGCGCAGCACGAGGATGATGACGGCAAAAAACAGCGCGAACGGGATGGTGGCGCCGACGATCAGCGCGCTGCGCAGATCGCCCAGGAAGATCCATTGCAGCAACACGATCAGCAGGATGCCGAGCACCATGTTGTGCAGCACGGTCGCGGTGGTGATGTCGATCAGGTCCTTGCGGTCGTAAATACGCTCGATGCGCACGCCCGGCGGCAGGATACTGGAGTTATTGATCGATGCCACCAGCGCTTCGACCCGCGCGATGGTCGGCGAGCTTTGCTCGCCGCGGCGCATCAGCACGATGCCTTGCACGATGTCGTCGTCCTGATCGAGACCGGCGATGCCGAGCCGCGGCTTCTCGCCGACGGTCACGGTAGCGACGTCCTTGACCAGCACGGGATTGCCGCCGCTTTGCGAGACCATGGTAGAGGCGAGATCGTCGATCGAGCGGATCAGGCCGACGCCGCGCACCACGGCCGACTGCGCGCCGATATTGACGGTATTGCCGCCGACATTGATGTTGGAATTGCCGACGGCCTGTAGCAGTTGCGGCAGCGTCAGGCCGTAGGCGACCAGCTTGTTGAAATCGACCTGCAGCTCGTAGGTCTTGGTCTTGCCACCCCACGCGGTGACGTCGATCACGCCGGGCACGGCGCGAAAGCGGCGCTGCAAAACCCAGTCCTGCAGCGTCTTCAGGTCGAGCACGCTGTAATTCGCCGGCCCGACCAGCCGGTAGCGGTAGATTTCGCCGATCGGGCTCAGCGGAGAAATTCCCGGCTGCACGTTGCCGAACAGGGGCGCCAATTGCGACAGGCGGTTGAGCACCTGTTGCAGCGCCTCGTCATAGGTGTAGTCGAACGAAAACTGCAGTTTGACGTCGGACAGTCCGTACAGCGAGATAGTGCGAATCGTGCGCAGGTTCTTGATGCCAGCGACCTGGGTCTCGATCGGAATGGTGATGTAGCGCTCGATTTCTTCCGACGACAATCCCGGACTTTGCGTGACGATGTCGACCATCGGCGGGGTCGGATCGGGATAGGCTTCGATATTGAGCTGCTTGAACGCGATCAGGCCGCCGATCAAGACGACGACCAACAGGCCAACCATCAAATAGCGGCGGCTGACTGCGATGGCGACAAGGCGATCCATTCAGAGCGAAGCTTTCAAAGGGCTGAAGGAAGGACGGGTGTCCTGAATCCAAGGTTCGCCACAGTGCCTCACCACTGCGTTAGCTGCCGGACGCCGCGCGGTCGATGAACAGGCTGCCTTTTGTGACAATCTGTTCGCCGGGTTTCAAATTACCCTCGACCTCGACGAGATCGCCATTGGTAAGACCGGGCTTGATCTGGCGCAGCTCGATCGTCTTGTCTTCGTGGGCGACCCAGACCCGCACCTGATCGCCCTCATAGATCAAGGCCTGCTTCGGTACGCCGATCGCAGGATGATCGCTGGCGGAATAGATCGTGACATTGGCAAACATCTCCGGCTTCAGGCGACCTTCCTTGTTATCTATCGTGGCACGGACCAGAAGCCGGCGGGTCGCTGGGTCGATCGCCGCGGAAACATAGTTGATGCGCGCCGTCAGCGGGTTGCCCGGCAGCGCAAGCACGTTAAAAGTGATCTCCTGCTCCACCGATACGTTCGACGCGTCGGTCTCACGGACGAAGGCCGTGAGCCAGACCGTTGAGAGATCGCCGATCACAAATACCGGATCGCTGGCGCCAGCATTCACATATTGGCCGGGGCCGATTTTTCGCTGCACAACGGTGCCCGTAATCGGCGAGAAGATGGTGATCTCCCGATTGATGCTGCCTTTATCCTGAAATGTTGATATGGCCTCGTCGGTGAAGCCGAGGATGCGCAATTTATTGCGCGCCGCCTCCAGCGCCGTTTGCGTCGAGCGCAGGTCGTTCTGCGCCTGGATCAGGTTTGCCTCGGCCTGCTGATAATCCTTCAGCGGGACCGCCTTGCCCTCGAACAGGTCCTTGGCGCGCTTGTGCTGCAGCTGCGCCAGGTCAAGCGCCGACCTCGCCTTGTTCAACCCGGTCATCGCCGCAATGAAATCGTTCTGCGCCTGCACGGTGTCGGCGGCTTCGATCACGAATAGCGGTTGGCCTTGCGTGACGCGGTCACCCGGTCGGGCCAACAGCTTGGTGACCCGGCCCGCATAGGGCGAAAATACCGGTGTCGAGCGATCCTCGTCGACCGCGATCTTGCCTTCGGTTACGTGCTCGGCCCGGAAGGCTCGCTCGGTTACCGGTTGAATGGTCAGGCTGGCCCATTCGGCCGGGCTCGGAGTGTAGCGTTGCAACCCCTTGCGGGATTGGCTGGAAACTTCGGAATGCTGCTGGGCTGCCCCGCTGATATGCACAAGCCCGTAGAGAGCCGCGCCGGCAAGCGCCAGCAGGGCCGCGCCAACGACCCGCTGTTGCCGACTAAACATCTGCAATTGCTTGGTAAATTTCGACGCCATGGGGCCCGGTCACTTCGGCGATGATTCCAGCAATGACTGCCTGATCGGTGCGCTAATAGTGCCCATTTGATGTTTCAAACAACACAAAAACGCGGGTAGCCCTAGCGTTTAAAGTTAAAATCTTGAGAGGCGAGCCTTAATTTTGCGGGGCGGAGGCTGGGACGGTTACCTGGATCTCAATTGCGCGTGGGCCATTGCGGGGGGTGACTGCCGAGCGGCATCGCCGGG
>Ga0193719_10000847_pt1 | contig 11869 bp, 11 predicted proteins | sample U2a2metaG_FD_160103 | JGI IMG/M metagenome (GOLD analysis project Ga0193719, IMG submission 160103) | Soil microbial communities from a riparian zone of the East river system, Colorado, United States - U2a2 | ecosystem: Environmental > Terrestrial > Soil > Riparian zone | place: USA: East... | reverse complement strand
TTCGATCACGACATCGTAAAAACATTTCGGCTTCATCCGCGGGAGAGTCGCCATTTGGGCACGACTCTCGATTTGAAACACGCCGATCGTGTCGGCTTTCTGCATCATTTCAAAGGTGGCGGCGTCATCTGTTGGAATGTGCGCAAGATCGATCGGGCGCCCCCGCTCGCGACATAGCTCAAACGCATCTTGCATCACCGACATCATCCCGAGCCCGAGCAAATCGACTTTCACGATGCCGAGATCTTCGCAATCGTCCTTATCCCACTGCGCGACGACGCGCCCCGGCATCGATGCGTTCTCCAGCGGCACAAACGTGCTCAGCTTGTTCTGGCAAATAATCATGCCGCCGGAATGCTGGCCAAGATGTCGCGGCAATCCATAAATCGCCTGATACAGCCTGACGAATGCCGGCATGCGCGGATGTTCCTTGGGCAAACCAGCCTGCTCGATCTGCGATTGGAGATCGAGCGTGTGCGGAAAATCGCCGTTCGCGAACAAATGCGAGAAGCGATCCAGAATGCTCAGCGAAAAATTTAACGCCTTGCCGATTTCCCGCGCGGCGCTCCGGCCGCGATAAGTGATGACGTTCGCGGTCATGGCCGCGCCGTGTTTGCCATAGCGGCGATAAATTTCCTGGATCACACTCTCTCTTCGATCGCCGCTCGGAAGATCGAGATCGATATCCGGCCACCCTTTTCGGTTCTCGTTTAAGAATCGTTCGAAGACGAGATGACTGCTCACCGGATCGACGGGGGTGATGCCGAGGCAATAACAAACAGCGCTGTTCGCGGCGCTGCCCCTCCCCTGCACCATGATGTTGTGTTCGCGGCAGAAATTCACGATGTCCCAGACAATCAAAAAATAGCCTGGGAACCCGAGCTTGCTGATGAGCGCGAGTTCTTCTTCGAGCTTTCGTTTTACCGCGGTGCTGATCGCGGCATACCGCTGTTGCGCGCCAAACCATGTGATCGTGCGCAGGAAAGAATCCATCGAGTGACCGGCCGGCACTGGAAATTCGGGGAATTCATAGCCAAGATTCTCCAGCGAAAAGGTGAGCCGCGCAGCCAGGCGCGACGTGTTTTCAATTGCTTCCGGCAGATCGCGAAAGAGTTCGCGCATTTCCGCCTCGCTCTTTAAATGCCGCTCGCTGTTTTGAGTGAGCAATTTCCCAGCGACGTCCAGGTGAGTGTGCTCACGAATACAGGTGAAAGCATCAAGGACCTCACGGCCGTACGATTTTGCGTACTGCACACCGTTCGTCGCTACCAGCCGCAATCGATAATGATTCGCCAGATCGACAAGTTGGCGATTGATACGTTCCTCTCCGCGAAGAAAATGCCGCTGAATTTCAACGAACACATTTTCCCGGCCCAAAATGTTGATCAGAAACTGTGCCCGATCCGCGACGTTTTGGGTAGCGCACGGGTCTCGCGTGTTGGTTTTGGCGTCGCGCCGAAACAATCTTTCAAAAGATTCTCCACTCGCTGTCAATTTCGTGCGTCTAGAAAAGTTCGCGATGGCGAGGACGCCCTCGCCAGCACGCGAGACGCGTGCGCTACCCAGAAACGCGATCAACCCTTCGGCAAACTGCGGTAATTCGCTCCACTGAATCGCGCACTGTCCTTTCTCACTCTGCAAATGCGCCTGGGTCAGTAATTCGCAGAGATTTCTGTAGCCTGTCCGGTTTTCGACGAGCACGGGCAGCATACCGCCATCTTCCATGCTGAGCTCGCAGCCAATGATTGGTCGAATATTTTGCTCGCGTGCTGCAACCGAAAACCGTTGGGCTCCGTAAATGCCATTCCGATCGAGCAACGCCAACGCCGGCATTTCCAATTCGGCTGCAGTCTCGGCCAATTGCTCCGGAAACGAAGCGCCGCGAAGAAAACTAAACGCGCTGCACGCATGAAGTTCAATGTAAGACATGTGTTTCGTTGAAGCCTTAAAGCGTTGAATCGTTGAATCGGGCCTTCATCAGCGATCTTTTGCTGTAGCGGCGGCTAATCATAAATCCCATCGACCTCCCATTTTTCGACCCCTGCCACGCCGGCTCGTCGCGCCGAAGCGAGCGTAGGCGGAAGCTTCAGCGAAGGCGGGCTCTGGTGGCAGCGAACCAAAACGTTGTTCTCCAATTGCAAATCCCATTCACTTCGCGACCAAATCTTTTCATCCCACCAATTCCCGGAAGCCAGATAAGGGCCACGTTGATCGACAAGTTTGCTGCTGATTTTTTTGCTCTGAAAATGCCCCGGAACATTTTCCGAAATGAAAACCGTTGCAGATGTAGGCGGTCGAAATCGACGCAGCGCAGCAGATAAGGGGGCACAGCCATCATGGCTGCTGTGGGGCGGGCAGGCATCTTGCCTGTCGGTGGTATCGCAGGCGGGGACGCCTGCTAGCCCCGCAGGCTGGAAGGCTGTGCTACTGCTCTCCCACGCGAATGGCTCAATTCGAAATGCATCTGGCCGATCCGTTTCCTCCAAAACGGGCGTGCCGACTCGATCGGCGCCAAGCAGAGCAGTCAAGCGCGCGAGTGTTTCAGAGAATTGATTCGGGTTGCGTAATGTCGTTTCAAACAATCCAAATTGCTGTTTTGGAGGTTTTGTTGGCTGCGCGTCCAGCGAGACCCCAGTAATCGCATGCTCCGATTTGAAATTCTCCAAGTGTGTATGCAGCATCCGGAAGAGAAGATCGACATCGTTGGTCGGCTGCGGAATTTTGAAAACGCGTTCGTAACGCTGCTTGTTCGCTGCAGCGAATCCGTCCCGCCGTACGGCGGGCGGATTGGCAAAAGTAATTCGCAGGGTCAGTTCTTTTGCCACGAGATAGATCGCACTCAGTCGCAAGGAAAGCTGCTCCAAAAAACGACGCAGCATAAAGAGAAGCGGCTCGGCCGTTTCGATTTCACTTTCAAACTCGAAGCTCTCCTCGAATGACTCAGTCGGTGGGACCAGTTTGAGCACCCGATTGGATTGCCCGTTCGCCCGTTCCCACATTCGCACTGCTTCCGGACCAAGCCGTGCACCGAGCTCCTCTTTATTCAGCGCGGCTAGTTGCCCAAGCGTGTAAATCCCCCACTTGTGCAAGATCGCTAATATTTGCTGGATCTCGGCCTGTCGATCTTTCGCTAACCCAGCCTTCGGCGAACCAGAGCGCTTCATGCGCTCAACTTAAGACTAAACTCGAGATATGTTCAAGTGAACATTAAATTATTTTAACTGGACACTTCGGCAGTGCCTCCAGAAATGCGCGCCCGTAAGGCTTGGTCACGATCCGGTTATCCAGAATGACGATGATGCCGCGATCGCTCTTCGTTCGGATCAAGCGGCCAACGCCTTGGCGAAGCTTCAGGATTGCTTCCGGCAACGAATATTCGGTGAAGGGATCGCCGCCCCGCTCCTCGACTAGTTCAAGTTTCGCTTCGATGAGCGGATGATCCGGCACGGCGAACGGCAGCCGCGTGATAATCACATTGGAGAGCGCCTCCCCGGAACATCTACACCCATCCAAAAGCTGTTGGTTCCAAAGAGCACACTTCGTGGCGTGGTCTTGAATTGTTCGAGCAAACGACCCCGTGGAGCACCGCCGCCTTGCAAAAAGAGGTTCATCTTTTTGTTTGCGAAAAATTCCCGCATTTGATCGGCCACCTGCTGCATACCGCGATAATTCGTAAAAAGAACAAAGGCGCGTCCGTCCGTTTCCTCGACAAAATGCGCGATCCAATGCTCGAGTGCTTTCTCGTAACCGGCGTCTCGCGGGTCGGGCATTTTCTGTACGACGAACATCTTCATCTGCGTGCGAAAATCGAACGGACTCCCGAGCAACAATGGCTCGGCTTCGTCCGCACCTATGCGCTTCCGGATATAAGCGAGATCAGGACGGCCCACTGAGAGCGTTGCGCTCGTCATGACGCAGCAGCACTCTTCGCGAAAAATCATGCGGCGCAGGACCGGCGCAACGTCGATGGGCGCCGCGTTCAGCGAGAGAAACTGTGCGGTTTTGCCGGTGCGCTCGACCCAATAAACATGTTCGCGGGCGCTTTGTTCCAGGAAAACGGTTGTGCCGTCGCGTACATCGCGAATCCGCCGGCCAAGCTCCTGCAATTCCGCCTTGAGAAATTCATCATCGGCACGTCTCGCCACATCGCTGATCCGCGCCTGCAACGCGGTCAAATGTCCGGTGATGGTATCCGGGACAAACTCTGGCGTGCGAACGCGAAATTCGCGGCCTTTCCGGAAATCCGAGCGCGATTCAATCGCGGCGAAAAACTGCTCCACTCGATCGACAAGCTCCGCCGCCAGTCTCACCCCGGCTGCATCTCGCATGACCGTAAACAGGCCCTTGCGCGTGCGCGCGTTGTAGAGCCGTTGGATTGTCGATCTCAAACCGTATTGCGAGATGCCGATGCCAATCTGACGCGAGGCGATTTGCTCCACCGTGTGGGCTTCGTCGAAAATGATGAAGTCGTTTGGAAAAAGATAACCGCTTTCCCGTTCTGCCTGTTGGTCAGGACTTCCCAGAAGCATGAAAAGCAAGGTGTGATTGATGACAACCACGTCCGACGAGAGAAGCCGTTTCCGTGCCTGCTGGTAAAAGCAATTCGATTGGCCGCAACTTTTCGTCGTGCAGATGTGCGGCTCGCTGCAAACCTGCGTCCAAACTTTTGGATCAGGCTCGACTGATAGATCGCTGAGCGAGCCATCCCGGGTCGTGCCCGCCCATTCGGCGAGTCTGGTCAGCTCATTTTGCTCCGGTCCGGTGAAAAGCTCGTTTTGCTGCTGAAGCGCGCGTTCCAGTCGTCGTGGGCAGAGATAATTTTGCCGCCCTTTCATGAGAGCCGCTTCAAACTCAACGGGCAAAATCTTCTTTAAAATGGGGATATCTTTGTAAAGAAGCTGTTCCTGAAGATTGATCGTGTGGGTGGAGACGATCGCTTTTTTGTGCTGCTCGATCGCAAACAAAATCGCCGGAGCGAGATAGGCCAGCGATTTGCCAACGCCCGTGCCCGCTTCGACGACAAGATGCCGGTCTTCCTCCAGCGCCCGCGCTACAGCCACCGCCATTTCCTGCTGTTGCGGGCGAAACTCGAAATTCTTCGCCTTCGAGAGCGGCCCGTTATTGGAAAAAAATGCGCGAACGCGTTCGACAAATTCGGTGGCCAGAGAATCTTTTAGCGCGATCATCGAATATTTCTTTCGTCCCTACGGGACTCGATTTGTTCTCTCAACCAACACCCAGCGTTAAAACGCTGGGCTATTGGTGGGGAAATCTATTTGCCAGGTGTTATTGTAATTCGTAATTCGCAGATCGACATTCGAAAATCCCGATGAGACTCCTGGATCGCTACGTCATTCGTAATTTCTTGCAGGTCTACCTTTACTGCATCGCAGGTTTTATCTCCATCTGGCTCATTTTCGATATCAGCGACAACATTTCGACCTTTCTCGACGAGCATATCAGTCTTTTTCTCGTCGGTCGTTATTATGCGACGCAGGTCCCACAGGTTTTTATCATTCTCCTGCCAGTTTCGCTCCTGCTCGCGCTCCTTTTTACCCTGGGCCGCATGTCGCGCGCGAACGAAGTTGTGTCGATGTTGACCGCGGGCGTAAGTCTTCCGCGCGTTCTCCTGCCATTGATCGGCATGGGGCTGCTCACGGTGGCAGCGAGCATGGCGCTAAATTATTCGCTGGCGCCGCACGCGGAAATGGCGCGCAAAACATTTCTCTCGGAAGCGCAGGCGCGTCCCGAGCGCTATGTCTCGGGACAAATCTTTCGTAACCGAACCGACTTGCGCACCTGGTTCATTCAGAGTTTTCTCCCCCACGGCAATACGTTTAATAGCGTTCAGGTGCTTCAACAGGACGCCGACGACAATATCGTTACGAATTACCTGGCGACGCGCGCCTTTTACCGCCCGGAAACGAAAACCTGGGATCTGGAGAACGTGAAAGTCGTTCACTATGATCACAAGGGAAATATCGTTGACGAGCAGATTTATCCCTCGCTCAAGGTCGAGCATTGGAGCGAAACCCCCTTCCGGCTCAGCAGCGCAAATGAACGCGCAGAATTCCTAAGCTTGCCCGAACTGCTGGAGTATTTGCACTTCAATGCGGATTTTCCCGCTACTTTGCTCGCGCCGTTTCGCACGCATCTGCAGTATCGCCTTGCCCTGCCGTGGACTTGTTTGGTTGTTGTCTGGATCGCGGCCCCGCTCGGAATCGGCTATTCGCGCCGGGGCGTGCTATCAAGTGTTGCGGCTGCGGTTTTTCTCGTCTTTTCGATGAACTTTTTGGTACACCTTTTCCTGGCGCTCGGCGAAGGCGACCGCGTCTCTCCGTGGGTCGCGGCTTGGACGCCGAACGTTCTTTTCGCCGGGATCGGTCTCTATCTGCTCTATCTGCGCGCTTCCAACCGCGAAGGGCCCGGCTTTCATCTTTTCACCGCGCGACGTATAGTTGCGCGATGAACCCGCTCCCGAACGAATGGGCGATCAAGCATCGGGCGGATGCCTGTGCCGTGACCCATCGGCCCTTTGCCGCCGGCGAATATTTCTATACCCTGCTATTTTACGACACTGATGGTTATCGACGCCAGGACTTGAGCGAAGAGGCGTGGCGGAACCGCAACGAGAACATTCAGCCGTTTTCATTTTGGAAATCACGCTATGAGCCTCTGGCGCCGCCGCCGGCCGAGCCTCTGGCAAGAGAAAATGCGGAGCAGCTCTTTCGCCGTTTAATTGCATCGGAAAACCCGCCGGTGAACGCGTGCTACGTCCTCGCTGCCATGCTCGAGCGCAAACGTGTTTTGAAACAAATTAAGACCGAACAAGCTGGGACGGGGCGACTTTTGATTTACGAACACGGCGCGACTGGCGATGTATTCATCGTGCCCGACCCACAATTGCGACTCGATGAATTGGAAAACGTGCAAAACGAAGTCGCGGACCTGCTCCAGAGCGCAGCACATCGCTGAAAGATCGACATGCTTCTTCCCTGGTTTTTCGAACAATTTCCGCTTTACCTCGCGCCGATGGCCGGGGTGTCGGACAAAATTTTCCGACAGCTCTGCAAAGAATATGGCGCCGACGTTCTCACGACCGAATTCGTTTCTGCCGAAGGAATTTTCCGCCGCAATGCGCGGACCCGTGAATACCTCGACTTTGATGAGATCGAACGGCCAATCGGTGTGCAACTCTTTGGCGCCGATGCCCAACACATGGCGGAAGCGGCCTGCCAGGTCGTTGATTGGGTGCGTCCAGATTTCATTGATCTAAATTTCGGTTGTCCCGTCAACAAAGTGGTTGCCAGAAATGGCGGCTCCGCGTTGTTGAAAGATTGTCCGACTTTGGCCAACGTTGCGAACGCGGTAGTTCGGGCAGTCGCGCCAGTGCCGGTGACTGCCAAGATTCGCATTGGCTGGGATGCCGATTCGATCAACGCCGCGCGTGTAGCACGCCTGCTCGCTGATGCAGGAATCGCGGCGATCACTGTGCACGGTCGCACACGCGCGCAAGGTTATGCTGGCGTCGCGGATTGGGATATCATCGGCGAAGTTGCCGCTGCTGTTCCGATTCCGGTTATCGGGAACGGTGACCTATCCAGTGCCGCCGACGTTGCGAAACGACGCCGTGAAACCGGAGTCGCGGGCGCGATGATCGGTCGCGCGGCCATGAGCGCCCCATGGATTTTCAATCAAATCAAAGAGTATCTCGCCAGCGGGCAGATTGTGGATGCACCCAGTTTATCGGAAAAGTGGAACCTGATTCTGCGCCATTGCCAGCTCGCGGTTCGCGAATGGGGCGCGGAGGAACCCGCGATTCGATCGATGCGCGCGCGCCTGATGGCTTACTCGCGAACCATGTCCAATGCGAAACGGTTGCGTGAGAACTTTGCACACGTGTCGACGCTCGCCGAAGTTGAGGTGGTCGCGGAAGAAAATATTTTGAATCAAGAAAGGACGAGTACGGAGCAGGAAAAAGTTGAAAATCCGATTCCTGCGTTCCTGCTTTCCTAATTCTCTTCGATGACGATGGAATCCACGGCAATCAATTACAAGATCGGCAACGAGCGCCTGATCAGCGTCACTCAGAATGCAGCGCGCAAACTGGCATCACTGCTGGAGGAAAAGGGCAAGCCAAATGGCGCGTTACGCCTGGGCGTGGTCGGCGGCGGATGCTCGGGCCTGCAATATGTCATGGATTTGGTGGACGGCCCCAAAGAGCGCGACATTCTCGTTCCGACCTCGAACATCCGTCTGGTTGTCGATCCAAAGAGCGCGCTCTTTGTCAGCGGCTCTGTACTCGATTACAGCGAGGACCTGCAAAAAGGCGGCTTTAAAGTCACGAACCCAAACGCGGTTGCTCATTGCTCCTGCGGAGAAAGCTTCGCTGTTTAAACTATCGAGACGCTTTCAACGCACAAAGCAAAACGTAATTGTCCGCACTCGGTTACATCTGTTCATTTGAACTTGTGCCACCGATGATTTTGGAGATTATTAATAATGCTGACGGCGCGGCAGAAAAACGTGCTCGATTTTATTCAGCGCGAGCAACGTGAGACAGGGATTACGCCGAGCACGCGCGAAATCCAAACTCATTTCGGGTTCGCCAGCCAGACTTCGGTAATGCAGTACATCGCCGCGCTCGAGCGGAAAGGCTTTCTCGACCGCCATGCCCGCAAAGCCCGGGCCTTGATTACTCCAGCCATGAAAGTCAGGATCACCGATATTCCGATTTACGGGCAGATCCCGGCCGGGATGTCAGCGTTGACCGAGCAGACCATCGAGGGCCACGTCTCGCTCGATACGCGCTCGGCCAACGTCTTAAAAAATCGAGACAAGTTCGCCTTGCGCGTCCGTGGCGACTCGATGATCGGCGCTCACATTGTCGATGGCGACATCGTGATTCTGGAAGACAGCAAGGAGGTGCACAACGGCGATATCGTGGCGGCGTTAATCGACGGCGAAACGACCCTGAAGCGTTACGTAGTCGAGCATGGCCGGCCCTATTTGAAAGCGGAAAACCCACGGTACCCAAATTTGATTCCTGCGCGCGAGTTGAAGATTCAAGGCGTGATGGTGTCGTTAGTCCGCAAACAAGAACGACGGAAAAGGCACTGAGACAGAAGTTTGACTGCGGTAAAATCCATTCATCGGGAAGCGTTCATCTGGAATTGTCAGAAATGTTCTCTTGAACATAAAAGCCACGCCTGCCATATTTTCTTCGAATGGTTGCGCGCGGCAAGATTGTCGATCTTCGGAAACTGCTGGCGGAGCGCTTTCCGCATACGCCTGTGCCAGCGGCGACGCGTCGTTTCATCACCGGTTTCTCTTTTCTCGATCAAGTGATTGGCGGAGGCTTGCCCAAAGGGGCGATCACGGAATTAATCAGTGCGCAAATCAGCGCCGGCAGCGCCTCGCTTATTCACGCGCTTCTCCAGGCCGCGCATCGTAATCGCTATTTCCTCGCTCTAATCGATGGGCGGGATTCCTTTGATCCCTCTGGCTCAGGCAGACCCGACAATGGGGGTTTGAGCTATCTTCTCTGGGTGCGTTGCATCAAAGCTCTCGAAGCGATCAAAGCGGCTGATCTGCTTTTGCGCGATGGAAATTTTCCGCTGGTGATTGTCGATCTTGTGCTCAATGCCCCGGAAGAATTGCGCAAAATTCCACAGACGACCTGGTATCGCTTGCAACGGTTGGTCGAATCAGCCCCAACCGCGTGTCTGGTCCTGACACGCCTAGGAATGGTCAGTAGCGCGCAACTGAAAATTGTTCTCGAAAATTCCTGGACACTGGAAAGTTTTGAAGAGGAAAACGCGATTTCACGGCTGCGCATTCGCGTGGAGCGATCGCACCTCCGCCTAGAGAACACCGAAATCGGAGGGGTAAGTTGATGTTTGCGACGATTTATTTGCCGAACTTCTATTTGCAGGCGGCAATGCGGCATCAGCAGGAACTGCGCGCAAAATCCGTGGCGTTAATTGAGGAACAGGAAAAGAAACCGGTTATCATTCAACTGAACGAGGCTGCGGCAAAGGCCGGCATTTGCAAAGGAATGACACCAAGCCAGGCCCTGGCCCGATATTTGCAGATCATAATCAAAGCGCGCGCGTACGCGCAGGAAAAATCGATCCAGGAAATGTTACTTCACTTCGCGTTTACGCTCAGCCCGTTTGTAGAAGCGACTGCGCCGGGCGTTTGCGCCCTTCAATTTACCGACCATCGCGATCTGACCGCAAAGGTCTCGCGCGTAATTGAGCAATTAGCCGAATGTGAAATCACCGCCCAAGCCGGAATTGCCCCTACGCCGGATACAAGTCTTCTCATTGCGCATTTGGCCCGCCCGGTTTTGCAAGTTGAGAATCCAAAAGAATTTCTCGGGCCGCTGCCAATTGCAACGCTCGCAACGATCGGAACATAGACTTTTAGTCTGTGCGGCCAGCGGGTTTAGTATCTGTTTAGCGCCGGCTCCCGCCTCTCTCCTTCACGAAGGATGCAGGCCACTCAATCCGCGCTGAGGGAATACAAACGCTGGGTTATTCTCAAGCCGTCTCGGGTCGTCGTTCGATCAAGAGCCGATAAACAAAACCGCCCAGCGCCCCGCCTACTAACGGTCCGATCCAATAAACATAATGGTCGTGCCAAAAATTTGCTGCAACGGCCGGACCGAACACCCGCGCGGGATTCATTGCCGCGCCGGTGAGCGTTCCTCCAAACAGAATGTCGAGCGTGATTGTCGCTCCGATAACGAGGCCGGCGACGCGCCGCGGCCCCCGTTCGTCAACGGCCGTGCCATGAACCACAAACACGAGAAAGAACGTGAGAATCCCTTCGACCAAGATTCCCTGCCACGCGGCAAGATTGATGGCAAGCTGGGGAGTACCATTAATAACGACATCGCGCCCGAACAGACCGCGGCAAATCAAAGCAGCACAGATTCCGCCGAGACATTGCGCAATCCAGTAAGGAAGTGCGTTCGTCCATTTCATATGGCCGCCGCAAACGAGGCCGAGCGTTACCGCCGGATTTAACTGGCCTCCCGAGATGTGCAGCGTCGCGGAGACAAACGCCCCAATTGTGAGACCGTGAGCGAGCGCCACGGCAAGGACATCATGCCCGGCGGTTTTGATCGCGCCGATGCCGACAAAGATCAGCGCGAACGTTCCAATAAATTCTGCGAGGAGAGAACGAAGCCGGACCATACGCCGATCCAATCAAATCTACTACGCGTTGGCAATTATGTTTGTCGATCCCGCGCATCCACAGAGACGCGGCTAAGGGCGCGCGCAAAATCTCGATTTAACTGCCGGCGTAATTGGGATATCTTTCCCGTAGCTCCCGGGTCAGCCGATCTGCTTCCTCGGTTTTACCGGCTTGCCGATATGCCAGCGCGGCCTTGTCCAACGCACGAGGAGTAATAGCTGGATCATCATAAAGCAAAGCGACACCCTTAAAAGCCTTGCCGGCGTCATCGAAATGTCCGCGCTCCAGTTGAACCTCGCCTGCCAGCAGACGCGCTTCAGCGTTCACACGACCCTCCGGTTGCAACCCCATGATTTCCTCGGCGATCTTTTGAGCGTCGTCGGGTTTGTGGACGCCGATCTTGACCGCGCCGAGCGCCAGCAACACTTTCGCCTTTCCCGCGGGATCTTTGGCGACCTGCAAATACTTGCCGAATGCATCCTCTGCTTCGGGCAAGTTTTTGAGCTTCGTGGCCGTGTCTCCCAGGTAAAACAAGAAATCGGGCTTAACGCTGCCGCGATTATCGATCTTTCCAAGCGCACTCAGATATTTTTCCGCGGCCTGGAAATTTTTCTCGTTGTAATATTCGATTCCCAGCCATTCGAGGACTTCTGGCGGGACATTC
>Ga0193719_10000846_pt1 | contig 11872 bp, 11 predicted proteins | sample U2a2metaG_FD_160103 | JGI IMG/M metagenome (GOLD analysis project Ga0193719, IMG submission 160103) | Soil microbial communities from a riparian zone of the East river system, Colorado, United States - U2a2 | ecosystem: Environmental > Terrestrial > Soil > Riparian zone | place: USA: East... | reverse complement strand
GAGCAACTGCTGGCAGTTTCCGATGTCCTGAAATCCTTGATATCAACGGAGGCGTGGCGCGCGATGGATTCGAGGATCTGTTTCCACTCATCCCGTGAGTTCAGTTCGAAAACGTGGAGGAACGCTTCGTACACGTAAGGCGTGGTGGTGATCAGCGGCGTCTGTTCTTTGAGGATGCCGTCACGAGTGACCCAGTCAAAGGGATATCCCCAGCAATATTCTTTGAACTGGTGGCTGCGCGATTTTTTGAGCTCGGTTAGAAAATGGACCGCGTTTTCCAGTTGCGAGAAATCTCCCGTCGCCTCGTAAAGGAAGGCAAAGCCCATTGCGTAATGGGCGTCCGCAATCGGGAATCGAACGGGACGATGAAATAATCGTCGCGCGGAAGGTAGGGCCGCCTCAAAGAAAATCATGGGAGCGACCGCAGCCGTGCCCAAAAGCCGGTTCCGGTAGTAAAGTGATTTGGCTCGCCTACCGATTGACCCGGCGAAAAAGCTCTGGTGATCCCATGACGTTTCACCGTAAGCATCCAGCCACTCGGTAAAATCAGACAGAACGGCGGAAACTCTGTTCGCTAGTGGATCGGCTATGTTTGTTACGTGCATCTTATATCTGCCTTCGACGCTTCGCTTCAGTTGCCGTCTGATCTCTGTCGTCTGTCATCTGATCTCTCGTCGCGCCGACGTCCTGTGAATGCCGGCTGTTCGCGCCAAACCCTGTTTTAATTTGAATAGCACCTCTGATAGTGCGGATGTGCCAGAATTAGACCGACCTCTGACCTCTGACTTCTGACTTCTGACTGCTTCCCTCGGTCGCCAACTGAAAGTTATCCACCTTCTTGAATCTTAAAAGCGTTCCGAAAATAGTTTTCAGTTTTTTCATTTGTTCGCGACGGTGAAAACGAATCATTTCGTGCGAAACCGGGCGTTCGATTCGCCGTATGGCAGCCCAGCAGTAACCGAGTAATAAAGCTATGCTGCCACTTGGTTTCGTCGGCATTCTATAAACGACGCGAAACAGATGCCAGACCGGAGACCCCCCAAGATAGTATGCCCGTTCTCCATAATCGAAATTAGCTCCGAACCCCCCGCGTTGTGCTGTACCAAGAGTCCGGTAGTGGTGAAAGCGCTTTTCCGAAAATGATTGAACTTTCCACCCCTTCATGCGCGCAGACATTACCGCAATCCAGTCCACCCCTCCGGCGCGATTCGGCACGTAGCCACCGATCTTCTCAAAACATTGCCGCCGGAATAACTGGCATCCACCGGCAACATAGTTTTCACCCTCAAAGCTATCCTTTGCCGTGTCGTAACCACCGTCCTCGGTAAATGGCGTTCCAGCCACACCCAGGTGTGGGTCCTCAGAAAATTTTCGCAGCAGAAATTCCAGGTAATCCGGCTCGAACGAAAGATCAGCGTCCAGGTTTCCGATTACATCAAAAGGAAGGCCGACGAGCCGTTCGAACCCCGCATTAAACGCTTGCACTTTCCCAGCGAAATTGCGGTCCAGCCGCTGCCGGCGGCGGAAAAGCTCGATCCAGCGAAATCGTTCCGTGTAACCTTGGACGATTTCCGCGGTTCGATCGGTTGAACCATCGTCCACGATCACCCATCGTTGAGGCAACAAAGTTTGGGCCACCATGGAATCTAGTGTTTTCGCTATAAACTTCTCCTCATTGTGAGCGGGCGTGATGAGGACGTATTTCATGGGGAAAAAGAACACATCGAACGCTCGACGCCCATCCAATGTTTAACAAAACGGTGAATAGCACTCAAAGGATCTGAAAGCCAGAAGAAGGGATAACAGAGGACCGATGACCGAGGGCAGAGTTCAAACGTCAGACGGTCACTCGCTCTTGAGTTATCGGACCTTGGACTGCTGTGGCGCGCTCTGGATAAATTTGGGCAAAGATTTCGTCCATGATGCGAGCTGTTAACATAATTTCTCGATAAGGGATTGGCGGTTCGCCTCCTGTCCGGATGCTGTTATACAAGCGTTCAATCAATTCCTTCATTCCGAAATCTTGATAGAGTCTACGGCGTAGAAAGTTTGTGACGTTGATGCGCGCGTTTGTCAGGTGTTCTCGAGCACTTTTGACCGGCGGAATGAAATAGGTCAGATAGCTTTTGTAGGAGCGATTTTCGTTTCGAATTAGGCTTCCGCTAACGTGATCCACGACAATTGAATTTGCAGGCCCACAAATCCGCAATTGATTTAGCCCCGGCTTGATTTGAGTCGAGAAACAAAAGAAAGCGGTCGTGCCCGTTCTATCTCGAATCAGGACTCTCAACTCATCCAAGATTTCCTCGGCTCCGAGGCTTCGAAGCTGCTCGCTTTGATGTGCCGATGCAGTGATTTCGACCAAATCGTCATCGAGAAATTCAGCCAGCTTGGCAATTCCATGGCTGATAACGTTATGAAGCAATTGTCCTGGCAATTGACGCACCCAATGATCGCGGTCCCCCAGAAGGGCAGCAACATACGTTGTATCACCTAAATCGTAGGAAAAGTAACTTTCCAAATGTATCGGTTTACCGCCCACAAACCCTTCCTTCATCAACCGCCGCATCTCGAGCATCTCGAGCGTAAACTGAAGATTGTGTCCGGCGGTGATGCAGAGATTTCGATTCGCGGCAAGTTGCACGAGCGACTCTGCCTCCCGCGCTGTGACAGTAAACGGCTTTTCTAAGTAAACATGGCTTCCGAATTCGAGACATTGCCTTGCCAGCGAGAGATGGCTCTGCGGCGGAGTCGTAATATGGACGACGTCTGGCCTGGTCGTTTGCAACATCTCGCCCAACTCGGAAAAGCACTGTCCAACGCCGAAGCGTTCCCCCAATTGTTTCGCCATTCGCAATTCCCGATCGCAAACGGCTTGAAGTTTGCAATTCGGGATCCGATGAATGGCATGGACATGTTGGTCGGCGATCTTGCCGCACCCGACAATGGCGATTTTTAACACCGTGAAAAGTGATCAGTGATCCGCTTCAACCCTTCAACGCATCATCGTTTCCAGTGGATTCAAACTGAGCAAGGTACGCCGCCATTGCTTCATCGAGCGGGACCCTTGGCTTCCAATCCAAGCGCTCCCGAAGCTTCTGATTGGAGTAACGCATTGGCTTCCAATCGGCGGCACAGCGGCGCCGGTTGAATGCGGGAGGGAGTTGGTTCTTCGACCACTTGGAGTATCTCTCCCAGAGGAAGCACATGGTGTAGGCCAATGAGTAAGGAACATGAACTGAACGAAATGGCTTCACCCGATTGTACGCCCTAAGGAACTGGCGACCGTTCAGTAGTTCGTCATCCACGATATTGAAGACTTCACCCTCGATTCCTGGTCTCAGACCCGCGAGCACGATGGCTTCTGCACAGTTTTCGACAAAGGTCATTGGGAGCGCATTTGATCCGCTTACCTGAACGAAGAATCCGAACGTATTAATCCCTACACGCCCGCTCAGGGCCTGCTTATCCGGTCCGAAGACGTAGCCGGGACGAAGAATGACGTAAGGCACACCATGATGACGGCCATACTCCTTGACCATTTCCTCCTGTTTCAGTTTTCCAAAAGCGTAAGCATCGAAACGTTCCTGTGGGGCATCTTCTAAAGGGCAGGTTTCATCCAGTAACGCACCTCGCTTTAGCTTCAGATTCGAATACACCGCAAAGGAACTAACGTTTACAACCCGCTTGGGCAATCCAAACTCCAGAAATGCATCCAAAAGATTCCGCGTACCCAGCGCGGAGTTCATGAATGTCCCCGCAAACGACTTTTCCATGCCGGCGGCGAGATGATAAATAAGCGACACACCCTTTACCGCTTTATGGCAGTCCCTACGGGAAAGAAGATCACCAGTAACAAGCTCAACATTTTTTCTGAGATCGAACTTGGTCAGGACCGCCTGTAGGCGGCTAAGCTGGCTGGAGGCACGAACCAAACACCGGATTCTAGTAAAGCCGAGTGCAAGAAGAACCTGGACCACCTTTGCGCCAATAAACCCGCTCGATCCCGTAACCAGAATGGAATCGCCAGGCGAGACGATGTATTTCGAGTTCATCGAGCTGAAGCCGCCCCATTCATTTCGTTGTTCCAGGTCTGAATAGGCTATCAGCCACGAAGAGTCGTTGAAGCCAGTTTGATGGCAACGTTATCGCACATTTTGTCGACGTCCTTGACTTTTTGGAGCTGCTGGTTTTAAGGTTTTAGGCGGGCTAGGCACGCCGGTTACTAGCGGATGTGGATAAACGTAAGGTGTGTAACCTGGTTTGGCTGTCCCGTTAATATAGTTCACACCTTCTACGACGTTAGATGTAGTGCCGATTACCGTAGCAGGCACGCCGTCCACCGTGTTGTTCCAGCAGTATATCGGCTCCATCGTCTGATGCAGATTCGTTGGGCTCGGTTTACCGCCAGACAATAGATCGCCTGTCGAAGCTCCAATCGTGTCGAGGGCTTGGATGACCTTGCGAATTTCAAAGTGATCTCCGGGATTAAACGACAGAATTTTAAACGCTCCAGCATCAACCGTAATCGTATCGGTTGTGTTCGAGGCAATTGTGGCGAAATAATCAGACCAAGTCACGCCATTGCCGTCGGTGTAACCAGCATCTGTGTTTCTAACCACGTAACTCTTCCACTGATTGGGCGTCCAATTCGCTCCAGAGACGTTTAAAATGCCGGTTCCGCTCCCGCCTGAAGCTGTTCCAGTCAGATAAACTCCATCATGGTTAGGGCCTCCCGTCGTATCGTTAATATCCCAGCCACTTAGTCCATTCGCCCCCTGCCAGCCAGGATATCTATTGAAACTATAATAACCATCGTCGCGATAATTTGTCGCGGTATACCAAGCGGTATGCGAATAGCCAGTGGAAATGTTGTTGAAACAGACTCCGGTTCCGCTACGCTGATTGAAGAGATTGGACACCGGAAGAGTGCATGTAAAAGTATTATCGTAGATTTCCACGCTGCGCCCGCCTCGCATACGGCCAGTGCTCTCCGTTCCGTGGTTGACTTCCACCTTGATGTTTGTGCAGGTGTTGTGACGAAAAACCCAACGTGCTCCGCCATGGGCATCTGAAATTCCGCGCGTCGCCGAAGTGAGAACATTAGTAAAGGTGCAATCCTCGATGTAAATTGCATTCGGCCCGCCCCAATCAACAGGATTTGCCCATGAACCGTCACCCCACTTTTTCTTATCCCACGCATCGTGGTAGAATTTGAAACATCCGCCACCTTGCGACGCTCCACGAATAAAGGTGCAATGATCCACGACTCCGCAAACAGCCCCAGCAAAGTAAAAGTATGGAACATTGTTTAGTATATCGAATTTGCAGTTGTCAATCCTGAACGAAGTGGAGTTACCAGTTACAGAGATCATGCCAGAGGTGAACACCGTAGTTCTGGTTCCGGGCTGAAATTCTAATCCAGTCAGGCGGTAGCACTTGCCAGCGCTGGTAGTAATAGAAATCAAGTGGGCATTCTTAGTTAACAAGTCGTCTTTGATAATCGTTTGTCCGACACCCGCCCCAAGAAGTGTGATTGCCTTCTTAATCGTCAGCGTGCTTGTCCAACTTGTCGTTCCCGCCGGTAGAACCACTGTGTCTCCGTCCTTCGCGGAGCTAACTGTCGCTGCCACATCATTAAAGCCGGTGCTCGCAGCGGTCTTAACGCCGGCCCGTGTCCAGCTCGGAATAGTTAGGAGTATAATCGCCAGGAGTGCTTCGACGAAGTATCGAATGCGGCTACCGGCACTTGCGATTCGAATTGGGATTGAAGTGGTGCCAACCATTTTGCGCAGAACTATAAAATCTAGATTTACGATGCGTTACCACAGTAAGCGTAATAGCAACAATTGTGCCTGGCGAGAGTCCAATTGCCTCGGAGCTGCTTTATGACCCGCGTCGAAAGCCCGTTATAACCCACTAGAGCAAAACGGGTTATCTGTGAGAATCCGCAGTTGTGTGTCCTGCTAAATCCTACGCTCGCCGAAATCGGGCCGAGCGAGTTTGGTCAATTTCCAATGCTTTCAGATCGACAGAGCTTGTCGTTGCCTTCCACTTTAACGTTTCTTCTTCGGCATAAGCCAACTCCCTGTCCTCGTCGGAGTCGGTGGTTCTGAAAGATGGCTCGACAGAAGTCAATCGACCCTTCGGGCACTCCAAAGCGATGATATAAAAAATGAACCAGAGGCCATTCAGCAGCTTGAAGGCGGCCTCGGTCCAGTTGTACAGGAGAATCGCAGCGAGAAGGCTTAGCCGAAAACGGCCCCATTCAAAATTGTTTAAAAATTCTAAACGGCTTTTTCGATATGTCGCGACGATCACCGCGATCAAAATAAAGAGCCCTACGAGTCCCAAGTTCAAATAGGTCTCAAGGTAGCCGTTGTGGGCCTGAGTGGGCGCCCACCAGTGTGCCGCCCAGAGCGTTGCCAGTCGATCTCCTGTCCAGAAGCTCTCAAATCCTGTGCCGAACAGCGGGTTAATGTCGAATTGTAGCAGCTCCTTCCACAGTTTGGTTCTTCCGGTTAAGGTTGGATCTTTGCCTAAAAAATCGAGGACGTAGTCAAGTAATCCAAATGTGGCCTCCGCCGCCAGCAGGGCTATTGAACCCGCGAAGACATAGGCACCGATGAATTTCCGATCCACAAATCGCCGGCCAAGGAGAACCAGAATTAGCATGGCGACGAGCAACGACATCAGTGCAGTACCACAGTGCAGCCCCCGGAACAAGTACGCAACCATACACAAGAAGCCCGCGCACAAAAGGAGCTCGTCCCGCCTGGCTTTGCTTTTTTGAAGCTGCAACGTATTGAGCAAATGCCAAAAGAAAAAGAAGCCGAATACCAAGCAGAGGCAGCCCAGGGCGTTTTTGTTTCTAGTAATACCGCAATTCTGGCCCATCCCCCATTCGCTGAAAAATCGGCCCCATTCAGGATAGTATCTGATAAAGAGAATGGAAACCGGAAGCAGAATATAAGCGCATCTTTTGAAGAATCTCTTTACCGCCTCCTCAGGATCCGGTTCCGTCAAGAGGACAAGGGCTACCATAGGGTGCCCCAGTATCTTAATCCATCGCTTGAACGACACGAACGGATGGTCGGACCAGGTGATGGCAAGGAAGCAGTAGACGAAAAAGACCGCGAGCCAGCCGTTATTCTGCAGGATCTCCCTCAAGCTGACTTGCCTCTTCCTAAGGACATAAAAACTTATTGCAATCATGGCAAAATAGAAACAGGAATCCACTGGACTCCCTTCGTCCTCCGAGCCGCCGCTGACGCCGACACCAAACATGTTCAGCCATACGGAGACCGGTCTCGACCCAATGATCACCATCCAAATAATTGGAATCCACAGCGCGCCGGTTACGTTAGGCTTTTCGCGAATATCCCGCCGAAACAGGAAGAAAATAAACGTAAAGGTCAGGAGGGAAGCCAGGTGGGAAGGCATTGTACGAAACGATTTAGGGAGGTGCTATTGGAAAGCAACTTACAGTTCGACCGAAACCGGCAGATGGAATTCAAACGCCTTGGACTCACTGCGGATTCCCAATTCAGCCGGATCGACTCGCCGGTCGAAATGCGTCCGATCGCCCGACAGGATCGCTTCCGCGGCTTCCATGCCGGCTAAGGTGGCAATGTCGGTTTCGGTGCGATTGACGTAGTAGAGATTCCTAAACTGCTCCAAATCGGCCAGCAGCTTGAGCCTGCTCGGACTCATCCAGTTGTCACGGTTCTGAGAAGCGTCTGCTCCGGGAAACCGGAAGACCAGTTGGTCGAAACATTTGACCGCGTCAATCAGGCTGGACCGCGCGCAATCATCAAGAGCCGTCTGTGCCATTTTCTTGTCGTCCATCTCCAAGAGGGGATCTGGTCCAAAGCAGTAGAATTCGCAACAAAGACACGTTTTCCCCTTCGGCACCATATCGCCATTGAACGCCGAATAGTTCGTGATTCGACCTATTCGGGTGCCTGGGCAGGTCACGTTCAGCCAGGCATGGGGAAAACGCGGCTTCTCTTCCAAGAACAGGTAAACAAGCACGACGGTGCGTTTGGGAACTTTTAAAGGTGAATGACCGATGGCGGATCCGCTTTCGTTTGACTTCGGCGCGACAAGGGGCGCAGGGACCGGTTGCGAGAAAAGAAGCCGCTTTAGGAATTCGGGAGGAATGCTTGAGACAACGTGTGATGGTTTAAAAACGATCGTTTCGGAATTACCAATGTGCGCCGTAACCGAATTGATGATTCCCTCAGCTGAGTCAATCTTCACAACTTTCCCCTGGTAATGAATTTGCCCTCCGAGTTTCACAATTTCATCAGCGAGAATTTCGGAGATTTGGCCAGATCCTTTGGCCGGGTGACGCCAAATATCTTTGTAAGTATTGACCTCTTTTTTTGAGAATGCGCGTACCAAGGCTTCCCTAACGGTAGAAGCAAAACCCGCGCCAGCACCATTCTCCCAATTTTCTGGCAGCGCAATCTCCGCCCACTTCCGGCCGGCTAACTTCTCTTGGAATCCCTGAGAAAAAATCTGCGTCATGCGACGTCCGCGCGTTTGATAAAAATACTCTTCGACATTGCGCGGCTTTGATGTCCCCGGTTTTATCCAAGCCAGCATAAAATCGACCGAGCAACCTATGAACATCTGCCATGGCATACCGCGCCGAAAACCGAGGAACCGTGGCGACATGTCGATTATCGCCCCATTGTAAAGAATCCCGCCACGATGTGGGTAATCCCGATAATCGCTTCCAAGAATCTTACTCCAGAGCGCATCGACTTTGGCAATGCGGTTGTACAATTCTTTGCGGCCAAGATCGATACTGAACTCGCGGTACTTGATGGAGCGCATCAATCCACCAGGCACTTTGTCTTTTTCCAGGACCACTGGTTTGAGTCCGGCCTTTGCCAGCATATAACCGGCTGCCAACCCGGAAGGCCCCGCGCCAAGGATTAGGGTATGAACTGGTTCCATTTTCACATTTGCGATGGGAACTGCGCGACGCCGACCAGGGGAGCGTCAGGTGTCGCGCTTGCGATGCCTCGGTTTGGCCTGATACGAGCCAAAAAACCGGGATATGTAGCGGTCAAATCGGCTTGACGCTGTTGGCGAAGAACGAGGCCATAAACTCGAATATCGTGAACAAGCATCTCGATACGCTGATCGAGAGATTCGGTCGCAATCTTGCCATTCTGCAAATCAGTCGGGATGGCAAACGACAAGCCATAAGGCAACGTCCAGGCGTAGCATTGGCGCGCGACCGTCCGGAGTTGATCAATCACAGTCAGACCCTTTTCGTGAGAACACACGACCTGAGCGAAAAGTTTACCGGTGAACTCCTGCCAGAAATGATCGAGGAAGTTCTTCAAAGTGCTGGAAATGCTGCCGTGATAATCGGGTGTTCCCAGAACATAGGCATCGGCTCGCTCCACTCGCTCCTTTAGATGCAGAAACTCACAGGCCGCGTAGGACGACTCGGGATTGAAAAGTAATAGTGGCTCCGTGCTAGGATCAAAAACGTCAACGTCCGAACCAAGTGCGAGGAGACGGCGTCCGATATGCCCAATCACCGCATGTGTAGCAGAGTTGGCAGCCGACGTGCCAACAACGCACAGAACTTTCAGGGCCGATTCACTCATGGCGTGGGATCCATCTTAGAAATCTGGTGTATATATCTCGCATTCTCTTGTAGGGGGTAGCGACAGTTTCCCCTATAGATCAGTTAACGCTAGCTCGAACGGGCGATTTGACGTCGCCTCGTCCATCCGTCCGATTCTGACTGAAAGTTGTAAATCTGGCCCACAACAAAATTAATCACCTCTGTCTCCAGTTCTGGGTAAATAGGGAGGGAGAGGATGCGGGACTGATTAGCGTAAGCGGCGGGAAAATCCTCCGGAACATGGCCGAGATAAGCATAGGCAGGATAGAACGGCAAAGCCTTGGGATAGTTCAGCACCGTTGCAATCCCAGCTGTAGTTAGATGTTTCCACAATTCATCACGTTTTCCAGCGCGAATTACATAGAGGTGATAAACGTGCTCGCGGCCCGCAGCGACTTCCGGCTTACGAATATCGCCGACGTCCTCCAGAAGCTCATCGTACTTTGCCGCTATACGTTGCCGTGCCTTCGTCCAGGCAGCAAGATAAGGCAATTTGACATTGAGGACCGCGCCTTGGAATCCATCCATGCGGCTGTTGATCCCTTCCATGACGTGCTCGCCTTTGCCGCCGTGACGCGCGAATGTTGCCATCCAGTCGGCCAGTCGATCGTCATTGGTTACAGCACATCCGGCATCCCCATACGCGCCCAGGTTTTTGCCCGGATAAAAGGAGAAGGTTGCAACGTTGCCAAAGGTTCCCACGACCTGGCCCTTGTACTTGGCGAGATGTGCCTGGGCGCAATCTTCGATCACCCAAAGATTGTGCTTGTTCGCGATCGCCATGATCGCACCCATGTCCGCCGGCTGACCATAGAGATGCACCGGAATGATTCCAACCGTAGCAGATGTGATCTTTCTTTCGATATCAGCGGGATCAATCGTGAAGGTTTCCTCATCCGTGTCACAGAACAAGACCCGGCCGCCGGCCTGGGTGATGGTCTCGGACGTTGAGATCCAGGAATGTGCCGAGGTGATAACTTCGTCGCCGGGTCTTAGACCAAGTCCCCGCAGCGCGATGTAGATCGCGTCCGTCCCGTTCGCGCACGAGACGCAACGTTTCACGCCAAGCGCTCTCGCCCATGCCTCCTCAAAAGCGTCCACATGCGGCCCGCGAATGTAAGCTGACTCGGCGATCACTTCAGCAATGGCCCTATCAATCTCTTGTTTGATCGTCAGGTATTGTGCGTGCAGGTCAACAAAGGGAACGGTCATAGAAAAGTTAAAATAGTTACAACGTTGAAGCGTTAACCGCCTGCGGCAAGGCTACGGTGTGGCTGGAAGCCGACGCAGGATGCGAGCGGGATTGCCCACGTAAATACCAGAAACGGTAATATCTTTGGTAACAACTGCGCCGGCGCCAATGACCACATAATCACAGATCGTGACCGGGAGGATGGTGGCATTTGTTCCGATACTTACGCGATTGCCAAGTTTGGTCGGCCGCCAGAGCTGCGGTTTTCCGGCAGGACCACCGGTGACGAACGGATCATTAATAAACATCGCGCCATGAGAAATGAAGCAGTCGTCCCCGATCGTGACCAGATCGCAGATGAAGGCGTGGGATTGTATCCGGCACCGCTTGCCGATAGTTGCTCCCTTTTGTATCTCAACGAAAGGTCCGATGAAGCTATCATCTCCGATCGTACAGTCATAGAGATTGACGGGCTGCACGACGGTGACGCTTTTGCCAAATGTAACATCGATAATTCCGATTGATCGAAGCTTCGGGGTTTTCTTCGGCGCGCCTGGCGGTCGCGCCCTACCAAGACGTCGCATCTATTTTTTATGAGAACGTGCCTGTTGCCCGTTCGAGCTAAACGGACGGGCTCGCTCCAAGATCGACACTACGGTGCGGGCGTGGCTAAGACCCGTGAGCGGCACCTGGGAGTTCAGGACACAATCTCTGAAATGTTCAGCTTCCAATCGCAGTGGTTCAGTAAATCTAACCTGCGGCAAAAGAATGTCCCCGCTCCGGTAATTAAATTGCAATGGCCGCGGACTATCGAAATCCATGTTTTCACCAAGTATCGCCTTCCGGTCAATTCCCTTGTCGTAAATCGCGATCTTGTTTTCGGCTATGTCGTCATAAACGACCATCTTGCTCGAGCCGACGACAATCATTTTTCGCACCTTTTGAGGATCCAGCCAACTGACGTGAATGTTAGCGATAACTTTATTCGGGTATTCAAGACTTAGGAAAACAACATCGTCGATTCCATC
>Ga0193719_10000845_pt1 | contig 11894 bp, 17 predicted proteins | sample U2a2metaG_FD_160103 | JGI IMG/M metagenome (GOLD analysis project Ga0193719, IMG submission 160103) | Soil microbial communities from a riparian zone of the East river system, Colorado, United States - U2a2 | ecosystem: Environmental > Terrestrial > Soil > Riparian zone | place: USA: East... | reverse complement strand
CGATCCCTTTGTTTGATGCGTTTTCTTCACGCGAACCGGTACCCACCCCGGATCGCGTCCGGGGCAGGCTTCGCTCGAAAACGCTTTTCAGGCGCGGGCGGCTGCGCGAAGCCGGGCGGTGACGAGAATGCGGAACGCAACATATTGCACGGCGAAAGCCGCGACCTTCGCCCCGATCGCGACCACCGACACATAGAACGCCCACAGCTTGAGATCGCCGGCGCGATGACGCCGGCACCGAGCGCGAACATCAGCGCCGCCCAGGCGTAGCCGGCGATGGTGACGTATTCCGGAACGGTCTCAGTCACGATCGGCGGCATGTAACGCAGCATCCAGCCGCGCTTCAGCATGATGGCACCGATCGCGAAATGTGCGATCGAGGGCTTGGCCAGCACGAAGCGGGGATCCTGGGTCAAAAGCGTCGCGCTGCCGAGCACGATCACCAGCCCCACGCTGGCATAGGTCATGAAGCCCAGCGGCTTTGCCTTGACCCTGCTGTAGATCACCTGGGCCACCGCGCCCGCGATCGCCACTGATGTCGCCAGCACCACGTTGCCGGTGGTCAGATACAGCGCGAGAAACAGGATGGTGGAGAGGAAGTCAGAGGCTAGTCTGGCAAATACGTCTTTCATTGTCGTGCCTCTCTCGAGTGCTTTGCGTCATTGCCGTGGGAGTCGGGCGCGCGTTCGCGCGACCCGTTGGCTCGCAATGAGGATTTCATAGCGCGCCTGCATTGGCGGGAGGAGCCGCGTATTTTGCCCTCCGGTGCTGCGGATACCATTTGGTGAAATAGACCGCGCTGTTGCGGGCGGCAAATGCGATCACGATTCCGGACCACAGCGGCAGGCCGGGCAAATAGATCATCAGAATATTGGCGATCATCATCAGCAGGAAGGCGCCGGTCCAGGCCCAGGTGATGATATAATTCGCCCGCATGAAACCGGGCAGCCGCGCGGTCTCGGCGTCGACCATCTCGCGGGCGTATTGCAGCGTGAACGGCTTGCGGATCGCGAGCGAGGTGAACGAAATCGCGAACACGCCGGCATCGACCGTCAGCTTGACGGCGGAGCTGCTCAAGCCGCTGTCAACCAGCATGATGTAGGCGCCGAGCGCGGCGAACAGGATCACCGAGCCCGCGCCGAGCATCTTGACCGAGCGGCCGCGAAAGGCGTCGTACGCCATCACCATCAGGCAGATCGCGGCAGATGCGAACAGGCTGATCGCCGCCGAGGTCACCAGCATCAGCGTCGCGAACGTACCGTAGGGGGCAAGGATCAGGAAAATCGTCATGGCAGCCTCATCGGGCTAATCTTTACATCGTAAAGATACACTAGGAAGGAAAGCCGATGCCGTCAAGAAAAATCTTTACAGTGTCAAAATAAAAACAAGGCATTTGGAAATATGACGTTTTTGTAATGGGTTAGAGGCCGCTTAGTGGCCGCCCTATGCTGGCCAGAATCGCAACAGCGCGGAAACGGCGGCAGCGACCAGCACTGCGATGGTGATCAATATGCCGGCGATCCGGCCGACGCCGAATTGCCATGTGCCCGGCCTCGAATACATGCCGAGCGGATGGAGCAGGCGCGACACCAGGAGCGCGCCCATCAACACGTGCACCCTGACGGCCGATGTTCCCGACATCTCCAGCATCGCCACCAGGAGTGCGATGATCGGAACATACTCGATGAAATTCGCGTGCGCGCGGATCGCGCTGCGCAGCTTCATGTTCTCGCCATCGCCGAACAGGACACGATTGTCCCGGCGCAGCCGCGCCGCCTGGAGCGCGAGCACGGCATAGATCAGAGCAAGGATCGCGAGATAAAGGCCGGTGATGGATGGCAGCTGCATGGTGGGTCTCCCCTAGTCGACGTCATTTCCCGATGCGCACTTGCACATCTGAAGGCATCGCGGAGCGATGAACCCGGAATCTGGAGATGATTACGCTCGATATTCGGGTTCGATGCTTCCGCATCGCCTGGGAATGACGGGGTGAGGGCTAGTTCGCCCCCACCCAATTGCCGTGAAAGCCGTCGGGTACGCGATGGCCGAGCTGCACCAGCGCTACCGGACCGGCTTCGACATCGGTGGCGTTGAACACCGCGAGATCGCTGCGGTTTTCACGCGCGCGCCAGACCACGGCCAACAGCCAGCCGTCACCTTCGGCGGCATCATCGCCACGCGCAACGAACACCGGTTCGGAAATGGTATCGCCGGCAGGCAGCAGATAATTGCCAAGGCGCTTTCCGTTGCCGTCGACGTGCACGATGCCTGACAACGCGCCGAACATCGGCAAGTCCGGATTGGCGCTGGCGTACCAGCCATGCCCAGAGGCAAGCCCGGCGCGACGATCGTCGATGCGCGGGAATTCGCCGGTTAAGTCGTCGAGATAGCTTTGCGCAAACCGGTCGGTATTGCCTGACAGATCGAAGGTCCAGCGACACAACCGCGCGCGCGACTTTTTAGGGTCGGTCCGCGAGCCATCGGGATGAGTGAACAGCGGCGCTTCCTCGAACTGCATGACGTCGGCGATGATGCGGCTGCCTTCCTCCCAGGCGTTCATGACGTGGAAGACGTAACAGCTCTCGGCCCGAAACCAGACGATATCCTTGGCGGCACCGTTGCGCTTCATGACGCCGACATAGGCGCCCTTGTCCGGCTCCCAGGCATAGGGCGGCTTGCCGCCCATGGCGCGCTCGATGCTGCCGGTGAGTGGGAGGACCGGAAACAGCAAATGATTTTCGGTTACGATGAAGTCGTGCACCATGCTGGCGTAAGGCGCCTCAAAACGATCAAAGCGCGTCACCACGCCTGAAGCGTTGACGGACCCGAAGGAGAGGGCGGGGGTCAGGGGGCCAGCGGCGTTGTAGCCGAAGAACACCATCTCGCCGGTCGCCGGATCGATCTTGGGATGCGCGGTGAAGGGGCCGGCGATGGCGCCATCATAGTCGCAGTAGCCGCGCCTGTTCAGCGTGCCGGGCTCGATCTCGGTCGGCAGGTGGCCTTCTTCCAGCGCGAGCAGGCGTCCGGCGTGAAAGATGATGTTGGTATTGGCGACGCCGCCGTCCTGGATCGTCGATACAGGTGCATCCGGCAGCTTGCGGCCGAAGCCGCCGAACAGCGCGCGGCCAGCATCATGTTCGGCCTGCCATTTCGGGGTGCGGACCCAGCGGTTGCGGTAACTGGCGCGGCCGTTTTCGAGATGGAAGGCGTGCAGCATGCCGTCGCCGACGAACCAGTGCGCGCCCGGCGCCTCGAACTGCGGATTGGGGCCGTTGCGAAAAAGCGTGCCGTTGAGTTCGCGCGGCAATTCGCCGACAACTTTGAGAAACGGCGCGTCGCATTCCATCGGTATCGGCGCCCGATTGGTCGGGACCGCTTCAGTCATCGCTTGCTGCTGCATCGCTCGCTCCCTCAGTTATCTTTACATCGTAAAGATATCAATATAGCGCGCGGCGACGGCCGTCAAGGGAAATCTTTACACTGTCAAAATCATGGCCTATATAGCGGAAATGGCAAGAAAATCCGAAGTTGCCCGGCCTCGCGTCAGGCGCGCTGCGAAAAACCCCGTGCGGTCCCGCGCAGTGCGGAAACGGACCGCGCGCCGGGCCGGCGCGAGCGAAGATGCTCCCTACCATCACGGCGCCCTGCGCGACGCACTTCTCGAAGCGGCCGAACGGGTGCTGGAGCGCGACGGGGTAGCGGGCCTGACGCTGCGCGCCGTGGCGCGCGAAGCCGGCGTATCGCATGCCGCGCCGACCCATCATTTCGGCGACCTCACCGGGCTTGTGAGCGAACTCGCCGCGATCGGTTTCCGGCAATTCAACACGGCGATGGAGCTTGCTGATGCTGTGGGCAACTCGCCAATCGAGAAGGCATTGGCCGGGGCCAAAGCCTATGTCGCCTACGCGCAAGCGCATCCGGGCATGTACGGGCTGATGTTCCGCGCCGAGCGTCTCGATATGACGCGGCCGTCGCTGCATGAGGCCGCCGGCGCTGCTTTTGCGGGGCTCGCCGGTGCGGTCGGCGCCAGCCGCCATGAGCAAATCTCCGAACAGGCGTTGTCGCTCGGACAGGCCGCCGCCATCGCGCGTGCCTGGTCGCTGGTCCATGGTTTCACCATGCTGCTGCTCGATGGCCGGCTCTCCGACATTCTGCGGCGGCTGCCGAAAGGCACCGATGCCGAAACCTTGCTCGACGCCATGCTCAAATCGACCGTCGGCCGGCCGCCGGGAACGTAATCGATGCCGGTTCGTTTGATCCACGCAATCTGGGGAAGGTTCAGGAAGGTTGCGCGAAACACCTGACATTGATCCGGAATCGTCTTAGAACAGCGGCTTCGCGACCCCCGTCTCACTAGCGTGTCAGTTTCGTATCGATCATGCCTGCCATTTCGTCGAAAAAACCTTATCGTGTCGGCCGTTCCCACACCGGGCTTGGCCTCTTCGCCATCAAACCGATCAAGAAGGGCAGCAAAATAGTCCGCTATTTCGGGCCGCTGCTGGATTGCAAGAAGAAGAAGGACGACGCGGTCGAGAACAAATATCTGTTCGAACTCAATGGCCGCTGGACCATCGACGGGTCGGTGCGCGAAAACATCGCCCGCTACATCAATCACGCCTGCAAGCCGAACGCGGAGTCCGACGTCCGTCCCCGCAAGCGCAAGGTCTTCATCCGCGCGATCAAGAACATCGAGCCGGGCGAAGAGATCAACTACGATTACGGTACCGATTACTTCAAGGCCTATCTGAAGCCGATCGGCTGCAAATGCGCGGCTTGCGAAAGGAAGCGCAAGAGGAAGCGCGCCGAAGCGCGGGCCGAACGGCTGCGCCTGAAAGCCAAGGCGGAGAGGAAGGCCTTGAGGAAAGCCGAAAAGCAGGCGGCAAAGGCCGAGGAACAGCATGGGCTGAACGGCGCCAAGGCGAACGGCGTCAAGGCGAACGGCGTCAAGCTGAACGGCAAGCATTTCAATGGCCACGGCGGAAAATCCGCTGCCGACAGGGCGATTGTGGTGAAATCAGGAATTTCCACGAAGACTCAGGGAAAGCCGGGTCGGGAACGCCAAGCATCGGCTTAAGGCCGCTCGTATCGCCGAGGTCGTCATGCCCGGCCTCGTGCCGGGCATCCACGTCCTAGCAGCACAACAAGCAAGACGTGGATGGCCGGGACAAGCCCGGCCATGACGAAGAAACGGATGTTTTGCGTAGTCTTCTCTGGGAGCCTCAAGCCGCCAGCGCGTCGCCGCTCTTGCGCAGGCCGATATATTGCAGCTCGGCCAAGGCGCCGACCGCAATCGCCTGAAGCGCGACAAACGCCTCGCCGAGCAGGTTGGGCGCCACCGCGCCAGAGAACAACAGCGTGATGCTGGCGAGGGTCCAGACCGCATTGCCGGCGATTACGATGACCACCAGCGGTTTTGGCATGGATTGCCGCGTGCCGAGCCAGCCGACCAGCGCGGCATAGGCGACCAGAAACAGGCCGCTCTCGCGCAAGAGCGCCTCGGGCAAATTGAGCCAGGGCGCGAGCGCGCCGGCACCAAACGTCAGCAGCAAGGCGCTCACGCCGGTGAAGATAGCGTCAGCCTGGATGGCGCGGCGCAGAAACAGGGATGGATGGATCATGGGGTTCTCCTCTTGGCGGGGCGGTTGATGGATCAGCGGGCCGGGTGGCGGCACAGGGCCAGGAGGCGACGCAACAGGCGGATCGCGCACAGCCGATTGCCGACGCTGTTCTCGACCGCCTGCACTTGCGCGAACACGAAGACGCCGGTGCTGTGCAGCAGCGGCTCGGGCATGTTGAGCGAATACGCCAGCGTCCGGGTTGCCAGATTGAGCATCCACGGGATGATGGCGGCGGGCGAGGTGCTGGGTCGGGGAAGCGTTCGCATGGTCATCTCCTGTGATGCCAAAGATGACCCGGCCCTATCGGCAATTCGATTACCTCAGGGGTAATGGAACGCGTGAAATTCGCATGATAGGTTTTCCGTCATGAACGCACACGCTGCCACGGCGCGAGCCGAACGAACCCAGCCGGTCCATATCGGCGATCACCTGCGCGAATGGCGGCAGCGCCGCCATCTCAGCCAGCTCGATCTCGCCGGCGACGCCGAGATTTCGGCGCGGCACTTGAGTTTCGTGGAAACCGGCCGCGCGGCGCCGTCGCGCGACATGGTGCTGAAGCTGGCGGAACGGCTGAACGTGCCGTTGCGCGAGCGCAATGTGCTTCTGGTGGCGGCGGGATACGCGCCGGCGTTTCCGCAGCGCTCGCTGGACGATCCCGCGCTCAAATCGGCCCGCGAGGCGATCGATCTCGTGCTCCGGGCGCACGAGCCGAATCCGGCGCTGGCCTACGACCGGCACTGGAATCTGGTGACGGCGAACCGCATGGTGATGCCGCTGCTTAAGGACATTCCGGCGCGGCTGCTCGGCCAGCCTTTCAACATTCTGCGTCTCGCGTTTCACCCCGAGGGGCTGGCGCCGCGCACCGTCAACCTCGCCGAATGGTCGAGCCATCTCCTGGAGCGGCTGCACCGCCAGTGCGAGGCGACCGCCGATCCCGAGCTGATCAAGCTCTATCAGGAGCTGAAGGCCTATCCGATGCCGCACCGATCGGCGCCGCTTTCCTCCGACAACGTCGCGATCCCCTTCAAGATGCGGCTCGACGGCGACGTCTTGAGCTTTATTTCCACGACCATGATTTTCGGCACGCCGGTCGACATCACGCTGTCGGAACTGGCGCTGGAGACGTTCTTTCCCGCCGACGATTTTACCGCCGAGCGGATGCGGGCGATGGCGCCGCGCTGAGACGGCGGTTTACAGCGGCGTGCGCGGTTCGCATAATCGCCGGATGGATTCACGCTCCGCGCAGATCGCCAGCTTGCGGCCCCATCCAGTCGGCGACCTCCTGCGCGGCTGGCGCAGCCGCCGTGCCATGAGTCAGGCCGATCTGGCATTTGAGGCCGGCATCTCGATCAAGCATCTGAGCTACGTCGAGACTGGCAAGGCGGTGGCCAGCCGCGACATCCTGCTTCAGCTTGCCGCGGCGCTGGGATTGTCGCTGCGCGATCGCAATGCACTGCTCGAAGCCGGCGGCTTCGCCCGGCAATATGGCGAGCGCGATCTGTCCGCGCCTGAGGTCGCCGACGCCAAACGCGCGATCGATCTGCTGCTGCGCCGCCACGAGCCGTTTCCGGCCATCGTGACTGACCGGCAATGGAATGTGCTGCAAGCCAACCGCGCAGCAACGCGGCTGATGACCCTGCTGCTCGGCGCCGAACGGGTGACGCGTCCGCTCAACCACATGAAGATGTTCCTCGCGCCGGACGAATTGCGCCCGTTCGTGGAGAACTGGCCCGATATCGCCGCGGCGCTGATGGTGCGCGCGCGCCATGAAGCGATGGCAGCACCGCTCGATCTCGCGCTGCAATCGACCTGGCGCGAATTGACAAAACTGCCTGATGTCGCCGCGCCGCAACTCAACGAGAGCGAAACACCTGGTCCGCTATGCGAGGTGCGCCTGAGGAAAGGCGAGATCAGCATCGCCTTGATCGGCGCGGTGCTGACGCTGGGCACGCCGCAGGACGTCACGCTGCAGGAATTGCGGGTCGAGATGTTCATGCCGGCGGACGCCGCCTCGGAGGCGGCGCTTATCGCTTTCGCCGCATAGAGCGCGGTAGCAAAAGTGGGAACCGGTTTTGCGCTCGACCGCGCTCTAAAAATTTTGGATTAGCGCATGATCTTATCGCCGAACCGCTCACACTTCGGCGGATCATGCGCTGTATGCCTGAGCCTGTGCGGCTCGCTTCTCGAATGTCATCGCCTGCATCACTTCGGCAAAAGGACCGCGGCGGTCGCTCAAACTCGCCGTCGTCAACCCGGCACCGTCGGCGCCGACGCGGGTGCGCGCGCGGATCAGGATCCATTCGCCCTCGGGCGCACGGAAGAAATAAAGGCTGATCTCCGGGTTGATAAAGGTCCATTCGCGCATGTCGACAATCTGCGCGACGCCTGAGGAGAAATCCGCCGCCTGCACCGCCTGTAGCAGCGGCGTGTTGGTTTCGCCTTGCACCATCGGCACATCGAGCCGCATCCAGGCCGCGGCAGGTCCCGGTGTCTCCAGCGCGCCCTCGATCAGCCGCGCCGACACGTTCTGGAAATAGCGGCTCCATTTCTGCGCAAAAGCCGGCGGCGGCGTGCCGGTCTCGGGCGCGGCATCGCCGTCAGCTGTTTTCGAGAAGGGGTCGGCGGGGGATTCGCCTTGCGCGGTCAACAATGCCGTGCAGCGGCCGATCTCGACATCGCCGTCCATCAGCCGTACTTGAAGTGTCTTGGCCTTGCGGCCGTCGCGCAGCATGTCGGTCAGGAGCCGGAATGCGCGCAATCCCGCCGGTCGCCAGAGATCGAAGGTGAGGCGGCGCACCGCAAAGCCGGACGCAACCGCCAGCCGTTCGACCTCGCGCACCATCAGCGCGGTGCTGGCGCTGCCCTGCAGCGTGTCCGGCGACCATGGCCCGCCCGCATGTTCGGTGGCGCGAAACAGATTGCCCTCAGGTATGAAGATGGCAGTCATTGGCGCAGCTCCGCACTGAAATCTCTCGCTTTCTTACGAAGACGGCCCCGCATCCACAATAACCGCGGAGGTTATGTGGGGCGTGGCATGCGGCCGGCGCACTTGTTTCGCCTTCCGTCCGGCTTATTTTGGAAAAGCATCGTTTCAGCGAGGAGGCCCCGATGAGCACCCTAAAACCGCTTCAGATCGACATCGTCTCCGACGTGGTCTGCCCGTGGTGCTACATTGGCAAGCGCCGCATCGAGAACGCGCTGGCGCTGACGCCGGATGTGCCGGTCGAGATCCACTGGCGGCCGTTCTTCCTCAATTCCTGGGTGCCGCGCGAGGGCATCAGTCGCGACGAATACCTCACCACAAAATTCGGCTCGCCCGAAGCCTATAAGGGCATCGCCGGCCGCGTCGTCGCCGCAGCCAACGAAGACGGTCTTGTCTACAGGCCCGATCTGGTCAAGCGACAGCCCAACACCATCAACTGCCATCGGCTGATTCATTGGGCCGACGCGCAAGGCAAATCGGCCGAGATGAAACAGCGGCTGATGGAATTGTATTTCAAGGAGGGCGGCGATCTCACCGACACCAACGTGCTGGTGCAGGCGGCGACAGATATCGGGCTCGACGCCGGCGACGTGCGCAAGCGGCTTGCGACCGATGAAGACGTGGAGCTGATCTCGGCGCAGGCGAAAGACGCCTCCGACAAGGGCATCTCCGGCGTTCCGACGTTTGTGTTCGCGCAAAAATACGCGGTGTCCGGCGCGCAGCCCGCCGAACAGCTCGCCCGCGCCATCCGCCAGGTGTCGGCCGAAGTGAATGCGCAGGCGGCGGAGTAGGGCAAGGCGCAAACTCCGCAATCGCCGCCTTGAAAAATTGGTTATTTGTAGCTACAATAACTAAATGAAGATCACCTGCGATCCGGTCAAGTGTGCCACGACGCTTGCGGAACGTGGGCTGGATTTTGAGGACGCAGCGGAGGTGTTTCGCGGCGATACGCTGGATTTTCCCGATGATCGCCGGGATTACGGCGAACTGCGGATGCTTACCGTCGGCCATCTCCGCGGACGCATGGTGATTGTGATCTGGACGCCGCGCGGAAATGCACGGCACGTCATCTCAATGAGGAAAGCAAATGCCCGCGAAAAAGCGCGCTTTGGGGAGCGATTTGAAAAAGATTGACCGTCATGCCGTGCAGCCGCACGAGTATGACGAGATACCGGAATTGACCGAAGAGTGGTTTGCATCGGCGGATCACCATCGTGGCGGCAAGCTGGTTCGGCGCGGACGTCCGAAATCCGACGATCCCAAACAGCTTGTTTCGCTGCGACTCGATGCCGAGGTGCTGCGGTGGTTCAAGCGTACCGGCGCAGGATATCAGTCGCGCATCGGCGAGGTTCTCAGGCGTCACGTTCAGCGAAATACCTCGCGCAAGAAGAGAGCGGGTTGAGGCGCTGATCCGGGTTCGACGTCAGTCCGCCGTCCGCAGGTGTCGCATCGTGAACTCAATCTGGCCGTTGGGAAGCTGTCGCCAGTTCTCGACGATCGGCGTGAAGTTTCCCTGCGGAAGCTGATTGAGGATTTCGCGGGCTTTCCGACGAGCTTCGTCAATTGGCAGCTTGAATATCTGCGGCGGCTGCACGGCGGACATCCGGGCTGCCAAATCCGGCGGGCGAACGTGCATGTCGGACCTCCAGAGCTGCCGGGGGCGGGGGGCTGGCACAAATCGCCGATCTTGGGCGTCCAAGCGTGAAACTAAAGGCTTGGGGAGGGTGCCGTCACCATTATCCCCGCTAATCACCGGCTGCGCGAACCGATTCCGCCCAGCCTGTGCGCTGCACAAACGCTCTTCCCGGACCCTGCGGGGGCCTCCCGAGGGAGATCCAGCATATGCTTAAGAAGCGTTAACTAATTTGTGCCGTAATTGCCGCGATGATTCCGAAAGGAGTTTTCGATGGCAAAGTTTGCAATTGGCGACAAGGTCGACAAAGCAGCCGACGACCATCATGAGGCCGGCACTGTCATTGCGGTGTTTTCGACCACGGACGGCCATTTTCGCTACGCGGTCGACATGGAAGGCTACGGCGCGCTCGAGTTTTTCACCGAGGAAAATCTGGTCGTTCACGCTGACTAGTTCCCCGACCGGGACCGGGCCCGCCGGCGTTCACTGCCCGAATCGGCGCTGAAGCCGACATTGCCCGTTGGGCATCTATCTTGTGGATGATCGGACCCAAGGTTCGATCTGATGATCGTCTGACGCTGGCGGGTGCATGCCACTCGCCGGACGGCTTCAGCCTGCTATAGTCCCGGGATTGCGCGGAGCGCCTTCAGCGAGCGCACACCTTCCCAGCGGGGGCGTATGCGGCGACGCGAGCTAATCACAATACTTGGCGGTGCCACGATATGGCCGTTGATGGCAAGCGCGCAACGCTTGGCTGGAACGCCGCATGTCATCTATCTCGCCCCGGTTGACATTCCGTCGCAGACTGACGGAACCCGCAGGCTTGTGAGCCAGCTAGGCTACGTTGAAGGAAGCAATATTCGCCTTGAGTTTCGCAACGCAGCGGGAAATGTCGATGCGCTCCCGGCGCTCGCGGAGGAATTAGTGCGGGAGGGCGGCGTAGACGTCATTGTCGCGATCAGCACGCCTGCCGCGCTTGCCGCCTACAAGGCAACGCAAACAATTCCGATTGTCGCCTTCACCGCCGTCGACCCCGTCGAGTCGGGCCTGGCGATTAGCCTTGCCCGTCCCGGCCGCAACGTAACCGGCATTGCGGTTTTTTCCGAGGAAACCACGGTCAAGCGCGTCGAACTGATGCGGGACGTTGTCCCGCGCGCGGTCCGGCTTGGAACGGTGACGACAAAAGTCACTAGCGGCGCCCAGAGCCTTGCGCCGGTCCTGGAGACCGGTCGCACGCTCGGCTTCACGGTTGAAGCCATCAACATCGATGACCCCGCCGATCTTGCCAAGGCGTTAAGCCCGGAAGTCCTCGCGGGATTTGACGCACTTGTGTTTGTCCCGGATGTTATACTCAACGCGCACATGGCCGAGGTCATCAAGTTGGTCGGCCTAAGCAACAAACCCGCGATTTTTCCTTCGCCCGACTGGGTCGCCAATGGCGGCTTCATGTCGTACGGGCCTGATTTTTCCGACGCTACGCGTCACCTGATCTCGCAGCTTGATCGCGTTCTGAAAGGCGCAAAGCCAGGCGACTTGCCCTTCGAACGTCCGACCAAGTTCGATCTCAGGATCAACCTCCGCGTCGCCAAAGCGATGGGCATCGAGCTGTCGCCAACCATCCTCGCCCGCGCCGACGAGGTGATCGAGTAAGCCCGCGACA
>Ga0193719_10000842_pt1 | contig 11911 bp, 9 predicted proteins | sample U2a2metaG_FD_160103 | JGI IMG/M metagenome (GOLD analysis project Ga0193719, IMG submission 160103) | Soil microbial communities from a riparian zone of the East river system, Colorado, United States - U2a2 | ecosystem: Environmental > Terrestrial > Soil > Riparian zone | place: USA: East River... | reverse complement strand
CGTTCATGTAACCGCAACTCTGTTGGCGGCGGCTCTTTGCGAAGTTCTAAGGCGGAGCAAGTTCATAATCAATCGATACGTTTGAGCATAAACCGAACCGCGCGTTAACCGTGAGACGATGGCCTCCGCCGCCTTATCGTGCTCTTTCGTAAACTCCCTTCAGAATCTCCCCGACCTTTGTCCACGAGTTTCGCTCAACCGCGAACCGCCGGATGCGGCCACGATCGTGTTCCAGATCCCGGTAAACCGGGCTAAAAAAGTAGTCGCGAATCGCCCTCGCCAGATCGGCCGAATCCTCGGGCCGGCAAAGGAATCCGGTCTCGTGTTCGATGATGTCGTCCCGGAGCGAACCCACATCGGTCGCGATCACCGGGAGTCCGAAGCTGTAGCTCAAAAAAGGCACCCCGCTCTGGAAAATTTTTACGTAGGGAATCACGGTCACGTCCGCCGCCTTGAAATACAGCTCGACCTCGTCGTCCGGGATAAATCGGACGTGTTGAATCACGAATTCCATGAGGCGGGCCCGTGCAATTTCGGACTTGATCCTGTCCCAGTAGTTCGAGTGTCCCGGCTTGACTCGGCCGGCGACAATCAACTTGAAATCGCGGCCTTCCGTCGCCAATTCCGCCAGCGCCCCGACCAAATAATTGAGCCCCTTGTAAGGCGCAATCTGACCGAAAAAGAGAAGGGCTTTGTCGCCCTGTCGCAGGCCCAGCCGCTCACGCGCTTCTCCGCGTCCCAACCCGGTTCTCGGGTTGGTATCATTAATCCCGAAAGGGATGACGCTCACCCGTTCCGGCGCAATTTCGAAATCCGCCAGAAGCTCCCGCTTCATCGCTGCCGTATGGACCAGAATATGGGTGCAGAGCCGGTACTGAATCCGGAGGGTGAACCGATTTAACCAACTGTCGCAGCCATCGCGTTTCCGGGCATTGACGTTGTGCGCGGTAAAGACGACCCGCTTCCGGAAGAGACGGTAGTAGAGCATCAGCGCGGTGCGATCGAAGTGCTCGAATTTGTTATTCCAGAGCAGATGGAAGATCTGAGCCTGCGAGCGCGGAACATAACTGGCGAGCCGGGCATAATAGGTCAGAATGCGGACGACCTTGCGCAGCAAAGGAGCATCCTCGTTTTGATCGCCGCGCAAATTTAGGAAGGCTATGAGCGGCGAGCGGTGCAACTCGGGCGCATCAAGTTTGTCGCTGCCGATGAAATCAACGCTGATGCCTTGGCCGGCTAGGGCACAGGCCATGCCGAGTGCGTAAGGCCGGTCGTCGCCGCCAGTCAGAAGGCAGATGCGAAACAAAGCCGTCGAGCTGCCACCCGCCCTCTCAACCGCGCGATCGCCCGCGGCGCGAGCGAGCGATCCTTCGTAGGCTGCAGGATACACACGAGATAGTTGCTTAAGGGGCATGGTGAGTCGCGAGAATGGCCTCAGAAAAGAATTCGCTCCCCTGGGTCTGTCCGCCCTCAACAAGCACTGGCAAGTCGCCTTTCAAAGTGTCCTTGGTCAAGCTACCGCCTGGATTGCTTCTTGGCGCTCGGCAGAGACTGCTCTCGGGATTTCGCTCAGCAAGAGGCGGTCGATAGCTTCGAGGGTGAGAACGGCATTTAGCTCGCGCGCATGATTTGCGCGTCCCGAAATGTGCGCCCGGGCGCATATTTCCGGTGCCTTCTTCCTCCACCATGGCGCCTCCCTAACGCGCTCAGTCGAGAGTCTCTCCATGACGGTGGGTGCCAGCTCTTTTCGAAACCAATGCCGGTAAGGCAAATATTTGTGCAACCCTAGAATTCCCAAGTTTGACGAGACGCGTCGGAGCACGGGATCGAGCGAGGAAAAGAGACAGGGTAATCCCTCGCTATTGTAGTAATCGATCTTGAATGTGGCTTCGGCAAAGAAACGCCGGAACAAAAACCCCAAACCTGAATTGTCGCTGACAAATCCGCGGTCGGTCGGGATTTCGCTCAAGACGGCGCTGTTAGCTCTGACCAGGCGTGAAGCTGGTAACGACGAATTTCGGAGATGCTCCGGTGCGCGATAGGCGAGCGCAACCAATTCGTTGTCGAGGTAAGGTGTTCGAAATGTTACCTGCGACCTGCACGCCGCAACACTTCCAAAAAGGTTCCACGGTATCTCCCTGAAAGCTGCAGACGTTACCGCGTGTTCCCTAGAGTTCGACAGCGCTTTAACGGAGCCATTAACAACGCGCCCGACTTCTGGACTGAGTAGATCATCCGAAAGGCCGATTGGCTTGAAAGTCGACACGCCTCTTAGGACCTCACTTCCAAAATTGCCGGTAAGTCGCACCGCTGCCACCTGACGAGCAAGTGCATTCAAGTAGATCTCATGCGCACCCAAAGCTCCAAGGCACCCATCTGTAATGTAAACCGTCCTGTCGACATGGTCTGCAAAGTCTGAAAAGAAATCCGAGCCAATGCGCAAGAGTCTGTGCTCAAGGCCGCAAGACTCAGCGACCCGCGCTGCCAGGCGATCATCCAGCGTTAGACCTTTCTCGCCAGAAAACGTGTAGCAAACTAGATCCCGCGCGCTATCGGGCCGGCAGGCCATGATCATTCGAGTATCGAGGCCGCCTGTCAGTGAGATGCCAATCTTAGATCCGGATTGAAAATAGCGCGGCAGAATCCTGTTGAAAGTTTCCCGAAATTCAGACTCAAATCTGTCGGGCGCCAGCACAACCTGCGTTTCCCAAGTTTCAGGAGAAAAATATTTTCGTTTGTTACACTTACCATTTTCGAACGACCAGACTGAGCCTCCCGGGAGCAATTGAACGCCTCGAAACAACGTCCGGCATTCCAAGGTGCACCCGAAAGTGAGATATTGCGCTACACCTTCCCCATCAAAACGCCTTACCTCAGGGAGAATCCGTAGCAGTGCCTTAGCCTCGCTCGCGAAATAGAAGTCGCCATCCTCCTCGTAGTAGTAGATTCGCTCGATTCGATAGCGATCATTGAACAAAACGGCCTTCTTTTGCTGTTTATCAATTAGAAGACCGCTAAAGAGGCCGTTCAACTTTTCAAAGAATTGATCGCCCTCTTCCTCGTAAAGATGAACCAGCCAATCGTCGCTGTTTTCGAGTCTGTGTCCCTTTCTCGTTAGGCTGTTACGAGTTTCAGGATCGACATAGCATTCACCCGCTATAACGAGCACTATATCGCGTTGTTCATTGAAGAAAGCCTGGCTCGCGGCAAAGGAGTCTTCATGCGTTACCCAGCCCGTGTAAATGCCCAGTTTCGGAATTGAATGGGTGCCTGAATCATAAAAGGCCTCGTATTCCATGGCTCCCACCATGGAATTCACAAGACGCTGGCATTCGTCAGACGGTCTCTGACTGATGATTCCAACTATGCCGGGCATACAACGAGAATTGATTAAACGCAGTTGATTACTCGGCCCTGAAGCCGTGCCAGGATTTCCTCAGTTTCTTCAACGGCCTTTTGATCCGATCTGGCAGCGTGGCCCTCCATCCGCGGTGGAGGCCCAGCTTCAGCGCCAACTTTCCCTTTCGCGTTAAAGGCACAAAATAACGCGGGACTTTAGTCTCTTGAAATCCACATCGCCGCTTGAATTCAGCAAGCGAGTCGTTCGTCCAATAAAGATAGACCAGATAGGCCAAGTTCTTCTTTGCGCAAACTTCAACGGCCTTCCCGATGAGCGCGTTATTGGTCACTTTGTCTCGATACTTGAGCTTCGAGATAATTTGCCCCGTGATGCCGTAGTTGCCCGCGTTCCCCAGCATAATGAAACCTATCATTTCACCACCGTAATACGCCCCGATCATCTCCTCGCGGAAAAGGTACCGCGAGAACTGCTGTTTAACCGTTTCAAAATCTTTCCCGTAGTGCCAAAAGCGCCGCCCCTGGCGAACTGGCGCTTCATTGAAAATTTCCGTCATTCCGCGTACAAATTCATCATCGTAAGCGGCTTCGCGCACGTTAAGTCCTTCTTTCGTCGCCTTACGAAGCTGGCTTCTGAGACGCGAAGAGATTTGCTTATTGAACCAATGGTCGTAACTCTGCACCGGAAGGGCAGCGATGGATTCCCACTCCGTGTGATATTGGTGTTGTGGTTCGACGTTCGGCACTCGCTGCCACAATGTGAAAATGTCCGCCTTGAATTCTGCCGAATTTATCAAAACATCAATGACAAACTCTGGATCGCGCACGTCTTCGTACCACTCGTCCTGGAGCTGGACCACGGTGAGCGGCCCTTTTGTAACGGTAAAGGTTTGTCCGCCGATTTCGACACACGCAACCTGAGCCGGCTTTCCTTTAATTAGGGTCTCCCGGTTGAAGACCTCCAACTTCGATTCTCTTTCTAAAGCAACTGTTTTCGGCATTTTTAATTCGTGTGTTTCGGCACAAGGGATCACGCAACCGACGCAACGCTAGGAATCGCCAAGCGCATTCCGCGCAACCATTGCTCGAGCATGACTAAACTAAACAGAAGCTTGTGGTTGTCTTGTCGACGCGATCGATGAGCTTCGAGGAGTTCTCGGACCGACTCGGGCTTAAGCAGCTCAAACATTAGGGAGTTTCGATCCAAAAGCATTTCCGGAAGTTGGCCCTGCACGGAGGAATTGAACCATTCGTCCACCACGTTCACGGCGAACCCGCGCTTTTTTCGTTTCAGGATCTGCGGTGGCAGATAATTCCGGCAAACCTGTCGATGCAGCCATTTTCGAGTGCCATTGCGAACTTTGAAATTAGCACTGAGTCGTTGGACGTACTCCACGACTGTACGATCGAGGTAAGGCACGCGCACTTCGAGACTATGAGCCATGGATAACTTGTCTGCGTACATGAGCAGCTCGTCAGGCAGCGAAGAGCGGATTTCAAGAAGCTGGAAAGCTCCGAGTTCGTCTGTCTGTCCCATTTGCGGCGTTAGGCCTCGCCAATACTCGACTAATTCATGGCCTTGTTTCTCGGGAAGAACATCGTCACGGAAAAGTTCGTCTATCGTCTCCGCCGACACCAAAGAAAAAACGTCCTGATAGCGTTTCAGACGATCTTCAACTCCGAGCGAGTGGACGCCGCGCTTTAACATTTCATTGCGCGGCAAGCCGTTCACGGCAAACCCGATCATCGATCGGAGGCCGCGTGGCAAACTGCGCCACCATTCGCCATAATGAACCCCCAGATGCCGCTTGTAACCGCCAAATAACTCGTCCGGGCCCTGTCCGATCAGTGCGACCTTGACGTCCTGGCGCGCGCGTTGAGATACGAAGTACATCGGCACGATGGAGGAAGCTGCAATCGGTTCCTCCAAACAATCGACGATACCTGGAAGAGACCGTTCGAATTCGCTCTGATCGAGCTTTACGGTTACGTGCCGCGCGCCAAGAAGCGAAGCCGTCTCTGCTGCGTCGAATAGCTCGTCGTCCGCAAAGCTTTTACCATAACCTATTGTGTACGCTGGCCAGGAGTCTCCATGGTCATTCATGAGTGACAGGAGCAACCCCGAGTCCAGGCCGCCGCTCAGGAGAATTCCAACCGGAACATCGCTCAACAGATGCCGCCCAACCGCGCCCTTGTATAGTTCCAGTAATTCCTGCGCGGCGTCCTTTTCCTTCTTTGGCCTTGAGAACGGTGTTGGTGTGAAGCTGTACCAGCGTTCTTCGCGGCATTGGCCTTTCTCGACAACCAGCATGGTGCCAGGCGCCAGTTTTCGAATGCCTTGAAGTATCGTCAAAGGAGAAGGCGTATAGCGAAATTGGAGAAACAATTTAAGCGCGACGGGATCTACTGCAGGCGTGGAATCTTCCGCAGCCAGCACCGCGCGGATTTCGGATCCGAAGGTGAGCTGGCCGTCATCGATCTTGTAGTAGACCAGCTTGATTCCCATGGCGTCGCGCGCCACGACCAACCGCTCGTTAGGCACGTCCCATAAGGCAAGACCGAACATGCCGTTGAGGTGATTGAAGACCTCCGTTCCCCATTCTTTGTAGCCGTGAACGATAACCTCGGTGTCGGAATTCGTTTTGAACTGATGGCCCTTGCTTTGTAGCTCTGCTCGGAGTTCTTTGTAATTGTAAATTTCGCCATTGAAGATTATCCAGACCGCTTCTTCTCCGTCCGACATCGGCTGATGGCCGCCGGCCAGATCGATGATCGATAATCGGCGAAACCCCAAACCGACAGGACCGGCGATAAAGAAGCCTTCATCATCGGGGCCGCGATGCGCAATAGAACGCGCCATCCGTACAATGGTCTCGCGCTCCACCGGTTCGCGTCGCTCGAAGTTAAACTGGCCTGCGATGCCGCACATGGTTCGAAGAGCGTTAAATCGTTAAAAGCGTTACACCGTTACAACGGGAAGATAGGACAGAAGTCATAACCTGGAGTTTTGCAGATCGGACCCTTAAGAATTCAGCAGTTGCGCTTCCATCATTTCACCCGTCCGAATCTCTACCTTGGTCGCTTCGCATAAGTAGAACGCGAGACTGCGAAACATCTGGGCCTGGGCCCACCGGTGCATGGGAACGTTGTCCCAGCCCAGATACAATCGACGGGAACGAAAGGAACCGTCCGGTTTGATCCAATCTTTCATAATCCCTTTAACGACTGTTTCCAGCGTTGTTTCCAATTGCGGAAAACGGTCCCGAAGCAGCAGGCACAGATTGATGCACTCGGCGCAATCGTAGAGCTCACGCTTATAAACAGTCAAGCGAGGAGCCCGTGAGAAAGGCTTTGGCAGACCATCTGCGTCGAAGAGATTGCTCAGATAGTAACCTACTCCTTTGCCCAGGGCCTTAAGCGTTGACGCGTGCCCCGTAAGGGCATGAATCTTGGCCAGCGCTTTCATAACGAAGCACGTGTGATAATGATCAACGAAATCGCGTACCCCATCGACGGCATAGAACCAGGAGCCGTCGGGATTCTGATTCTCCAAAACGAAATTCAAGTTTCGTTCTGCGATTCTCCAGTAGTCTTCATTCGAAAGAACCTTAGAGGCGCTCGTTAGCAAGAAGGCGCGATAAGCCGCAGCGTTAATAACTCCGCCCTTATCGAAAGGAGTGTAGGAGCAACTACTGGCCTTTTTGGAGATCGGAAAGGCCTTGATGTCGGTGCTGGTATGTCGCGCGATCGACTGGATGATGTGCTTATACTCAGCAAGCACGCCCTCCGCCTTCGCATTTCTATGCTCTGTGCTCTGTCCTCCGTCCTCTGATTCAAGCAGCTCCATTACCTGAAGAAACGCTTCGTAGCAGTAGGGGGTAGTTGTAATCAGCGGCGTCTGTTCTTTAAGAACACCGTTACGCGTGACCCAGTCAAAGGGATAACCCCAGCAATATTCTTTGAATTGATGGCAGCGCGACTTTTTCAGCTCGGTTAAAAAATGGATCGCGTTTTCCAGTTGCGACGAGTCGCCGGTCGCTTGGTAAAGAAAAGCAAAGCCCATCGCGTAGTGCGCGTCAGCGATCGGGAATCTTGTCCGGTGATGGAACAAATGTCGCGCTGACGGGAAGAACGCCTCAAGGAAAATCATGGGGGCGACGGCTGCCGTTCCCAAGACCTTGTTATCGTAGTAGAGCTTCTTCGCAGCTCGCCCGGTCGTTCCTGCGAAAAACGTCTGGTGGTCGCGTGACAGTTCTCCGTAGTGGGCGAGCCACTGAGTGAAATCGCTCAGAACATGCGCGACTCTATCGTTCAGCACAGTTGTTCGGCCGGTCGCCAGTAGATTCGGCGGAGGTGCAGTTGGAAAGGCAAGCGCCGTCATTTCAGATTCGGATTTTGTTAGGATCGGGAGAAGGGGTCATTCGCGGCTTTGCGAGCATGAGGTAGTTATTGCGCGCTTCTGAAATCATATTGTTGATTGAGTGGGTTGCGGGGAAGCAAGGAGCAGCTCCCTTACAGCTCGCGTTCAGAGCCGGGTAGCATAGTTGGCACGCCAGGACGAAAGCTATTCACCTTCTTGAAACTGAGAAGAGTGCAAATTATCGCTCCCAACTTTTTCATCTGTTCGCGGCGATGGAACCGCACCAGCTCAGGGCTTACAGCGTGCTTGGTGCGCCTCAAGGCCGCCCAGGTGTAACCAGCGAACAAGGCAAGCCCTCCTAGCAGGACCGGCTTCTTTGCCATCCGATATATTACGCGGAACAATTCCCAAACTGGTGATCCGCCGAGATAATAGTCTTTTTCTCCATAGGAAAAAAGCGCGCGCAAAGCACCCCGGCCCGCCGTTCCCATAGAACGATGATGATGAAATCGTTTTTCAGCAAAAGATCGGACTCTCCATCCCTTCATCCGTGCTGTCATTACCGCGATCCAATCCACCCCTCCCGCCCGGTTTGGGACGTAGCCGCCGATCTCTTGGAAACACTCGCGCCGGAAAAGCTGACACGGCCCGGCCACATAGTTCTCGCCCTCAAAGCTGTCTTTGCTCGAATCATACCCCCCGTCCTGAGTGAAAGGGGTTCCAGCCACGCCGAGCTCAGTATCTTCCAAAAACTTTCGCATCAAAAATTCCATATAGCCCGGTTGAAAAGAAACATCGGCATCAAGATTTCCCACTATGTCGAACTCGAGCGACTTAGTCCGCGCGAATGCTAGGGCAACAGAATGAGCCTTCGAAGCGAAATTGCGATCCCGATCTTGCCGTCGGCGAATCAGTTCAATCCACGGATAACGCTTCGTGTAACTCTCAACGATTTCCGCGGTGCTATCAATTGAGCCGTCATCGACAATAACCCAGCGCTCCGGCAAAATTGTCTGAGTAACCACTGAGTCAAGCGTTCTTCTAATAAACGCTTGCTCATTCCTAGCCGGGGTGATCAGCACATATTTCATAGGACCGAGGACGGAAGTCAGCAGGTCGCTTTCTGCGTGGGAAACCCAGGCGGAACCGCCCAATAACGAAGAAGATCGTGAGCCACTGATTGTTTCGAATAATTTTCGAGAGCTGGGTATGCCGCTTCGTGAGGACGTAACCACCCGCTGCAATTAGAGCGAAGTAGATACACGCATCCAGCTGGCTACCCTCTTCCAGAGTGACGGCGCCTGAATGAAGACCAAAGGTATCGAGCCAGCCTGAAGGTTGCCTGGAACAGATGATCACCATCCAGATAAGCGGCAACCAAAGCGCCCCTGTTATATCAGGTTTCTCTCTAACATCGCGTCGGGAAAGGAAAACGATGAAGACGAGCGTAAGGCAGGACGCCACGCCTGGAGGGAGATGGATGCCCATATTTAGATTCCGTCAAATCGATAAGCAGTTACAACGATCAAGTTGAAGGCAGGACGAGGGAGAAAACGTCCAGCGATTGCCACATCAGCAAGGTTTTTGGAGCGGGAAAGGGTCGAACTTCCGCCTTCACCTTTAACGGTGACGCTCTACCAATTGAGCTACCGCCCCAAATGCTTTTTATTTATAGAAAAGCTACAGATGCCTTGATTTTCGAGAGCTACCGTCTAACCCTAGGGACGGAGGTCAGAGGTGGAGGACGACTCGATTCCAGCCACCCGTCTTGGCCAAAATTTTTCTGCTTAAGCGTGTTCGACTGCACGATGGCCTGCAAAAGACCTGAAGGAAATTTTTGGAGCAGGATATCGATATTCTGCATCACGCAGTGGCCGCCAATAACACCCGGGAAGTATTTCACCGGCGGGAAGAATTTAATTTCTTCGTAGAACGACACGACTTCGTCGTAATTGGCACCAAGCCTCATGCAATAGCGCTCGATCTCTTGTGCCCATGCGATCAGCAGCCCGAAATACGTCGTTTCGGTGAGCTTAGCAATTTCGCTCGCCTCTGGAGACGCGAGTAACTTGGTTTTCATCCCGACGCCCTCAAAATGTTTGATGGCGCGCTGGCCCGATTGCAGGTCGAGCGCTCCAACAAACTTTGTATAATGCAACATTTCCTCTTGCATCCGGATGTGCTTGCCCCGAACAGGGCTGTGTACAACGGCGGTTCCGGATTCAACTGCAATGCTCCGGGTGGTTCCAGGCGCAACCGTGCTATTGATTACCGTAAGGGCAGGCCGGTACTGATCAATGTATTCTACTGCCTGTCGACAAAATTTCTCGCTCTGAAATGGAAAACAAACATGCATAACGTCGCACCGCGAGATGGATGCGGGCTGATCGATATCTACACCAAAGGTTTGATACTTGCCTCCCTTCATAATCTCCAGTAAAGGCTTGCCGACCTCGCCCAGGCCAATAATGACAACAGTTGGATGCATAGCTCAGTGTGACTCTTCTGATGCTCTAGCCCGTGGCAGTTGGCATTGGGAGCTGATCGACGTGCCTACAACACAGAGAACCGTTAACGGTGGTTCAGTTATCTGACAGAATTGACGTTCGATGCTGGATATCGATCAAGTTCGCAGCCGTCAGCTCAATTAGTTTCGGGAATTCCGAGTTCCAAAAATGCGAGATGATGTCAGCCACCCGGGAGATAGCATCTTCCGGCATTTCTGAGTAGGTCGGCAATGATAGGATACGGGATTGGTTGAAGTTAGCGGCTGGAAAGTCTTTGGGAACGTGGCCAAGATGAGCGTACGCGGGATAAATTGGCAACGCCTTCGGAGTTCAGCGATGCTCCGCCAATTGGACTACCTTAACCGGGCTCTTATCCGGTTCTTGAAAGAAACTGCGGATGGACTCAACTGTGTGAGTAATCATCTCTTTCGTTATTTCGGGAAAGATCGGCAAGGATAAGATACGAGATTGGTTGAAGTAAGCGACAGGAAAATCTTTGGGAACGTGGCTAAGATGTGCGTAGGCGGGAAAAAATGGCAGCGCTTTCGGGTAGTTCAAGACCGTGGAAATGCCCGCCTGGCTAAGATGCTTTCTTAGAACATCCCGATTTTCGGTGCGAATAACATAGAGATGGTAAACATGGTCGCGGTTTGACCCGACTTCCGGTGTAATAACATCACCAACGTCTTCGAGCAGTTCGTCGTAAAGTGCGGCAACAAGGCGGCGCGCCTGAGTCCATACGGGTAGATGAGGCAATTTCGCGTTCAGAATGGCTGCTTGCAGCCCATCCATGCGACTATTGATCCCCTCCATGATGTGATCGCCCTTGCCGCCGTGCCGGGAGAATGTTGCCAGCCAATCGGCCAGACGATCATCATTAGTCACTATGCATCCGGCATCGCCGTAAGCGCCCAGGTTTTTCCCTGGGTAAAAAGAAAACGTCGCAGCGTCTCCAAAGGTTCCAACGTATCGCCCCTTGTACCTGGCTAGATGGGCCTGGGCGCAATCTTCTAGCACCCACAGATTATGCTTTCTTGCGATCGCCATGATTGCGCCCATATCGGCCGCCTGTCCATAGAGATGAACCGGAACGATGCCGACGGTGGCAGGTGTGATCTTTCTTTCGATTTCGATGGGATCAATCGTAAAGATTTCTTCGTCCGTGTCACAAAACACGACCCGGCCGCCGGCCTGCGTGATGGTCTCGGATGTCGAAATCCAGGAATGTGCCGAGGTGATGACTTCATCGCCGCGTTTTAAGCCAAGCCCTCTCAGGGCGATGTAGATTGCGTCCGTCCCGTTCGCGCACGAAACGCAACGCTTCACGCCAAGCGTTCTCGCCCATGCCTCCTCGAATGCGTCCACGTGCGGTCCGCGAATGTAGGCTGACTGGGCAATCACTTGGGCAATCGCTCTGTCGATCTCCTGCTTGATCGAGAGGTATTGGGCGTGCAGATCAACGAAGGGGATTTTCATGACGGAGGGTGGAGGACAGATGGCATAGGACAGAGGTCAGACGTTGGAGGACGGAGGACAGAGGACAGAGGACAGAGGACAGACGACAGAAGTCAGGGGACAGAGGACAGAAGTCAGAAGTCAGAAGTCAGAAGTCAGAAGTCAGAAGTCAGAGGGTAGAAGCGATGCGTGATCAGTGATTTGTCATAACAGAAGTCAGCGGTCACCGGTC
>Ga0193719_10000841_pt1 | contig 11917 bp, 9 predicted proteins | sample U2a2metaG_FD_160103 | JGI IMG/M metagenome (GOLD analysis project Ga0193719, IMG submission 160103) | Soil microbial communities from a riparian zone of the East river system, Colorado, United States - U2a2 | ecosystem: Environmental > Terrestrial > Soil > Riparian zone | place: USA: East River... | reverse complement strand
CGACCCTCGACACTGAAGCGAGCGCGATCGCGGCCGAGGCCGGACGTCTTGTCGCCGCCGGTATGCCGCTGTCCAGGGTCGCGGTGCTGTGCAGGACGAACGCGATCGCGCGTCCGATCGGCAAGGCGTTGGCGGCACTACGCCTTCCACATGTAGTCATCGGTGGCCACGGCTTCTTCAACACGCCCGAGGCGAAGGATGTGATTGCGCTCCTGCGAGTGCTCAGGGACTCGACAGACGTGATCGCGCTGGCGCGCACCCTGACCCGCCCGCCGAGCAATCTCGATCCCCCCGCAGCGCTGGCCCAGCTGCGGGACCGCAACGGCGAGTCGCCCCTCGATGTGCTTGAGCGCTGGGCGCCGGCAGCCGGCATCGCCTCCCTCCTTCGCACACTTTCCAACCAGGCGGCGACCCTTGACGTTCGCGATCTGTTCTTCGATCTGATGGAGAAAAGCCGTTACCTCGACGTGCTTGGCGCAGGAATGGAGGCAAGCGAGGCGGGCAGAGCGAGCGCCAATGTCAGCCGTTTTGCCGAGATGATCGCGGAGTTTTGCGAGACCTCAACCGATAGATCGCTCGATGCGTACATGCGGCATCTCGACCTGGTGTTGCTGTCAGGTGAGGACGAGGAGCCTGCGGCAGTCGAAGGCCTGGTCGATGCGATCCAGGTGATGACAATCCACCAGGCCAAGGGTCTCGAGTTCGAAGCGGTCTTCGTGCCTGGGTTGGTGGAGGGCCGTCTGCCGCAGTCGGGACGGTCGCCGAGGTTCGAGCTGCCGCAGGCGGTGTTGGAACCACTGGTGCGGGGACGCGAGGATGTCTTGGCAGAGGAACGGCGACTCCTGTATGTCGCGATGACCCGCGCGCGCCAGCGTCTTTACCTCACCAGGGCGTCGCACTATGAGGGAGGCCGGCGATGGAGAGACTCACGCTTCATTGCCGAGGTGCGGGCGGCTGGCGGGCGAACGGTCGTGGAACGTGAGGTGGCTGCCAGCCTACGCCCGGCTCCCCAACCGTCTCCCGGCAGGGAAGAGGGGGACGTCGTTCTGTCGTACTCGTCAATCTCCGCGTATCGCGATTGCCCGAAGCAGTACTGGTACAGGTACGAGCAGCGGCTGCCGGTGGTGCAGAGCGCCGAGGCGGTGCATGGCGTGATCCTCCACGAGGTGCTGCGCCGCGCCGGAGGGGTGAGGCAGAGCGGGAGTAAGGTCACCGCCGCCCTATTGGGCTCCCTCCATTCGGAGGTCTGGAGTGCAACGCCTTTTCCTGATGCGCGGCGAGCGCCAACTTTCAAACGCAACGGCGCGGACCAGCTCGAGGCTTACAGGAATCGAGGTGGTTTTGACTCGAGGCCTGAGTACCTCGAGCAACAGTTCATCGCGAATCTCGACGGATGGACTCTGCGGGGCGTGATCGACAGGGTCGACCGCACGGAGACGGGGTGGAGGATTCTGGATTACAAGAGCGGAAGACCGGTGGCCCGAGGCCGCCGCGATCTCCAGGTGGCGCTCTACGCGATTGGCGCTGCCTCTTTGAACGGAGACGTCCCCCAGAACCTCGAGCTTGACGTCGTCTACCTCGCGTCCGGCGATACGCTGCACCTGGAGCGGCCCGAAGCTCTGGTGGCAGAAGCCGAGAAGCAGGGCGCCGAAGTTGCCGAAGGCGCCAAGGCCGGCAGATTCGAGGCGCGGCCCGAGCGGAGGCGCTGCCGGCAGTGTCCTTACAGGCTCGTCTGCCCCGACGCCCTGTAGCGAGCGGCCAGCAGCAGGCACTCTCGCGCGATGTCGGACGACGCATAAGGATGCGCGAGCTCCGCCGCTTTGCGCGACATATCGCGCCAGGTGGGTCCGCCTTCCGCGAGGACGCGGATCTCCTCCAGGAGGTCGTCCTCCTTGGGGGAGAACTTGCCGACGCCCGACCTGACGACGAAATCGACGTTGGGACTTTCCTGGCCGGGCAGAAAGCCGGTGATGACCAGCGGAAGGCCGGTGGCAAGCGCCTCCGCAATTGCGCCAGGACCGGCTTTGGTGACTGTGACGTCGCAAGCCCGCATCAGCTCTGGCATGTAATCGACGAAGCCCAGAATCAGCGTCGGCGTGGCGAAGCGCACTCGAGCGAGCCGGCTGCGCAGCTTTTCGTTGCGGCCGCAGACCGCGACCACCTGCCACTGCTGGGGCTCCCAGGCCAGCATCCGCACCTGCTTCAAAAGGCTTCCTGCGCCCGCCGCACCGCCCATGACAAGGATCGTGAATCGCTTCTCGTCGAGGCCAAAACGGCGGCGAAGCGCCTGCTTCTCGCCAGGTGCGGGAGGACGAAATCGAAGGTCGACGGGCAGGCCGAGGAGCTTGACGCGGTCAGGTGGGACCCTTCGCCGAATCGCCACCTTGCGCGCCTGCTCGGTCGGCGCAACTACAAGGTCGGCCTGGCTGAAGGTCCAGCCGCGGTGAAAGTCGACCAGGTCTGTGATCACCGTCATCAGAGCACGAGGTCGGCCGCTCTTCTGGATCGCTTGATACGTCATGTGATTGAGCAGTGGGTGCACTGAGAGCACGACGTCGGGGTCGTGTTGCTTGATCAACTCGACAGTGACTTTGCGAACGCCACGGCCGAAGACCGCGCGAATGGCGGCGAACGTCGGCTTCGTGTTGCTCGAGTGATAGACGGCGCCCCATGCAACTCGCGACCGCTGGATCATCGGCGAATAGAGCGACGCGAGCCTGCGTACGGTGGAAGGGCCCTGCGCCATCAACGGATCAGCCACTGTCACGACGCAAGTCGGATCGAACAGCTTGAGGGCGTCGGTTAGCGCGCGAGCGGCGGCTCGGTGGCCGCCCCCGGTGTCACTGAACAGAATCAGGACTCTCGGTGCGCCGCCGACCGGCGTTGGGACGGGAGGCGGTGCCGGGAGGGGACCAGCGTCCGCCGGCTGGGCGCTTACTTCCGTCGCGCGGCTGCCCGGCGCGCGATCCAACGCATGTTGTACTGAGAAAGAAGAAGGGTGATGAAGACCATGCCGGCGATGCCGATGCCGACCCACAGCATGGTTCGCTTGGCGAGCTCGTTGGCGGACAGCGGCGGCTCACCCTGGCGGTTTTCATTGATGATAAAAGAGGCCAGGTCCTTGATGTTCTGATCGGTCAGGTCCTGACCTCCTTTGGGAGGCATCTGGGTCTGTCTTGGATCGCCAGCTTGAGGCTGCCGCCCGTTGGTGATGATGTCCATCAGGAAAGCCGGGTCGAGGGAATCCGGCACGCCGGGCAGCTTCTCGATCGGGTTGAGGGCGGGGCCGATGCCGCCGCCAAGGGCGGACCCGTGGCAGGTGGCGCACTTGGGGCCGTACAGGGCTGCACCGGCCACCGGGTCGCCAGGCAGCGGCGGCAGGCTGCCCGAAGGTGATGGAGAGCTGTCCGCCAGGGTGCTGATCGCGGTCAGCGCCACAAGAGCCGGCACCGCCACGGCAAGCAGCACGGACAGCTTCAAACCCTTCTTCCGCGAAAGCGCGATCAGGATGGGCCTAACTGAACGCAGGCGCATGGCGGGCCAAATCATAACCTGCCGGTCTTTTGCGCCCGAGCGGGAATAGGAGGGAAGCTCGTAGCTTTTACATCTGATATGGCGTCATGCTCTCCGGTCTCACGTTCGGCTTTCTGCTGCGTATCGAGGCGCTGGCTAGACGCGAGATCGGCCTACCGTGGCTGAGGCGACCTCACCGATCTCCAACCGCGGATCCGCACGGAGGCGGATCGCGGTGATATCGATGCATACCTCGCCGACGGCCTCTCTGGGCCAGAACGGCAACGGCGGCCTCAATGTCTACGTACGCGAGGTGGCGAGCTCGTTCAGCGAGCGGGGCATCGCGACCGACATCTTCACTCGGAGGCAGACCCCTGACGATCCCGCGATCGAGGCCTTGGCGCCCCTGTCGCGCGTCATCTATCTACCTGCCGGCAAGAGCCTTGACAAATACTCGCTCTACAACGAGGTGCCTGCGTTTGCTGCCGGCATTCGTTCCTTCGCCGACCGCGAGCAGATCGAATACGACCTGCTTTACTCCCACTACTGGCTGTCGGGCGAAGTCGCGTGCCTGCTGCGCCCGGGGATGGCAGCGGGCTGGGCGCACATCGCCCACACGCTGGGGCTCGTCAAGAACCGCACGCTCGCCAGCGGCGCTCGGCCTGAGCCGGCTCTGAGGATCCGGGTCGAAGGCGAGGTCGCCCAGCAGGCGGACCTGCTGATCGCTTCCACCACTGACGAAGCCGAGGACCTGATCCAGTCCTACAAGGCCGATCCCGAACGCGTCTATGTGGTGGCGCCAGGCATCGATCTCGGCACTTTCCAGCCACTCGATAGAGCCGACGCTCGCCGCAAGGTTGGCTATGGGCCCGGCCGGCTGCTCCTCTTCGTCGGAAGGCTGGAGCGGCTGAAGGGAGTCGAGACGGCCATCCGGGCGCTCGCTCTGTTGCGGGACCGCGCCCACGACGACCTGAGGCTCATCGTGCTTGGCGAAGACGTACGTGACGGTGACGAGAGCGAGAAGGAGAGACTGAAGGCGGTTGCATCCGCGCTTGGCGTGCGCGATCGTGTCGACTTCCTCGGCTCGGTGGCCCACCACGAGCTGCCGTACTTCTACGCGGCAGCCGATGTTTGCGTGATGCCCTCTTACAGCGAATCGTTTGGACTGGTGGCACTCGAGGCCCAGGCCTGCGGCCGCCCGGTGGTCGCCTCAGGTGTTTCGGGCCTGCGCTCAGTGGTACGCGACGAGGTCAGCGGCTATCTCATCGATGGTCACGACCCGGCCGCTTACGCCGAGCGGATCGGCCGCCTGCTTGCGGACCCAGAGCTCGCTCAGCAGATGGGTCGGCGAGGCCGTCTGTTGGCGCAGAGATTCTCGTGGACTCGCACTGCAGACAGGCTCGAGGGCCTGTTCGAGAATGTGATCGAACGCAGTCACGCGCGCGTCCAGGCCGGCGTGCGGCACGAGTAGGGAAACGACTCGGCGTCGAAAGTCGTCAGCGGAGTCGGCCTCGTCCCATCACCATTCATCAGCCAGATCTGGTTTCCATTTAAAAAGGCGAGCTGATGGCCGTCGGGCGACGGGACAGGATTCGTGACACTGATAGTGGGATCGGCGGGCAGCCCTAGCGCTGGGGCCAGCGCTGCCGGCGGCGCGATCACACTGACGACAAAGGCCTTGCGCACGGTCCCGGCGGCCGTCTCCACCGCGGCCGCGAAGACGAGGTGGACCGAGTCGGGAAGCCACTCCGGCGCCCCGATATCCGGACCGGACGCGATGGTGGTTGTCGCGCCCGGCCCTGTCAGGTTGCGGACTTTCACGATGGTCGTCCCGAAGTCTTGGCGAAGGTAGGCGAGACGGTTACCGGCTGGTGCCCAGCTGAGGCTGCTGACGGGCGCAGTCTCGGTCGCCAGCTGGTAGCGAGCCTTGAGCCCCACGTCGTATCCCCAGATCACGCTCGACTGAGGTCCTGACTCGACGAAGGCGAGGCGCCCGCCGCCGGGGCCGACAGCCGCCTGGCTCACCGAAGCCGAGATCACGTCGTCGGTTCCGCCTGATGACAGGTGGTGAAGTGCCCCTGCGTCGTCGATGTACACGTAACCCGAGCCCGCGGCAAGCGCCGCGGCCCACGTGGCCCTGAACCCGAATTGGGTGGGCGCCTGGCCTGGCGTCAGCACCGACCACGTCTGGCCTTCGCCCTGCACGAGCAGCCTGTCTCCTTCGGGCGACCAGCTGAACGTGTGGACGGCGCCGTCGCTGAACAGCTTGCGCGGGAAGCCGGACTCGTTGACTATCCACAGACCTCCAAAAGTGCCGTCCGCGCTCGAAGTCGTGAAAGTCACCCAATGACGCAGCTGGCGAATCGGGCCTGTCGTAAACGTGACGTTGATTGCTTGGGCCAGCTGATTACCGTCTACATCCGACGCGGCACGCGTCACCGCAATCGTGTATTCGGTAGTGGGCTTGAGCAGCGTTGCCGGGGCGATGATGGCGCGCCGTCCGTCAGCTGGGTCGAGACGCACGGTGAAAGGCAGCGATGGTGCGATCGCGATCGCACCGCCAAGGCTCGGCCCGTTCATATCGCGTGAGAAGTTGAGGACGAGGTAAGAAGCGGGGTCGACGCCCCCCTCGTTGTTGCCTGGAGCAGATCCCGACAGGGTGGGAGGTCCCTCCGTCACAAAGGACCAGTGATGTCTGAGTAAAGCGGTGTTCCCTTCCGGGTCCTTGTAACCGGCTTCGAGCACCACCTGGTATGCCGTGTTGGGCGCGAGTGTCGGGTGCTCGTACGCCAGCTGTCTCGCGTTGACCCACACCAGCCTGCCGGCGGTTGCCGGCTCCAAATGCAGGCGGCTTTCGACCGACTGCGTGTCGACGTCGTGATCGAATGTGACCCGGATTGGCGCCGCCGTGGAGACGTCCTTGGCGCCGCGTTCCGGCGCGTAATCGACGATCTGTGGCGGATTGCCACCGCACGCCGCAATCGACATCAGCACGAAAAGGCCAACGCCGAACGAGAGGAGCCTCACCTTCCCACCGGGGGACCCTGCGTCCCCACCCTCTCTAGAGGTGCGACTTGAGGCGCGCCCTCATCTCGTGCGCCAGCTGCTCGAGGCGCGAGGAGTCGACGAAGAGCAGCGAGATGCTCGGGATCTGGTCGATGGCGCCCTCGATGCCCGATTCGGAAGGGTCGGCGCCGCCGAGGATGTCCTTCACCTTTCGAGCGCGGTTGCCTAGCGCATCCTCTGCCATCGCCTGCAGCTCGGACACGATCGGTGACCAGTCCCGCTGCGGTCCGCTCGGGGCGGGCGGTGCCGTCGGCGCGACCTGCATAGCCGGCTGCGAGGGTGGGGTCGGATGAGTGGTTGGCGGCTGCGTGTAGGTTGGATAGACGGCGGTTGGCGCTGGAGGCGGCGCCTCCTGGGTGATGACCGGCATAGGGCTGGTGATCGGCTCCTGGGTTGGCAGGGTGGGCGATGACGCTCCCTGCCCAGTGGTGCGGGGTCCGCGCTGAGACGCCACCACCTCGTCGACGTCTAGTGGGGGATGTTTCGTAGCATCCGCCGACTTGACCTCGATCATCGCGTTGGGGTCGTCGCACAGAGCCAGCGCGCGATCAGGCTTGTCGGAGATGTCACGGGACTCACTGGTGTAGGCGCCGGCGAGCTCGCCGTCGGAAAGAATGATCACGCCGGTGCCGGCGCTAGATCGAATCATCACGCTCCCGCTGAGCTTGCGGTCGCTAAGGAATTTGAGCAGGGCCTTCATGTCGACCCAGGCCGCGTACAGCTCTGTGTACATCGGCTTGGAGACGGTGAGCTCGTAGAGCCCATCGATGAGCTCCGGCGAGAGGCCGACGACATCGAGCACACCGTGCCCGGTGGTCACGTCCTCGTTGAACTGGTGCAGGGCAGTCTTGCCGAGCATCAAGCCGCCTGGTTCGGCCGCCCCGTCGTACATGCATTCAAGCGCTGAGCCTTCGCGGAACAGGATCAGACCAGTGGCGTCTTCCGTGAGCAGGCGCACGTAACCCGTGTACCCCTCCTTCTCGAGCGTGGTGATCAGGCGCGGGAAGTCGACGAACGATGTTTTGAGCGAGTCGTAGATGACCTGCCCGGCAGGCACGGGTATCGGCTCACGCCCGTGCTTGGGCTGCGGTCGGTGCTTCACGCCGCGTCTCGGCTGGGGTGCTTCCACCTTTCTCTCCGGTTCTGGGTGATCTCGGCGCTCCCCTCGCGCCTCGGCTTTCTCGACCTTGGGGGATTCGGGCGCATTGTTCCTCGGTGCAGCCTCGGCTGCATGGACGAGCTCGGGGATGCCGGCCTTGACTGTCTCATCGGCCGGAAGCTTAGCCTTCGCGTCGAACTCAAACTCACCTTTGCTCCAGTTGAGGGCGCTGACGACTGCGTCGTCTCCCGCCAAACCATCACCTTGCGCGTGAAAGAGGTGGCCGAACAGGAAGTACAGCGAGGTAGGCTCGCCGGAACCGTTCCTGAGCGTCAGCGTACCGGTGGACCGCTCACCCTGAGCGGCTTCCAGAAGCGAGCGAAGAGATGTCTCGGCCAAAGAGCCGTGTGACTGCAAGTGGTATCTCCTGAGATCGGCCCAGCTTCCGATCGTGGGATTAAGAGAAAGTTAGTATAGATATCGGTATCAGATCCGCGCGCCCGGAGCCGCCCGACGTCAGCGAAGCCGTTCCGCCCCGAGTCCGCTTGCTGCTCGTGCGTCACGGCCAATCGATCTGGAACCACGAGCACCGAATCCAGGGGCAGCTCGATCCCCCGCTTTCGGATGAGGGCCGCCGCCAGGCCGGGCACCTTGGTCGCAGGCTGGCGGGACGCCCTTTTGTCGGGCTTTACTCCAGCGACCTGAAGCGTGCAGCCGAGACCTCGAGGGTGGTCGGCCAGGCGATCGGCATCGAGCCCACTCCAATGGCTGAGTTGCGCGAGATCTACCTCGGCGAATGGGAAGGCCTGCTGACCGAAGAGCTGGCCGTCCGGTTTCCTGAGGCCTGGGCGAGCTGGACGGAGGAGCCGAATTGGGACCTTGTTCCAGGCGGCGAAGGCTCTGCAGCGTTCGAGGAACGTGTAACCGGAGTTCTCGATTCGCTGTTTGCGCGCCATCACGAGGGGGATGTGCTGGTGGTCACGCATGGCGGCGTCATCCAGATTGCGTTGCACCACGTCGTTGGGAGGCCCGGGCGGGGCATCTTCCCGTTCAGGATCCAGAACGCGTCGTTGACTGTGATCGAGCAGCGCAACGGCGGACTTGTCGTCAGCGGGGTCAACGACATCGGCCACCTCGATGAAGGATCCGGAGGACTCGAGATCGGATGAGCATCGACGCTGCAAGCTGGGATCGAGACCTCGAAGAGCAGGCGTCACCTTCTCCTCTGCTCCAGACGTGGGGGTGGGGAGAGGTGCAGTCGCAGGCAGGCTGGACCGTGGAGAGAGTCCGGCTCGCGGGCGGTGCGCTGGCGAGTGTTCAGCTTCGAAGCGTGGGACCCGTGCGGGAAGCGTACGTACCGCGGGGACCTGTGCCCGCAACTCCCCCGTCGATCGATGCGCTGGTTGAGTGGGCGCGCAGCGCCAAGATCGCCAAACTCAGAATCGAGCCCGAGGCTCCGGCTCCATTCGCAGAGGTCCTCGCCGAACGCACCTTCGTGCGGGTCGACCCCATACAGCCTGAGCACACTCGCATCCTCGCCATGCGGCCGCCCGACGAGATGCTCGCCACTTTCAAGCACGGCCGTCGCTACAACATCCGCGCCGGCTTGCGCCGCGGCGTCGCAGTTGAGGAGGGCAAGGACGCTGCGGAGCTCGCGAAGCAGTCCGCCGCCGTGGAGCGCAGAGAGTCGATCAACCTGCCGTCGCGCCGTTACTACGACCTCCTTCTCAACCTGCTTCCCTGGAGCCGGACTTATGTCGGACGGCATCCCGAGACGCACGAGGCGCTTTCGGCGGTGCTTGTTGCGCGTCACGCAGGTCGGGCGTACCACCTGTTTGCGGGACGCAGCGGGGCTCACCCGGAGCTGATGGCAAACGACCTTGCATGGTGGGCGGCCATTCGAGCCGCCGCCGAAGATGGTTGCCGCGACTATGACCTCTGGGGTGTCCCGCCGCCAGGTGCCGGACCAGAGCATCCGTGGCACGGCCTTGGCTTCTTCAAGGCGGAGTTCGGCGGGGAGGAGGTGGCCTACGCCGGCGCCTGGGAGCTCGTGCTGTCGACTGCGGGGTCGCGGCTGCTAGACCTGGAAGATCGGGCGCGTCGCGGGGTTCGGGGCCTGAAACGCAACATCTCCTAACAATCCTTCAAATCAGTTAGTATGTTGTTGTGATCAGCACAACTGAGACCTCCCGCAAGGTCTTGATAGTCGACGCCGATGCTTCAACCCGACGCGAAGTCAGATCAGCCTGCGCCCAGGACGGCTACCAGGTGCTCGAGGCCGAGAACGGCGCCGACGGGTTGCGTGAGGTTGGCTCCGCGCATCCGAGCCTGGTGCTGCTCGAGGTGGCGCTTCCTGACGGCTCCGGCTTCGACGTTTGCCGCGAGCTTCGCAAGACCGACGCGGCGGTGCCGGTGATCATGATGAGCTCACGTTCGGATGAGATAGACGTCGTGGTCGCCCTCGAGATAGGCGCCGACGACTACGTGACGAAGCCGCTGCGCATCCGGGAGCTGGTGGCTCGTATGGCGGCCCACCTGCGGCGCACACGCCTCGAATCGGTGGAAGCCACGCGAACCCGACTCGAGTTCCGCGACCTCCTCATCGATGTGAACGAGCGCCGCATCTACAAGTCGGGTAAGGAAGTGGAGCTTACCCACACCGAGTTCGACCTGTTGAACTTCCTGGCCAGCAACGCCGGAAAGGTCCTGAGCCGCGAGAAGATCCTGAATTCGATCTGGGGCTACGAATACCCGATCGAAACCCGCGTCATCGACGTTCACATCCGCAACCTCCGCCGGAAGATTGAAACCCAGCCGTCGCGGCCCTACTACATCCTGGCTGTGCCGGGGATTGGATACCGCTTCACCAACGCCCGCCCCACCTAACACGCGGCGTCAGCCGTGGACCGACTGAGTGGAGCCTTAGGCCGGATTTACTCCGGCCGTCACCCAACGTTGCATTTCCAAGCCCCTCCAGCGTGGCGGCTAACAGGTGGGGGTATTCCTTATGGGGTCCCCGCGACGGAGTCGCGGGAGCGCCTCCTCACCCGCGCCTTGCATCCTGGCTGTGCCGGGGATTGGATACCGCTTCACCAATGCCCGGCCGACCTAACCAGGCTCGATCCCAAGCTCCCTGAGCGATTCCTGAACGAACGGTCGCTCGGAGATCCCGGGATGGGGGACTTCAAGATCCGGTTCGGAAACGCGTTCGTCGCCGTACAAGAGGATGTCGACGTCGATGATTCGAGGGCCCCAGCGTCGCGTGGGCTTGCGGCCTCCCTCCCGCTCGACCTCCTTAACGGCTCTCAGTAGCTGCCGCACGCCACCCACCCACTCCACCTCGACCACCTGGTTGAGGAAGCGAGGTTGATCGGGATCTCCCCACGGCTCGGTTTCTATGACGCGGCTTTGACGCAGCACCCTGGCGCCTTTTTGGCGCAGTCTCCTGCGCGCGGCGCTTAAGTTCCGGACGCGTCGCCCAACGTTCGAACCCAGGCCGAGATACGCGACGGTTCTGTTTGGCGTCACCGCATGTGGTCGGCGACGCGCACGACTCGCGTCATCTCTTCCACGTCGTGCACCCGCACGACGTTCGCACCCCGCAGCACGGCCGCAGTGACAGTGGCGGCGGTTCCCTCGAGCCGCTCGGTGACAGGGAGGTCGAGCAGCTTTCCAATGAACGACTTCCTTGAAGTGCCGATGAGGATCGGAAGTCCGAGCTCCCGGAGCTCCTCGAGCCTGCGCATCACGACCCAGTTCTGCTCGGCTGTCTTGCCGAAGCCGATCCCCGGATCGATGAGCACTCGCTCACGCGGCACACCTGACGCCACAGCGAGCGTTGCGCCGGCCTCGAGGAAACGTTTGATCTCGCTCATGATGTCGCCTGCGTAGTCGGTGCCATCCTGGTTGTGCATCAAGACGAGCGCGCATTCGTGTTTCGCAGCCAGCTTTGCGAGGGCAGGCGAACGGGTCAATCCCCACACGTCGTTCACGATCGTGGCTCCGGCCTTCACGGCCGCCTCGGCGACCTCGAGCTTGTATGTGTCGATCGAAACCGGCACGCCGGCTGCCTCGGCCAGCTCCCGTACCACGGCTTCGGTCCGTGCGATCTCGTCACTGGTGCTGACAGGCACGTGGCCGGGTCTGGTGGATTCGCCTCCGACATCTAAAAGGTCGGCGCCCTCCGTGACCATGCGCATACCCTGCGCGACAGCACCCTCGTAGTCGGCGCCGAGACCG
>Ga0193719_10000839_pt1 | contig 11928 bp, 10 predicted proteins | sample U2a2metaG_FD_160103 | JGI IMG/M metagenome (GOLD analysis project Ga0193719, IMG submission 160103) | Soil microbial communities from a riparian zone of the East river system, Colorado, United States - U2a2 | ecosystem: Environmental > Terrestrial > Soil > Riparian zone | place: USA: East... | reverse complement strand
CGCCGCCGGTCACGAGCACCGTCGGACGCGTCGTCGCCATCTCAGGCCCTCCGCGCCACGAGCTCGTGCCGGACGTGGATGGCCCACCACGTCTGCCCGATCGCCCGCAGCGCCTTCAGGATGTTCTTGATCGACACGGCCTTTGATCGGCCGTGGGTACGGTCCACGTGGGTCAGCCCGACCTCGACATAGCTGGACCCGGCGTGGTTCGCGTGAATGAGCATCTGGGTCAGGAAATAGAAGCCCCCCGCGGTCTTGAGCAGCGATCGGGCCAGCGCGACCGGATAGATGCAGGGGCCCTGGTAGTCGTGCATCCGGAGGCCAGCGGGGAAAAACACGCTGATCCGACGCGCGATCGCCATCTCAGTAGGGCCCCGCAAAGGTCGCCTGCACGTCGGCGACGCCGGTCTCGAGCGGGGTCCCCGCCTTCAGCACGTCGAGGCAGGCCTGCGCGATGGTCAGCGGATTGGGATGGAACGCGTCCTCCAGCGGCTTCGAGACCGGTGCCGGGCAGTCGGGCGGCGTGACCCGCCGCACGGGAGCCCTCAGGTGATGCCACCCCTTCTCGGCCGCGATCGCCGCCACCTCGGCGGAGACCCCGCAGAGAGCCCAGCTCGTGTCGGCGACCACCAGGCGGCCCGTCTTCCGTAGCGAGCGCAGGATGATCTCCTCGTCGAGCGGGCGGACGCTGCGCAGATCGATGACCTCCGCGCTGACGCCGTGCTGGACCAGGATCTCGGCCGCTCGGGCGGCCTCGTAGGCCATCAGCGAGACGCCGACGATCGTGATGTCGGTACCGGGCCGCACGATCTTGCCCTTCCCGAAGGGCACCGCCTCGAGTCCCTCCGGCACCTCACCTTCGAGGTCGTAGAGCGCGCGATTCTCGAGCAGCACGACCGGGCCGCTGCCCTGCAGCGCGCTGACCAACAGGCCCTTGGCGTCGGCGGGGGACGCGGGAAGACCAACGTAGAGGCCCGGGAAGTGGGCGAAGACCGATTGCAGGCTCTGGGAGTGCGTCGCCCCCTGCCCCCACCCGCGGCCGACGATACCGCGAAATACCACCGGCACGCCGCCGCGGTTGCCGAACATGTACCGCCACTTGGCGGCCAGGTTGAACAGCTGGTCCATGCAGAGAAACATGAAATCGTTCCGAGGATGCACGATGAGCGGCCGCTTCCCCACCGCGGCGGCGCCGATGGCGATGCCGGTCATCGCGTTCTCGCCGTTCGGAATGTCGAAGACGCGTGCGGGCCCGAAGCGTCGGTAGGCCTCCGCGGTGGTGCCGAAGATCCCCTTGAAGTCGTCGACGCCGATCCCGGCGACGAAGATGCTGGGGTCCGCTTCCATGCACTGCACGGTCGCTTCGCTGATGGCCTGCCCGTAGGTCAGTCGTCTCATGGGTCCTCAGTACGTGCCGGTGGTCAGGTCCTCGACCGCCGGGAAGGATGCCGCGCGCGCCACGACGACCGCCTCGTCCACCTCGGCCTGGCTCGCGCGCTCCATCGCGGCGATCGCGGCGGGCGTGCACGCGCCGTCGCCGACGAGCTGCTCGGACGCGCGCCGGATCGGGCAGCGGGCGACCCACGACTCCACCTCGGCCTTGGTGCGATATCCCTTGTCGTAGTCCCACAGCGGTCCCACGTGCTCGCGCCACCGGTAGGTGGTGCACTCGAGGAAGAAGGGACCGTCTCCGCGCCGCAGGTGGGCGACTGCCTCCCGGGCCGCGTCGTGGACCGCGAAGACGTCGTTGCCGTCCACCAGGCGCGCGGGCATGCCGTACGAGGCGGCCCGCGCGTGGATCGAGACCGTCGCCGGCTGGCGCACCGCCAGCCGCGTATGGGTCGAGAAGCCGTTGTTCTCACACACGAAGAGCACGGGGGCCCGACGCATCACCGCGAAGTTCAGCGTCTCATGGAAGATCCCCTCTTCGACGGTGCCGTCCCCGAAGAAGCTAGCCGCGACCTGGTCTCGGCCGTCCATTGAGAAGGCGAGCGCGGTTCCGACCGCGACCGCCATGGTCTGGCCGAGGATCGCAGAGGCGGCGATGATGCCGGCCTCGGGATCGTTGAGATGGACGGAGCCGCCCCGCCCCCTCGCGCAGCCGGTCTCGCGTCCGTAGAGCTCGGCGACCATGCTTCCGAGGTCCCCCCCCTTGGCCAGGTAGTGGGCATGACAGCGATGGCCGCTGTAGACGACGTCGTCGCGTCGGAGCGCGGCGCACACGCCGACCGCGACCGCCTCCTGGCCGATGGAGAAATGCGTCGGTGTTCGCATCTCTTGCGACGGGTAGAGGTCCGCGAGCGTCTCCTCGACGCGGCGGATGCGGAGCATGCTGCGCAGCAGGTCCACCCGCGAATCTGTCTTCATCGTCCCCCGTATCTCCAGTCTCCAGAGCGATGCGTGGTCCGGGCTACGATGAGCGTCCGGGCGACGACGCTCTTGGTCACTCCCGGGCCACATTCCCCCTGGCCGCCGGCTGCTTCGGCCCTGGGGTCAGTATGGCAGTCAGCCTTATAAATCAACATGTTATATGCGAGACCGGCTGCTCGTCGCGATGACGCTGGTCCGTGATGGTCGTCGGTAGGCACGCATAAGGTTCACCGGCGATGCCAAGGGCCCAGCGGCCACGAGCAACCGTTCGACGCCTTGCCAGCCCACGCGGCCTTGCTAGAATGGGCCGCCATGACACCCGGGCCCGCCGCGCCACTCGTGGGTATCCTCATGGGCTCGAAGTCCGACTGGGACACAATGCTGAACGCGGCCAAGGCCCTCGACGCGCTCGGCATCCCCTACGAGGTCAACGTCATGTCGGCCCACCGCACGCCCGCGCTCGTGGACGAGTACGTGAGTGGCGCGGAGGAGCGTGGGCTCGAGGTCATCATCGCGGGAGCCGGCGGAGCCGCCCACCTGGCGGGAGTGAGCGCGGCGCGGACCCTGCTGCCGGTTCTCGGGGTACCGATCCAGTCGAAGGCGCTCAATGGAATGGACTCGCTCCTGTCCACCGTGCAGATGCCCGCGGGCGTCCCGGTCGGTACGCTGGCGATCGGGAACCCGGGGGCCACCAATGCCGGCCTGCTCGCCGCCGCCATCCTGGCCAACAAGCACCCCCACATCCGGGCCGCGCTCCGGAAGTACCGTGACGCGCAGACGCAGGTCCTGCTGGGCCAGACCGATCCGCGCACGTAACGCGACCTCGCACGGAGGCATGCCATGACGACCATGAGCCCGTTCCGGACCCAGCTCGAGCAAGCGGTCAACGCCCGGCACAGCCGGATGAACCCATTCACCGAGAAGTGGGTGAATGGTGAGCTGACCCGGGCCCAGCTCGGCCAGTGGGTGTGCCAGCACTACCAGTACGTCTCGCAGTTCGCGCGCTGGTGCGCGCTCGTCTACGGGGGCTGCCCGGATCCCGACGCCCGTGACTTCCTGCTCGAGAACATCATCGAAGAGGAATCCGGCACGAAACACGTAGACCTCCTCATCCGCTTCGGCGAGGCGTGCGGGGTGAGCCGGACCGAGGTCGAGAGCGCGCGGCAACTGCCGAGCACCCGTGGCCTGACCGCCTGGTGCTACGAGACGGCGCGCCAGCCCTTCCACGTGGCCGCGGCCGGGCTGCTGGTGGGTCTCGAGTCGCAGGTGCCGGGCATCTACAAGCGTAATCTCCCGCCGCTCAAGACCCACTACGGCTTCACCGACCACGAGGTGGAGTTCTTCGCGATTCACATCGAGGCGGACGAGATCCACGGTGAGCGCGGGTACCAGATCGTGGAGCGCCACAGCACGACGCCCGAGAAGCAGGGCGAGGCGGCCCTGGCCGTGCGTGAGGCGACCGAGATGCGCTGGCAGTACATGACGGGTCTCCACCGCGCCTTCGTCCTCAAGGAAGACGCGTGAGCGAGGCCCGGCGGGTCGCCTCGCTGGACGAGGTGCCGGCCGGGCAACCGAAGCTCGTCGATCTCGACGGAACCCGGGTGGTCCTCGCCCGGATCGGCGACGCGGTCTACGCGTGCGGCGATGTCTGCAGTCACCGGGGCGGGCCCTTGAGCCAGGGCAAGCTCAACGGGAGCCGGCTCGCGTGCCCGTGGCACGGCTGGATGTACGACGTGCGCACCGGCCAGTGCCTCTTCCCGGGCCGGGGCGCGAGCGTGCCGGTTTACCCGGTGCGCGTGGATGCGGGCGCGATCTTCGTGGAGCTGCCGTGATCACGGTCAAGCGGCTCACCCTGGAGGACGCGCTGGTGCTGCTGGCCGCCGCCGAGGCGAAGGCACGCGAGATCGGGGTCAGCGAGACGATTTGCATCTGCGACGACGGGGGCCACCCGATCGCGCTCCACCGCATGACCGGCGCGCGCATCACCGGCGTGGAGATCGCCATCGCCAAGGCCTTCACCGCGGCCGGGCACCGCCGGGCCACCCACACGTTCAACCAGTCGCCCGCCGGGCCCGCCCTGCCCGGCAACGAGGCCTTCGGCATTCACGCCATGCATCCGGGCCGCTTCGCGGTCTTCGTCGGTGGGTTCCCGATCGAGGTGGACGGCGACGTGGTCGGCGGCATCGGCATCAGCGGGGGCAACGGCGAGCAGGACACGGCCGTCGGCACCGCCGCCCTGGAGACGTTCCGGCGCCACGTGGCCCGCTGAAGTCCCCGTCGGGCTCGTCGCCGATAATTTCCCGGGTCGATGCATTTTCGGCTCGGGTAGACTGGTCACGATGTTGCGCCCCGCCTGGCGGGCTACGCCGCTCGCCCTCGCCCTCGTGACCGCCGTCGTCTTCGCGCCGGTCCTGCGCGGCGACTTCGTGGACTGGGACGATCCCATCAATTTCCTGGAGAACCCGTACTACCGGGGACTCGGGTGGCGTCAGCTCCGCTGGATGCTGACCGCCAGCGTGATGGGCCACTGGATTCCGGTGACCTGGCTGACGCTCGGCGCAGACTTCGCGGTGTGGGGCATGAACCCGTTCGGCTACCACCTCACGAATCTCCTGCTCCACACCGTCAGCGCGGTCGTCTTCTATCTGGTGTCGCGGCGCCTGCTCGGGCTCGCGACTCCGGCGGCCTCTCCCGGGGTCCTGAGCCTCGGCGCCGCCGCCGCCGCGCTCGCCTTCGCGGTGCATCCACTGCGCGTCGAGTCGGTCGCGTGGATCACCGAGCGGCGCGATCTCACGTCGGGCCTGTTCTTTCTCCTGTCGATCCTCGCGTACCTCAAGGCTCACGAGCGACCGCCCGCGGTGAGGGCGAGCTTTCGTCTGGCTGCGCTGGCTGCGGCCGCACTGGCGCTCGCCTCCAAGTCCATCGTCATGGGCCTGCCGCTGGTCCTGCTCATCCTCGACGCGTACCCGCTGCGGCGGCTGGGGCCGCGAGTCCGGGACTGGTGGAGCGCCCAGGCCTGGCCGGTCTGGCGCGAGAAGATCCCGTTCGCGCTCCTCGCAGTCGGCACCGCCGCCGCGGCGTACCTGGTCCAGCGGAGCACCGGCTATCTGACCCCCGTCGACCCGGTCTCCCGGATCGGCATGGTCGCGTACAACGTATGGTTCCATTTCTGGAAGACGGTGGCACCGCTCAACCTGGGCCCCATCTACGAGCTGCCCGCGCGGGTGAATCCGCTCGAGCCGCCGTACCTCCTCTGCGCGGTCGGCGCCCTGGCGATCACCGCCGCGGTATGGCTCCTGCGGCGGCGCTGGCCGGCGGGCCTCGCGATCTGGACCTTCTACCTGGTGATGCTCGCCCCGGTGACGGGCATCGTGCACACCGGCAACCATCTCGGAGCGGATCGCAATAGCTACGTCCCTTGCATGGGATTCGCGCTGTTGGTCGGTGCTCTCGCGGTGACCGTCGTCCTCGCCGGGCGGCGGGGTGTGCTGCGCAACCCCATCGTGGCCATGGCCCTGGGCGTCGTGGCAATCTGGATCGGCAGCCTCGCGCTGACCGCGAGAGTGCATTCGTTCGTCTGGCACGACTCGGAGACACTCTGGCGCTATGCCATCGAGGTCGATCCCGGCTGTGCCATCTGCCACCACAATCTCGCCACCAGCCTCGGCCGGCGCGGGGCCTGGGCAGAGGCCCAGGTCCTCCTGGAGCGGGCGATCGTGCTGCGGCCCGACGCGTCCGAGTTCCGCGGCACCTACGGGATCCTCCTGATCGAGATGGGCCGGCGCCCGGAAGGCCTGGCCCAGCTCCGGTACCGCCTCGACCGTGACCCCCGCGACGTCAATGCTCGGGTCAACCTGGGGATCGTCCTCATCGAGGATGGCCGGCCCGGGGAGGCAATCGCCGAGCTCGACCAGGCGCTGCGCGTCAAGCCGGACTCCGTGCCGGCCCTGAATGCCCTCGGCCGGGCGCTTCTCGCCGACGGCCGCGCGGAGCCCGCGCGGGCCGCCTTCGAGCGGGCGCTCACGATCAAGGCCGCAGATCCCGTCGCCCACCTCGGGCTGGCCCGCGCGCACCTCGCGCGGGGCGACCGCGCCAGTGCCCGGGAGCAGATCCCCATTCTTGAGCGTCTCGATCCGCAGCTCGCGCGCATGCTCGAGCAGGAGATCCGGTAAGGGCGACCCGTTTCGGTGTAGACTTCCCTCCGCAACGATCCCCCACATGAGGTAAACACATGGCGGCCAGCTCCAACCCCTCGCGGATCGGCGTGGACATCGGCGGCACCTTCACCGACCTGGTCTGGGTGGACGAGACCACCGGCGCCGTCCGCGTCGGCAAGCTCCTCACCACCCCGAAGGATCCGTCGCAGGCGGTGGAGGAGGGCGTGGTGACGCTGCTGCACGAGGCGGGCGCCGCCACCACCGCGGTGCGCGCGCTCATCCACGGCACCACGCTGGCCACCAATGCGCTCATCGAGCGCAAGGGCGCGCGGGTGGGGCTGCTCACGACATCCGGATTCCGGGACGCGGTCGAGATCGGGCGGGAAGGCCGCTACGACATGTACGACCTCTTCATCGACCCCCCGGTGCCGCTCGTGCCGCGCCAGCTCCGCGTGGAAGTGTCCGAGCGCGTGCAGGCCGACGGATCCATCCTCCGCCCGCTCGACGAGGCTCAGGCGCGTACCGCGGTGGCCGAGCTCGGCGCCCTGGGCGTGGAAGCCATCGCGATCTGCCTGCTGCACGCTTACCGGAATCCGGCGCACGAGCGGGCGCTCGCCCGGCTCTGCGCGGAACTCGCGCCCGGCGTGCCCGTGTCCTGCTCCTCGGACGTGGTCCCCGAGATCCGCGAGTACGAGCGCACCTCCACCACGACCGCCAATGTGTACGTGATGCCGCTGATGTCGCGCTATCTGGACGATCTCGAGCGCAAGCTCCAGGGCCTCGGCATCCCCGGGCGGCTCTACGTCATGATGTCGGCCGGCGGCATCGCGACGCCCGAGACCGCCAAGCGCGTGCCGATCCGGCTCGTGGAATCGGGGCCGGCGGCGGGGGCACTCGCGGCGGCGCGCATGGCCCGCCAGGGCGGCATGGACCGCGTGCTGTCCTTCGACATGGGCGGCACCACCGCCAAGGCGTGCGTCATCGACCGCGGCGAGCCCCTGCTCGCGCGCGAGTTCGAGGTCGCGCGGGCGGACCGGTTCAAGAAGGGCTCGGGACTGCCCATCCGCGTGCCGGTGGTCGAGCTGATCGAGATCGGGGCGGGCGGCGGCTCCATCGCCCGGGTGGATCGCATGGGGCTGCTCAAGGTCGGCCCGGACAGCGCGGGCGCGGACCCGGGCCCGGCGTGCTATGGGCTGGGCGGCCGGGAGCCCACCGTCACCGATGCCGACCTCCTCCTGGGCTATCTCGACGCGGACTTCTTCTTGGGTGGCCGCATGCGGCTCGACGTGGAGGCGGCCCGCCGGACCATCGAGGAGCGCGTCGCTCGTCCGATGGGGCTCGAGCTCACGGAGGCCGCCTGGGGGATTCATCGCGTCGTCAACGAGAACATGGCCGGCGCCGCCCGCGTGCACGGGATCGAACGCGGCAAGGATCTGCGGGGCTATCCCCTCTTCGCGTTCGGTGGCGCCGGCCCCGTGCACGCCTGGCAGGTCGGGCGAATCTTGAGAGTGCCGCGCGTGCTCGTGCCGTTCGGCGCGGGCGCGCTCTCGGCCTACGGCCTCCTGGCCGCGCCGCTCGCCTTCGACTTCGTGCGCACCGCGCCGCAGCGCATGGCCGCGGCGGACTGGGCGCAAATCAACCGCCTCTTCGAGGAGATGGAAACGGAAGGCCGCCGCATCGTCCGCGGCGCGGGGGTGGCCGACCGAGACGTCACCGTGCGCCGCGCCGCCGAGATGCGCTACCTGGGTCAGGGCCACGAGGTGGACGTGGAGATCCCGGCCGGCCCGCTGGGCCCCGGCAGCCTGGAGGCGATCACCGCCTCGTTCGAGACCGCCTACCGCCTCCTTTATAGTCGCACCCCGCAGGGCGTGCCCCTGGAAGCGCTCAACTGGCGCGCCGTGGTCTCCGGCCCGCGGCCGGCTCTCATGATCACCGGCGGGATGGCGTCCGGTTCGGCCGCCGCGCCGGCTCCCAAGAAACAGCGCGCGGCCTACTTTCCCGAAACCCGGGGCTACGTCGAGACCCCGGTCTACGACCGCTACGGGCTCGGCCCCGGCGTGCGCCTCGCCGGGCCGGCCATCGTGGAGGAGCGCGAGGCCACCACCGTCATCGGTCCGGGCGCGGTGATCACGGTGGACGCCCACCGGACGCTGATCGCCGAGCCGTCGGCCACGGAGGCGCGGTGATGGATCCGATCACGCTCGACATCTGCTGGAATCGCCTGATCGGGGTGGTCAACGAGCAGGCGGCCGCGCTCATGCGCACCTCGTTCACCTCGATCGTACGCGAGGCGGGCGATCTCTCCGCGGGCGTCTTCGACCGGCGCGGCTTCATGATCGCCCAGGCCGTCACCGGCACGCCCGGGCACATCAACTCGATGGCCCTGGCCATGAAGCACTTCCTGGCCGCCTACCCGCTCGAGACGCTCCGGCCCGGCGACGTGCTGATCACCAACGATCCCTGGAAGACCTCCGGGCATCTCAACGACGTCACGGTCTGCAATCCGGTGTTTCGCGGATCGGACTGCATCGCCTTCTTCGCCTCCACCTGCCACAGCGCCGACATCGGCGGCCACGTCCTCTCCGCCGAGGCGCGCGAGGTGTACGAGGAAGGGCTCTTCATCCCGATCATGAAGCTCTACGACGGAGGCCGGCTCAACGAGTCGCTGGCCGCGATCATCCGCGCCAATACCCGTGTCCCCGACCTCGTGATGGGCGACTTTCACGCTCAGGTGGCGGGCGGCACCGTCGGGGGCGAACGCCTGCTCGAGTTCATGGACGAGTTCGGCCTCGAGCGCCTCGAGCCCCTGGCCGACGAGATCATCACCCGCACCGAGCGGGCCATGCGCCAGGCGATCGCCGCGCTGCGGCCCGGCGAGTACCGGTACTCGATCACCTCGGACGGCTTCGACGAGCCGATCACGATCGCGGTGCGCTGTGAGATCAAGGGGGACGACCTTTTGGTCGACTTCACCGGCTCCTCCCCCGCGAGCCGACGCGGGATCAACGTGGTGATGAACTACACCGAGGCCTATACGACCTACGGGGTCAAGGTCATCGTGAGCCCCGACGTCCCCAACAACGAGGGCGCCTTCCGGGTGCTCCGCATCACCGCGCCCGAAGGCTCCATCCTGAACGTGCGGCCTCCCGCCCCGGTGGCGGCCCGGCACATCGTCGGCCACTTCCTGCCCCACGCGGTAGCGGGCGCCCTGAAGGGGGCGCTGCCGGACCGGGTGATGGCCGAGGGCTCCGCCAATATCTGGGGGCTGCAGCTCACCGGCAAGAACGCCGACCGCAACCCGTGGGTCTATACCTTCTTCAGCTCGGGCGGCACCGGCGCGCGGCCCCACCAGGACGGGCTCTCCGCCACCGCATTCCCGTCCGGCGTGCTCGGGACCCCGGTGGAGGTCATCGAGTCGCTCGCGCCGCTCCTGATCGAGCGCAAGGCTCTCCGGGACGGCTCCGGCGGCGACGGCCGCCAGCGCGGCGGGCTCGGCCAGGTGATCGCCTTCCGGGTGCGCTCGGACGATCCGGCCACCTGCTCGGTGCTCTGCGATCGCACGCGGATCCCGGCGCAGGGGTTCTTCGGCGGCCGGCCCGGCCTGCCCGGGCAGGTGCTGATCAACGGGCGGGCGCCCGTCAATCCCAAGGCCGAGCAGACGCTACGCCCGGGCGATCTCGTCGAGATCCTGCTGCCAGGCGGCGGGGGCTACGGCGATCCCGCGGAACGCGACCCGGCCCTGCGCGCGCGCGATCTCCAGCAAGGTTACGTCCTGCCATCGGAGCGAGGTGTCGCGGCCGGCTGACCGGGCGTGAACACCCGGGCCCGGGAGATCGGCGTCATCGCCGGCGCGGGCGCCTGGTGGCTCTCCCTCGCGATCGCCTTCCTATGGAACCGCGGTGACGACGTCGGGCGGCTGCCCTCGCTCACCGGGGCGTTCGTCGCGTCGCTCGCCCACAGGCCGCTCTGGGGTCTGGCGGGACTCCTGGCGTCGCTGGCGGGAGCGGCGCTCGCCGGCCTGATCGGGCTCGCCTGGTATGGTCTGGGCGATACGATCGCCCGGCGCCTCCCGCGACACCGGGACGACGACGCACCTCACCCGCGCCGGATCGCGGAGGTCGCCGACCTCACTCTTATGGGCGCGGCCGCGTGGTCGCTCATCTGGTTCCTGCTCGGCGCCGTTTATCTCTATCGTGTTCCGGTCGCGCTGCTGGCGCTGCTCGCGGGCCTCGCCCTCGCGGCAGTCTCGATTGCGCGCGATCGCCCGAGTCCCCGCGGGATCGCCCGCGCCGCCGGATCGGCCGCACTCGCGCTGCTCGTGACCACGCAGGCGCTCGCCCTGATCGCGGCGCTCGCCCCGCCCACCGCCAAGGACACCGTCCTCTACCACTTCGCCCTCCCCAAGGCCTATCTCGCCGCGGGTGGCGGGATCGAGGTCCCGTACAATATCGCGGGCTACTACCCGCTCGGGGTGGAGCTGCACGCGGTCTGGGCGATGCTCCTGGGCACGCCGACGGGCGCGCGGGTCGGGGAGGCGGCGGCGGGCGCCACCCTGTTCCTCTTCGCACCGCTCCTCGTGATGGTGGTCTACGGCTGGGCGCGAGAGCGCGGGCTCGATCGGGGCGGGGCCGGGGCGGCCGCGCTGATGGTCGCGTGGGTGCCCACCGCGTACGACGTGGCGGCCAGCGCCTACGTGGACCTGGCCCTCGCTGCCTATACCGCGCTGGCGGTGCGCGCGTTCGGCCGGTGGTGGACGACCCTCGACGCGCGCCACCTGGTCTGGGTCACCGTCGGCATCGGTGGGGCGCTCTCCATCAAGCTCAGCGCCGCCTTCGTGATCCTACCCGTGGCCCTGCTGGCCCTGCTACGGACGCTCAATGCCGCATCCGGCCGGCCGAGCTCGGGCCCGAGCACCGCGGGCCTCGCGGGATCGGTGCTCTGCGCGCTGGGCCTCGGGGTCACGCTCGCCGCGCCGTGGTACGCGCGAAACTGGATCCGCACCGGCAGTCCGCTCTTCCCCTTTTACCTGGGAATCTGGCCTGCTCAGGCGCCCGGCTGGGACCTCGAGCGCTCCCAGCTCTACGAGGCGCTGTTCTCGCTCTACGGGAATACCCAGTCCGGACTCGACTACCTGCTGACGCCCCTCCGGTTGGCGGTGGCTGCGCAGCCGGACCAGCCCCCGTTCTATGACGGGGTGCTCGGCATCGCCGTCGTCTTCGCCCTGCCCCTGCTCGCCTGGGCGCTCTGGACGCGACGCCTCGACATCGAGCTACGCCTGGCGGTGCTGGTCTCGGCCTGCCTGTTCGTCTTCTGGCTCTTCTCGAGCCAGCAGCTGCGCTACCTGCTGCCCGCGCTGCCCGGTCTCGCGGTCGCGATCGCGGCGGCGGGCGCCGCGCTCGGG
>Ga0193719_10000838_pt1 | contig 11929 bp, 5 predicted proteins | sample U2a2metaG_FD_160103 | JGI IMG/M metagenome (GOLD analysis project Ga0193719, IMG submission 160103) | Soil microbial communities from a riparian zone of the East river system, Colorado, United States - U2a2 | ecosystem: Environmental > Terrestrial > Soil > Riparian zone | place: USA: East River... | reverse complement strand
TTTAACTTCGGCGTCTGGCCCGACGCGCACAATTCGCTCGCCGGTAATGAGCACGCTCGTTGCCGGCGTGACGCGAAGATCGCGCGGATCGAACAAACGCGCGTTACGAATGACCAGGTCGCCACGCGGGATGTGCCCAAGTGTGCGTGCGAGGCGCTCCCACCGCGTAGCATCGGTTTTTTGTTGCGCGTCGCGCAATTGTTGGATTGAACCCTCGACTCCATCCGGCACGACCGAAAACCAGGACGACACGGATGCGGCTGTGCCATTATGATCTAACCAAATCGCTTGCGGCGAAAATCCGAGGCCAGTGATGCGGTATTCGGTTAGTTCGCTGTTGCCAACCGTTACTGTTGCTGCTCTTTCGATCGTTGCCTCTCCCGCAGGCAGGAGCGGCAGTTTGTGATTCGGCGCTTTCAATAAGGCGCGCGCGAGCACACCGGAAAATTCCGGCGGCGCATTCATCGGCAGGTAGAACGCTTCGCCGGCCAAGGCATGCTCGCCTTGTTCGCTGCGATTTTTCCAACTCGCCCGGCCGTTCTTTATTTCGAAATGTTCTTCGATTGGCGCTTTCATGTAATCATTGCCGTGGCCGTCGTATTCGATCGGCACACCGGCACCGTCGAGTTTCCAGGTAGCCGTAATGTGATCGCCGCGGCCGCGATCGTTATAGGAATATTCAGCGCGCACCGCGCCGTCAGCCTGGCGTTCCACGGTTTGCGTGCCAGCCGGGTTGCCTTGGATGAAAATTTTGTCCGTGCGTTTCGGTGCGGACGCCTGGTGAAGCCCCAGAGTGAGTCGCACTAACTGATAGGCAAGCAGACAAAGAGCTATCGCCGCGACGCCGATGATGAATGTAGCGAATTTCCGTTTGCTCCAGGAGGGAAGGACTACGTCCTGCGTAATCTCCGCCGTTCGTTTCATTCCCTCCGGCGTCATTTCAAAATTCCACGAGATGACTACGGCGACAATGAACCCTAGCGCGAGCAAGATGATGAACGCCTTCAACATCCAGGATGGTGCGTCGAGATTCGGCAAGAAAATCCACGCGAGCTCAATCAGCAGCCACGCCATGACGGCATAAACGAGCGCGACCTTATCAACGTGGCGCCGCTTCAGCTCAGTAAAGAACGAAGGCTTTTCCCTCATGACGTTGTGGGCAAACCGACTTTGGCGACCAAGTTCTTGTATCGGGCATCGTCTCGCAAGCCGCGCAACAGCGGATCAACTAAAAGACTCGGCATGCCGCCGTCGTGATTATTAAACGCGACTTGCAACCATTCGAACGCTTTGTCTACCTCATGTCGCATGGCATAAACCTCTGCGATTTGATAGGCTAGGCCCCTTTGACTATTGGCAACGAGCTCGGCCAAAGCCGCGTCCGCTTCCTTATGCTGGCCACGAATCCAGTAGGCGAGTGCAAGTTCGAAAGGACGAAAGCCTTCATCAGGCTCTAATTGCGCCTCGCGCAACGCTGTCTCGCCGTCGCCACGTTGGACAGCGACGAGGACTTGCCATCGGTGACTCGAAGAGGCAGACGGCTGCAACTCCGCCATTTTGTGCCCAGCCGCGTCTGCCTGCTCAAGTTTGCCTGCGTAGAAAAGGACTCGACCAAGGGTGAATTGCGCTGCAGCAGACAAAGGATCGAGTTCCACCGCCTGGCGTGCCTGACGTTCGGCCTCTTCCATTCGGCCCCTGTAAACGATTACTCGCGCGAGCAAATCGTTTGCGATGGGATTTGCCGGAGAAAGCTCTTTCGCGCGCTGTAGTTCGCCCAAGCCTTCAGCAAACTTCCACTCGGCAAAAGCTCGGACCCAGCCGAGAGCAGCGTGCGCTTCTGCCAGCGCAGGCGCGATCGCAACTGCTTTCTCAGCATCGCTCCGCGCCTTTGGGTACGCGGTCGAGCGCTGGCCCGTAAGGTCGCCGATCAAAGTCCACGCTTCAGAACGCTCGGCATAAGCCAAGGCATAATTAGGATCCAACTCGATTGCACGATCGAAGTAATTAATGGCTTTACGATAGTCCTCAAGATTGCGACGCTGGAAATGGAAATGGGCTTGGAGGTAAGCATTGTGAGCTTCCACGCTATTCGTGGCCATTTGAGTCGACTTTTCCTCCGAGCCGAGCAAAGTGACCCTAAGTGATTCAGCGACTGCCTTCGCGATTTCCTGCTGCACCGCGAATATGTCTTTAAGTTCGCGGTCGAAAGTTCGCGTCCACATCTCAGTGCCATCCGCTGCATTAATCAGTTCCGCGACAATTCGCACTCTATCGCCCTGCTTGCGTACCGTGCCTTCTAAAAGTGTGCTTACACCCAGCTTTTCGCCGATCGTTTTGGGTTCCTCTTTTCTGTCTTTGAACCGGAAGGAAGAGCTGCGACCGATGACTTTGAGCCCGCTGATTTGAGCCAGAGCTGCGATCAGTTCTTCCGATAGCCCATCCGAAAAATATTCATCTCGCGCATCACCACTTTCGTTAAGCAACGGCAGCACCGCGATCGATTTGTCTGGAATCGTTGCAGTCGCCTCGCCCTGCTTGCCACGCCGTAGTTCCTCGGAGGCGGGTTGAGGCGTTGCCCGTCCAGCAGTGTAGCGGCCGACGGAGAACAAACCGACGGACAGCGCCGCACCAATTAAGACAATGTAAATCCAAGCGCCGCCGCGGGACCGTTGTCCCGCAGCATCTGCGGCTTCTGTGCGTTTGATGCCTTCAGGCGTCGCTTCAAATGCCCAGGCGATGATCAGCGCAATCGGAAAGCCGATGATGAGCAGAAGAACTACCAGGCGAACTGCCCAATTTGGGATTTCGAAAAATGGAAAAATCTGGCTGGCGATCTGCATCAGCAGCCATGCGATAACGGCGTAGGCAACGGCAACCTTGTAAACGTTGCGCCGCTTCAGCTCGGAAAAGAAATTTTTTGAGTTCACGGACTTGTTTCAGTCGCATTCTTGGGAGCAAGCGATGCAACAAGCTTTTCGAATCGGGGGTCGCCTCGCAACGAATCCCACTCCGGGCTTTTTTTCAATGCGCCGTAAGTGATACCGACTGGATTTTTTACGGAGATCTCCAACTGCTTGAATGCGGCATCTTTGTCGCCGCACGAGGCGTAGATCATCGCCAGATAGTTCGCGAGTGTCGGCCCAATCCAGGAGTCCTTCGTGATCGGAAGGATTTCACAGGCGCGTTTTCCTTCCTGGATTGCTTCGCTGCATCGGCCCAGCATCGCATCGATTAGTCCAAGGTAAGCCCAAGCCTGCGGATAATCGGGTTGCTCTCGGGTGGTGCGTTCGAAGATTCCCCGTGCCGAGTTGAGAGCCGTTTGGGTCAATTGCTTATCGCCGAAGAGCCACGCTGTACGCCCGACGCAGTACTCACGCGGAACGAGAGCTTCGTCGTAACTATTGGCAATTCCTTCGGGTGGGATCAGAGCAACTGCCTTTTCCGCGGCATCTCGATTTCGCTCAGCCCAACTGCACAGTAGAAGGGGGAAGGCGATTCCGCGGGCTGCTTCCGGGCCTTGCTCCGCGACCGGTTCCAATTGCTTTCGCCACGCCGCAGTGTCGCCGCTTTCGGCGAAATAGCTAAAGCCGATAAGCGTATGAACAAAGGGGTCGTTAGGCAAAATCGTTAGGCACTGCTCATGCAGCCGTCTTCCCTCAGGGAACTGACGCATTGCCGAGAAGACTGAGCCGGCCTCCATTAGCACGACAAAGTTACGCGGGTCCAACTCGACGGCGCGCTTGAAGTTCTTTTTGGCTTCATCCCACCGCGCGGTTCGGCGATCTACCGCTCCTATATTCACGTAAACTCGCGCTTCGTTAGGGAGAAGGCGTCTGGCGATCTCAAACTCTTTCAAGGCTTGATCGTAATCACGAAATCCGTGGTAGGCATAATTCCCTTTCTGCCAGTGGACTTCCCCGGCATCCGACTGGATCTCCTCGGCTTTCTGCAAAGCAATTCGAGCCAGTTCGCGGCGTTGGTCGGTGTGGTCAGAACCCCCCCAGTACAAATCAAGATGGGTTTCGGACATCAGACAGTAAGCCCGCAGGAATTTCGGATCGCGCCGAACCGCTTCCTCCAGCAGGCTTATCCCCTGCAGCAAAGAGACCTTTGCGTCGGGATCGTTCGACAGGTCGTCCAGTTGCCTCGCCCGCAGATAAAGGTCGTAGGCTACCGGGTCAGTTGTAGCAGGCTTTGCGATCGCGGCTTTTTCATTAGCGGACAAACGCGCTTGCAGTTGCTCCGCGATTGCCTTCGCGATCTCGCTTTGAATTGCAAACACATCGTTGATCGGCCGATCGTAATTTTCCGCCCATTCGTGGGCATCCGTTCGCGCGTTAATTAACTGAGTGTTTACTCGCACCTTGTCCGCAACGCGTTGCACTGTTCCTTCCAGCACGTGGGCCACTCCGAGTTGTTGCGCGATCTCGCGCAAATTACGCGCAGCTTTGTCCCGGTATTGCATCACGCTCGTGCGACTGATCACTTTCAGATCCGCCACCTTGGCCAGAGCGGTCAGGATTTCGTCCTGAACTCCATCGGCAAAGAAGGCGTTCTCTTTGCTGTCGCTCAGATTTTCGAACGGCAGCACCGCGATGGTTTTTTCGGGAACGGATTCCGCTGTGGTAAGACCGCGATTTTCCTCAGCAACCGTTGAAGATCCAGCGTCAGCGTAATGCGGGCGCGCCTGCCGCAGGATTGCTGGCGCAAAAATAAGTGCCACGATAACAACAGCGAAGAGAAGAAACGCGATGACCAGGACCGCGACCAATGAACGCTTCCCGCGATTTGGTACTGATCGGATTTCTTTTTTGTTAGCCTGGACCTTTCTCGGTGGGGTTGGGTTGCCAACGACACCGGCGTAAAAATTGACGACCGAAACGACTTGGCCGTGTTTTACCTCCACGTCGCCGAGATCGTGAAGAAAAGGCTGCCATCGCCGTGATTGAGCTAAATCGTCGGCCACGCGTTTGGAAACCAGGATGTGGCCGGCATCGCCGCAATCCATGATTCGTTGGGCGATATTGATGCCGGCCCCAGCAATGTTTTGGCGCTGATTGACATCAGCCACATGATGGACCGGTCCGCTGTGAATCCCCATTCGCACCGCCAGACTTGGTTTTGCGCGTAACGCTTGAGCGATTTCCAGCGCGCATTCGACGGGCTCTTCCTCCGATCCAGTAAACACCAGCGCCATACCATCACCGGTCGGGAGGAAGACCAGCTCACCGGCTGCTTGCGCAACTTGCGCCGTCTCAGTTTCCCGCACGATGGCATTGAGCTCGTGCAGCGTCTCCGATTGTTCGTCGGTGCTCAGTTTTGAGTATCCGACGATGTCGATGAAGAGGACGTGCGCAATTGCCAGGCGCAGTTTCGTTTTCTGTTCGTCGGCCATAGGCGATTACGAGACGTTCAACCGATTCAGTTCCGAGAAGAAATTGCGCGAGCTCATGATTTTGGCCCGAGCACTTTTTGCACAAGGGCGCGGAAACGCGGGTCGTCGCGCAGCGAGTCGAGCAGCGGATTCACGTTGATGAACCTCAGCGCATCGCCCGCGTGATCTTGATAACTTTTCTCGAGCCAACGCAGCGCTGCCTCTTTGTCGCCGAGACCAAGAGAAACCAGCGCGAAGCAGTAGCCAGATACGTACCGCTGCTTGGAAACGGCCTCGAGTTGGTCGCGTATTTTCAGGGCTTCGGCTTTGTTGCCGGAGACAGCGTAGGCATTCGCCAGAAGTCCAAGCATCGATGGATCGTCGTTCAGTGAGCGCGCTTTTTCGTACTCGCTGATGGCCGCGCTCATCTGGCCTTTGGCGGCTAGAGCCGATCCAAGATTCCAGTGTGCGTAGTAAAAACCGGGATCGAGATCGACGGTCTTCCGCAGTTGTAGAATCGCTTCGTCGTAGCGGCGAGCCCGGTAAAACGTGCCGCCCAGGTCGGTGTTGATGACGAGGGAAAGAGGATCGAGCTCGATCGCTCGTTTTACCTGGGCGATGGCTTCATCAAAGCGTCCCAAGGAGATAAGGCACGAGCTACCGTACCATTGATGAGCAGTCGGGTAGTTTGGATTTAACTCAATCGCCCGCTGAAACTCCCGAACAGCTTGCGCCAGATCCAAGTCATAATAACAATGGATCTGGGCCCGGGAGGTATGCGCCTCGGCCGATAAATCATCGAGTTCAAGCGCTTTCTCCGCCGCAGCTTTTGCCTTCGGGTAACAATCTTCTGGGGTACCAGCTCCGTAGAGCGGCATCAAGAGATATGAATCGGCTAATCCAACATAGGAAAGCGCGTACTGCGGATCAACCGCGATCGCTTGATTAAAGTAATCGGCCGCTTTGTTCAGATTTTGTCCGGTGCGTTTGTTCCAGAAAAAGCGGCCCTTGAGATAAAGCTGATACGCCTCCGTATTCTCCGTCGGTCGCGCCGCAATCGCATTTTGTTCCGAGCCGGTGAGTCTGGCTTTAAGCGTGTCGGCGATTGTTTTTGCGATCTCGCTTTCGACCGCAAAAATATCATGGAGATCGCGATCGAAGGTGTCTGCCCAAAGATGGGTGTCGGTTGCGCCCTTGATAAGCTGGACATTGACGCGAACCTTATCCGCTGTTCGCTGAATGCTTCCTTCCAAAATATTGGCGACGCGCAGCTGGGCCGCGATGGCGGGAACATCGTCGGGTGAACTTTTGAACCGTTGAGTCGATGTGCAGGAGATCACGTTCAAATCGGCGATCTTCGACAGCCGGGTGATGATTTCATCCTGAATGCCTGTGGCAAAATAGGCGTTATCGGGATCGTGACTCAGATTGGCGAACGGCAACACTGCAATCGATTTCGCCGAAACCCCAGCCGCCCCGGGCCCAGCGGCACCGGCATTATTTTTCGCGGCGTAGCCTGTGCGTCGGTGCGATGTCCACCACCAGCCGAACCCGATTGCCAGCACAAGTACGACGACGACTCCCGCGGCCAGTCTGGGTGTGTTGGGTTTCACCGGCGACGCGACTTCGCGTTTCGCGGCGACCGCAGTCTGTTTCTCCCACGGCAGCACAATCCGAAAAAGCTCCATGGGAACGGAAATGTTTTTCAATTCCGTTGGGGCGAGTTTCTCAAAGCGCGTGTCGATCGCATTGCGAATCTGGCGTTCCACATCCATCGAAACGCAAATCCCGCCCGCGCCTGCCAATGGCTCGATGCGCGAAGCGATGTTGACTCCGTCGCCATAAACATCGCCGCCTCGATGCACCACGTCGCCAATATGAATGCCGATTTTGACTTCGATGCGCCGATCAGGCGGAACATCGGCGTTGTGCTTGGCCAGCGCGCGCTGAATTTCGATGGCGCATTGGGCAGCTTCCAAGGCGCTATTGAACTCGACCAGAAAGGCGTCGCCGATGGTTTTGATCTCGGTGCCGTGAAAGCGCGGAAAGATTTCGCGTAGCAACTGGCGATGCTCTTCCAATAACTCCAGCGCGAGCTTGTCGTCGCGTTGCGAGAGCGCGCTATAGCCCACCATGTCGGTGAACATGATGGCCGCCAGCTTGCGTTGTTCGTCAGTGCTCATTTTTGAATTACAGCTTTTCCGAATTCCCGCGCCGGGACAATTTTTTCGGCGAGCGCTTCGAACCGCGGTTGGTCGCGCAGTTCGTCCAGTAACGGGTCGACTCTAATAATGTAAATGTCGTTATGCTCGCCACTGCGATAAGCTTGCTCCAAGGCATTGATCGCGCCTTCCTTATCGCCTAAGCCTAAAAGCATAAGAGCGAGACAGTAGCCCGAGACGTAACGCGATTTTGCTTCGTGCGTTAGACGCGCGAGGATTTTTTGCGCCTCGTCTTTTTGTCCGGCGCGCGCATACGCCTGACCAAGTAGCCCGAGGGCCAAAGGATCGTCGTTCAGTTCGACTGCGGTGCGATACTCGGCGATTGCTTCAGTTAGCTTTCCGCCAAGCTGTAATGCTTCGCCCAAATAGTAATGCGCCAGATAAGAATGAGAATCGATTTCGATCGTCTTGTGATATTGAGCTATCGCTTCATCGTAACGCCGTGCATTGAAATAATCCCAGCAAAGGTCGGCGTTATTAATTAACGAGAGCGGGTCGAGCTCGACGGAGCGCTTTCCCTCGGCGATAGAGCGATCCGACTGTGCCAGCGCCATCAATGGTCCGCACCCGAACCAATGATGTGCCATGGCGTAATTTGGACTTAGCTGAATGGCCTGCTCGTAATCGGTTATTCCCTGCTCAAATTCGAAATCATGTTCGGAACGTATCTTGGCAAAGGTTGCGTGGGCTTCGCCCAAAGTGTCGTCGAGTTGCAATGCCTTCTTCACGGCAGCTTTGGCTTGCGGAATCGAATCTTTCGGCGCAGCCGCGCCGTAGTTTGGAAGAAGCACATACGAATCGGCCAACCCGACGTAGGCCCGTGCATAATTTGGATCCAAGGCTATCGCTTGATTGAAATACTCAATGGCTTTGCGCAGGTCCGCGCCCGTCCGCTTGTTCCAAAAAAACCGCCCTTTGAAATAGAGCTCGTAAGCTTCGCTATTCGCTGTCGGAGTTTTCGCGATCAAGCTCTTCTCCGAACCTGTCAGCTTTGCCTGCAACGTGTCGGCGATCGTCTTCGCAATGTCGCTTTCGACGGCGAAGATGTCGGTTAGCTTACGATCATAAATGTCTGCCCAAAGGTGTGCGTCGGTCATGGCATTGATCAACTGCACATTCACACGCACCTGATCGTTGGATTTTTGCACAGTGCCTTCGAGGATGTTCATCACGCCGAGCTGCTTTGCTATTTGCGGAAGATTATCCGGCGCGCTTTTGAAGTGTTGGGTGGATGTGCGCGAAATAACTTTTAAAGCGGCGACCTTCGCGAGACGGGTCAGAATTTCATCCTGCACACCTTCAGCGAAGTAGGCGTTAGCTTTGTCTTCGCTCAGACTTTCAAATGGCAATACTGCAATCGATTTCGCCGGCAATTCGGCGCGAGCCGCACTGGCATTATTCCCGGCCGTGTAACGGCCGACAAAGAATAAGGCCACCGAGATTGCTGCGCCGATGATAACGACATAGATCCATGTCTTCCCATGTGAGTGCTCATGTTTGGCGTCGGCAACTTCCGTGCGTTTGATCCCTTCGGGCGTCGCTTCAAATGCCCATGCGATGATCAGCGCGATCGGAAAGCCGATGATGAGCAGAAGAACTACCAGGCGAACTGCCCAATTTGGGATTTCGAAAAATGGAAAAATCTGGCTGGTGATTTGCATCAGCAGCCATGCAACAACAGCGTAGGCGACGGCAACCTTGTAAACGTTGCGCCGCTTCAGCTCGGTGAAAAAATTATCGAACTTCACTTCTTTCGACGGTCCTTTGTTGGGCGACTTTATGGACCAGCGCCTGGAAACGGGAATCGTCGCGCAGCGGATCGAGCAAAGGCTCAACGTCAATCCAGCCGAGATTTGTCCCATCTCCTTCGGCAAGGCTTTGATCGAGACAGCGAAGCGCTTGATCTTTCTCGTTCAGGAACAGATAGAGCGGGACGCGAAAGTAGGCGAGTACTTCGCGGTAACGTGCAATTTTATCAAGCTCGGCTAAGGTTTGGCGTCCGGTATCTTTATGGCCGGCAGCCACTTTGGCTGCGGCCCAATACGCCAATACGTCTGGCTCGTCGGTCAGTTGTTTGGCCTGGCTGAGCTCCGCGATCGCGCCCGGGAGATCGCGTTTTGCCAGAAGAGCCAGGCCGAGCTGTTCGTGCGGATAGAAAAATGTTGGGTCGATCTCGATCGCCTTGCGAAGTTGCGCTATCGCGTCGTCATAGCGCCGCGCCAGATACAGAGTGATACCCAAATCGGCGTTGATCACAGCGGAGAGGGGGTCCAACTCCACCGCCCGGCGTCCCTCGGCAATAGCTTCATCAAATCGTCCGAGGCCGGCGAGCGAGTCGTTTCCCAGCCATTGATGCGCCGTGGCATAGTTCGGTTTCAGCTCAATCGCACGCCGATATTCTTGAGCAGATCCAGTGAGATCCGCGGCACCAAAGAACATGATTTTGCCCAAGGCGACATGCGCTTCCGCCACCTTTGGATCCAGCTGAAGAGCTTTGAGCGCCGCCTCCTTTGCTTTTGGAATTGCATCGCGTCGTGCGGTGGGGGTGTAGAATGGAAGCAGCGCATAAGCGTTGGCCAGGCCAGCGTAGGCCAGTGCGTAATTCGGATCGGCGGCGACTGCCTGTTGGTACAACGCGATCGCTTTCGGAATGTTGTCGCCTGAACGCTTTTCCCAAAAGGAGCGACCTTTGTGATAAAGCTCGTAGGCAGTTGTGTCGGTCGTTGGTTGCGCCGACATCATTTGCTTCTCCGAGCCGGTAAGCTTCGCCTGCAACGTATCGGCGATCGTTTTTGCGATGTCGCTCTCGACTGCAAAGATGTCGGTCAGTTTCCGATCATAAGTCTCGGCCCAGAGGTGCGCGTCGCTTAGTGCGTTGATTAATTGCACATTCACGCGCACCTGGTCATTCGCTTTTTGCACGCTGCCTTCGACAATGTTCGCTACGCCGAGCTGCTTAGCGATCTGCGGCAGATTATCTGGAGAGCTTTTGAAATGCTGCGTCGATGTACGCGAAATAACCTTTAGATCCGCTACTTTCGCTAAACGCGTCAGAATCTCGTCCTGCACGCCCTCGGCGAAGTACGCGTTTGATTTGTCTTCACTAAGGTTTTCAAATGGCAGCACCGCGATGCTTTTCTCCGGCACCGCCGAACCTGTAGTAGATGGCTCGACCGCGGCGTTTTTCTTACGAGAAAATTCGTCCTGCAATTCATCGGTGATTTTCTTGGCAACTGCGCTCTTGATGGTATCGGCCAACGAAGGGGACGTGGTGGCGCTCGGTTGAGGCAATGCCGCTGACCGGCCTTTGTCGAGCGTGCGCATGATCGCGGGCGCGAAAATCACTGACACAATTGCAAGCGCGATGAGCAACACCGCGACAGTGAAGATCGCGCGCGCGAATGCAGAGAGTCCTTTGCGCGTCGCTGTCTTACTTGAGCGAACGGTTCCGTGCACTTCGCCGATTCGCGACGGCGGCGTGGGATTGCCAATTGTCTCGGCATAAAGATTAACTAACGAGACTACAACTCCGTGTTTCACTTCCACGTCGCCCAGTTCGTGAAGGTACGGCTGCCATCGACGCTGTTGTGCGAGATCGTCGGCGACGCGTTTACTCAGGAGAATGTGGCCAGCGTCGCCGCAATCCATCACTCGCTGTGCGATGTTGATGCCTACGCCGGCAATGTTTTCGCGCCCGTTTGCATCCTTCACATGATGGATCGGGCCGCTGTGGATTCCCATCCTCACCGGCAGACTCGGCTGCGCACGCAAAGCCTGGCTAATCTCCAAGGCGCATTCGACCGGCTCTTCCACGGAACCAGTGAAAACCAGCGCCATGCCGTCGCCGGTCGGCAAGATGGTAAGCTGTCCTGCAGCCTCGGCCTCGCGCGCCGCCTCGGTGCTGCGGACAATCTGATTCAACTCCTGAAGCGCTTCTGATTGTTCGTCGGTCAGCAGCTTGGAATAGCCGACGATGTCCATGAAGAGCACGTGCGCGATCTCCAGGCGCTTCGCCTTGTGCTCGTCAGCCATGACGCGCGACTCTACTAGCTGAGCGCAACCCTCTCTAGCGTATTCTTTTGCCGCGAGCGAAGCGATGAACAGGACATCGCCGATCTCCTTGCTAGAGGCTACTCAACATTCTTGATCTTCACGATGCTGCCCTTCGCCTTCGGGTCCTTTGGGTCCTTCACTACCGTCACGTACAATTCCTTTTCATCTTTGCCGAATGCGACGTTGGTCGTGCCATCACCCGCGGCAATTTCAAAGACGTGAAGCAGCTTCCCGTCCGGAGAGATCTTCAAAACCTTGCCGCCGAACCATTGGGCCACAT